>Ga0209636_10000180_pt1 | contig 53907 bp, 53 predicted proteins | sample DeeMarSWOR152_54_FD_187464 | JGI IMG/M metagenome (GOLD analysis project Ga0209636, IMG submission 187464) | Marine sediment microbial communities from White Oak River estuary, North Carolina - WOR-1-52-54 (SPAdes) (version 2) | ecosystem: Environmental > Aquatic > Marine > Intertidal zone >...
CCCTCCAATGGTAGGTTTCTTATCTACCACATACACTCTGAATCCAGAATCAGCCAGATCCAGAGAAGCCTGCATTCCTGCAATTCCTCCTCCCACTACCATTACTGAGCCTACCACGGAATCACCTCATACCGTATGGGATGGTCCTCAATTATTTGAACCATTTGACCTCTCGCCAGTTGAACAAGATTCTGTACTACAACATCAGATGGCACCCCTAACTTTTTAGCCAGTTCTTTAGCTGACATGGGCTCCTTCTTCAAAGCAGTGAGAATGGAATTTCGAACGAACTGGGTTTCTATGACATTATCCATCAATATTTCGAAGTCCTCTTTGGTAACTTCCTCACCAAAGACATTCCCTTTTTCCAACATGTCTTTCTCCCTTCCCACCAGCCATCTCAACCTGAAATCCGAAGCTTCCTCTTTGGCTGCTTTAATCTTGTGGAGGTCTACTGTTAGAGGACCTAGATTTGTGATCAATTCAGTAAATTCATTGACTACTTCAGCAAATCGTGCCCCTTCTGCAGCAGAAATCCATTCCAACCCCAGTCTCCTCTCATCAACACCAGCTTTTTTCAATATCTTTCGGGTGTTCTCCACTTTTCTCTCGGCTTGGTAGTTCCCCGATATATAGTGGCAGTCTCCTGGATGGCATCCGGTCACTAAGACACCGTCTGCCCCCTTTTCAAATGCAGTAACAATGATGGAAGGATCAACGCGGCCCGAGCACAAAACTCTGATAATTCTCAAATTAGGAGCATATTTGATTCGGGAAATACCAGCTAGATCGGCTCCTGCGTACGAGCACCAGTTGCACATGAATCCAATAATTTTTGGGCTAAAATCCTTCATACAACCCCCTCCTGGGCTTCAAGTGCTCCCTCTAGTTGTGCCACGAGTTGATCCTCTGTGAAGTGATGAACAGTGATCGCTTTTTTTGGGCAGCTGGCTGCGCATACACCACACCCCTGACAGGCTACCTCGATGATGTGAGCTTTTAACCCTTCATCTGTTTCTCCTACTTCCACAGCTCCATACTCGCAGAGGAATTCACATAACCCACACCCTATACACAAATCCTCATCGATGAAAGCTCTCACCGGTTCAAGTTCAACTTCATCCTTGGTTAACAGCTCTGCTGCTACAGCAGCAGCTGCTCCTGCTTGAGCTACTGTATCTGGTATATCCTTGGGGAATTGCACACATCCTGTCACATAGACACCAGGTATTGCAGTTTCTGCTGGCCTCAACTTGGGGTGTGCTTCCATGATGAACCCATCTGGGCTCCGGGATACGTGCAACATCTTTGCTAGGTCATCAATCTCTTCAGGAGGCCTTAACCCACAGGCTAACACTACTAAATCCAGCCTATTCCGTAATAGCAACCCTGAATCTGTATCCTCAGAAATGATAGTCAAATCATGGTTTTTATCCTCTGAAATTTCACCAGGTTTTCCCCTAATAAATACAATACCCTGATCACGGCTTCTTTGATAGAATTCTTCAAAATCCTTACCTGGAGTTCTCATATCTATGTAGTAAACATAAATTTCTGCTTCCGGGTATTTCTCCCTGAGCATGGTAGCCTGCTTTATGGTGGCCATACAGCACACCCGTGAGCAGTATACTGCTCCTTCTTTTTCGTCCCTAGAACCCACGCACTGGATGAATCCAATTCTTTTAGGAGGTCTGTTATCAGAAGGCCGGACCACCTTCCCGTGAGTGGGACCATCTGCACTGACCAGCCTTTCAAAATCGAGGTTCGTAATTACGTTCGGGTAGACATCGTACCCGTATTCCTTCTTCTGAGACGCATCATACAACTGGAATCCTGTAGCCAGTATGACAGCACCCACATCAAATTCTACAACCTCTCCCTTCTGGTCAAAATCGATCGCATCAGTAGGACAGTTCTTCTCACACAGTTTGCACCCTCCCTTGATTAAGTGAAGACAATGTTCGGGATCAATCACGTAGTAATTGGGAACTGCCTGTGCAAAAGGTATGTACACTGCCTTCCTCTTTTTCATGCCTACGTTAAACTCATCATCAACTTCAACAGGGCATTTCTCACTACAGGTGCCGCATAGCCTGCAGTCCTCTGTCACGTAACGGGGGTTCTTTCTCACTCGTATATGGAAGTTTCCTGCATACCCCGATATGTCCTCAATATCTGCATAGGTGATCAGCTCAATGGCTTCATGCCTTCCCACATCTGCCATCTTGGGAGAAAGAATACACAAGCTGCAGTCTAACGTGGGAAAGGTCTTGTCCAGCTGTGCCATGTGTCCTCCAATACTGGGGGTTTTCTCCAGTAAGTAGGTTTTGATACCTGCGTTAGCCAAGTACAGTGCAGAAAATATTCCTGCCACCCCTCCACCTACCACGAGGGCAGACCTGTGTACCTTGGATTTCTGTTTTTCCAAAGGGAGCAGGAGAGCAGCTCTTTTCACTGCCATTCTCACCAAGTCTTTTGCTTTCTTTGTAGCTTCTTCCTTGTCTGTGTGCACCCAGGAGCACTGCTCACGGATGTTAACCATCTCAAATAAATATGGGTTCAGTCCTCCCATTTCGCAGGTTTTCATGAACATATCTCCATGCATACGAGGACTGCACGAAGCTACCACCACCCTGGAAAGGTTGTACTTTTCAATATCTTTTTGTATAGCTTTCTGTCCGCTCTCGCTGCACGTGTATGAAATATCTCTGGCCACAGCAACCCCGGGAAGTGTCCCTGCATAGGCAGTTGTTGCGTCCACATCCACGACTGCAGCAATGTTCAACCCGCAGTGACAGACATACACTCCTATTCGCGGCTCCTCCTGTTGCATACTATTCACCAAGTTTTTTGAGCAAGCTGCGCACCGACACTCTGTTCAATTTGAGGCCTAGTTCGTCAGGGGACAATCCCAGAGCTAACCCTACTAACTGCGGTAAGAACAGAACAGGTATGTTAAACTTCTCTTCAAATTGCTTTTCAATGCGTTTCTGATTGATATCGTACATGACATCGCAGAAGGGACACACTAAAACCATGGCATCTGCACCTGCATCTTTCATGTGGCTTAACTTCTGCCTAGTCATTTCCAGAGAGACTGCTTCATCAATTCCCAAAACAGCTCCACCACAGCACTGCTTCTTGTTTTCATACTGGATAGGGTGAGCACCCACAGCAGTGACTACCTCTTCCAGACTGTAAGGAACTTCTGGATCCTCAAAATCTTTGTATATTTCTGAAGGCTTCGTGTAATGGCATCCGTAATGGGCAGCAATGTTCAGGTTCAAAGGCTTTGCTAGTTCTGCAATTTTGTCCATGTTCTCGTATAACACCCGGGCAGCATGCTTGACATCAACAGTTCCGTTGTACTTTCTGCCCAAAGGGTTGAGGTTCGCATTGATCTTCTCTCTGACCTTTTCATCCTGCATAGCTAAATTGGCTTTCAGAAGAGAACCGTTGCACGCGCTGCACAACGTGATCACAGGTAGGTTCTCAGATTCAGCCACTGCTAAGTTTCTGGCAGCCACAGATAAATACGTATCATGATCAATAGATTCTAGGGGAAATCCGCAGCATCCAAAATCGTTCAGATCAACTAACGTAATACCCAGTTTCTTCATGACATTCCTGGTGGATACTTCGTACCCCATAGTCCTTACAGGAACAGTACAACCAAGAAATAATGCATATTTCACGTAATCACCTTATCCATGCCAGTGCAACTGTAGATTGTACTGATCTCCTCATTTTCTTCTTCAATTTTGGGCAACCCCAGTTTCTCTCTCCTCTCATTCTCGAAGTCAGTAATTTCGTATAGCCGTCCGTGCTCTCCTATTAACCGCCCCTGTTCTTTATATGCGGGGTGGATGTACCCTTCTTTGACCGCAATGTTTCTGATGGCAGACATCAAATCAGGAATTCTCACATCCTGAGGGCAGCGTTCAGAACAGGTGTAGCATGCAGCACAGTACCACACAAAATCTTCCTGCAGCACTCTGTCTTTCAATCCCAAAACAGCCATTCTGATGATTCTTCGAGGATTGAATTTCTCACTTACAAAAGCTACAGGACAACCAGAGGAACAGGTAGCACATTGCACACACTTCATGATGTGTTCTCCTCCTGATTGAGAGGCGATCTCATACTTGAAACGGGGATCCAGTTCATCCATGTTAATAACTTCTCTTTTTTCCATTTTCTCACTCCTTCTGGCGTAATTCTCTTTATGTTTCATCTTTCTGGAGTCAGGGTTACGTCACCCTTGACGTTTATAAATCTTATGCCTTCCAATTTATAAACTTTTCTCTATAAAAAATGTAAAAACTCTTTTAATGAATGATACAATGTTCGCACATGAGGAGTAAAAAAGAAGCATTCTCCATGCACATGCTGGTAGACACCTTACAGTACAGCAAGAATGAGCTGCTGGTTTGAAAGTAAAGATTTATAAAAAAAAGAAAGAGAAATAGCGTGTTTAAAAAACCGTGTTTAGAACGTGTTTGGGGAGACCGGTTGCGGACAACCGGTCTCGAAGGGGGTGAAAGATCCGTGCCGAAAGGTATTTATAGCTTAGGGACATAGCCTATACATCAGTCCATATACGATATGGACATACACTGTTACGCACTACTAGTATATTAAAGTTGGGATGAGTTAAATGAGCAAACTTACAAAAAAGGAAAAAATGAGGAGATACCACGCCATATATGATCAAATATATTTGAATCCACGTATCCACGTCCATGAGATTTCAAAAAATCTTAGATTGGCTAGAAATACTGTTTCAGGTTATTTAGAGTATATGTATGAATTGCAAATCCTTTTTGGTCCTGAATTGAGATTGAAATACTATCCTAGCTTAAATAGGTACATGTATCTCGCCAAATTTGACGATCCGTATACCGCTTTTGATGAACTGCAGAGGGACGAAGAAGTAATATACTGCAGCTTGTTCCTTGGCGACTGGAATATAATGTTCATGTCTGAGGGAAATTACGATCCCTCCACCATAGGAGGATTTGAGCATTTGTTGTTCAGAGGGGAAAGAAGAGACATGATCACACCAAGGGTGCCCCTCAGTGAATGGATGCCTGCCTTTGAACGGATGAGGTCGCAGATATCAGATTTCGATCCTAGTGGGGCGAAAGAGACAGACCCTGTATCTAACGGTCCTCCCCCTTGGGATGATGAGGAATGGAAGCTCTTCCATGAATACGAATATGATTTTCGCAGAAAAGTTACGCCAGTATTACGAAAGCACCTGATCTCCTCTGACAAGTTTTATAAATGGCTCGGTATTCTCCCCTCCTACACCAATGTTCTCTTACGGTTTTATCCTGATGGATATGGGAATTATACTCATTTTGCGTTTCTCCTCAAAACAAATTATACTGAATCAGTGGTTTCTCTTCTTTCAAACCTGCCCACCACCACTATCTGCACTGAGGTTGAAGGGGGGATAATGGTGATGCTGAGCATCAAATCTGATATGACGTTTACTGATCTCTCCAGCACTATTCACAGGATGAAAGCCAGCGGCATGATAAGGGGATTCCACCAAGCTATTGGAGTGGTTCATTACGCTGAAACTGCAGAAGGATATGCTCAATTACGATAAGGAATCTGATAGTAATAAGCAAGAAATTGATAGTAATAAGCAAGAAATCACAATTACCTTTATGGTTGAAGGTAGAAGAGAAATCCACTCTCCACTCCCAACCTAAACCTCGAAGGATTCTCATTTCCTAACCATTTTTCTATGAGCTTAGTTTGAACTCTAGGAGGACCTCTGTCATTTCACAGAGGAACGCCAGGGCCTCCACCAGCTTTTCTTGCGCAGTCCATTTTCTTCACCTAGCTTTTAATTGTCGTTCCTACTTTAGAGCTTTTCTATTGGAACCTACTATTTTTGTGATATTCGCAATTTGGGTCATTGAACTAGTGAAATTCTCAATTATTCTGCACTTTGATTTCGCTAAGCTCTTCCTGTAGCAGGGTTAGAACAACAAAAGGGAGCTCTGAAAGCGGAGCACAGCCCTCTGCTATGGCTGCAGTCTAGAAGGAAGCTTTCTTTTGTCACAGGTTTTCTCTTCTAGAACTGTCAATTCCCTGATAGTAGAACTTATTTAATCAATATTATTTCAGTTTCGTTCTTAAAAATAGAACAAAAATGAGAATAAAGTGATTGAGAAAACCAGTCATCTTAATGAAGAACTGACTGCTCTTTATCTTCCAACAGCTGACCAAAAAGCTATAAGCCCTGTTCATGAACAGTCTCCATGAGAAAAGTAGTCGTTCATGGAGGAGCAGGAGATCTCTCCAGATCTGATCATGATATTACTGAATACAAACAAGGTGTGGAAGAAGCAGCTTTTGCAGGGTATGACGCTTTAAAGAATGGAAGTGCGCTGGATGCAGTGGTTCAGGCAGTCTGCGCTCTGGAGGATAACCCACTGTTCAATGCAGGTACAGGTTCAGTGCTCAATTTTGAGGGAGAAGTGGAAGCTGACGCCATGGTTATGTTCCGAGGGAGTGTAGGCGCAGTAGGAGCTTTAAAAGAAACGAAGAACCCAGTAAAAGTAGCCCGATTAGTCATGGAAAAGACAGATCACGTTTTTTTGGTGGGAGAGGGCGCTTATCAGTTTGCCAGACTGTATTTTGACGAGCACAATCCTATAACTGAAGAAAGGAAAAGGAAACATGAGGAATTAAAATCGAAATTTGTGAGAGGGGATACCCGCTGGAAGAAAAACTATGATCTCATCCAGAACTATGGAACAGTAGGAGCTGTAGCTTTTGATGGCGAGCTGGCTGCTGCCACCTCCACCGGCGGGATCTGGCTGAAAATGAAAGGAAGAGTGGGTGATTCACCTTTAGTAGGATGCGGAACCTATGCGGGAGAAAAAGCTGCTGTATCAGCTACAGGCATGGGGGAAAATATCATGAGATCAGTATTTGCAAAATCAGTTCACGATTCATTGCCAAAATGTAGTATACAAGAAGCTTTGGAAAAAGCTCTTCATCACTCACCTAGTACAGGAGCTATTGCTTGTGATGCCCACGGAAATACAGGGTTAGCCTTCAACACCAAGCATTTAGCATGGGCGCTCTGTAACCAAGGAGAGGTTACAAGCTTTGAGGTAGACCTATGAACCTGAAAACATTGGACCAGACAATTCGATCATTTCTCTCTACAGATGGCCAAAAGTTTTATGATTGGCTGCTCACCTTGTCTCCCTACTTGGATGCGGCAAACCAGATGGTGATCGTTCGCATGGGTTACAATGACCACGGATTGATACATTCCAAGATCGTTACCTTGAATGCGCTGCAGATTCTAGATATTTTAAAAGATGATGTTCCACCCACCATAATCCAGGAGAAGCTAGGAAATTACACAGATGTGCAAGTAGTGGTTACCGCAGGAGCATTCCTCCACGATATTGGAAATATGGTGCACAGGGGGGAGCACATTATGCACAGCTGTTATTTAGCATCTCAGTTGTTGCTGCCAGCCCTCCCAGAGTACACTGCTTCGCCTGCCCAGATGCTGTCAGAGATTCTCCATTGTATCTATGCTCACCACGGGGATACCCACTGCTTGACCACAGAGGCAGGTATTGTGACGGTAGCAGACGGCTGCGATATGGCCCAGGGGAGAGCGAGGATTCCCTACCAATTGGGTAAGATTGATATTCACTCTGTGTCTGCACTTGCCATCAAAAAAGTCATCATCTCTCGGGGACAGAAAAAACCACTGAAAATTGAAGTCCACATGGACAGTCGAGCTGGAATATTTCAGATTCAAGAAGTTCTGGGAAAGAAGATGAAAACCTCAGGGTTGATAGATTCCGTAGAAATTGTAGGTATTCACCGGAAAAAAAGGCTTCCCATTACTATATAAAATAAAAAAACAAAATAAAAAAAGTATAGAAAAGAAAAATGTAGAAAAAATACGAAAGAAATATATAGAAAAGAAAAATATAAAATGAAATAATAAAAAAAATAAAGAAGATTAACCAAAGATTCGCTTCTGTGCTAGACTAATATCTTCAGCTTTTACCGTTTTCCTTCCAGCATGATTAGCCAGTGTTATGGCTTCTCGTGCAACTTCGATAGCAGTTTCCTCAAGGTGGACTGCCAATTCTTTGGCTGCCCCTTCAGACACTCGGTGAGCGCCTGCCTTTCGAATCAACTTGTCTACCGATGCTAAAGGTAGTGGCATTTTTGATACCTCCTTTGGTCAGTATTTCGCTTCTTTCTTATTAGCATTAATGGCTTCAAAGGCCACCTTTTATTAGAAAAATTCACCTTTATAAGTCTTTCGGTAAAGCCACTGCATGTCGGGTGCAATTGGTAAGCTTTTCCTTTGTGAAGGGACAGAATTTCGCAAGCTCCAATGAGATTACTGTTCAACTGTTCTGGGAGACAGGCGGTTGATAAGCGTATGAAGGTTTTTTCCCTTAACAGATACAGTAATAGGATCTAAAGGACACTCTTCCGAAAAATTCACCTTCCCCATGAAAGCTGCTTGCTTGTTAAGGTAGAATATCAATCCATCCCTGGTAAAAGAGCGTTTCAGAATAGTGTTAGCTGTATCCCGTATCCTCTGCACCTCCAAAAGCTCTTTGAAGTGGGTCAATGATTCTACATCAGTTGACATCCCTGTGAAGTGTCCTCCAGACAAATAAAATTCTAAAGAAGGAAATACATTTTTTAAGGCTTTTTCCACCTTAGCTTCGGATTCCGTGGGATGAACAGGGGCTGTCACTTCAAGTGTTATCATGTCATCTCCTCCACTTTTTCAGAAATGCTTCACATTCTCTCTCAAACTGGACCTTGGTGGACTCATTGATCAGCATGTAGTCTGCCAGTGCGATAACCTCTCCAATGCCGAAGGATAACTCTCTCGTGTCTCTCTTCTTGAAGGCTTTCCAAGTTTGAGGATCTCCTGGTCTCTTTCTTCGTTTTACTCGATTGAACCTGATTTTCGGCGAAGCATGGATGGCCAGAATTTCCACCTGGTAGTATCCCTTGAAGACCTTGATTTCTTCTGACCCCCTGATCCCATCTACAATGCAATCAGGAGTAATAACATCCAGTACCAAGTAAGCTACAGCTGCCAGTCCGTTCTCTTTTCGGAGCGCTTCAGCCACGTCCCCATGACATTCAGGGGGCAACCCTCTTTGTGCAGTTTCAGCCCGCACTGCATCTCCCATAGAAACGATAGTGTACTTGCACTCCTGTGCCACAGTAAGGAAAATATTCTTTCCACAGCCGTGCATCCCAACCACACAGAGCATAGACAATACCTTGACTTTGCATATAAATATGTTTTTGTAGTTATTCCCACCCGGATACTGAATCCGGCCAATGTACATCACTTGAATGTGCCTCAGGAACCCACGTGAAGGTCAAATGCTGCAGTTATCTCACTGTTACACGTGTAACAATTGGATTCATATGTGCAGAGGGTTATGAGAGGGTTTTACACCACCACTGCATTCAAAGAGTTCAACCACATCAATTCTCTCTATAACTCTTCACACCGGTCAACCACCCCAATTCTCTCCAGATATAGTAACGGGCCACACTTTCCACGTGAACATTACTACAACTGACCAGATGAGTGAACTTGCACACCACTTCAAGAAAAGCTTTTTAAGCAATGGTTGAGAGACTCACACAATGAACCCAAGAGCAATTCCTCTCATTGTTGTATTGGTTTTTCTTGTATTACCGTATCCTTCCTTACCTGTGGGAATTCCTCCCAAAGGAATTTTGATACGTCCACAAACTACTATCCAAACAGAAGAAGATATCGACACTATAATCAACATGTGTGAAGCATACAGGATAACCCACATCTTTTTGCTGGTCAAGCAGGACACTGGTCCAGAATCTGGATTAGTATACTACAACAGCTCCACAGTTCCCCGGATATCTGATTTTGATGTACTCTCTCTTATGCTTGAGAAAGCACACAGAAAAAATATTAACGTATATGCCTGGTTCCCCCTGCTCTACGATAAATGGGCGGCTGAATCTGGGTTACGTATTGAAGGCAACTGGATTAGTCCGCTGCAGTCTGTTTCCTACTATTCTAGCTTCGTAAACGAGGTGGATGCACACAACGTGGATGGAATACTCTTTGATTATGTACGATTTTCCGATGATTTTGCAGCCAGTGAACAATTAAAGAAGAATTTTGGACAGAAATTTGGATACAACATGAATTCTGTGGAACTTTCTTTAGAAAAAGAGCGAGACACCCAATTATGGAGCCAGTGGATTTCATTTCGAAATGAAGTCCTTTCACAGTTCTTGAAAGACATCATGCCCGAATCCACCCCCGTGGGGGTTACTGTAACATCTGACGATCTTGATATACCCTCCGAGGTGATGCCGTTCACTCTGGTGGACTTTGTGGCCGCCCAGGTAGAGGAGAATCCTCCTCTCTTGATCAACAAGTTAACCCTCTCCACGGAAGCTGCAATTTATGTAGTATTACCCAATGACTACGTGAGCCAGGTTCGTCAATTACTACCCGAAAGTGACTACGCAGATCTGCTGATCTTTGATTCAGATACCTGGGATGAATCTGCTTTTAAGCGCATCAAGAAGGCAGAAATACCCTTTACCGATGTTCGAATAACCACATTACCTTTTATCGATTTCTACAATGAGAAGTATGACATGAAAAAATGGAGGATTTACGAAGTTAATACTGCTGTCTTTCCTGCAGGGCACGTTTTCTGGACCTACTTTAAGTATTTACCCTACAAAGAAAAATGGAGTCTTTACACTGAAAAATACGATCGGGATTACGTGGAGGAAATGATATCTGAGGCAAAAGAAGCAGAATTGTACACTGTTTTGAGCCTGGACATTCAATCAGAAGAATACGTCACCAAGTACAAAGATGCAGCTTCCATCACCTACCAATGGGGAGTCATGCGAGACAGGATCTGTCTCTCAGAGTTAAATGGTGAACACTACAAACGTGAGTTTTTTGACATGGCCTTCTACTTGGCTGACAATTACGAGGCTGAAGCAATTCTGATCAGCAACATCTCCTACTTGGAAGACTGCTTCTGTACCGATTGTCTGGAATCCTACATCAATTTCATGGCGGAAAAAGGGGTTACTCTAGAAGACTGGCCTCGCAGAAATGGCGAAATTGATATATACCATCAAACAATAAGAGAGTGGAAGACCGCTCAGATCACCCAGTTTCTCAGAGAATTGAGAGAGCATCTTCGTGACTCCAACAAAGAACTCTGGGTAGAAGTCCCTGTCTCTACAAATCTGGAATACATGTCTTCTGAGTACGGGTTACACCTGTCAGAGCTGGAACAGATTGCAGATAGGATCGTACTCATCAACATTGACATCAAGAACCCTCCCCGGGTAGGAAATGTGGCAAAGAGTTTACCTGGTTCTGGATACGTTTTGAGCTTTCTGATCGAGCCTCAAAACACACCTGCCCGTGCCTACGTGCTGGATTCTCTCAAGAGTGCCTACGAAAATGGGATTGACAGTGCAGGAGTGTACCCCCACTCTGCAGTAACAGAGAGTTTATGGAGTGCTTTCTACATTGCGTATGCATACAGGCTGGCTCTCACTGATGAGGCGTTGATGGAGATCTACACCATGGAAAGCTATGGAGGTGTCATTGACACGTACTTTGTACTGGAAGAAGAAAGGAAAGAAGAAGAGATGCAAACCCGGGAAAATGCGAGGCAGAACATCCATGAGGCAGAAAAGAGCTACTCTCAAGTGCTGGATGCACTAGAAGAAGCCAGACAGGTGGATTTGAATGTGGTAACGTTCGAAGTGGAAATACAGCAGTATCTCATGCTGCTCTCAGAAGCCAAACAACTATTTACTGAAGGGAGCTACCAGTCAGCTGAAGAAAAGGGGAGAACCACTATCATTGAGTTTTCAACCCTTGAAGTGAAAATCGGCAGAATGGTAAGACAGGAGAGGATCAAGCGGGTTACGTCAGGTGTTTCAATACTGGTGATATTTTTATTGATCATGATGTATGTCAGGTTTTCCATGAGAAAAAGGAGAAAGTAATCAGTATTCCCAAGATCAATTTATGTTCATTAAAGTTGACAACTTACTGAAAGTATACCAGGAGTCTATTCTGCGGATTCTTCCAATTTTTTCAGCTCTAAGTGTTCTCCCACAAATTTTTTTATGTCTTCTGCAGAATCAGATTTCAATCCATAAAATTCTGCAAACTTTGGAGTAGTCTTTAAAAGATACGTTCTCTCTTTAGGTCTTCTTTGGATTAACCCGTTGGCTTCCAGTTCCTTGATGTGGCGGTAAGCTCCAGTCCCTCGGTACTTGACCACCTCTGATTGGAGAACAGGCTGCTTGTACGCTATCAGTGACAGTGTCTTTAACATGGCCTTGGATTCGCCAGATTCAGGTGCGTAGTTCATCACTATTTCAGAAAACTCTGGTTTTAACTGCATCACAAATTTTTTGTCCACTGTTTCCACTATTTCCACAGCAGATTGCTGCTCTGCATAGGCTTTCTGAAGTTCTGTAATAAGTCCTTTGATCTCACCTGCTGGAGTGTTGAAGGACTGGGCCAAATTCTTCAGGCTCACTGGTTTTCCACTGACAAAGAGAACAGCTTCAATGAGCTGCTTGAGTTCCATGAAATAAAGAACGTGTGCATTCTTATAAAGATAGTCATGTGGCAAGGCATGTGACAATATGCCACTAAAAGAGATTACTGTTACACGTGTAACAGTTGATACCAGTGAACAACTACATGGCGGAGTTGTCCTTTTTGGGCGCTGTACCATTTTGACCTCTTACATTGTCATCTTATCCACTTTTACCTGGATCAAAGAGAATATCTTACTATGTTACACGTGTAACAAGGTAACACCAAACCACTGAACCACCTTGTGTTGACCAAACGTTTTTAAACTGTTATATAATACCAAAGCGGTGAACCACAAATGATCAGAAAAGTGTATGTATTCATTAAGAGAGATTTCCTCATGATGTTCACCTATAAATTTGCCATGGTATTTAATTATGTGCAGATGATAATGAATTTATTTCTATTTGTCTTATTTGCAGGCATGTTTGGAGAGAGAATGCTGCCTGTGCTGGATCAGTTTGGAGGAGATTTCATTCAGTACATTTTGATCGGTTCCATTGGGTGGGGGTATATCTGGAGTGCGATGGGTGCTGCATCTGGATCTATTCAGCAGGAGATGATGCGGGGTACGTTTGAACCTATTTTTTTGACACCTACTTCCCCCTTTGTTATTGTGATGGCGTACACCATCTGGGGACTGGTCATGGGGACCATTTCCATGGGTATTTTCCTTTTCTTGGGAATTGCAGTGTTCAACGTTGAATTATCAGGAAGTGCTTTGATGGCTATTGTTCTGATGGGGTTATCTGTTTTGATGATGATTGGGTTCGGGTTGATGGTGGCAGGATTGAATGTATTTCTGAAGCAAATAGGATCCTTCGTGTCAGTAATTCAGGCAGTTTCGCTGTTCTTGTGCGGCGTGTACTTTCCTCTGGAAGTTCTACCAGAAATTATTCGACCTCTTGGAAAGGTACTGCCCTTTTACTATTCTATTATGGGGTTGAGAACAGCTTTGTCTGATCAAGCCACCTTTTCAGATATAATGCTGAATTTCTGGATTTTGTTGATTTTGGCTGTAATTGCTTTGACTGTAGGGACGTTTCTATTTAGGAAAGGGCTGAATCGGGCCCGCAAAGAAGGTACGTTAGCTTACTATTAAACCCTTCACTTTCTGAGTGTTTAGTTATTCTTAGGATTAACTATGCTGAAGGATCTGGCTTTATCTTGTTTTTACTCCTTTTTCTGTTTTGGTTGAGAGAGAAAATCCGTGAGATCACAAAGGCCTTCGGACAAGGTAGCCCCCTTCACATTGGCAGCCAATGATGAACCCTGAAAAAGCTTTTAAAGCAGTAGTACTTCATAAACCTACTGGAGATAACCATGAAGATTCTTGTGAAATACTTTGCATCCTACAGAGAAAAGACAGGAAAAAAAGAGGAATACCTCGAAGGGAATTTCAAAACAATCCATGATTTAGTGCAGTACTTAGAAGAAAAATACAGAATCGATACAGATTTCTTGATGGTGGCTGTAAATAGAACTGTAATTCCCAAAGAAAAAGAAAAGGAACTTTCTGAATCAGATGAAGTAGCTGTCTTCCCTCCGGTAAGCGGTGGTTAAATCTTCAGATAAGTATTACTGGAGCCCCCCCTCCTCCGATGATAACCACATCATACACTCAATCACCAAATATCTGTTTGTGCTCCTGCATCATACACTTATCCATTACCACGAAAATCCCATGGGTTTCAGCTTCTTTTTTCACTTCTTCATTTTTAATTCCCAGCTGCATCCACAGCACTTGAGGGTTAACCTGCAAAATACCAGACAAAACCTCAGGGATCTGTTCAGAAGGGCGAAAAACCAAAACAATATCTGCCAAACTAGGAATATCCTCCAATCTACTGTAGCACGTCTCACCGAGAATTTCTGAAGCAGAAGGGTTAACGGGAATGACGGTGTATCCTTTTTCTTTCAAATATTTAGGAACATAATGTGAGGGCTTCTTTTTGTCTCTCGAAGCTCCCACTACTGCAATAGTCTTCAAAGAATACACCCACGAAAGATCTTCACTCATAACTGCACCATACTGCCATGTTTTATAAAATTTTTCCACATTTGATCGCTTCACTATCAGTGATTCTCTCATTTTTGTTACACGTGTAACAATTTTGTCTTTTTTAATTATTCTCTAGAATTTTTAGTATTTAATGAAATTGAAAATGTACAGCATAACTATATATTAACCCCAGCAAAGGAGTACCATGCTCCGCCGCTTACGCAAACCTCACATTGTTTTGTTCTTCCTTTCACCATTTGTTGTAGAGCTCATGACAGGGTCTGCTCCACCTTTAGAGTTCTTCAATCCTGTGGGATTCCTCTTTATTGTTACCTGGTATGGGTGCGGAGCGCTACTTGTACGGGAAATTGCCTTCAGAAAGCAATTAGACTGGAAAGGAATCCTCCTTTTAGGAATGGGCTTTGGCATCCTTGAGGAAGGGATTTTTGTAAAAACATTTTTTGATCCATATGCTGTTGATTTAGATATGTTTTCCACTTTTGGACGATATTTCGGAACGAATATCCCCTGGGCAGTGTATCTCACCCTTTTTCATGCTGTGTACAGCATCTTATTCCCCATAATGCTGACGTATGTATTCTTTAAAGAAGACATAAAGAGATCCTGGCTTACACGGAGAGGAATGACAATCTGCAGTATTATTCTGGTTATCTTCTCTCTCTTTGGCTGGTTCGTCTCAGATCCTTCCTTGAGTGGTACACCGTACATCCCCAGTGCTGCCCACTTTGTGGGGTGTCTTGCAGTCATTGCAGTACTTGCTGGTATCTCTTTCAGGGCTGGAAAGCCTGAGTACACCTTTGAAAAAGTGACAAAAAAAGAAAGCAGAACCCTTCTATTGCAGGGGTTCATCATAGGAGGTCTCTTCTCTTTAGGTGTTTTTATTGTGGCTGCGCTTTTCATGAGTACTGTCATTTTAATTGGTTATGTCCTGATTACCATGGGATTCATTTTTTTTATCAAAAGGAGAATAAAGGGTAATATGCCCAAATTCTGTTATTTCATTGTAGCAAATTACTTTTTCTTGGCTTTTCTGGGCTTCTTGCAGGAGTTCAATGGGTTACTTGGAATGAGCATAGTTGGAATTGGATTCATGGTACTCTTTGTGAAAATGGTGCAGTACCTGAATAGGCAGTACCTTAGTTCAGGAATTGGCATTTTATAACGAGCAGCATACACGCAGAGGGAACCTTTTAAAATCTCTCTCGAATAGGAGGTCTATGTACGTGTGTGTCACAGCTGATATTGAGCGGTTCTCAGATGCTGTCTCAAGGTACAGGTGTTTGCATACTGCTGATGACATGTGTGCTGCCAGGAAGCTTTTGGACATCTTCTGTGACATTGATATGCCTTCTACTTTGTTCATCCTGGGGAAATTTGCAGAAGAGGAACCTCATATCATGGATATAGTTAGAGAGAACGGTTACGAATTAGCATCCCACGGGTATTCACATGTAGATTTACGTACATTACCATTTTCTCAACTAAAAAAAGAGCTATCCCGAAGCGGAAAGCTGTTCTCCTCAAAAGGATTTCGTGCACCATATTATGGATTTGACAAAGACATGGTAGCCCAGTTGGAGCTGCACTTCAAGTATGACAGCTCTTTAGTACCGGTAAGGAATACCACAAAAATGGTGTTAACCATTCACATGCTTACTGATTTGCTGATGGAAATACCTATATCCACTGTAGGGGTTGTACCATTGACCAGTATGAGCCTCCGCCTTTTTCCTTTACCAGTTGTAAAGGGGCTGGCCCGCTTCGTTCTAAAGAGGGATGGTTATCTTGTTGTTAATGTTCATCCCTGGGAATTATGTGAAGTACCTCACGTTGCAGTTCCCTTCTACGTCAAAATGAATACAGGCCCCCGCTTTGCAAAGAAAATTTCTGAGTTTCTAACATTTTTGAAAAGGACTGGTGCAGAATTCGTGACTATGGAGCAGATCTATGAATACTACAGATATTAGACGATTGGCAACGTATGCGTGGGAGCATAAACACATGGTGTACAGTTATTTTCTGTTAAGGCTGGCCATGGTATCTCCCTTTGTGGGATTCAATGCGTTTCTTCATAGGTTGAGGGGTGTTGCTATAGGTAAAAAAGTTAAGATTGCCCGTAATGTGATTGTAGATCCTGTAGAACCGGGGAGTATCACTATAGGAAATTATGTGACTATCAGTCCTCAGGTGACCATTTTTGCCCATACCAATCCCACATTACCAATGTACGAGTACATGGGGCCCAGAACAGTGAACCCTGTACAAATTAAGGAGGGTGCCCAGATCAGGACGGGGGCACTTGTATTACCGGGAGTTACTATAGGGCGATACTGCATCATTGGCGCGGGAGCTGTAGTGACAAAAGATATCCCTGATTTTATGCTGGCTGTGGGAGTTCCTGCAAACCCGGTAAAATCTACAAAAGGAAACCTGAAGATGCACCGGAGACAGTGTTCTGGTTCTGCATAGATGGTGATGAGGATGCAGGGGCAAGTGGATAAAGCACTATTCATTGCTGCGTTGTCCACCTTTGTTACACGTGTAACAAGAGAGGTTTTCAGTTCTTCCTCAAGACCTTTGGTAAAAAGATTATTTGACGTGTGACTGTCGGTTAAAATAACCCAACTTAAGAATCCAACAGAACCGCTCTAATGTAAACTTCAGATTCTACTCTGTTGATCTGGTAATATTCACCTTTTTGGCCAGTATGTGGGATGAAATACAGGGAAATTCCACCTCTATCCACCAGTGAACCAGCTTCTGCTCTTTACTCACCCCTTCTATACTCTGGTACACATTCAGAAGGTTGTCTGAAACCCTGATATTCTTGAGAGAGCCTGCAATTTCTCCCTTTTCTATTAAAAGTATGGCATCTCTGGGTATGGTGGAGAAATCTCCTGTGTGCATGTTCTGAAATCGGGTGTACCACGTATTGGTCAGGTAGAGTCCGTAATCTACCTCCTCAAAGAGTTCATCTTTATGGTAGTCTCCTGGCTTGATATGTATGTTCAGCGGTTTTGGCACTACCAACCCTGCATTACCTGTGGTTTTTGTTTGAACCTTTGCTGCAGTGGACGTATTATGCAGATATGTCTTGAGTATCCCCTTTTCTACTACTATGTTCTCTTTCGTGGGGACACCTTCATCATCAAAGCCGTGCTGCTTTAGCCCAGAAGGAGTATCGGTAATGGTGACAGATTCAGAAGCTACAGGTTCACCCACTTTTCCCACGTACATGGAGCGCCCTGCAAAGACATTGAAGGCAGAAGCCATGTCCATGGAGTAACAGAGCACAGATCCAAAAAACAGGGGGGAGAATACAATGTCAAACACTCCTTCATCACCCCGGACAGGGTTCTTGGCTAACCTAGATAGTTCGCCTGCCTCCTCTCCTGCTTTTTCTGGTTCAAACCCTTCTAAAGTTGGAGAACAGCTCATACTGTGGCCTGAAGCCTCTTTTTGAGAGAATGCCCGAATGGATAACTCGATGGATGTGCGTTCATCCTGCGCTTCAACTCCTGCAGAACTGGATAAAAAGATATCTTCATTGGTTAAGAAAAGGGCACCTGCAGTGGTTTCTGCCTTTTCTAAAGCCTTATTGACAGCAGCAAGAACGAAGTCTGAGACCTCGGTGAGGGCTTTCAAGCGGGGATCACTCTTTATCTTTGGGTAGGTAAAGGGACCTTGAGCAATGCCTGCGTACTCTGGATTCTCTTTGCTTGCCTTTGCCAGGTTCACCAGGGTTTCCAGAAATGTATCTATGTTGTCAAAGTCTCTGATCTCTGTGAATACAACTCTCTTGTTGTAGACCAGAAGAACTTGTACAACATTGTCATTCCAGGTTTTGGCTATGTCTATCTTGTTGGTTGAAAATCGCACCTGCTGATTTCTTGATAGTGTACCTTTGGCAATAACATCTGTTGCTCCCAATGCTAACGCTTTTTCCACTATCTGGTTCGTTACATCCATCATGATATCACCTCATATAGATATTCCGGAGCCGTGCTGTGGGTCCTCCATAGGAGACTTCCATCTCCTGCAGAGGGTCCCCCTTGCCGCAGTTCCCTGCTTTGAGAGTGAAATCCTTTCCACATGCATCTACAGCCTTCCAGAAAGCGGGAGTGGTAAGCTCTAATACTGGCCTTTTTACTATGTGCTTTATTTCGCCATTCTCGATCAAGTAGGATTCTCTCCCAATGTACTTCTGGTTGTATCTTTTGTCGTCGATATTCCATTCAGTGTAGGATTTCATGTATACCCCTCGTTTTACGTCTTCTATTATTTCTTCAACACTGTAATCTCCAGGGAGCAAAAAGGTGTTAGCCATCCTGACGATGGATTCCCTGTTGTAGCCAGTGCTCCGGGCGGAAGCATTACTGTGTACTCCCATAGCTGCTGCAGATTCTCTATTATGCAGGAATTCGTTAATGTAACCATCTTTGAATAGAAATCTCCTCCTTGTTTTGACACCTTCATCATCATACGCGTAAAACCCGAAACTGTGCTCTAGTGTGGGATCTTCCACTATTGTCACCTGTTCTGATCCAATCTGTGTGTTTAATAACTCTTTACTCATAAAGGAGGCACCAGCCTGGGAAGCTTCCCTCCCTAAGATGCGGTCTGCTTCTGTAGGATGGCCGCAGCTCTCATGGCAGGCAATACCCACCACATCAGGTCCAGCCACTACATCCATTTTCCCCTGTGGAGATTTTTTTCCTTTTTCCATCAGATTCTTGAGCATCGTCACTTCTCGTTCAGCATCTTCTACAATTCTGAATTCCTCGTAGGTTTCCCATCCCCCTACGTACCCAAACCGTCTCCCCACCTGCTCCACGTTGTGGTTATGCTTCACTGTGATAAAGTAAAAACAGGCTACCACAGGTAAGTATCCCTCTATTGCAGAACCCTCAGAATCCAAAAATAACTTTTTGGTTTGTTTATCTGTCAAGAGAATGATCCTGGCTGGAACATCACCCAAAGAAGAAACACTCTTCTCCCACAAGAACAAGTCATCCAGCTTTTGCTCTATTCCTGTTGAAGAAAGCTTTTTCCGTTCAGAAACACTCCATTGAGCTTTTGCAGGTTTTTCTTCTGATAATCTGGGAGGAGTTTTTCTTTTGCAGGCTTTAGATTGTCTGAAAGCCTCTTTCACTGTTAGTTTCACGCTTTTTTTGTCCAAATTACTGGTAGAGGAAAATCCAACACCTTCTTCTGTAATGATCCTTATACCCATTCCTTCATTTACTGTGTGGGAAATTGCATCCAAGATACCATTTTTTAAAACAATATCATTCCTTTTTTGGGTTTCCAGTCTCACATCAGCGTAGGTAGCCTCACATGTGGAGGCTACTTCCAAGGCGTATTCAGCAATATCTTCGTCCATGAAATCACAGAAATCAACGAAAGTCACACCATATAAGGGTTTCCATTGGGGGTTCCAGTTAATGCTCGTCTTTTGTTACACGTGTAACATTGTCAAAAATGTTGCCGTGAAGGTTCAGCAAGGCCATGACAAACCAACAAGAAAGGTAGATTTCAATCAGGTATTAACCACAGCATCATACTATTGTCAGCCATTCTCATCAATAGCATTAAAAGATATTTTACGCACAAAAATCAAAGAATGAGAACAGTTACTGTAAAAAATTCTTCTGATTCAATATACAGTGTATATTTCCCTGGATTGGCCACAAAAGTAAATGTATCTCCTTCTATCTCTTCAATCTGCTTACCCAGAAGTGAAGGTGAAGCTGCATGCCCCTTGTATAATCCTCCTTTGACAGTCCTTGAAAACTGAAGAACCATCGTTTTCCCATATAAATCTCCAGGAATATCAAAGTACACCATTTTTCCCCGATCAAAGTAGTATTCATAATTTTTGACGGGATATATCATTTTTTCTGTCTCTAAAATCTTTTGGTAATCAATTTTCTGGGCTCCTACAGCATAAACAGCAGACTGGCCAGATATAAATATCAACGGGAGGACATCTGTTCCTAACAGAGGTGTTAACGGATTGTCAAAGTAAGCAGGAGGACAGGTTGCATCTGAAGGGGATGTCCACCGGGAACTGAACCAGTATACGACGTTTCTCTCTTGGAGGAAGGTTAATGCTTCTTCAGCAGACATGTCATACAGTTGAACTGCTTCTAACCCATCTAAGGGGAAGATCTTCTTATCGATGTAGTAGTAGCGTATATCGTAGGTAGCTACATAGCTGTCTTCAGGTGTATTCTCGTTCAGCCATCTCCAGCAGGGAGTATCATGAGGATAGAACTGCCTTACGTACGCCCACTGATCTAAAGGACGATCAGGGAACTGCTTCAAATGAGAAGCCACCATCATAGGTCCTGTAATTAATATTCCCACTGCTACAATACCTAAAGAAGCTATCAAGGCAAACTGCAGCGAGCGTTTGAAAAAGTTGAACGACAACTCCTCAGATTTGTAGAGCAGCCAGGCAAAAAAAGAGGCGTACACAGGAATGTACACTAACAAATACCGATCAAAGGCTGGTCTCACCATGAAAATGAAAATGGATGCCACAAAAGAGAGGGCGAGCCACTTCTTTTCGCGAGTTTTCGGCCTGAAAAAGAGGAGAAACAGAACTCCCACCACCATGAGCAAGGGAAGTAATGGACGAACTGAACTGATTCTGTTCATCAAGAAATCCAGAATCGAAAAAGGCGACGTGACCTCCAGTCCTGCATAAACTCTTTGGACCCTGAAATGGGAGGCATTGGACACCCATAACGGGTTTCTCAATTGATGACCTATACCCAACAGGGGGAATAGAGGGTCCCCTGTGAACCAGAAATTTCTCAGCAAAGGAGGTGAAGCCAGAACACCAGAGATTACCAGTGTTTTAAAAAGAGTCTTTAAAGAAAATCTCTTTCTTACATAGGCTAAAACCAAAAAAAGGAAGGATGCCAATGCTAAATAACTGGTCAAACATGCAAACCCCAGAAATGCTACCGAAAGGTACAATGACGTGGCATTGTCTTCCAGTATGTACGTGGTAAGGTAATATAAGTATAGAGCATTGAATAAAATGAGCAAGCTCAAGTAATGGGGGGATGCAGAAAATGCAAGAAAGAATGGCACTGCTAAAGCAGCTGCTACTGCATACATCCTGTGGGAAGAGACAGTCTGGTGGGCGAAAAGGAAGACTACCAACAACGATAAAACACCTGCTGCATAACTTAAGACAGTCATGAACTGGGTGTTGGGTTCATCTGCTATCACGTAGATGTAGCAGCCCAGCATCTGGTAAGCGGGCGGATAAGCTGCACTCATCTCTATACCAATGGATGGGCCAAATAATACAGGAAGCCCGTGATTCTCGTAAACGAGCTTTGAATAGTACGCTTGGTAAGCCAAAGAGTCCCATTCTAACGGAGGGAACATGACTGCGTACAGTAACCCCCCAAGGAGGATGACCCCCATAAAGATCAACATCCTCTTTTCAGGAGGAGTTAGGACAATGTTCATTTCTGGAAATTCCACATTCTTACGGGGCAGTAAAAATACTGCAGAAAAAAAGGCTAAATCCACGAGGATAACGTTTCTCAAGGTGAGTAACTGTAGAGCTGCCAGTAAAAAGGTGGTAAAAGAGGTTACCCCCAACCCGAAAGCACAGCTTAACAGAATCTGCTCTAAAAACGGGACTTTGAACCATTTTTTTACAATGATGAACCCTTTCACAACCAAGAGGAGCAATCCAAGCAATCCCAGAAGTGTGTGAAAGGTTACATCCACCGATACCAAGACCAAAGGGGCTACTGGAGAACGCAGGAGAATATTGATCAACCTGGTGAATACGTCCTGGGTTATACCAAATTTGGTCACTTCCTCGTAGCTGGCATACAAATTAAAGACCACGCCAAATAAGAGAAAAAAAGAGAGAAAAACGGGTAAAACGTTACGGTACCGAAAAGATAAGAGGACACCCCCTATTAAAAACAGGAGAATAACCACAACCACTGTAAAAGGGGTTTCATAAATGAGGACTCGTATAAAAAAGAGTACCTCCAGCACGATGGAATGCTGCCATATCACTAAAGCTCCAACTGCCAGGAGCGTTGCTCTTTTAAGGTATTGTCTATTCAGGGGCGTCACCTCCTCAAATTGATAGCAGTTCTTAAAAAGATTTGTTATGAGGCAGCCAATTGTGGGTGCTTCTTTGGTTCTGTTACACGTGTAACATTCTGGGTTCTTGAATTTCTCTTAAAAATTTTGATTTTGATGGGGTTATTCTTTCAAAGAGAAATTTGGAACGTCAAAAAGGGTATATCAAGCCAGAACCTGTATTTATCAGGAGTATTCTCTCGTCTTTGGATAGGTACCCAGAAGATACAAGGTTCTTGAATGCTGCATAGGTTGCTGCCCCTTCTGGACAGGGGTATATGCCTTCGTATTGTGCAAGATCTTTGATGGATTTGACAATCTCTTCATCTGTCACTGTCACTGCAGTTCCTTTAGAGTCTTTTAACGTCTTGAGGATCAATGTATCTGCAAAGGGATGAGGAACCTTGAGCCCTGCTGCAATTGTGTGAGGGTTTTTCCATACGTCTGCAGTGTTCTTGTTCTGTTCAAAGGCTTTCACAATGGGTGCACAACCTGAAGCTTGTACTGAGATCATTTGAGGGTTCTTGTTGATCCAGTCCATTTCTTCAAGTTCTTGGAAGGCTTTCCAGATTCCAATTAACCCAGTACCTCCTCCTGTTGGGTAAATAACAGCATCTGGTGGCTCCCAGTTAAAATATTCAGCTATTTCTAACCCCATAGCTTTCTTTCCCTCGAGGCGGTAGGGTTCTTTCAACGTGGACATGTTAAACCAATTGCTTTCACTCTCAATTTTGGCACGAGCTCCTGCATCTTTTATATTTCCTTTCACAAAATGGATATCAGCTCCTGCAGCACGACATTCCCTCTTGCAGACTTCAGGTGAATCTTCTGGCATGTACACGTGGGCTTTAATTCCAGCTCTGGCACAGTAAAAAGATAGGGCAGCTCCCGCATTTCCTGCTGAGGGCATAACAATGTCTTTTAGGCCAAATTCTTTTGCTTTTGAGACAGCGACAGCTAACCCTCGTGCTTTGAAGGTGCCCGTTGGATTGAGAGATTCATCTTTTATCCACAAATTGTTGTATGTTTTGGAGCGTAGAATGGGGGTGAAGCCTTCTCCTAGTGTTATTATATCTTTTTTGTGTTTTACTGGAAGAAATTCGAAATATCTCCAGAGTATTCCTTCCCTTCCAGGGATGTGTCCTTTTTTAAGGGTTTTTTTCATAGTGCCCAGGTCGTACTTCACCAAGAGGGTACTCCCACATTTGGTGCACACTGAGTGGATTTCTTTATGGGAATAGTGAGCATGACACTTACTGCACTCAAGGGTTTTGACAAACATGAAATCTCCTCGCTTTACAGGATTCAAGTGTTTTCAATTATTTTGCTTATAAGTAGATGTTGGCTTTTAAACTTAGTGTCCTGAGAGAGGCGTTCGCTAGGTGTTGTTTGTTACACATGTAACAGATGCATGTGGTTTGAATCTGAACAATTCATTCTCGAAAACTACTTTAACCTTAATGCTTAACCATGCCATGCAGGAAGCCTTATTCTTCGACCTTGGACTAGTTAAATACCAGAGGGTTTACAGCCTCCAGAAAAGACTGGTGGAGCTGGTAGCAGAGGGGAGCTTCCAGCAGACGTTACTCCTTTTGGAGCACTTTCCTGTGTACACGGTGGGGTTATCTGGTTCGGAAAAACCTTTGGAAGGAGTTCAGGCGTTGAAAGTGGATAGAGGTGGGGATGTTACGTATCATGGTCCGGGGCAGTTAGTGGGATATCCTATTTTCAGGTTAAAAAGTAGGAGAGTGTCCCGTTACATAAGAAAGCTTGAAGAGAGTCTGGTTATTCTCCTTAAGAAATATTCCATTGAAGGTGTCATAAAGGAGGGATATCCTGGTGTCTGGGTAGAGAAAGAAAAGATAGCCTCCATTGGCGTGAGGATAAAAGGTAATGTAAGCTATCATGGATTTGCGTTAAATGTAACAGTAGATTTAAACGCTTTCCAGTGTATAAGGCCATGTGGGATAGATGTCACCATGACGTCAATGCAGAACCTTTTGTCTGGAGAAATTTCTATGCCGCAAGTGAAAAGAGACTATGTTAAAGCCTTTGAGAAGTGCTTTGATGTGGGGTTAAAGCAAGAGAGTGCCAATCTTTTGGAGAGGGTTTTCTCTCTGTAACCTGTGGGTTCATACTGCATTTTTTGAGAACTCTTTTTATTTTGTCGATGGGAAGCTGTAATGAACTTTAAAGCTTTTTCGAAAGTATTATTTGGAATAATTGTAAATTTTTTGGCAATAATAGATTATTCTGTTTTTAAAGTGGGTATTTTGGCAGATTTACCCTCAATTCTAAACCGAAAAGCTTATATAGTTTAAATACAATATTTTCATGATAGTTTGTACTTTAAGACAAAATTAACTACTGGATCTTTTTGTGCAAAGAAATCCAGGAAGTTGAAATGAAAGACATAAGTTGAAAGGGTGATAGAATGACTGGAAACCAAGAATTGAGAGGAAAAATCACAAAAAATACACAAAAAGATGATGAACCGCCGCTACCTGGGATTTGGAAACCAAACTGTGCAGAGGCAGCCGACTGGATTGGACAATGTTACTCAAAAATACTTTGTGACAAGAATCCTGCTCCAACCTCTGATTACTTTTTTCCTCCGGATGAGATAATACCAGAAAGCTGTTACGTACATGAATCGGAACTTCGCGGGTGTTGCCGCAGAGTATCTGCAGTTTTTGGATGGATGAAACCCGGTAAAAGCCGCATTTTCCTTTCTCACTGGGATAAATACAAAGACAGAGGCATTAGAAGTCGCGGCTCACTTTTCGGGTATTTTGTTCTCAAGCGCTTTGAGATCATCGCCGACTCTGAAATCTACGAGACTATCATCAAGGGAGAAAAAATACCATGGATAGAACAGTTGTGTGAAGAATTCGTAGAAGTATGTACTGAGACAATCAAAGGGCTGAAGACAGATGTCTTAGCGGAAAACAATAGAGAAACAATAAAGAAGAAGATCTGTGAGGAGTTTGACAAAAATTGGGTGAACAGGTTTCTTAGAAAACTGAGCAAAGGTGAAAATATCACATATCGCTCTCACGTAGTACGCGCACAACCGAATGCCCAAAAGAAGACTAAGGACCTAGTAGAGGATCTCTTTGAGGAATTAATCGAAGAATGGATCGTAAGTCTTCAGAACTACAATAGTAACAGGAAATATGCTCTTTTACCCTTCTATATCACAAAGCTTGAAGCACTCCGCTCCTGTGGTGACCGGTGCAAGGTTGGCAGCATCTATTTGGTGGATGATCTCGCAGCTGAAATTATCGACGAGTTCATGCGGAAGGTGGCAGCAGCAAACAATCCAGTGTGTATACAGGATGAAGAATTGCCCGAGAAAACTATAACGTGGGGCAGGGAATTGTTCAAGAATACTGTAATTCAGGTTAAGAATCGGCACGGTAACGGTTCGCTCACTAAGATTCCCCTCTGTTCACAAGGTGGCACAACCATACGTGGAGAATTGGCGTTGTTTGAATCTTACCCCATTTTCCAAAGAAGACCTAAAGCATATTTTCGTAATGTGTTGCGGATAGATGGTGGAAAGTTTGCTCGAAAGATTTGTAGTTGTTATGGCAGCAAAACGTGCATCCCACCAATCCCGCGTTGTGGCTATAGCTAATAAGGCTGATGCAGATGATTTAACTTATTTCAACAATGTCCCATATTTATAGTATTTTGGTAATTTGATGCTTTTTTAGGTGAAAGGGATTATCAACCTCTCTCATCCTAATGAGAGTGTATGGATAATGACATATAATGGTACTGATATATAAAGCAGAGAAAGCAATTGTGCGAATGTATTTCTTTCTTGAGTCACCATCTTCTATATCTCTATTTCTTTCAAGGGTTCATTACCAACCCAAGCATACAACAAACATACAAGGACTATGACTGCCAAAGGAAGATCCATGATGCCAAATGGATAAATAGAAGGAGCTACAATCATTGTTGTAATGCTTAGTGCAATGCCTAGCGCAATTCCCCATTTTTTCGCTGACCATATTGCGTAACCTGAAATTATCCTTGTTAAACCATAAATAGTACTGAGTACTGCCCAAAAAACAAATTTTTCCTGAAAATCAATTGGATAAAATTCTGTAGGTGCAAAGAGCATCATAATTGCAGAAATCTCAATAATGCCGTGAATAAAAAGTACAATTGAAGCTATTTTTAAACTAGTCTTCTTTTTCATGTTTATACCTCCTCTATAACCAAATTTCTGTATGCATCACCTCTTAAATTGGCGGTCCTGAAATCCATTTATTCACCTATGCATGATCTGTGCATGAATTATTTAAAGCTTCCGGTTTTGAGGAGTTGTCAAGTCTTCGGAAGATGAAGGACTCCAATCTTCTTTGTTATCATTTTTTCAAGGTTGGTGTGAAAAAACAATGAATTGTTACACGTGTAACACCTGTGAGACAATCACCTGACAATTTTACAGCCCCTGTTTGATTCTTTGCAGTTGTCACTCATTCTAATCTTCAGGTTACTCCCTCGAAAGGGAAGTTAAATTCGGGTGTTTGATTGGTGATATGGGAAAATGCTCCTTTACGTGGTTTGAATAGAATTGTTTTGAACCAATATGGGGAGACCGTGGATGAATGGTTATATGTTCACCTTTTTATCGACCTGTCTTTGTGCGTCTACTGCTTCTGTTTCCTCCAATATTCCTTCATATAGTAGTAAGAGTCATAGATCCTCTTGGGGTCAAGCCAGGAAGCTTTAGCGCTGCCTGTTTTAGTTTCACATTCGTAAAGGAATGTAGGTATGCCTCGTCTCTTGAGAAGCTCGAGATTCTCTGCGATGACGCCGCTCCTGTTTGCCCATATAATAAGTGCTGAATTAGCGTCTTCAATCATGTTCCTCTCTCTTTCCTTGTAGTTATCGCCATACTGTACTGTTTTCCAGTTACCAGCGTTGTACCTCATGCTCCTCGCATGACCCACAATTACATCAGCATATCCTTTTGACTGCAGGTAATCCTGGTAGAGTCTGCACGAACCGGGAGCTTCTCCCACAATGATCGTCATGTGGCGGGCTATTGCCTCGTCTATTTTTTCTCTGACTTCTTGGGGCAACTCCTTTTCCGTGAATGCCTTACTTCCCATGAGAAGCAACCTCTTTCCTTCAAATCCCTCTTTTTTTGACAAGAAAATCCCTCTGAAAGTATCTCGATTTTGTCCATCAATCTACCTGCTCCAGATATTTGGTTCTCTTTATAATCCTTTCCCTTAAATTCCTTTCTTGACCTCTCCAAATGTTCTAAATATCTCTAAATATCACAAGAATAAGCATAAGATTAATAAAGAGCAATTTAGTGTTACACGTGTAACAATATTGAGAGAAACACCTAACAATCTGCAACTTTCAAGCGGAAAAACTTATATGCAGCAGTTTCTATATAGCCAATAATCTATCTATGAGAAGGTAACCAGAAGATGAGGGTGGGTCTTGAAGAATAACAACTGCGAGGAGGTGAGTAAATGGAAAAAAATGTTGCGAAAGCAAAAGTGGTTAAAACAAGGAAGGGCTACGCCATCAGTGTAGAAGGGAGAGAACACTACATACCTAAAGGGTGTGATCCCATAATAAACCCACAGTTAGAAGTTCTGGTTGGCCAAGAAGCTGAAGTTCTCATGGCTGGCAGAGAAATTCTGGCTATTCGTGTCCAAAAGGAATTAGCCAAAGAACTTAAAATCAAGCCGATTATCACCTGCTATCTCGTGCCTTTAGAAGTAGCTTTTACTCCAGAAATAATGGAGAGAGTCGCTCCAACTGTTACAAAGTTGCTGGTGGAATCAGGATACTTAGATGAGGAAATAGCTATGACACTGCAGAAGTGGCAGCAGGTAAGATAGATGAATCCAGAGACTCTGGTCTTTGAGGTGACTTCATCCTGTAACAATGACTGCATGTACTGTTACAATGTGTGGAAGTCACCCCACTGCACCTATCCCAAAGGGCAGATGTCACTTTCTGAGGTGATCCAGGTATTTGATAATGTGCTTGATGATCTACCAGTGAAGTCGGTGGCTCTTAGTGGAGGCGAACCCTTTTTACGGGATGACCTGCCACAGATTGTCTCTTATTTGTGGTCACAGCATGTTCGTTCTGTGATCATCACCAATGGAACACTGCTCACCAGGAAAAATATCAGCCGGACTTGTGGAGCACATAATTATGAACTACCGCTGCTCAGTTACCGGAAAGCAGTCCACAATAAACTAACGCAAAGAGACTGCTTTGAAAAGGTTATTCATGGGATGCATGACCTAAAAGAGGAGGGCGGGCGGTTTGTTGCTGCATTTATTGCTACACGACTTAACTACAAGGATTTAGAGAAGACGATTGAGCTTGCCATCGCTCTTGGAGCTGAAGGGTTCTTGTACAACAGGATGAATGTAAGTGCTGGCAATTACCGTTATGTGAAGATGCTCCTTCCATCTGTTGACATGGTACAAGAGAACCTGGATGTTTTGGAAACATATGGGGAGTTGTATGGGTTGCCCATATCGTGTTCCATTCCAATTCAGCCATGTTTAATTGATATGAATCAGTATAACCACGTATACACAGGGTTCTGTCCACTGGCTGGAAAGAATGACGGAAAAAATGCGTATTTTACAATAGATCCACTGGGAAACCTGAGAGTCTGTAACCATTCGTCTTTTATCCTGGGTAATCTACTGGAAAAGAGATTTCTCGATCTTATGCGCCACCCATATATTGAGAAGTTCAGGGAGATGCTGCCAAAAGAGTGTACTGCGTGTCCTGCTGACGTCCGTGACTACTGTCATGGGGGCTGTAAAGCTGCTGCAGAAGAATGTTTCGGTTCTCTAGAAATAAGTGAACCCTTTTTGAGGATGCATTCTCACAGAAAGACCATTCCATGTCATCTATAACTATTTTGTTAAGTGCTTTACCTTTTGAGTCAGAGATTGTTCGGAGGTTACTCAAGAGGGAAAAGGTTGTACATGGTACGTCATGGGTTTCAGGTTACCTCGGGAGGCGCACTATCCTTTTGGCTGCTTCAGGAGTTGGAGGTGAGCAGTGCAGCCGTGTTCTTACTGCATTATTGGATGAATATCCAGATTCTGAGGTTCTTTTTCTGGGAACTGCTGGTGCTCTAGATCCATTGATTGGAATTGGTGATGTAATAGTGGCAAATACGTCAATATCCTGGGAACTGCCAGAAGAGAAATCAATACAAAAAATTTTTGGTGCTACATGCCCTGAGCACGACTCATGTGGTATAAAAAGAGGGAATGACAGCTCATTTTGTGTATTCCGGGGCACCGTTGCCACAATGGATGAGCCTGTCTTTGATGAGTCTGTGAGATCATGGTTATCCACTGTTTCAGGAGCGCGCTGCGTTGATATGGAAACAGGGCATGGTGCTCATTTGTGTAAGAAACGGCACATCCCCTTTCTTGCAGTACGTGGAATCTCTGATATACCTGACGATGAGCCCCACAAATATTCCCATAAGGTGCAAGCAGTGTGGCACGCCACTCTTGTGGCACTAGAAGCATTACTATCCCCAGTACCCGTTTCTGTGTGGCCAATTGAATATCTCTAAGAACCATCTGATCAGTGGTGTTCAGAACAGAAGAAGACACTAAGAAGGCATCTCCAAAGGCATATATTATTTCTTAATCTAGATATTATATTCTCTCTCTGTATCGTTTAAGAACCGAAATCCGTTGACTTTCACTCTTTTCCCGTTATGAGTGAGAACAATAACCTTTAACAGGTCTGCGAGCTGGCATCTCACAAAATCAACGAGAGGTTCATCAGATCTGTTCTCGTCTTGGGGAGTGTCTATTCCAAACCTGAAAACATAATCTCCTTTTTCATCTACCAATGTGGGATTGGTCGCCTCTTTCTCTTCGTGAGAACGGGTTACCATTACTACACCTCCATTAAAAGTCCTAGTCCTAATACTCCCTGACAGTGAAAATAAACATACAGAAAGCTCTACCTCAGTGCAGGTTCCGGTGTTGGGTCATTAGGCACTGCTACTACTGACATTTTTTTTGTCTGCGCATCCTTTTCAGCTTGTACGATAGCAGCGAGCTCTCGTGATGTTATGGTCACTTTTTTTCCGGTCGTAGACACCTCCTTTAGGGAAAATGCAGGGACAACAGGTCTCAGAATAACAGTATTTATTTTGTGATCTTTGGCTTCCTTCTCAGCCTGCAAGATCTCAGCTAGTTTCGGCGAATCTATTACTACTTTTTTGCCATCTGTGGATATATCTTTTAAGGGAACATCGAAAACTATGCCTTTCTCTTTTTTCGTGGTATCACCTCCTTTTTTGAATTTCCATCCATATGGAGCACATACTAATAAATTATGGGTTCGCAGCGTAAGAATTCGATTGGAACTGCGAACCGTTGTTCAATGTCGGCAAAGGATTCATTGACAAGGTCATAGTACCACCTTGAGACAAAAGATATGGGGATGACCAGCAGATCTGGGGGTGAATCGTGGGTATCGAGGAGATTAGTGATGTATTCTGTATAATCTCTGACAGTGTAAAGGTCACCCAAGAGAATATTCCCTCCCCAGAACCGATGAGGCGGCACGTGAATGGCAAAGGTCTTTGTGGAAAAGTAATTTTTGAAATCCTCCACCATTTCTATCGCTTTCACAACAACAGGCTTCATTATCTTTGACGATAAAAGGACAACATTGTGCGCATTATGGTGCTCAATGATGGTAATCAGTTCTTGGATAGAGCTGAGCTTGAAATCGTCGATAAAAAATATTCCAAAATCAGACTCAAATGTCGGCATTCCTTTCACCTTGTAGGGGTAGCACTCATCATTAAAAGTCTCTTCAAGATCAATTTCAATTTTCTTCCCCTTTCTTAACACAAGAAGATGACACGATCTCGATTGATCATAACTGTCTGATAATAATTTAGCAGCATGCACTCGAGTGTACACCTCTTGATGGTTAACCTCCAAAATCTTGTCGCCCACTGTCAATCCCAATTCTGCAGCAGGTGATCTCTTAAGGACGCCATCCACAATGGGCGTGAGGGGTTCATTCCAATAAAAGCTCGGTTGACAGCATACTGGTGTATTTATTTTTTGTCTCACTGAAAGCACAGTGGTTACTATGTCTTGCCAGACTGTATCTGTATCAAAAAGGTGCTGGTCTGAGAAATACTTTGTATAACTGGGAAGTAACACCCTTATGATTCTCGCATCGTGTTTATCAAGAAATTCAATTGTCTTGACGAGGTCATCAAGAGGTATTGAAGGCCAGGCCACAATACTTCCTATGTATAAAATTTTGTACTCTTGAAGGAGAGGTATGCTTTCTATTGCAGTCATGGTGTGCGTCATTGGTTCTCTCATCACTCTGTTTCGAATTGAAGGATCAGCACTATTCAAGGAGACACATAAGAGAATTGGCTGCAAACAAGATAATTCCTTAATGATGTCCTCAGTTAGAAGTCCGCCATTGGTTGTTATCCTGAAAACAGAACTGTCTGATTCACGGATAAGCTTCAATATTTCCGAAAAATGGGGATTACAGAACGGTTCAAGGGCGCCCCGGGCGGGAGAAGGCAATCCTTTCATCTTTTCGTGTGAATAGTATTTTATCCGTGTTTTGACCTCTTCTAAAGATATGAGATCGTGTGCAAAAGGGAGTGGGTTTCCTTTCTCATAGCAAAATATACAATGGGCATTACAGTAGCCTGAAACTGCTCCTACGTTGCTGTAAAGTGAACCAGTACAGTCGGCCCATTCAGATAAATTTTTTAGGCGAACCCCATCCACTTCAACGATTTCTCCATCTTTCTCCAGGTCAACTAATTTTAGGATATTCTCGAGGTGACGCTTGATCAGCCAGATTCGAGGTTCAGTTTTGAGAAAAATTGAAGCGTCCTGAACATTGCGTGTCATGCTTTGACTCCAATTCATTTGTGCGTTTTTTCCTTGTCTTTAATATGGTTTCAGTACAACTTATTATTTATACAGAAAAACCAGTATATAAACCTTTCGAAAATGAGAGATTGTCCAGTCTTTGGGTGTTTCCTCTGTCATGTTACACGTGTAACAGGGAAATTGTCATGAATTCTCTTGATTCAATAAGAATGGACAATTCCAGAGATATGATGGTTGAGCATTCAGAAATGTGACAACCCCAAATAAGTGAGGTCAATTGTATGTGAATTTTCTTAGTAACTCTTCGATCTTTCTTTGCGGCTCTCTGTAGCAGAATTGTATGAGATTCACCCCGGGAGTACGTCACAGTAATAAAACCGGTTTTCCCGCAAGACAATGTCACCTACTGTGCAGGATATTTTTGCTTTGAACACTGGTCCATCAAACACAAATAAGTGAAATTCCCCATTTTCGCCGCACGGGTCAACTGAAGGTGGTAATTCAGAGAGGAACTGTTCATCAAAGTTTCTGCCCACAAAATTCTTCCCGAGAACCTGTGAGTCAACGCACGTGACAACTGCTTTAAATCCTGAATCTATGAATGTACGGGCAAGGGTACCAGTATCTTTTTTCCATAACGGAAATAATGCTTTCATTCCTATTTTTTTGAGGTTATCCTCCCTGTACTTTCTTACATCTTCCAGGTGTATGTCTCCAAACCCTACAGTAGAAATGCCTGCATTCACATATTTTTCACAAATTTCCTGCATTTTTGATTCGTACTCTTTGTTTGATGTATTTTTTGAAATGAACACTTTCTCAAGAGGAATTCTCACAGATGCTGCTTGCTGTTCGAGGAGGACACGCCGCACTCCATGCATGCTGATTCGGTCATAGTCTTCTGTTATAGTGGTTAAAAGGGCATATATTTCGTATGTATCAGTTTTTTGGAGTTCATAGAGGGATAGTGCGCTGTCTTTTCCGCCGCTCCATGAAAGCAGCACTTTTTCTGATTTTTTTCCATAAGGTTTCGTAATGGTATTGGCGTCGGCAGGGTTCATGTTCTGAATTGTGAATGAATACATGTGAGCACATCCTTTTGAGTTATCTCGTCACCTCATCTATAAATTTTACTATCATCTCGTACGCTTCTTTAATATGCTCTTTCTTGGTCAATCCATGTCCTTCATCATCATATAGTACCACAGTGAATAGCTGGTCTTTACCCACTTTCTTAGCTTTCTGGAGAGTGTACTGCAAGCCAGAAACAGGGGTATACCCGTCTCGATTACCATGAATTACAAACACAGGTTTTGCCAGATTCTCTACGTGATTAGAAAAGGATCGATCAGCCAACAAATCGCGATCTTCAAGATCCATCCAGATACATCCACTGTTGATGAGCCAATCCGACGCGTATTCTGGAAGGAGCGTGTACATGCCTGATATGCAGATTCCACCCTCGCAGACATCGGGGTACTTTACCAGAACCATTGAAGCAAGATATGCCCCATAACTCTGTCCTCCTACCACGAAAGGACCATATCCTTGCCTTTCAAGATAGGATATGCCCTCTACTACATCTTTGAGATCTCCTCCTCCCAAATCGTTCCGATTTAATCGTTCAAACTCTTTACCATATCCTACGCTTCCGCGATAGTTTGGCATAAAAACTGCAAACCCATTTGAAGCGAAGTATTGAATAACTGGATCAAAATCGTTTAGACAAACGTCGGCTGGACCACCGTGGAGCCATACTAGAACCTTTTGTGCTTTTGTGTTATAGAGCCAACTACCAATAGTTCTCCCGTCAAACGTGTGGAAATGAAGTGGAACAGGTTGAAAAGTAGGACACGGAGGAGGTTCCCGATAGCAGCACATAGGTTCTCCCTCTAATGGGACGTAAAGGATGCCTGTTCCTTCAGATGGACTAGATTCCCAGCAGTAAACACCTTTTTTGCTCCATTTAGGATGAGATAAACACCCATTTGTCTTTACCTCTCCTCTTTTCCCCTCCTCCAGGGAGAGAAATACAAGACGGGTGGTTCCATCCACATATTCATTGTAGGCGATCCACTTTCCATCTGGAGATACTTCGTAGAACTCTTTATCTTTATCGCTTCTGTCGTCAACCCACTGGATTTCCCCCTCAAGTGTAGAGATTCCGAATGAGTCATATCCTTTTACATCAGAAAGGAAGACGAATCGCTCTTGATCTACCCACACGCTTGACTTCAAAGGAGGATGAAAAGGAGACAGGTACCACATGTAAGGGCTCCCTACTCTTGCTGATGATCCTGGAAAGGAAATGAGTCGCGCTGCCCTGCGAGTTCTCACGTGTAAGCACCATATCTCGCCTGAAAGAAGTGGTGGTTTTAAAGTCCAGTAGATAATATACTTTCCATCAGGAGACCAGACAAATGGTCTCATAAACAAAGGCGATTCTGGTGTCAAGATGCAAGTGCTCTTCTTCTCTCTAAGATTCAGTAAATAGAGACTTAATGGGCCATCTACATCTGAAAGAAAGGCTATTGATCTTTCATCAGGAGATGGCTGAGGGGCCAGGTTCCTCCCTTTCTTTGTCAGGTTGGAAGAGCTTCCTTTCTGGTATAGGCATATATCTGTTCTGTCGTTTTCTGTATTACAATAGAGAATGTCATCACCAAGAAAAAGAGGTGAAAATCCTCTGCACAATTTCCTGGCTTTCCCTTGTGATATTATCCACAGTTCTTTCTCTCCATTTGTACGTGAAATAACTATGTCTTCTCCCTTTACATCAAATCCTCTCAATACTCTGGGGGTTTCCAGTAGTACACTCTTGTGGCACATGTGATCTCTCCTTAGTAGAATTCCATCATACTTATAGTTGAGCCAATTCAGGAGTTGTCACATTTTTGGAGGTCAATGTTACACGTGTAACATTTCGGGTAAATTAGCATTTCAATCAAGATTTAATTATAGAAAGACAATCTACAAATCTGGGGAGGTTCCATTCCCTAAAAATTGATAATTCCATAGAAAATTGAAAAGACGAAGACAAAGAAGTCAACAATCAATTGGGATTTTAAATGAGTTATGATCTCACTTTTTCAGCATTAGCGTTAATGTGGAATTACTAAACAACTCCAATTTAATGGAAAGATTTAAAAATAATAGTGATATACTTCCAGAAGGGAGGTTCTTTATGAAAACAACGTTCAAAGCATACGACCCAAGCAAGGACTTTATGCGAATCCGTGATTTTTTAATCGATACCTTTACATTGTATCAAAGGCCGTTTAACTGGCTCATTGACCGATGGAACTTTTGCCGGTACTTTGCTGTTCCAGTTCACTCTTATTACAATATCCACTACTTCAGTGTTCCAATTGACTTTGATCACAGCTACAGAAATGAAATACCATTCTGGGAAAAGACAATCGGCATATGGGAGAACGAGGATGGTTCAATTGTTGGCGTCGTTAACACTACAAACGAAGAACCAGGAGATGCTTTCACCCAGATTCACCCGGATTATACCTTTCTCTATGATGAAATGGTAACATACATCGAAGATAATCTGGCAGACAGAGTCGGAAACACTGGTTATGTGAAACTCTACGTCAACGAAGGCAGCAAACTAGAACAGATCGCCATTAAGAGAGGGTATAGAAAACTGAAGTACGGCACGCCCTTCCTGGAATATACAATTAATGAAATTCCTGAACCGCAGCTCCCCGATGGATTTGTGATAAAAAGCGTTCTCGATGAAGATGACGTTGAAAAGCGGCGCATAGCTAAATCCATCGCATTCGGTGCACACTACAATCCATCGTACTGGCCTCCTGCGTCAGCCTATAAGGAAATGCAAAAAGCGCCAGACTACCGCAAAGATTTAGATCTGTTTATTGTAGCGCCTAACGGAGATTATGCGTCGTTTTGCACCATCTGGATTGATGTCAAAAACAAGTGCGGCAATTTTGAACCAGTAGGTACTCATGCTGAATACCAGGGTATGGGACTCGGCCGCGCACTACTGATGGAAGGCTTCAGACGAATGGCTCAGTATGGTGCAACACGCTCGTTCATGGACTCAAACAACGAGTTCTATTGCAAAGTTGGGTTTAAAGAAACCCCGTATTCGTACTATCCTTGGATAAAATATTTCACAATGTAACAAACGAAAAAAATGATAGAGTACTGCATTGTGATAAAGTGCATCTTCTATCGAAGGTACAAATAATAAAGAATTCACCCAATGTTACACGTGTAACAAGCAACACATTTGACAATTTCAATGCCAGCAAATTTATATAGGTCAAAAATGAAGACTGTAATATGACAAACAATAAGAAAAGTTTCACATTTCCAGTGGGATACCATGAGTTCCATAAAGACCAAGTCTTCAATTTCCAACTCAATCGCTGGTACTCGTTAGGATATGCCCGGTTTGAAGATATGAAAGAAGCAGGTCAAAAGATTGAAAATTTTGAGGATTGGAAAACTGAAATGCTAACGCTGGCAGAAAAAGCTGAATCTGAAGAGAGGTTTATGAACGCCGCGTTTTATTACCGCGCAGCTGAATTCTATGTATTACAGGATAGCCCTGAAAAAGAACTTCTCTATGATAAATTTAGAGAACTTTTTTACAAAGTCTTCAAAGATGATACAATTGAGAGATTTAAAGTACCCTACAATAAAGCATTTCTGCCAGCAATGAAAATACCCGTAAGCGGGAAGAAGAAAGGCACCATTGTCATGCACGGGGGATTTGATTCCTTTATCGAGGAGTTCTACTCTTGGATGAGATATTTTTCAAATAATGGGTATGAAGTGATCGCTTTTGAAGGTCCCGGGCAGGGTGCTGCTCGCAGAAAATACGGACTTGCGTTAGATTATGAATGGGAGAAACCCGCTAAGGCTGTCTTGGATTACTTCAAACTGAATGATGTCACCTGGCTTGGGATCTCAATGGGTGGATGGTTCTGTTTTAGAGCTGCAGCATTTGAACCACGAATAAAACGAGTTATTGCGTCAAGTATTGCATTTGATTATATGCAAGGCTACAATATTATCATACGATGGTTGCATCTATTTTTCTTGAAATATTTCAGGAATTATACGAATAAAATGGCAATGAAAAGTATACAAAAGGGAAAGGGATTGGAAGCGTGGATGACAGCCAATCTGATGTACATTACTAAGAAAAAGACACCCATGGATGCCTTCGGATTCTGGTTACAGTTGAATGAAGAAAATCTTCATTCAGATATGGTAAAACAAGATGTTCTCATTCTGACCGGAAGAAATGACCATTTCATTCCTTTTAAGATGCATGATAAGCAGGTAAAAGCATTAACCAATGCCAAATCGGTAACTGCCCGCGTGTTTACAAAGGAAGAACAAGCCCACAATCACTGCCAGATCGGAAATATCGGCCTTGCACTTGACGTCATGGTAAAATGGATTGAAAAAAAGTCATAATCTAATGCAAAAGCCACATAACCAGAAGATCTTTCCTGGTTGAGGGACATTTCAAGAAAATGAGTTTAGTCAATACATTTATTATTGTGCAGTTATCTCACATTTGTTACACGTGTAACAAATTTTTGGAATATAAACTTTTCCTGGAATAGAAATGATATATGGCGTAATTAGTACTTTAGAATTTCTTATAACTTGTTGCAATTCATCTTGAATGCAAAATATCTTCTCTTTCTTAACGTTGTCCAAATCTTTTCTTGAGAAGTCATCTGGATATAATCAAGCGTTAGTATTAAAGTACCCCCTTCTCTATGGCTGCCACAACGTAATTCAAAGCATCAGAAGCAGGAACCCACAAATGGGGAGAAAACCCTTTTCCTTCAATAAATTGTAAATCAAGGGGGTAATAAAGCCTGGTAGTAAGTCGGATACTGAGGTGTGAATGTGGAAGCTGATGCAGCGTGATATACCCAAACATGCACCCTCCTGCACTGTTTTCGCCCAAGAAGACAACATTTTCCACTAACCGTAACATCCCAATGAAAGCTTCTCCTGAAGATGCAACATTCCCATCTGTTAAGACAATCAGCGTGGTATCATTAGGGATCAATTGTATATCTGGGTTGTAAAGTTCTGACCAGTACGGGTTCCTGTGGGATTCCTCAAAAATTCGTAGTTCTTCTTCACATTCCTGTAAATGGGTTTTGATCTCCATGTCCTGTGGAGATTTGTTGAGATAGTACCTGCACTGATTGATTCGTCCCATTAGAGCTGTTCTACTCTTGAGTGTGGTAGCGGTAAAATACCATTCTGGGTTATGCCCTGTAAATTGTTCGACCCACTTTTCTGGCCAATTAGAGTTTCCACCTCCATTACCTCTGATATCTAAGATGAGGTAGGGTTCATCCTTGTACCTTTCTGCAGTGCGAAGAAAACTCTCTAGCTCAGTGCGGGCACCATCAGAAAACGAGCTCACACGGATGATTGGAATTCCAGACGTTTCTTTCGTTTCAAATATGGTTAACCCAGGTCCCAGCATTGATTCTGAACTTGAACGATAAAGCCTTATTTCACACAGTCTGGTTTCATTCTCATTTTCTACAGTGAGTGTAAGAGGACCAGGAGGAGACAGTGAAAGGACTCCTAAAATGTACATTGGGTCTCCTTTAGGGTTCAGTGAGGGATAGATAAAGCCTTCAGGGTCATTATTGTTAACTTGAAGGATTTTCAACGTTTTATTGTCTGAGAAAAAGTAGTATTCCCCTTCAGTCTTCCAGATTTCAACGTTCCGGCTGTGCCAGAAATCCTTATGACTGTAGTAATTATTGTACCCAATTCTCAAATGGGCATCACGAATGAATTGTAAATGGGTGTAAATCAACTCTGAAAGGTCGTGTAAAGACCACGTAGAGGAAGTTTCCAGCTCTTGGAGTATATTCTTTTTCGCTTGTTCAAAATTACCCTTGGTTTTGTAGTATCCGTACCCGCAGTACCCGTGAGACAATAAATAAAAAAGGTGTTCAACATCTTCTTTTGCATTTTCTGAAGAAATATATGGGTTATACTCATAAGTCAATTCTATTGTCAAATTATCTGTAGATAATTCCTTACTATCAGGGATAAATTGATAGTGACTTATGTACTTTTGTGCTTCTTCATAAGACCATTCAGTAAGAGGGTTATCCATCCATTTTAGGTCTTCTGTATTTCTAATAATAGATTTAATGCCTTCTTCTGCCGCTCTCTCGGTGTAAACTCTATCTGATCCTGCACACACATATATGACCCGGTTTTCTGCCCACGGGCTGTCTTTCACAAAGGTACAGTAGGTGCGATCTCGACGGATGAGATCTATTTCATTTTGTGTTAAAATATCTTTAACAACTTCACCTGTGTATATTGCATCTGGCCCTCCTACAATAATAACATTCTTGTCTTTGACGTTATCAGGTATTTTTGACTGTTTTGTATATACCCATTCTAAAGATGCCCTCTGTAAGAAGACAGAAAAATCTTGGCAGAAATCTCTATCAGTTTCATTGGATACAATTACTGTGTTTTCAGGTGTCAATTCGTGAGTCTCAGAAAGCGTTATGGATGTTCCTATCAACACGAGTACTATTACGAACGCAGTAACCTTGGGCAGTTTCATATTATACGCCTCCTGATTAATCTCTCCTTTTGGTGGACTGCAGACGCTTCTTCAAGGAATGTTACCCTCTCTGCATTTTTTGGGGTTCCCAGAGCTGTAACCACAGCACATACCCTTTTTGCTCTACAACTTCCCAACCTCATACATCTCCTTTTTACTGGTGTTACAATCCACTACAGCACATATCCATTACTATTGGTGATAGTAACATAAATACTTTTCGGGTTCAATTATTACTGTAAATATGTACTTTCTTAATCTCTTGAAGAAATGTATCAAGTGTATCTGGCTGGGTATTTAGCTATTTTTTGGGTTCAGTACAGATAGGACCTCCTATTCTGATTTAGAAGTGGCGAACATTTAAAAAGATGACTGACTGGTTAACATATGCCAACCATCAGAAAAATGAAGCCAGCTGAGGTTCAAGATGCTTCTTTGCTTTCCAGAAAAGTAATGAAAGACTCCTGGGAACGGTTTGAAAAGGATATTTATCCAAGAGAAGCTTTGGAATTTGATCTCTCCCAGCATTCGCCAGAGAATTATACAAATAGTTTGAAGAATCAGTCACATTTTAATTTTGTGGCTGAAGAAAATAAAAAATTAATTGGTGTCACCAATGGAGTAGTTCTTGGAGCTTCTGGCTTGGCACGGATTGGGTGGATAGGTGTTCACCCAGAATATCAAGGGAATGGCATTGGAAAGGCGCTCATACACGAGGTGATTAACCAGTGTCGGGCACAAAAGTGTCACAAAATCACGCTCTACACCTTGCCCTGCCTGATTCCTGCGGTAACCCTGTACTTGAAAGTCGGGTTTGTTCCTGAAGCTTACCTGCGGAAAGAATGGTGGAGTGTCGACTTTTTGAAAATGAGTGTATGGTTGGAGCCATAAAAATCAGTAGCAGATCAAGATACAGGGTAATTGCCAGTGACGTTCTCCAATTGAAATTTCTTTTGCTGAACAATAAAGATTTTCACACTTTGAGAGATAATCTTGCATTAGATTCAGAACGAACTTAGTCTTCGTACGTGTATGCTGTGAAACCGGTATGTAATCACACAAATTACATTGTTCTTCAGTAATTTACAAAAATAATGATGAAAAAATATAAATAATAATTACTCCAAGTTTATTTTTAAGAAATAAAGACATAAACTTGTGGATTCTCGTACATTAAAAACATCTATTTAATGATTCATTAATTTTATTTCTTCTAATTCCATGATTATAAATATTTTAGATCAAAAGTCTTATAAACACATATAGAAGTATGTATATAACAACATAACATGAGGTGAAAATCTTGAAAAGTAAAAAGGCAACAATGCTTGTTCTGACATTAATGCTGAACTTGAGCATTCCTGCAGCTTTTTCTGCGAGCAACCACTTCAGCGTGGATTATTCATTTGAACTAACTATGGATGAGAGTTGTGGTGAATTCCTGGTGAAGGATACTCAAATTCAAGAGATACCTGGAGAGCCATTGATTCCCTACAGGGCAGCTCGGATTCTATTACCCCAGGATACAGTAGTGAAAGACGTCAAGGTGAAATTTGATAACCCAATCGTTCAGACAGGATTTGACATTCCGTGGGGCCAGCCTCCGTGTACTTTCAGTGATGAACCAGTGAAGGTAGGGAAGAATGAGGAAATTTACGGCTCTGATAACCCATACCCCGACGAGATCTACAAGGTCCTCTCTGTAGAGTCTTTCAGAGGATTCCAGATACTGAACATGATCCTGTACCCCGTACAGTACCAGCCGAAATCTGGAACAGTAAAATTCTATCAGAAGTTGACTGTGGAAGTGCAGTTTGGCAAGGGTATGAAGAACAAGCTGTATAGAGGGTTGGCAGGTGACAAAGCAGACGTTGCTGTCATGGTGGACAACCCTGAAATAGTGGGAACCTATGAGGACAGGCCAAATCCCCTATCAATTGAAGAGTACATTGTCATCACCAACGATACACTGCTATCTACATTCCTGCCACTGACCAACCACAAAGGCAAATATGTCAATGGAGCGACAGTATACACGGTAAGCTGGATCTACTCCAATTACACTGGTGTAGACAATCCAGAGAAAATAAGAAACTTCATCATTGACATGTACACCAACGATAGTACAAAGTGGGTTTTACTTGGTGGTGATATTGCTGCTGTTCCGTATAGAGGGTTCTACGTATCAACTGGCGGGTACACTGACTCTGACATGTTAGCTGACATGTACTTTGGTCACTTAGACGGTAACCACAATGCTGATGGTGACAGCAGATGGGGTGAACCCAACGACAATGTCGACTGGTACGCAGAGGTTGCTGTAGGCCGAGCACCAGTTCAGAACACAACAGAAGCTGAGAACTTCGTCTCCAAGGTCATCAATTACGAGCAGGCTGGAAAGCCCAAGAGAGTTCTGCTCCACCAGTCCAGAGTGGGGAGTGGCAATAGTCCTGACTCTCTATGTCTGGCCTGCAAGTGTGCTAGCTGGGTGCCTGCTGATTACTACAAGGACTACCTCCTTGAAGAGTGCGGTACGGTTACAAAGGCAAAATGGAGAAGCGCATGGGCTGCTAATCCAGTGGCAGTCGAGCACATGGGACACGGATCAACCACAGTCTACTATATCAACTACGAAGTCGGCGGTACCGTATCTTGGTACACTTCAGATGTATCCAGCTTGACCAACACCTTCTACCCCTGGACCACCAGTGTGGCCTGTCTCTGTGGACAGATTGAATACAACGACTGTTTAGCAGAAGTGTACGTCAAGGACCCAGATAATGGTGCCATTGCAGCCATCTATAACGACAACTATGGCTGGTACTCCTCACTTAATGCGTGCCAGTACAGTGGCGAATTCTGTGAAATGGAGTTCAGAGCCTGCTGGAGCGATGGATATGAGAAATTAGGTGACATGCTCAACCAGGCACGGAGCTACTTAGTATCTGCCGCACAGAGCAACTCCTACTACAGATGGTGCTTCTACGAGAGAAACCTGGTGGGAGATCCTGAGTCACCATCTCTGACTCAGAGAGGAGGTCTTCTGCAGCTCCCCATGGTAACCATTACCAGCCCTGCCAATAGATCTGAAGTATACGGAACAATCGCCATCACCGTGTCCACTACAGAATGCATTGACAAGGTAGCGTTCTACATCATCTATATTATCAACAATGAAGTTTTTGGACAACTACTCTATACAGATGATACTCCACCGTTCGAGTGTTTCTGGAACATCACTGGTTTTGCAGAAGGGATATGGTACACTATCCGCGTAGACGGCTACTGCTCTGGTGAAATAAAAGATGCTGACGAAGTCACTGTCAGATTGGTTTCCCTAGTTTAGGTTGGATTTATTTTTTCTTATATTTTTTTATTTTTTTGAGGAATTTTGAGTTTTTGAAGATCTCTTAAATCTTATTTTTTCTATACTTTACTATATTTGTGTTAATAGTTAGATTTCTGATACTTGGAACCTTTGTTGTGGCTGAGGAGCTACCTGAGGATGCCTTTTCTCAGGGAAACGTAGCTTTCTCAGACAGCGGAGACTTTGAAGGATTAGGAAATAGAGACCCACATCATCAGACATTCTCTATTGGTTACTTCTGGCTGAAAGATTGCACACATTATTTTGTCAGCTAATGATAAAGAAACAAAAGTTATATATCGTGAAGATAAGAAATAAGTGATTTCAAGAGGAAAGAAATAAGTGATTTCATTCACTGTCAATTTTTTCTTTGATTTTCTCCTTGTACACATGATACGGATACTCCAACGTTTGCTTATCAAAGTCAAAGTACTTCAATTCAAGGGTTTGGTGGAGAACGTAATCTTCAGTAATGGAGCGGCGCTGATACAATTCCTTTTCTGTAATCTCATCTATTTGGTCCAGTTTATGCATTAAATCTGCCACAAATAAAGGATGACAAAAGCAGCCAATCACTCCCCACGTACCGTACAGCGCGTAAAATTTGAACACCCTCGCCCCCTTGGCAAAGTTACAGAGAATTTTCAACGTTACATCAATGTCTTCAGTTTTCATTGCCAAAAAGAAGTGTGCACATTGATCTTGTGGAAATGGATATATCACATATTTTTTCTCTATTAATCCATTCTTTAGAATTTTTTTATGAGAATAATTCATTTGAGCGTATGTCCACGTTTTATTCAATTTTCTTTCTGTTTTTAAGATTTCAATTAATTTTGTACCTTTGTACCCTTTCAGTAGATAAGGGAGTAATGCAATATCACATGTATTCCATTCAGTATCGTACTGTCCCAGAGACATATCAGGAACATCACAGGGGTCCAGCAAGTGATCTAGAGAGGAGTTTGAATCTCCAAAGAAGTTGGGATTCTCATAAATGAACTTGTGGTGACAAGTATGATCATGAAACGATGTAATGATGTTATTATCCTTGAGCAGCTGGAAGATTGCTTTCATTTCTACATCACTTGAAGAGAGGAACCCTGCAAGCAGTACATTCCTGTGGGGGACAGGACTGGGTATGTCCACCTGAGGGATTCAATGCATTCCAAATATGGGATAACTGATTCAAAAGGCTGCTGTATTTCCATGACGCACACTAATGTATAGAGAGGATTTCTGCACAATTTGTTGTAATCTATGAGGTAAAAGGGACCATATAACATGTGCAGCGCTCTTAATTTTTCAAGCTTTCTCACTATGGTGCTCGCCCACTTGTAAGTGGTACGGGCGAGAAGTTCCTTCGTGGAGATTTCTGGAAATTTCCCTAAGACGGTGAGGAGTTCTTTTTCATTCTCAGACAATTGGGCTTTTTCCATTACTGACTGTGGCTCTTAGAACGTTATAAGTTTTTGTGTGGCAGAATTCTTAACTGGTGTGATAAAAAAGGTTACCATGTTACACGTGTAACATGTAGCTACAGGAGCAGTCCTTTCACGAAGATATTTTACTCATTAGAGTATCCCTTTCTGTATGGCTGTAATGACGTAATCCAGAACATCACTAGGGGGAACCCACAAATCAGGGAAAAGCCCTTCTTCTTCAATACAGTGCAAATCGGAAGGATAGTAGAGCGCGCAGCCACATCTAACGCGAAGCTTTGAATGGGGAAGTTGATGTAACGTTTTCCATCCAAAAACGGTTGCTCCCACAGTATTCTCTCCTACAATGACAACATTTTCTACCTGGCGCAAAAAATTAATGAACAATTCTCCAGAGGACCAAATGTCGCTATCTGTCAAGACAATTATTCTGGTGTCATTGGGAATTAATTGCATACTGTAGAACTGAAGTTCTGACCAGTAGGGCTTGCTGTGTGATTCATTGAACATACGCAGTTCTTCTTCACATTCTTGTAAGTAGCCTTTGTATATCCTGTTATTTGGATGGTAGATAAGGGTGTCATTCCAGTAATTGATCTGTCCCATGAGCGTTGTCCTACTTGTGAATTTGGTATAGGTGAGATATGATCCCGGGTTGCACCCTGTAAATGTTTCAACCCACCTTCGCGGCCATTCAGAGTTCCCGCCTCCATTTCCTCTGATATCCAAGATGAGATAGGGTTCGCCTCTGTATTTTTCTGCAGTTTGAACAAAAGCTTCCATTTCACCGTGGTAGGCATCTCTAAATGATCTCACGGAAATGACTGGAATCTCAGAAATAGTTTTCTCTTCAAATATTTTCTTCTCAGTTCCTACGTATGGATCGTAATGCGAACAAGAAAGCCCTCTATTAAATGAGTGGGTGATTCCATGTTTATCTTCTGCTTTAAGTGTCAGGGTGCCGGGGGAAGATGATGAAAGGACTCCGAGAATGTAGACTGGTTCTCCTCTGGGATTTAATGAGGGAAACATGAACTTTTCAGGGTTATCTTCGTTGATTTTGATGATTTCCCATTGCATATTGTCCGAGACAAAGTAGTATTCACCTTCAGTTTTCCATATTTCAGTGCCCCAGCTGTGCCAGAAATCCTTGTGGTGGTAGTATTCGTGAGCCCCTATTACAAAATGGCCGTCACCTATGAACTGTAGATGAGTGTGAATCACCTCTGAAAAGTCGTACAGAGACCAGGTGGAAGAGGTTTCCACTTCTCTGAGTATATCTGATTTTGCTTGGTCAAAGTCTCCTCTGGTTTTGAAGTATCCATATCCACAGTACCCGTGAGACAACAAGTAAAAAAGGCGTTCTACATCTTTTTTTGCGTCTTCTGAAGAGACTTTTGGGCTAAATTCATACGTATCTGGACTTACATCAATGGCCAATTCATCTGCGGGTAGTTCTTCATCTTCAGGGACAAATTGAAGCTGGGCTATGTATTGCTGTATTTGTTCAGAAGACCACCTGATAGGGGTATAAACCCATTTTTCTGGCTTTTTTGATTTTTTAATGATTGATTTGATGCTTTCTTCTGCTGCTTTCTTGGTGTATATTCTGTTTGATCCAGCACAGACATAAACGACCCGATTATCTGCCCAGGGGCTGTCTTTCACAACGGTGTGGTACATTGAACCGTGACGGATGAGATTTACCTCATTTTCTGTTAAAATGTCTTTAACAATCTCCCCAGTGTACAAAGCATCTGGTCCTCCTACAATGATTATATTCTTGTTTTTGATGTTATCAGGTATTCCTGGCTGTTTTATGTGCACCCATTCTAAAGATAACCTCTGTAAGAAGACAGAAAAATCCTGGCAGAAGTCTTTATCAGTTTCATTGGATACAATCACCGTATTCTCAGGTGTTAACTCAGCAGTCTCAGTGAATGCAATGGATGTTCCTATCAAAAGGAGTACTATTACAAATGCAGTAATTGTGGACAATTTTTTCATGTTACTCACCTCCTAACTTTTTGCATTTCTTATCCGCTGAAAAATCACGGAAATAAATCCAGAAATTCTTTTTAAGACATGATTTCACCCTGTCTGTATTATTCTCTGACAGAGTGCCTAAAGCTACAAGTACGGCAGAACCTGTAACTCCTTTTGTGGTATGACCTCTCAATCTCATGCAATCATCTTCTTTTTTACAGTATACTATTCTATTGCTGCAAGATTACTACGAAACGTAGTATCTGTTATTATTGGTAATAGTAACTTAAATACTTTTCGGTTACGGTTGGTTAGGTCGTGCTTCGCATGGATAATCTTTTGTTAGTTTCTTATTCAGTTATTGACCTTTATATTTTTGGTTAATGCTCATAAATTGCTCAAAAGATAGGTATAGTTACCAATAAATCCATTTTATTTTTTGATATGCAAAAAACTTGGAGCTTGAATGCTTTCACTGTTAATCCCTCCTTGAGAATATGTACTTTGATTACGTGTAATAACATTGGTATCAGAATAAAACTTGCCTGTTAAAGGTGCTTTTTTCAATTGCCTTAAGAACAAATCGTTCAAAATTCTAAGGATTAAAACCATCAATTCCAATCTTCTCTACAGCTTATTCATGACAGGAAGATGTTACACGTGTAACATTTCTAGAAAAACTGTAGAAAAGTTTATATTTCTCAGTACGAAGTCAAGAAAGAACTCTAACCGATTGGAAAATTGGAGGTAATAATATGGGCACCCATCATGATCAGGGAAATATGAGATATCGTCCGAAAACCCAGAAAGGTTTAAAAGAGTTAAATGCCAACCTATTATATGACAATGTCAACGGTAAATAGAGAAGGACAAGTTACCATACCTAAAGAAATAAGAGAAAAATTGGGAATTAAAGAGGGTTCAATACTCAGTTTTGTAATAAGAGACAATGAGATAGTAATAAGATCACAGGAGTCTGGAAAAAAGTTCGTTGAAGAGTGGTGCTCTATTATACAAACCAAACTCAAAAAACCTATTGATCTGAAAAAATTGAAAGAAGAATTTTACGAACAGGTGGAAGAGGATGTATTACTTCGATGCTAATATCTTTATTTTTCCACAGATATATGATTTAAGCATTGAATCTGCCGCAAAGGCAAAAGAATATCTCACATCTCTCACAGAAGGGGAGATTAAAGGGTGTACATCCACATTAACTTGGGATGAAATAGTGTACATTGTAAGAAAGGTTGGAGGGAAAAGGAACAGTTTAAAGGCTGGCACAAAATTCCTCAGATTTCCAAACCTCAAGATAGTAGATGTTGACCTCAAAATAATATCAAAAGCTCAAAAACTTGTTGAAACATATAGTCTGAAACCCAGGGATGCCATTCATGCTGCTTGTGCATTGATATACTGTGATGGAGAGATAATAACGAGTGATTCAGATTTTGATGTAGTTGAAGAGGTAAAAAGAAAGTTTTGATTGAATTATGATGATGCATTCGTGAAACCAATTCAATTCTAATCTTCTCTATAGCTTATTCATGACAGAAAGATGTTACACGTGTAACATTTCTAGAAAACTGTAGAAAAGTTTATATTTTCTCAATACTAAATTAAAAGGAACTCCAATTCACCGAAAGATCGGAGGTAATAATATGGGTATTCATCATGAAAACTCTACACCTAAAGGGGCATGCGTGGAATGTGGAAATGATTCGTGCAAAGCAATAAAAGACAATGCTCAGATGTGCTGTCTTTGCGCTTCAGTTCCTTCAGATGAGATTTGTGAGGAATGTAATAGATATTTGGCAGAAGAAGAAGCTTTTGAGTTCTTCTTATCATATAGGAAGTGGAAAATATGACGACTGATAACCCAGAAAGGGTTAAAAAATCAAATACCAACCTACCATAACATCTAACTGTAAATAGAGAAGGACAAATTGCCATACTTTATAGATATTTTCTACGCTTTTCGTACTTTTTTTTGGCTTTTTATTACCTGATTTATAGCCGATTTGATTTTTTTTGTTAGTAAGCTTCACCATGACTCCATCAAGCGAAGTTTGACGACGAAATAGTTCTGATTCTCCGTTAATTGGCTATTACCATTGCCACAACATTTATATAATTCACCAATAACAACTGTAACATGACAAACAGTGACAAAAGCTTCACATTTCCAGTAAGATACCATATTAATGGAGGAGTAATATATGGCATTATTTAAACAATTAGTATTAAAAGGCTCAATAGAAATAAAAACATCCCCTGAGAAAATTTGGGAATTCTTTACAAACCTTGAACAAAATTACACGACGTGGCATCCTGAAGACCATATCATGTTTCAGTGGACTAAAGGAAACCCAATGGAGGAGGGTTCTCACTTTTATGCTGAACAATATGTGATGGGAAAAGTAACAAAATACAAAGGAACCCTGGGTGAAGTGATTCCAAATAGAAAAATCGTATTCAAGATGTCTTTTCCTATATCGTTGGGTTCTCCTAAGTTTGAATGGCAGATTGAGCCAAAAGGTTCAAATTCTGTTTTTATAGATATAACTTATATGAGATTTGAAAGATTTTATCGTACATTTTACAAAAAGGGAATGGAGAGATTAATTGAGGTTCATGATAAACATACGGGGGAAGAGAGAGAAAATCTTAAAAAGATTTTAGAAAAATAAAACAAAGCATGTTTCCACCTGAATGGAATTATCGACTTATTATACTCTGTAAACCCTTGCCAGCATTGATGTGTAGAGAACCTTTATAAGCTCAAAGAGGAATATCAATCCACGTGAGTACATGATTGGATTTTTCAGCAAAACAATAGAACTCTATGATGCATTGGGAGATGAGATCAGACTGAGCATGCTTATTCTATTGAGAGCAAAAAAGAAGTTGGAATTGAAAGATTTTGAATTTTATCTGGGGAAAACAGAGAATCCTTAGAACGCCATTTGAGCATTCTGAAAAAACCTAAGCTAATACGAGAAACAGGCTCAACATACACTTTGACCGATGAAGGGGTTCGAAGACTTTCAGAATTGGGGATTACCGAGTCGGAAGCTGTAGAACTTACAGACAAAAGAGAGAATCTAATTAAATCGACATTAGGAAACGATCTGTGAGAAAAGAGAGTGCTTTCAGCAATTACAGAATCTTTTGGCTCATATAATGTCCTTTGTTTTTAAAAGTGCAATTCCTTTAATTCTCTCAAAATCCCGGTCTTCACTCCACAGAGGTGCTTGTAATTTTAACACTAAAGCAAGAATACTTGTGTCTTTTCTGTCTATCTCTCCTATCAGTTCTTCAGCTTTCTCAAGAGTATCTCTATAGAATTCCTTTGGATAGGATTGTATTGGGAGTAATGTCAATGCATACTCTATGATTTCTCTTTCTATTCCCGATTTTTCTGCAATGTACGGAATATATTTATAAACTTCATTCATTGTATATTCTGTAGTGCAGAAACGAAATCTTCTTTCAAAGAAGATATTTCTTGATGCTCCACCAAGTAATGCAGCAATCATAGGGTTGGCATCTACGACTATAGTAATCTTCATTCTCGGGCCTCTTCAAACTCTTCGAGCATCTGTTTCACCGTTATTCTTTTGGATCTTAATGCTGCACCAACCTGGTTAGTAATATTAAAGAAAATCTGCTTTTTCAATTCCAAAATCTTTTCAGCAACAGCTTCCTCTACAAACTCCTCCTCACTATCAAATCCAAACTCATCTACAATCATTTTTATATCCTTTTCAGTCTTTTCACTGAACGTGATCTTGTGTTCCATTGTGGCACCTAAACTCTCTTGGGCAATCACCCTATATTAAGGTTTTGATTGGTTCAGATCTTGAATAGGGAATCATAAAAATGGAATGGTATGTAACCTAGTGAAGCTTGGTACACGTGACGTTCAAGCTCATTTGTCAAAGTTGATATTATTTCTGTAATCTCCAGCCGCAACATATTCAGGGATTCTAAAAGGCAGACTTTATCCAGACCTCACAAAGGAAAACACTGATAGCTGGATATAATTTTGAACCCTCAAGAATCCTCTACTCTATAATTTTCTCCCCACTGAACCCTCTTCACAATAACCTCTTACCGCCCTACACCCATAAATAACCACCGAAAGATTTATATACTTAAAGTTAACTTAACATTTAGTTAAGGTAATCAAGGTGATATCATGGTATGGGATATCTTTGATGAAATGGACAGGATGCAGGAAGAAATGAACAAGGCATTCAGTGCATTCTTTGTGAATTCTTTCCCGCAGTTGGGATCAGGCAGGCCAGGTGAGGTTGAACCAGAGGAAAGGATGCCTTCTGTGAGAAAAGCCTTTGTAGATGTGCAGGAAACTGATACAGATGTTATTGTGACAGCAGAATTACCAGGAATGGAAAAGGAAGACATTGACTTGAACATTACCTCCAATAGAGTGGAAATTAAAGGAGAAAAGAAAGAAGAACAGAAGGAGGAAAAAGAAGACTATAAAGCATACAGTTCCAGGTATGCTGGCTTCTACAGGGGTATTCCCTTGCCTGCTGCTGTAGATCCTGACAATGTAAAGGCCACCTACAAGAACGGTGTATTAGAAGTTACCCTGCCCAAAAAAGAAGTGGATACACGTACTGTCTCCATTGATTAATCTTTTTTTCTTTTTTTTGATCGTGGAGAGTGGAAATGATTTAAATAGTTGGATATATTCCGCTGGCAGGATTTATGGTTCTGTAAGGACAGATGATTTTGATCATTCTTCATTGTGGGTCTTAACATTTTCTGTTACACGTGTAACACGAATATCTACTATTGGATAACTAAACCCTACTTTTATCACTGTCATCTTTATACAGGAAAGCCTCAAAAGGGCTGTAAAAAATAAATCAAGTGATCGAATACTTCCTGAATTTACGTTACAGCAGGCCCGAAGGGACAACTCGGATCACCTGCCAGCCAATCACCATTGACAGCATATGCTGTATATCGGCATCCACCACAGACAAAATTATACTTACACCTGCCGCACGAACCCTTAAGATCATCTCTGCGGCGCATATAGGTTAGTAAATCGTTGTTGACCCAAATATCTTCCAAATCCTCTTCAAGGAGATTACCAAGTTTGATGGGTGCAGGAACACAAGGAAGGAGGTCACCTCCTGCTGTCAACCCTGCATAGGTAACGCCCGCGGAGCACCCTCCAAATCCAGGAGCATATCTCTGAACAATTTTTGAGACAGTATCACCAAACTTTTCCAACCACATCTTGTCGTATCCTGACAATGCTTCACTTACTGTGAAGACGTGGCCGTCTGACTTTTCATAACCTAACCGACCGTAGTAGGTCATTCCCCGGGAGTAACACTGGATACCTTCTCCGTTAATGACACTGTTATAGAATTTGCCGTAGATATACTCTAAAGCTTTAATCTTCTCTTCTTTTGTGACATCCAAATCAATAACATTTTTGCCCCTTCCTGCTGGGATCAACCTGTTTAGATAAAACCTGGTAACACCCAATCCTTCTGCCAGCTCTACTGTACCTTGAAGCTCTGTTATATTCTGCTCGTGCAGTGTCATAGTAGTACATATCTCATCAAATCCCACGTCAACACAGTTCTTGATACCCTGGACAGTAGCCTCGAAACTACCAGGTGTATTCCTCAAAAAATTGTGAGTCTCAGAAGTACATCCGTCAAGACCAATCTCCACGCGGGTTATTCCTGCTTTTTTCAGCTTCTCCACCACCTCTTTTGTCATCAATGTCCCGTTTGACGCAATAGTGCACAGCATGCCTGTGTCATGTGCCCGGGTTATAGCATCAAAAATATCAGAGCGGACAAGGGGTTCGCCCCCCGAAAAGGTGAGGATAGAAAGGCCACAATCGCCAAGTTTTTCAATTACTGTGAACACCTCTTTGGTGGTTAATTCTCTTTCTTCAGATGCTCCTGAATTCTGGTGGCAGTGAATACAATTAAGGTTACAGTGATTGGTATAATTCCAGACAATAACCACAGGAACAGCTGTGGGTTGCGGTGCTCTCAATCCAAAATGGTGTACTCCCCTGATAGCATTTAGCATGCTCCTACGAACAAGAGTGTCACCCATCAACGTTTTCACCTCTTCTTTTCTGAGGTGAGTTCTCCCAAATACTACTTTGATGAGGGGAAGAACTGCCCAGTAAACAGTTGAACAGCCAACACAGTTAGGAGCATCACCCGTAATGTAAGCATCAAAAACTGAATAAAGTCGGGACTTACCACATTTTTTGCAGGGCTGAGCAAGGGTTTGAGCAACTTTCTTCCAGAACAGATTCAACTTTACTGCAAGCTGAAAAGTATTCATATTCCTACCTCCTCTGTAATGCAATTTGTGTTATCACCAATTCTGTACACAGGTATTCTGGTCACTTCTTTTGGGTTAGGTTCTTTTTCTGCCATATTTTTTCCTCCATTTTAACAGGTGGAGACCCCTCTTAGCACAACGATCTTTAAATAGGTTTGGTCGCTACAAGATTGTCGAATCTGTGAATACCAAAGTGTTACACGTGTAACATTGAACGAACTTATCTTTATTGTAGGTGAATTGTTAACAGGAAGATAATTCATGGGGTTAGAAAGGTTCCATCTCCCGAAACCTTAACTCCTGGTTATCCACAGGTGCACCTCAAAATTCCGCCATTACAAGTAAAGAATGAGCCCCGAATTTTTTGATACCCATAGCT
>Ga0209636_10000181_pt1 | contig 53875 bp, 47 predicted proteins | sample DeeMarSWOR152_54_FD_187464 | JGI IMG/M metagenome (GOLD analysis project Ga0209636, IMG submission 187464) | Marine sediment microbial communities from White Oak River estuary, North Carolina - WOR-1-52-54 (SPAdes) (version 2) | ecosystem: Environmental > Aquatic > Marine > Intertidal zone >...
CACCTTCGCCTTAATGCTCATTCTTGGTGATCTGGTGAAGCTTGCGTGGGGCCCAGAGTATTGTTCGGTAGTGCCACCGAAAGTGCTCAGGGGTTCAATTTCAGTATTTGGTTCTTCGCTTCCCCGCTACAATTTCTTCCTCCTTATTATAGGCCCCCTTGTGGCCATTGCCCTCTGGTTTTTTACCAATAGGACGAAGATAGGCAAGATCTCCCGCGCGGCAGCAGTAGACAGGGAAATGGTGGGCGTAATAGGCATCAATGTGAGCTGGGTGTTCGCCGCGGCCTTCGTGATTGGCTGTTATCTGGCTGGGCTTGGCGGGGCCCTGGTCGTTCCGACGGTGAGCATCAGCCTGGGGATGGATCACAATATCATCATTGAGGCTTTCCTCATCGTTACCATCGGGGGATTGGGGAATATGTGGGGAGCCCTCGTTGGCTCCCTCATCTTCGGGTTGACGCACTCCCTTGGCGTGTTGTTCTGGCCTCAATTCGCCATCGTATTTCCCTATGCTGCAGTGGTCATCGTGCTCCTCCTGCGGCCGAGGGGCTTGCTCAAATCGGTTTGGTAGGGAGGGTGGACGTTGTTCAAGGGGATTATCGATCTGAAATCGCTGTGGCCCATAGGGACTATTCTTATCGTTCTGCTGGTTCTGCCGCCGATACTTCCACGATTTTATACTTACATACTCGCGGTGATTTTCGTCACTTCTCTTTTGGCCATGAGCCTTAACCTCGTGCTCGGCCACGGCATGATTTTTCAATTTCACCACGGTGTTTTCTACGGGGTAGGTGCCTATACCACGGCCCTCATGCTGAGCAAGACTTCCCTGCCCATGTGGCTCGGGTTCTTTGCCGGACCTATCGCAGCGGCCCTGGTGGGCCTGCTCATCGGTTGGTTTTGCGTCAGGCTAACGAGGCTCTACTTCGGCATGCTTCAGATCTCCCTGGGTTCGTTGATTTGGGCCATTGCGTTCCGCTGGTATGCGTTCACCGGCGGTGACGACGGCATCCACGGCATTCCCATGCCCTCGCTCATATCTTCCTTGAATAGTGTGTACTACTTTATCCTGATTATCCTCGTCATCTGCCTGGTGGCCCTGTACCTCATTTTGAAATCCCCCTTTGGAACAACGCTTGAGGCCATCCGCGATAACCCGCAACGATGCGAGGCAGTGGGCGTCAACGTCAGGCGACATCAACTCAAGGCAATCGTGATCGCCACGTTCTTCGCCGGGGTTGCCGGCGTCCTCTTTGTGGTGCTCGAGGGCTCCGTTTTCCCCGACTTGCTGTTCTGGGTTTTGTCCCTCGAGATATTCATCATGTGTCTTTTAGGGGGATGGTTTACCTTTGCGGGACCGATACTGGGGGCTGCAATAATGGTATCCCTGCGCACCTTTGTCGGCATCTTTACCGAGTACTGGACGTTGATTCTCGGGGTCATTCTCATTCTCCTCATCTTCTTCCTGCCGGAAGGGGTCATGGGATATTTCTTGGAGCGATTTAGGCCTCAGGCGAGGGAATTGGCCGAAGGGAGGGGCGAGTAAGATGTTACAGGTGGAGGCCCTGGATAAATCCTTCGGCGACTTCATGGCGGTTTGCCAGGCAAACCTGAGCGTCGGGAAGGGAGAGCTGGTGGCGGTGATCGGCCCAAACGGCGCCGGCAAGACCACCCTCTTTAATCTCATAACCGGTCAGCTTTGGGCGGACCGGGGGAGGATAGTCTTCAAGGGTGAGGATATCCGTGGTTTACACCCTTACGAGATCTGCAAAAGGGGGATTGCCAGATCGTTTCAGATAGTCAACATCTTCCCGCGGCTCACCGTCTTTGGAAACGTTCAGGTGGCAGTGCTGTCCCAGCAGAGAAAGAGCTCCGACCTCTTTCCCCCTGCCGGCAATGTGGCCCGTGAGCAGACGGATAGCATTTTGGAAAGCCTTGGTCTTTCGAATAAGGCCACAAGCCTTGCCGGCTCGCTTTCCCATGGTGACCAGAAAATCCTGGAGATAGCCATAGCCTTGGGCAACGAACCAGAACTCCTGATTCTGGATGAACCCACCGCCGGCATGTCACCTGAGGAGACGGCGGCGACTTTGGAACTCATCAGGAATCTGGCCAGCAGTCGAGGTTTGACGATCTTGTTCTGCGAGCACGACATGGACGTGGTGTTCTCAATTTCCCAGAGCATCATGGTTATGCACCAGGGCCGCACCCTTATCCAGGGGAAACCGGAAGAGGTGAGGGAAAACAGGGAGGTTCAAGAAGCATACCTGGGAGGTGAGTGATGCTTGCGGTGGATGAGATTCACACATTCTACGGCCTGAGTCATATCTTATTCGGGGTCTCCCTCAGGGTTGAGCCGGGGAAGGTGGTTTGTCTTCTCGGCCGGAACGGGGCGGGCAAAACCACCACCATGAAGAGCATAATTGGCCTAACGCCGCCGAAGCGAGGGAGCATCAGGTTCAAGGATGAAGATATCACTAGGATGCAGCCTTATTTGCTCGCCCGAAAGGGTATAGCCTATGTCCCTGATGATAGGAGGATTTTCGCCGACCTCACGGTGGGAGAAAATCTGGAGATAGCCGAAAGGAAGGCGAGGGGAGCCGAGGGATGGAATATGGAGAGGGTATATGAACTCTTCCCCGCTCTGAAGGCCATAGATTCCCGTAAGGGTGGCTGCCTCAGCGGGGGAGAGCAGAAAATGTTGGCGATTGCCAGGGCGCTGATGGGCAATCCGGAACTGCTGCTGTTGGACGAGCCCACCGAAGGTTTAGCACCTGTCCTGGTGTATGCCCTTGAGGAACAGATAAGGAGGCTGAAGGAAGTTGGATTGACCGTTTTTCTGGCCGAGCAAAACGTCAGATCCGCGCTCCGGCTCAGCGACCGTGGCTACATCATCGACAACGGCCAGATCCGTTACCAGGGAAGCGTTGAGGAATTGAAGGAAAACGAGGAGGTGAGGAAAAAATATTTGCTGGTTTAGCTCTGGCTATCCCTTAGCTTAGGTGCTCCTAAGCCATTCGGCGTCTCAATAAATATTTATGAAAGTTCCTTTCTCCCTTTCCTCATTGCATCATCCGGACCCAAACTTGCGCCATTCCCCTGATTAATTCTGACGTAAATCGCTAATTTTGGCTCGCCTCCCTATGCAAGGATTCATCTTGAATTCAACAAAAAAGGCAGGGCCAAATCAATGACCCTGCCTTCCTCTTTGGCCTAGCTTACTGATTTACTCGTTTCCCGTGTCTGCCATCATCTACAGCATGTTTGACTTAATATATTTCCACTTTCACACTGTCAGAGTAAAGTTGACCCTTATCCATCCCGATGAAGAAAAAGAAGGTGTAATAACCTACAGGTAAACCAGACCTTTCCAATGCTGTACGAGGAGGAAGGTCAAATAATGGACCTCGATGGGTAAGACCAAATCCTGTTTTCCAAGAACGACTAGCATAATCATAATGAAACCAACCAGCAGGGGTAGGTGTAAAAGCTACTACATACCAGTTTGCTATCTCACCATCGTAGTTTCCAGGATTAAGGCTAACTGTTACTGTGAGCACATCGGTGGTTGTTATTGTAATTGGTCCGTCTGAACCGTTGGCTTCTATGTCAGTAACAAATACTGATAAATTACTGTCAAGCTTTGAAACTAAAACATCCTGGCCTCCATTATAGCTTGTGTCATAGCAACCAAAAATGGTGGGATAGTCAGTAGAGAATGTCCAACCAGTCACATACACATTCCCGCCTGAATCAAGGGCAATGGATTCTCCATAGTCATCATTGCTTCCCCCGATGAATGTTCCTGCTAAAAGAGAGATTAGAGTGTTATTGAGTTTAGAAACAAATACATCACCCCTTCCATTGTTGCTTGTGTCATAACCACCAGGAGTGGGGTAGTCAGTAGATTTCGTCTCACCAGTCACATACACATTTCCTCCTGAATCAATGACAATGGAATTGCCATAATCAGAATCACTTCCTCCGATGAAGGTGCCTTCCAGAAGGGAACCCAGAGTGCTGTCAAGCTTTGAAACAAAAACATCCTGGCTTCCATTATGGCCTGTGTCATAGCAACCAAAAACGGTGGGATAGTCAGAAGAGAATGTCCAACCAGTCACATACACATTCCCGCCTGAATCAAGAGCAATGGAATTGCCCTCATCCTGATCACTTCCCCCGATGAAGGTACTTGCCAGGAGAGAACTCAAACTGCCGTTAAGCTTTGAGACAAATACATCATTGTAGCCACCATTAAAGCTTGTGTCATAGCAACCAAAAATGGTGGGGTAATCAGTAGATACTGTATAACCGGTCACATACACATGTCCGCCTGAATCAAGGGCAATGGAATTGCCACGATCAGAATTACTTCCGCCGATGAATGTACTTTCCAGAAGGGAACCCAGAGTGCTGTCAAGCTTTGAAACAAAAACATCATAGCCACCATTAAAGCTTGTGTCATAGCAACCAAAAATGGTGGGGTAGCCGGTAGATTCTGTCTCACCAGTCACATACACATTCCCGCCTGAATCAAGGGCAATGGAATTGCCATAATCATAACCACTTCCCCCGATGAAGGTGCTTGCCACAAGGGAGCTCAAACTGTTGTCAAGCTTTGAGACAAAGACATCAGTCCATCCATTATGGCTTGTGTCATAGCAACCAAAAATGGTGGGGTAGTCAGAAGACAATGTCCAACCGGTCACATATACATTTCCGCCTGAATCAAGGGAGATGGAGAGGCCTCCATCCCAATTACTTCCCCCGATGAAGGTGCTTGCCAGAAGGGAGCTCAAATTGCTGTCAAGCTTTGAGACAAAGACATCCCGGCCTCCATTAAAGCTTGTGTCATAACCACCGGGAGTGGTGGGGAAGTCAGAAAATGCTGTCTCACCAGTCACATACACATTTCTGCTTGAATCAAGGGCAATGGAATATCCAAGATCACTATTACTTCCCCCGATGAAGGTGCCTGCTAAGAGGGGATCTATTATGAGTGGTCGATTCTTGTCATAGTCGCCTACATTAAAGCCATAGACATTTCCCTCATGAAGAGCATAGGCTACCTCTACGGTATCCTTTTTCCCTCCTGCCTCCTGATAGGCAATAGGCTTCGTGAACTTTATGGTGCCAAGCTCTGTTAAGACCTCAAGCTCTCCCCCGTCAGTTACCTTTAATCCTCTTGCACCTTTCATCTTGATCCTCATTGCCTGTGCATCTCCTCCTGGAGAGACAGTGAAGAGCTTCTCTACATTGTTCCCATATGCCTTCAGTTTGAGCTCTATACCTCTGTAGATTTCACCCAAAGATATGCTTCCATACGTTGGGATATTTGTCCTCCAGTTGCTCTTATCATTGCCTATGAAATAGTTCACTCTGGTAGGTGAAGGTTCTAATCCTTTTGCGTTAATCCATTTCTGTGTGAGAATCTCTTTAATGACCACTCCCTTTTTGTCACTGGCAGGAAGGTGATAGGTGAGGACTCCACTCTGTTCTACAAAAATTGTTCCCCCAAAGGTCTTGGCATAGAACCGTACCTCTTTACTCTCTACCTGCCCCCTATTTTCTATGAACGGTACTTGAACACGATATGCCTGCTTCAATATCTGTTCCTTTTGAGCTTCATCAGAGGTATTGAAGGCAAAGACTAACGTGGGTAGAACCATTGTGGTGGTAATAACTACCAACATCCTTAATAACCTATCTCTCCTCATACCCTCTTACCTCCTTTCGTGATGATTATTCTTTGAATGTGCCCTTTTTATTTCATGGTTTCCTCCTCTCTTTGAGTTTTTATACTGCTTACTGGAAACTAATCCAGAAATCTTAATTGAGAGAGGCTTTACCCCCAAAATACATCTCTCTTAGGATGAAAGCTTTTGTATTCAATAGAAGATATTAGAGGTGATAAGAACTCGCTGTTTGATAGGGGAAGTATAGGAGAAATGGGGTTGTGTGTCAGGGAACAAAGGGAACAACGTAAAATCATAGAAAACCATTTGCCATATAGTTCAAACTCGTTTTCCCTTGTTATCTTCTCCGGCCATTTAGCGAGAATAATCACCACCGGCCGTGAAAAGCTCACCTTTGTGGCCAGCGCTGTTACACTCACCTCACCGTTCCCCCTCTGTTTTCTTTGCACCCTAAAAAAAGCCGGATCACCACCTTTGTGATGGATTATCACTTCGGCAACCCGGCTTTCTTCAGAATTGATTGAAAGTTTTGCTCTGACGGTGCTACTGACGCCCCAGTCAAAAAATCAGCCAACTTGGAGTATAGCCACTCTCAGATTCCACACCTGGAATTCAAAGACCCGTGGCTTTCCGCCCCACCCTCACGGATGGTTTGGCTTTGTCGGAAAACAGGATTTATCTTCTCAAATTTGGAAGTTTTCGTCAAGCAAAATCGAAAAATCGTTCTAATAAGTAAAGTAGGATAAGGAGGTTATTAAGATTCGGAACCCGGAGGAACTAATGCTAACTAACTGGAACATATGGATCCGCCAATCTTGGCTTCGTCTTTGATTTTAAACCCAATTCAATCGAATCCGAGGCGGCGATACATTACATACTTCATCCTGTATTAGAAAAAAACGGACCAGGTTTATTGACCCCACCACTGGTAATTGATATCTATTTATCCTTCAGGCAATACGAGGACCTATTCCACGTAGAACCAATTTCATGGGAGGGAGAACCTGATGCGGGCAGGTCAAGCTACGCTTGGGGCTATTTCGAAAGGGCTTGGCTTCCTAAACAGGCAACAGCGCGATTGGAAAGTGACGGCAGTGCGGTCATCCATGGGCAGGTTCTTCTATCAGATGGTTTTTCCCTACATCTCTATTTACACCATGGCATTGGGAGCTAGCGGCACCCAGCTGGGAATAGTCAACAGTATTGGAATGGGGGCCTCCGCCATACTGAGTCCTTTCACAGGATGGCTCATCGACAGAATTGGTACCAAGAGGATTTACCTTGTGGGTATTGGTCTGCTTGCTGTTTCTTTCCTTACCTATGGCCTAGCTCAGAGTTGGCCAATTATTATCGTCGCGATGGTAGCGTACTGGATAGGATTTGCAACAAGTATTCATGGTTGTAGTGTCATATGTGCTAATTCCTTGGCAAAAGAAGACCGGGTCACGGCTATGAGCTGCTGTGAGACTTTAGCCTTAGGCTTTATGGGAATGGTTGCTCCCATGCTTGGAGCTTTTCTGGTCACCAGATTTGGTGGTATGAATGTCAGTAGTATCAGGCCACTATTCTTTATTAGTCTTGTTGGCACTATCGCCACATTTTTCCTCGTGGCTACTCAACTATCCAACCGCAGGTGGGGAGGAATCGCCGGGGGTGGATTCAGCTTATTAAGAGACCTTTCTCAAATATTCAGGCAGGGGCGCAGCTTAAAACGCTTTCTCGTTATCCACTCTATAACGTTCCTGCCGCAAGGTATGCTTATTCCCTTTACTCAGGTCTTCGCTCGTGAGGTGAAAGGAGCAGATCAATTCATACTGGGGGCGATGGTTACCGGTTTTTCATTGACGCCCTTTCTCCTTGGGATCCCCCTGGGAAGGTTAGCCGACACGATTGGGCGGAAAAAGGTTCTCTATTTGATGGCACCACTTTTCTGGGCCTCCAACTTGATACTTATCTGGGCTCCAAGCCCTCTGTTTCTGGTAGTGGCTGGTGTCCTGCAAGGTTTCATAAACATCAACCTCGTTGTCACAGGGGCTATGAATTTTGAGTTGGTTCCTCCTGAGCAGATGGGCAGGTGGGTCGGAATCTCGCGATTTTTTAGAATGCTCTTGGCCGCCGTCACAGCTTTTATAGCGGGAGCTATTTGGGATACTATCGGCCCACAATACCTGTTTCTGATTGTAGCTGGGCTGGATATCGTTATTCGCATTCCCCTGCTGATGGGAATGCCTGAGACATTAGGCGTACAGATGGGAAGGGGGCGATGAGAATACAATATGCCGCTGAATACGGTAATACGGAACCTGGATACGAGACTGTTGTATCACGGAAGGAAACCCACATAAACGAAGACCCGAAGAAGGAGGTTAACCGTGGAGATCCAATCGGTCAAGGTGCCTCAGCTCTTATGGCATGAGAATTCCGAGTTAGACCTGGCATTTCCAAAGTCTTGGGAGGTTATTCTCTGCAGAATGATGGGACACAACCGCCCCAAGTTAACGGAGAAAGAGATGAGGCTGGCCTTCTCGAAACCCATCGGCTCTGGGTCTATCAGGGAGGTGGCCAAGGGAAGGCATGAGGTTGCCATCATCTTCGATGATCTATCCCGCCCCACACGAGCAGCGGAGATCCTGCCCTTCGTCCTCGAGGAGTTGGAGGAGGCGGGGATCGGGGACGAACGAATCCGGTTCATCGCGGCCCTGGGTGCCCACGGCCCGCACACCAACGTCGATTTCCGAAAGAAATTGGGCGAGGAGATTCCGGAACGCTTCCCGGTGTATAACCATAACCCATTCGGCAATTGTACCTTTCTCGGGAAGACGAGGCTCGGCACCCCATTGGCCATCAACAGCGAGGTGATGGCCTGTGACCTGAGGATCGGCATCGGTTGCATCTGCCCGCACGGGTTCAGCGGATACGGGGGTGGGGGGAAGATTCTCTTGCCAGGGGTAGCCAGCATGGAAGCCATATCCTTCAACCATGCTACCCTTTTGAAAGCACCGCGGGATCTCTGGGGTACCGGCAAATTTGAGGGAAACGTATTTCGGGAGGATATCGAGGAGGCAACGCGGATGGCGGGCCTTGATATAAAGGTCGACGTCGTAGTCAACAGCAGGGGAGAAACCGTTGGCCTGTTCGTTGGGGACCCGATCCTGGAGCATATCGAGGGCGTAAAGCTCGCCGAGACGGTCTACGCCACCAAAGCCCCCCGAGAGGCGGACGTAGTGGTGATCAATAACCACTGCAAGGCCAACGAGGCCAGCATCGGCATTCAAATGGGCGCCCGGACCGTTAAGGAGGGGGGAGGGGATTTGGTCCTCATTGCCAACGTTCCCGAGGGACAGGTCACCCATTACCTTTTCGGGAACTTCGGCAAAATTCATCGGGGGGGTTCCCTTTCGGTCCAACCCGTCCTCCCGCCAAAGGTAGACCGGTTTATCATTTTTGCTCCCTTCGGGGATAAGGCAAGCGCGGATTACTTCGCCCCCCCGCCGTCGATCATTTGGGCAAAGACGTGGGATGATGTACTGGGAATATTGGAGAACAGGTGGGGAAATCGGGCTAGGGTCGTCGTCTATCCCGATGCCACCATACAATACATCCCCGATGGTTAGAGGAAGATCAACACCCTCTTAAGATAGGCCAATAGGACGAAAATGAGGGCTACTGCCGATGTAATGAGGGCGAAGAGGTCCCCGTATCGAGTATAGAAGGTTTCCTCGATCTTGGGGCTGATTTGGCCAACCAAAGCCTCCTCGACGAAGAGATCGCTTTTCTTCCGAATCTCCCCCTTGGCATCGATGAATGCGCTTATGCCGGTATTGGCAGCCCTGGCAATGCAAACCCGATTTTCGATGGCCCTGAAGGTTGCCATGGATAGGTGCTGATGAGGGGCGGAGGTCCGCCCAAACCAGGCATCATTGGTTATGGTGACCAAGAAGTCGGCTCCTCGTTTTACGAACTTTCGGCAAAGATTGGGGAATATGATCTCGAAACAGATCAGGACGCCGAGATCCCCCGGGGGGAAACGGAGATTCTGGACGGTTTTCCCCGGGGAGAGGTTCCCCACCGCGCTGAGGCTTCCCAGAAAGAAGAGTAACTCGGAGAGGGGGACATACTCGCCGAAGGGAACGAGGTGAATCTTGTCGTATCTTCCGATGACCTCCCTTCGGGGCGAGATGAGATAAGCGCTGTTGTAGTATCTAACATTTCCCCTGCTCCACTCATACGAGAGGCTTCCGAAGAGGAGATAGGCGCCGGTTTTTTCGGGAATCTCCAGCATGGGGGGTCGATATTTCTCCTCCGACTGGAAGAAAAAGGGTGTTGCCGTCTCAGGCCAGATGATGAGGGATGGCTGCTCTCTTGCCAGGGTGAAGCTGAGATTTTGGTATATTTGAAGGGTTTTCTCCTGATAGGCGGGATCCCACTTGATGCCCTGATCGATATTTCCCTGGGCAAGGCCGACTTTAATTTTTCGCTGGGAGGAGGAGATGGTTTCAACCTTTCTTAGCTTGACAATGCCATATGCGAATACCACGGAGAGGATGGTCAAAACGACGACGCCTTCTCGAATGGGAGTTCTCTCCCGGAGCCCTATGCTTGAAATAAAATCATAGACCGCCGAATTGACCAGTAGAATAAGGAACGAGATACCATACACTCCCGTTATATCGGTTACTTGGATGAGGGGAAGATTGAGATATTGGGAATAGCCGAGGGTTGCCCAGGGAAATCCCGTCAGGAAAAAGGATCGGATGTATTCAAGGGAAACCCAGAGGAAGGGAGCCACGACCAGCATGTCCCATTGAACCCTTCGCCTGATGTAATTGAGCAAGAAGGCGAATACCGCCACATACAGGCTTAAATAAAGTACGAGGAGCAGAAGGATGAGACCACTGAGGATGAGATGGATTCCTCCATAGATATTAATGGCCACGATAACCCAATAGAGAATGCCGAGAAAAGAGACGAGGCCAGCAGTAAAGCCCAGGTACAAGCTGGTTAGAGGATTCTCCCCCTGGATGGCAAAGAGCAGTGGGACGAGGGAAACCCACGCAAGGATTTCTATATCGAATTTGGGAAATATAAGGGAAAGGAGTAAACCGGAGAGGCAGGCAAGAAGGAATTTTCTCATTCTGATGTTTTCCCCATCATGAAGACGACGCTGAAAATGAGCACAGCAATGAGAGAGGAGGCACGGATTTCTCTCGTGAGAGAACGGTAAGCAACCTTCATCTTGGGCATCTATTGTATGGGGGAAACCACCCCATTGTCAATGAATCCTCCTGAGGCCTCTGGAAAAATCGCTCTTTGCCACTCAAACATTGGTTCTGCGGCGTTGTAGCGCTGTAGCCATGCGGTCAGTGGGGAGGAGGGGCGAGATCAAGGACGAGAAGGGAGAAGCGGTAACTTTTTCCACAATCCTAACAATTTTTTATAGATGTTTTTCCGTTCCTCAGGGTGAAAGACCTAAAAGGCTTGATTTTATTAGGTAATTCTTTAGAAGAGTCCTCCTTTGGCTTAGTCGGTAGTTGGCATAGAATTTGCTTTTGAAATAAGGGGGTTTAAGGTAAAGCCATGTACGCGCTTCTCCTCTTCCAACTCTTACTGGCCGTCTTCGGTATCTACGGCGCAATCGAATATACCGATATGGCCAAATTGTGCGTTCCACTGGGATGCCTCGTTGCCATGTTTATCGTGGGCAAGCTTGAACGAACCCTCAAGGCTAAGGACGCGGACGAGGAATCCCCCGAAGGGAAACCCGATGCCCCTGAGAAACAAGAGGATCAGCTCGATACGGTGAAATACATTCTCTGGGGCAAGAACGAGCTGATGTTGGTTGATGCGGTTCACTCAGTGCTCAAGGACTTGGGCCTCCAGGTGACCAAGACGCCCAAATACTCGACCATTGACCGAATCGTTAAGGTACCGGGAAGCCGCATGACTTTCGGCATGCAGGTCATTGGATCCGAGATTGAGGTCAGAGGGGATAACAGTAAATTCAATCAGGCCCTGCAATTCGAACGGGAAAAGGAGGATAGCGAAAAGACGGTCATTATCGCAAATGCCCATCATGATATTTCTTTAGCCGAGAGGGAGAAAATCGAGGATTTCTCAAGGGATGCTTTATTGAGGTTGGAGCCCGCCAAGATTGTCGCCCTTAACACGTTCACCCTTTATAAGATTTGGGCGCTTTGCAAATACAAGGGAAAGGACGTAAAAGAAATTCTTAACCTCCTCTTCAATCACCCCGGGGGCGTGTTCAGAGTCGAGGAATATAATCTGCAACTGTGAGACCATTTCGGCTTCCGATCCCCCGCCCGCCCTCGATCCGTTGACCCGTTACCCATTAAAACACAAGGCCTTCATGATAAGACCAGGGGGACGACTGCCTATTTTGAATCGTTCGTTTCGATGCTCTGTGAGAGCTTAAATCCCCTCAAATTGTCTCATAACAATAGCGCTATTTACGCCGCCAAATCCGGCCGAGATGGACATGGCGGTTTTGACCTCAGCCTTCCGTGGCTCGTTGGGAACGTAGTCCAGATCGCATTCGGGGTCTGGAAATTCGTAATTGATGGTTGGGTGGATGATTCCTCTTTCGATAGTCAGGGCTGTTGCTATGGCTTCGACTCCACCTGCCGCTCCCATGCAATGGCCGGTAATTGACTTCGTTGAGCTGGTGGGAATGTGGTAGGCCCATTCTCCCAGCGCCTTCTTTATCGCTAGCGTCTCCACAGCATCGTTCAGCCGAGTCGACGTCCCATGGGGATTGATGTAACTTATCTCCTGCGGGCTGATGCTGGAGCTTTCCAATGCGAGCTTGATGGCCCTTATGAGGGAACTGCCTTGGGGGTCAGGTTCGGTAATGTGGTAGGCATCCGCTGTCATTCCATATCCGATGAGCTCGGCATAAATCGAGGCATTCCTTGCAAGGGCGTGTTCCAATCTCTCCAGAACGAGTATTCCCGCCGCCTCTGCCATGACGAATCCATCTCTCTCGGCATCAAAGGGGCGACTGGCCCTTTGGGGCTCGTCATTTCGAGTGGACATGGCCCTGAGTGCGACGAAACCGCCGAAAACATATGGCGTGATACAGGCATCCACACCCCCTGTGACCATAACGTCCTCGGATCCCTCCCGTATCTGGCGATAGGCATTGATAATGGCGTGAGTGCCGGAGGCACAGGCAGATGAAACGGTATAGGTAGATCCCTGAAGGGTAAACCGATCCGCCACATTGGAGGCGATGGAGCTCATATAGATGTGGGGCAATCCAAAGGGGGATATCCGCTTCGGCCCCCTATGTTCGAGGAAATTCTCGTGATAAGTCTCCATGAGGTCCATATTTTCGACACCGATGCCCAAAATAGCCCCTGCGCTGAAGGAGCTTACATCCACTATGCGATATTGTCCCTCCTTGGGCCTCTCCTCATTCAATTCCACAGTTAGATCCGCATCCTTAAGGGCCAATATGGCCCCTGCGAGGGCAAATCGGGAGGTCCTGCCCAAATATTTCGACTTCTTCGTCTCGATCACATAGTCGGAAAGGCTGAAGTTCTCTATTGGAACAGCGATCTTGGTCTTATATTGTTCCATATCGAAACCGGGAAAATCGATCTGCTTGGCCGCCGATCTTCCCTCTAAAAGGGATTCCCAGTAAGGCTCCTTTCCTATGCCGACGGGGGTAACCGGGCCCAATCCGGTAATCACAACCCGTTTAGATACATCCCTTAAGCGCTGGCTCCTCATTTAACCACCTCTCACCTTAATCTATACTCGACAAGGATTCTAATTTAATAGTAAAACCGATGGAAAATCAATTCTTTTTCCACGCAAGGGCCGGTCATCTTGATTTTTGCACCGGTTCTCCCTATTCTATAATTTCGCCTCCCTCGGCATATTCCCGTTCGGGAAAGGATTGGTGAATTTGGCCAGGGCCATAGGACTTCTATCGGGCGGATTGGATAGCATGCTTGCCGCCCGCCTTTTACAGGATCAAGGCATTGAAGTCCTCGGCCTCTGCTTTCAAACCCCCTTTTTCGATTCTCAGAAGGCCCAAAGGGCGGCGGCCCAGCTGAAGATACCCCTGCGGATCATCGATATCTCAGAGGAGCACCTCCGAATGGTTCGAGGTCCGAGGTACGGGTACGGGAGGAACGTGAATCCCTGCATCGATTGCCACATCTTGATGCTGAAACGAGCTGGGGCTCTCCTCAAAAGGGAGAATTTCGATTTCATATTTACCGGTGAGGTGTTGGGACAACGTCCCATGTCTCAGAATAAACAAGCCCTTCAAACGGTTGCTCGGGAATCCGGCTATGAAGGGCTCATTCTCCGTCCCCTGAGCGCCAAGCTCTTGCCCGAAACCATTCCGGAAAGGGAGGGCAAAGTCGATCGGGGAAGGCTCCTGGATATCAGGGGGCGTTCCCGGAAAAACCAATTTGAATTGGCAGAGCACTATGGTATAACCGAGTTTCCCGACCCAGCCGGGGGGTGTTTGCTCACCGACCCGGCCTTTTCCAGGCGATTAAGGGATCTCCTTGCCCACCAAGGTGAGCTTGAAATCCGGGATATAGAGCTCCTCCGTGTCGGGCGCCATTTTCGGCTGGATGAATCCACAAAGCTCGTCATCGGGAGACGTAAAGAGGAAAATGAACGACTCCTGGAACTGGCCCATGAGACGGATGTGGTCATCAAGGTGATGGATTATCCTGGCCCCATCGCATTGATTCCTCGAGGTTCTTCAAAGTCGTGCATTGAGATTGCTTCATCCCTCTGTGTCCGATACAGCGATGCCCCAGAGGATATCCCCATTGTGGTCCTCTTGGAAAAGGAAGGAGGAGAGGAGAGGTTGGAGTCGCAGGCCTGTGCCCAGGAGATATGTCAGGCATTGATTGTTTGAGGTCGTTTTCCGTTGACTTTCGTAAGGGACTTGTATTAAATGCCCCATAATCGGGGGAGGAGGACGATGAAAAAGGTTCCTATCACCAGACAAGGATATCAAGACCTGATGAAGGAATTGAGCCGGCTGAAGAGGGTTGATCGGGTTCAGGCGATGCAGTCCATTGAGGAGGCCCGTTCCCATGGGGATTTGACTGAGAATGCCGAATACGAAGCGGCAAAGGAGAGACAGGCCTTTGTCGAAGGAAGGATACAGGATATCGAGTCGAGGTTGACCCGTTCTGAAATCATCGAGATTAAAAACCTATCAACCGATAGGGTGGTATTCGGATCCGTGGTTCTCCTGGAGAACCTGGATACCGGCGAACAGGTTCAGTACCAAATCGTGGGTCCCGATGAATCGGACGTGAAACAAGGCAAGATTTCGTCCAGTTCCCCCGTCGGGCTCGCCCTGATGGGGAAGAAAGTGGACGACGAGGTGAGCGTTCAGACCCCGGGCGGAACGCGAAATTTCATGGTGATTCGGATTTCCTCGGCTTAAGAGAACATTCCCCCCGGCTTCAAGAATTAACGATACCAGGGGCGATAACGGGGATATGGCCAGTAAGGGTAATAAGGGTAATCCCACCACCATGGATAAGGCCAGTAGGGGTATGGATATTCGGCTTTCGTCTTCTCCGTCCACAGGTGGATCTCCCTGGGAAAGACCACTGGATAGGTATATTCAATCTCATCGATGGGCAACACTTTCCGCCCCGTAATTTCACCGGCCACGGTAATTTCCCTTTTCTTTCGGTATATGGCCGTGTCCAGGTACCCCGGGTGGAGGACAATAAACCTCCCCTGGCTCTTATCAGATTCCTTTGGCCTTCCCCAGCTGTTCAGATCCTTCTGGAGTACGACGATCCGCGTTCCTTCCTTCAAGTTCTTGGAGTCGATGATCGCCCCGCCCCAGAGAACAAGCTTTCCCTTATGGGCGTCGGGGGCTTTGAGCACCTCCTTGAAGCTCAGATCGGGGGTTACCTCCCTTCTCACGTCCCTTGAAATGACGTAAACGCACCCCGGGAGGAGGGAAAGGATCAAGGACAGGATGAGGGGAAGGAGATACTTTTTCATCATATCATTAAATTATCTTATCAAAATCGTGGAAATTTCGCCATTGGATGGGCAAGTGACATTCCTCAACGAGGAGGCTGCCGCTTCGGAACGGGCTATTGCCCGGGTTCCCTGGAGCGAGCATTAAAGAATTTTGACTAACCATTCTTAGTGCAGCGAAACGGGCGCAAAGCCATTGTTTGAGCCCGCAGGGCGAGTTTTAAGTTTGCAGTGAAGCGAGCTTTAGAATGGTCCAAAATTATTTTCAGTGAGCGGATGGGAATTCGGGCAACAGACCAGAAACCACTGAATCGAAGGGACAAAGGTGTTTTTCAAAAACTCCGGGGTGAACTTTCCTTGCCTTTAGGTCCCCACAAAAGTATGGTAAAAAGTTAGCCGGTCGCTGACCGGGCTGACTTCACCCAGAGGCCTCTGTCATGGGGAATTTCAGGACGCTGAAGATCTATTTCGTCCGATACAGATGGCACCTCATTGCAGGGTTGACCACCCTCCTGGTTGTAGATGGCCTTCAACTCATCATCCCCCAGGTGATTAGATGGGCCATCGATGATTTGACGAGGGGAGGGATCGTGCGGGCCGATCTGATCACGTATGGTCTCTCCATAACCGGCATTGCCCTGTTCATCGGGTTTTTTCGGTATTTTTGGAGGCTGATGATTTTGGGAACGGCACGGAGGATTGAGGAGGCCCTGAGGAACCGGTTGTTTTCCCACCTCCAAACCTTATCGCTGGGTTTCTTCCAAGAGACTAAGACGGGAGATCTCATGGCCCATGCCACCAATGACATTGATGCCGTGCGAATGGCCGTGGGGATGGGGTTAGTGGCCATCACCGATGCAATCGTGCTGGGAGCCTCATCAATCGTATTTATGATCTTAATTGATCCACGGCTAACCCTCTTCGCCATCATTCCCATGCCCCTGATCGCGTTGGTGACCATCCGTTTCAGCAGTCTTGTCCATTCGCGATTTGAGGACGTTCAGGCATCATTCTCTCGGGTCACCGAACGGATAAGGGAAAGCCTGGCGGGGATAAGGGTCGTCAAAGCCTTTGTCCAGGAAGAGAGGGAGAAGGGGAAGTTGGCGGAAATTGGCCAAGAGTATGTGGGGAAAAACCTTCGCCTGATCAAGGTGTGGGGCATGTTCTTTCCCCTGATCATGCTCCTGGCAAACCTGGGCACGGTCATCGTGCTCTGGTTTGGGGGGAGGGAGACAATAGGGGGGGTCATTACAGCAGGGGATTTTGTAGCCTTCATGACGTATCTGGGAATCCTGACCTGGCCCATGATGGCCCTGGGATGGGTCGTCAACCTCATCCAAAGGGGATCTGCCTCCATGGGTCGGATTAACAGGATTTTGAATACCCAGGCCGAGATTGCTGACCTACCTTCCCTAAGGCCGGCCCCTAGACTGGAGGGAAAGATCGAATTTCAAGACCTCGCCTTTTCCTACAAGGCCGGATTCCCCCCAGCTCTCAAAGGCATTACCTTCGAGGTCAATCCCGGGGAATTTGTGGCCGTCGTTGGAAGGACGGGCACGGGCAAAACCACCCTCTGTAACCTCATTCCCAGACTCCTCGACCCGTCCAGTGGCCGTCTTCTCCTGGATGGCCGGGAGATTCAAGCTATCCCCCTCGAAGACTTGAGGAGAAATATCGGCTACGTCCCTCAAGACACCTTCCTCTTCTCCACCACGATCAGGGAAAATATCGCCTTCGGAAACCCCCAAGCTTCGGAGGAGGAGGTCTTTAGAGCCGCCCGAATTGCTCAAATTGATAAGGACATCAAATCCTTTCCCATGGGCATTGAGACGGTTATCGGCGAGAAGGGAGTAACCCTTTCTGGCGGCGAAAAACAGCGCATCGCCATAGCCCGGGCAATTCTCGTGATCCCACAAATCATCATTTTGGACGATGTCCTCTCCTCGGTTGATGCCCAGACGGAGGAGAGGATCTGGGAGGGCCTTGGGAAAATCCTGGAAGGGAAAACCCGTGTCATCGTCTCCCATCGCCTCTCATCCATAAAGGATGCTGATAAGATTATCGTCCTGGATGATGGGGAGATCAAGGAAATGGGGGATCACGCAAGCCTTCTCTCCATGGGCGGAATCTATGCTCAGATCTACTGGAGGCAACAGATCGAGGAGGAATTGGACAGGGAAAATACGCGGGTGGGTTCTCATGCACGTTGATTACGGATATTTCGAAGGGGACCATTTAGGAAAGCCCTACGACATCAAGTTGATGCGCCGGCTTTTGACCTATGTGAGACCCTACCGGCTTATCATCGGCCTGTCCATCGTGCTGATCCTCTTCGTCACGGGATTCGAGCTTCTCTTTCCCTACCTGATAAAAGTGGCCATCGACGACCACATCGTCGTCTCTGCCCGTAAGATCACCTTGAACGATCCCCGCTCCGCTCCCCAAAGGATGCTTTTGGATCGATACGGAACATTCCTTCTCCCAACGGATGATCCAACGACGTTCTTCATCCATGCATCCCAACTGACGGAGATTGACCCCGGGGATCTTGCTGCCTTCCGAGAGGCAGGCCTTATTGGCGAAGAGCGGTTTTATCCTCTCCGACCGAAAGAGGAGGTCGAAAAGAGGGTGATTGAGCACTATCGGTCATCCTTCCATCGGGGCGGGGGATACTATTTCATACCCTACCGGGAGATGGAGAAACTAAGCCAAGGGGAAATTCTCGCGTTGAGAGGGGGGGATATTCGAGGAGTGGCGGTTATTGCGGCCATCTTTATCCTCATCCTCGTATTGAGCTTCGGCTTCAACTTTCTTCAGGTCTATGCCATGGAGTACACGGGGCAAAGGGTGATGCACGATTTGAGGATGCGGGTCTTTGCCCACATTCAGCGGCTTTCCCTCTCTTTTTTCGATCGGACGCCCATCGGAAGGCTGGTGACTCGGGTCACCAATGACGTTCAAAACTTGCACGAGATGTTGACCATTATGTTTATCTATCTCTTCAAGGATATTTTTCTTCTGGCAGGGATCGTCGTGGTAATGATCAGGATCAATTGGGAGTTGGCGCTCGTCTGTTTCAGCCTGTTGCCCATCATTCTCTATATTACCTTTTGCTTCAGCAGCAAGGCTCGGGATGCATTCAGGGAAGTTCGCCTCAAAATCGCCAAAATCAATGCCACGCTTCAGGAAAACTTCTCGGGGATAAAGGTGGTGCAAATCTTCAACCGGGAGCGGGAAAATTACGGCAGGTTCAAGGCCCTCAACCACGAGAATTACCTGGCCAATATGAGGCAAATTCGGATATTCGCCCTCTTCGTTCCCATCATTGAGATCGTCGGGACCACCGCCATTGGGCTGCTCATCTGGTATGGAGGGGGGAAAGTTATCTCGAATACCCTGAGCCTGGGAACCCTGGTGGCCTTTCTTTCCTATTTGAGGATGTTCTTTCAACCCATACGGGACATATCGGAGAAGTACAACATCATGCAGTCCGCTATGGCATCAACGGAGCGAATCTTCGGGGTATTAGACCATCAAGAGATGATCCCGGAAGCATCGGCCCCAAAATCCATTCCGAAGATTAGGGGAAACATCGAGTTCAGAAATGTCACCCTCTCGTATACGGGGGATGAAGTAGTCCTGAGGGATATTTCCTTCAACGTCAAGGAGGGGGAGACGGTGGCCATTGTCGGCGCCACGGGGGCGGGAAAAACCTCCATCATCAGCCTCTTGGAGCGTTTTTACGATCCACAAAAGGGCAGCATTCTCATCGATGGGATCGATATCAGGGAACTGGAAACATCATTTCTCCGATCCCAGATCGGGCTGGTGTTGCAAGACGTCTTTCTCTTCGCCGGCGATATCCGGTCCAATATCCGGTTGGGAAATGACAATATTTCCCAGGACGATATCGAGAGCGTTGTTCGGCATGTTAACGCGGACCGGTTAGTTCAAAGGCTCCCCAGGGGTTTAGATGAAGATGTGAAGGAAGGGGGATCCATTCTTTCGGCGGGTGAGAGGCAGCTCTTGTCCTTTGCCCGCGCGCTGGCGGTGAATCCAAGAATTCTGATCCTTGATGAGGCCACATCCAGCGTTGACACCGAGACGGAGCGGCTCATACAGGATGCCTTGGGGAAGCTCATGGAAGGCCGAACGTCCATCATCATAGCCCATCGACTTTCTACTATTCAACGGGCCGACAGGATTATCGTTATGCACAAGGGAAGGATACGGGAGATGGGAACCCATGCGCAATTAATGGCCCGGAAGGGATTCTACTACAGGTTCCATCAGCTCCAATACAAGGCGTAACCACGTTACGGTTCTGCGTTGTTGGGGGTCAGAAAGAAATCTCCCTGATGGTGCAGTGCCGAGGGAATTCACGCTCGGAGTTCCTATTTCGACAAAATTGTCGAAATAACCCTCGTTTTGTCGCCCCCCATAACCTACCGAAATTCCCTAATAAATGCCAAAACAACCCTCTTTCGCCTCGACGATTTCGTCGAATGAAAGGGCCAAAGAGGGCAATTCCAAGAATGGTAAAAAGCAAATAAGTAAGTGATATCAGCTAGTTCCATATGATCTCCTTATTTGGCACACCCCTTGCTCTCTTGGAAGGCAAATAACAAATTCCAACAGAAGGAGGAAGAGGTCATGAAGGCGAAAAACACGATTGTAGCCGTTGCAGTAGTCGCGGCGATCGTCCTCGTTGTCGGGTGGGCCTTCGCCCACGGGCCATGGGGCGCAAGGGGTTATGGGCATGGCGGATATGGCTCCGGGTACCCTTACGAGAGCCTAACGCCGGAACAGAGGGAGAAGCTCCAAGCCCAGGAGCAGAAGTTCTACCAGGATACGGCTGAGCTTCGCAGGGAGCTCTACCAGAAGAGGCTCGAGTTGCAGGGCCTTTGGGCCGATCCCAAGGCCGATCCCGAAAAGATCAAGGCCAAACAGAGAGAGGTTTCCGAGCTGCAGCGCCGCATTCAGGAGAAGGCCCTGGACCACCAATTGGCCGTCCGTGAGCTGCTTCCGGAGGAAGGGATTGGTTCAGGGTCATGGTGCCCTGGTTACGGCATGGGCTACGGCCACCATTATGGAAGGGGACATATGTGGGGTCCCGGCCCCGGTCCCAAGAGCGGTTATGGTGGCGGGCGGTGCTGGTAGTTAAAAATGGTCCCGTGGGGTCGGGTCCAAAGGAAGTGGGCCTGGCCCCTCTATCTTGATTTTTCCCTTCAGTTAGGGTAATCAAGACGAGGGGGCGGTAGATGAGGACTCGGTCTTTCGTAATCCTATCGATATTTCTGTTTATCCTTCAAATACCCCTCGCACGGGCCCAATGGCCCGGTCAAAGGGAAATGGGGCATGGACACGGTCGTCCCCCGTGTTGGCTCCCCGACGACCTTCAGCTGACGGCCGAACAGGTAGAGAAGCTGAGGTCCATCCAGACCAGCTATCTGAGCGACATCAACTCCCTGAGGAATGAGCTCCTGAACAAGCGGTATGAGCTCAGAAGGCTCATGTTGAACCCCACATCGAAGGCCGATGACATCAGGGCCAAGCAGGAAGAGGCCTTCACGGTAGAGACCCAAATCCAGGAAAAGGTCATCGATTACCAACTCATGGTGAGGGAGATCCTCACCCCGGAGCAATTCCGGCTTTGGATCTCCAGATACCAAGGGGGCTTTGGGCCCTGGAGTGGTCACCGGCATGGAATGGGCATGGGCCACCATTGAAGCCCTTCCCTCAGAAGAAAGGATGGTGGAAAAAGCGAAGAGAGCATCTTACCGATTATCCATGAGCCCCATCTATCTCGCCCTCATCTGCTGCCTCATCATAGTACTTCTCATCGTCGGCGGGTTCTTCGAGATCAAGCGAACGCGAACGAATCTAACCGGAATTCTGGAAAATCAAGGGGTAACCCTTCTCCGGGGATTAGAACGCGAGATTCAGAATACGGTCTCGGTGATTGATGTCATGGAAGAAGTCCCGGGAGGCCACCTCCTCAACATCGGCTCCTCTGTCAACTTCTTTGTCCTCGAAGATGCCGTAATCGACTATCTCCTGGGAATAGCGTCAACGGTGGATGAAGCCGCGGCAGACCGTGCCCTTTCCCCGACGGAATTGAAAAGCCTCGCCCGAGAAAAGGGGTTGGAGGCAATCGAGATCCTGAACGGAGGGGCCCCCGGGAGAGATCTCTCGCCTTACAGACCACTTCTGATGGGGATTCGGGAAATAGTCATCCTTCCCTTCGAGAAGCCCAAGCCGGATAAGGAAGACCGTTTCTCCGTCGCAATCCGGAGGACAAGGGGGCAGGGGATCATTGCGGTAAGCGTCGATTACCCGGGTATGAAAAAGCTGAGGCGGAAATTCGCAATCCAAAACGTCCTCCAAAAGGTGGGATTTGGGCAAGAAGTTGAATACGTATCCATCTTCGACATCTCCCTTTCCCCTATCGTCCACATAGGGAGAGAAATAAGGGATTTTTCTCCTCCCCAATACCTTCAGAGGGAGGGACAACCGAGATCCGAGTTCCGCTCCCTGGCCGATGGGCAGGAGGTCTTGCAGGTCATAAGACCATTACACCTGGGGGGAGAGCTATATGGAATCATGCTGGTGGGCATGTCCACCCAAGGAATGCGGGCCATTCTCTCCTCATCTAGGAGAAATATTTTCCTCTCCGTCGGCGTACTCTTGGCGTTGGGCGTTGCGGGGGTGACCCTTATCTACATCAATCAAAACCGACACCTCCGTAGAGTGCGGGAGATGGAGGCCAGGGTGCGAACTGCCGAAAGGCTCTTATCCCTTGGGAAATTAGGGGCCGGGGTTGCCCACGAAATTCGAAATCCCCTCAATGCCATCGCAATGGCCATTCAAAGGGTGGAGAGCGAATTCCGACCCCGAGAAGCGGAGAGGGAGGGGGAATACCACCGGATTGTCCGGGTCATTCGGGACGAGATAGGAAGGCTAAACCAAATCGTGGAACAATTCGTCCTCTTCTCCAAACCCTATGAATTGAATATCGCCCCGTCCTCCCTCGCGGAGATCCTGGAACACGTCTCGGTGCTGTTCGACGAACAGGCCAGAGCCAAGTCCATAGAGATCCATAAGGAGATTGCCCCCAGGCTTCCCCCGCTGATGATGGATAAGGGAAGGATTACCCAAGCCCTCATTAATATCGTGACCAATAGCTTCAATGCCATGGAAAGGGGGGATAACCTCACCATAAAGGCGAACGTGGAGGGAGGCGATTGGGTGAGGATCACCGTCTCCGACACGGGAAGAGGGATTGCGGAAAACGAGATTGAAAGGGCCTTCGACTATTCCTATACAACTAGGGAGAAGGGCCTTGGGTTGGGGCTACCCATTGCCCATAAAATCATCAAGGAACATGGTGGCAGGATAACTATAGAGAGCGATGTGGGAAAGGGAACTGTCGTTTCCCTGTTCCTCCCCATAAGGGTGACGGCTTCGTAAAAAGTCCATGAGCGCACTGAGGGTTAACCTACTGATCGTCGAGGACGAGAAACCGCAGCGGGAGATGCTGGAGGGATTTCTTCATCAGCAGGGCTTCTCCTTCTCCTCGGTGGATGGAGGGGAGAAGGCCTTGGATGAAGTTCGGCGAGAGCACTTCGACTTGGTCCTCCTGGACTATAAGATGCCCGGGATGGATGGGCTTCAGACCCTTAAGGAGATGAAGAAGATCAACCCGGAATTGGCCGTGGTTATGATGACCGCCTACGGAACCGTAGAGACGGCAGTTCAGGCAATGAAGGAAGGCGCGGTCGACTACCTTACGAAGCCCATTGACCTGGATGAACTGCTCTTGCTCATAGGGAAGGTATCGGAAAGGATTCTGTTGCAGCGCGAGAACAAAGAGCTCAAGGAGAGGCTTCAGGAGAAGTATCGATTCGATCAGATCGTCTATGCCAGCGGCAAGATGGAAGAGGTTATGAACTTAACCGGGAGGGTAGCCAAGAGCGAGGCCACGGTTCTCATACGGGGCGAAAGCGGGACAGGAAAAGAACTGATCGCCAATGCCGTCCACTACTCGAGCCCCAGGGCGGCTAGGCCATTCGTCAAGGTTAACTGTACGGCGCTTCCCGAGAACCTCTTGGAGAGCGAACTGTTCGGCCATGAAAGGGGAGCCTTTACCGGGGCCATCCAGAGACGAATCGGCAGATTCGAGCAAGCCCACACGGGAAGCATCTTCCTGGATGAGATCGGCGACCTATCCCCATCGCTTCAGACGAAACTGCTCAGATTTCTCCAGGAGAGGGAGTTCGAACGGCTTGGAAACAATCAGACCATCAAGGCCGACGTGAGGGTCATGGCGGCTACCAGCAGGGATCTGGAGGAAGGCCTCCGAAGGGGAACCTTCCGGGAAGACCTCTACTACCGCCTCAATGTAATAACCATCTTCCTTCCCGCCTTAAAGGAGAGGAGGGAGGATATTCCGCTGCTCATCGACCATTTCCTCCAGAAATACGCCGAGAAGAATAGGAAGCCCGTTCCCAACATCTCGAAGGAGGCCAGGGATCTCCTGCTCAAGTACAACTACCCGGGGAATGTCCGAGAACTGGAGAATATTATCGAGAGAAGCGTGGTAATCAGCAGGGACGATATTATCACAACCCGCGATCTGCCCTTTCAAGTACGAGAAGGGTTGAAGGAGGACGATCTTGGCCTTGAGAGGAGGAGTCAATCCCTCAATGATGTGCTCTCAGGGATGGAAAGGGATCTCATCACCAAGGCCCTTGACGAGCATGGCGGGATTCAAAGCAAGGCAGCACGGAGCTTGGGAATCAGCGAACGCGTCCTCCGATACAAGATGAGGAAATACCGGCTCTCCTCATAGCTTCCCTAAAGAACGCGAAGGTATTCGGTGATGTCCCGGATATCTTGCTCTGACATGGCTGGAAAAGCGGGCATATCCGCAAAGGGGTCCTTGATCTGGTTTCGAATATTCTCCCGCGTCACGGGTTTTTTGCTAACGGGGAGCGCTTTTTTCTTGAAAATCCCCTTCAGACCAGGACCCACTTTTTTATCCTTTTTGTCCGTATGGTGGCAGAAGGCACATTTCCAGACGAAGAGGTTTTCACCCTTCTCAATATTCCCCCCTCTTTCGCCGGGGGTCTGAATACCCTGCCGATAGGCAGATGAATAGGGAAATTATGAACCCTCCTAACATCCATTTCGTTCTCATCCCTTCACCCTCCCTGAAGAGAATCGCCGCCCAAATTCTTCAATATCACAAATCGGACCCATTTGCAAATCGGCCGATCCTCCCTGATCCACCATCAAGGCATCATCTGCGGCGTTGCCTTCGATCGCTCCTCCTTGCGGCGTATTGCCCCCATACGCCTCAGTCGTCGCTCCTCGGCGCCTTGCATCTAATACCTTGCTGGTGATCAGGAATATTTCATAAGCTGCTGATTTCAGGCTTGATTCCTAAGTTAGACGGTAAATTTTGGTCCTCTTAGGACTTCGAGATCGGTTTCTTGTGACGATAGCACTGAACCTTATTCCCCCGAAAGCCCTTGAGCAAGCATCGCCCGCAGGTTTGACACGACGAGGCCGCACGATCGCCTGACTTCCAGCGTTTCACCAGGTGGGGTTCCCTAATGAAGGGCCTGCACATGGCCACGTAGTCGACTTTCTCCTCAGAGAGGAGCCGCTCGATCATCTCCACGGAACGAATGCCCCCAACCAGAATGATGGGAATGCTGAGCCTTTTCCCGAACTCCTCGGCCTGCGAGAGAAAGAAGACGCCTTCCTCAGGCTTGCGTGCACTCCTCCGGATGAGCTCTTTCGGTATTCTGTCCGAGCCGAAGAGACCGCCGCTTATCTCGACGGCATCCAGGCCTGCCTTCTCGAAAAGGGAAGCCATCTCGGCCGCATCGGTCGCCTGCAACCCGCTCTCAACGAAATCGTCCCCGTTCATTTTCATCAGGATGGGGAAATCCGGCCCTAGGGCACGTCTGATGTCCTCGATTAACTCGGCCGTAAATCTGGCTCGCCTCTGACTATCACCCCCATACTCATCCTCCCGCCGATTGGACAAGGGGGAGAGGAATTGGCTCAACAGGTAGCCATGGGCCGCATGAAGCTGGACCGCATCGAAACCAGCTTCCCTGGCCCGTAGTGCCGCCCTCCGAAAAGCCTTTTTTGCCGATTCGATATCCTCAAGGGTCATAGCCCGGGCTGGCGCTGTCCCGAAGAATTCCCGTTCCAAATCCGAGGGCGCAAGCAGCGGTTTTCCGGGTTGAACTAACCGAGACTTACCGCCCCCATGCGCGAGCTGGACAGCAACTCGCCCGCCGTATCGGTGAACCTCATCGGTTAGCCTCTTCAATCCCGGAATGCATTCGTCTCGGTGAACGCCCGTCTGCCCGAAGATGATCTTCCCCTCTTCCGAAACAGAGGATATGCCGGTTGTGATGAGTCCCACATCCCCGCGGGCGAGTTCAGCCGTGAAATCGATAAGCTCATCTGTGACAAACCCCTCATCAGTCGCCTTATTCTCCCACGTGGCCGATCTCACGATGCGGTTCCTCAGCGTCATACTCTTGATCTGCGTTTCCTCGAATATTTTGAACATTAACCTAGTCTCCCCTTTCTGCTTGGGTTCCTCCATTGTTGGTTCTTATTTTTTATCACAGGCCTTGGCGCTACTGCAATACGCAGGAAACGGCAATCCCCAAGTTTCCCTGAAGCGCAATCATTTCCATCTTTGGTCGAAGGCTGCACGAGGGAGGAAAAGATATGAGAATCTCAATTTGGTGTCGCTCAGATCGGGGGGTTCACTATCTCATTGCATTAAGATATATTTTTGATTGACAGATTTTTCGAATCTAATAAGATAAGTCTTGTTTCCCGACAAAACCAAACCACCCGTGAGGATGGGGAAGAAGGGGTTGATAAGAAGAGACCCTTGATTTCTCCCTCTAACCATCTGACCCACCGCTCCGGGCCTCCTCCATCATCTATGAGAATACTTTTAATTTCCCCAAAGAGTAATTTCCCCGATGCGACTCCGGGATGGATGCGTATTCCACAGTTGACATTGCCGATACTTGCGGGGCTTACGCCGTCCGAACACGAGGTGTCGATGGTGGAAGAGGAGTTTGAGCCCCTGCCTCTTAATGGACACTGGGATGTGGTGGGCATAACCGCGATGACCGCAACCGCGCCAAGAGCATATGAATTGGCGTTACTGTTCAGGCAGAATGGATCGAAGGTGATACTCGGCGGGATACACCCATCGGTTCTGCCGGATGAGGCGGCACGGTTTGGGGATGCTGTCGTCATCGGCGAAGCTGAGGGGATGTGGAAACAAGTGCTCCACGATGTAGAGCGGAATCGGTTGAAAGCATTCTACCATAACTCACAACCCGACCTAGCAGGATCGCCGCTTCCCGTGCGTCGGAGGATGCGGTCTGTCCTCAGGCTCCCTTTTTTTGTTATGCCGATTATGGCTTCGCGCGGCTGTCCGTATGATTGCGAGTTTTGCTGCGTGCATAGGGTTTACGGGCGCAGGCAACGCCATGTACCGATTGAGCTCATCGTTGAGGACATAAGGAGAAATGGAGCAAGCCGTGTTATGTTCTTGGACGACAACATAGGCGGGGATCGTTCGTATACTATGGAGCTTATCAGGGCACTTAAGCCGCTTAAGGTGAGCTGGTATGCACAGGCCTCGGCGCGCTTCATTCTGGACGACGAACTGTTCGATGCAGCAGTGCGCTCAGGGCTCGAAGCGCTGTTCGTTGGCGTTGAGAGCGTTGATTCTGAGGCACGCAAGAGGATGCGCAAGTCACTTCCTTCAATACACCTGTACGAGAAGGCGATAAAGCGTTGCCGCTCCGCAGGGGTCATTTTTCATGCATCGCTCATATTCGGGTTGGATGAGGATACCCCTCATGTGTTTGAGCGGACGCTCGAGTTTCTGCTGCGTCACTCAGTGCCGTCCATTTCTCCATGCGTACTCACTCCGTATCCCGGAACGCCTCTTTTTGAGCGCTTGATGCGCGAGCGACGTATTCTGCATACTAACTGGTCATACTACGACCACACCACCGTGTGCTATCAGCCGAAACATATGGATCCCGAGGAGTTGGCCGAGAAGTATCTCGAATTTCGAAACAGGTTTTTCTCTCACTCGTCCTTCATTCGGCGCGGCTATGCTCAATTACGTGTTGCACCGTTCGTATACTTCGGTGCAAATCTGGTCTACCGGAAGACAACGAGACTCATGAAAGAGCATTTCCGTAACTATTTCAACTGGTTACGCCAGTACAACGAGTACAAGAAGAACTCCACCCCTGGACAGGATGAAAGTTCCCACCGTCTAATTTAGATATCGAAACTGAAATCAGCAGGTTATGGACTATTCCTGATCCACCATCAAGGCATCATCTGCGGCGTTGCCTTCGATCGCTCCTCCTTGCGGCGTATCGCTCCATACGCCTCAGTCGTCGCTCCTCTGCGCCTTGCATTTAATACCTTGCTGGGGATCAGGGGGGACATAATCCCTTTGCTATCACGGGGATAATCTCATGCTTGACTTTAAGGTTGATTTGTTCCAATATAAAAGTACCAGCTTCTTAGAGGGCCCAAGCAATTTGACATTTTCAGACCCCTCGGGACTTTCTAGGATCCTGAGGGGTTTTTTTGTCTCATCACGATATCGCGGTAATGTTTGTACCAAGTACTCCTGCTACTACTGATTACTCTTTATCTCTGGGGAATCAGTCCTCGAGAGAAATATCTTCAGCTTAGACTGGACGAGTGTACAATCCTTCCCAAGGGTTCCCTGACCATACAGAGGCAAAGCACGAGAAGCATGTCGTGGCTTTGATCAGAGAGAAAACGCCGGTTTTTTTGTCAGGAAAGTTGGCGGGAATCATGTGGTCATCAGATTTGGGGAGATATTAACAGTTTCGCTGTGGAAAAGGAGATTTAGTGTCCATCAGTGTCGAGGTCAAGGGAAATCTTGAGAAGGCTATTAGGGTACTCAAGAAGAAGATGCAATCGGAAGGCGTACAAAAGGACCTCAAACGGCGACGGTTTTATGAGAAACCGAGTGTAAGAAAGAAACGGAAAAGACACGCGGCTATGCGAAGGAGGCACAAATCTAGAGGCCGGTTAATGTGAATGGCCATAGGGGCTATGAACGGGAGGGTAAAGATGTCTAAGAAATTATACGTTGGTAATTTGCCGTATGGATTGACAGAAGAGGATCTCAAGAAGAGCTTTGGAGAAATCGGTGACTGTATTGCAGCCAACATTGTCAGGGATAAGTATTCCGGCAACTCGAGAGGATTTGGTTTCGTGGAAATGGCCAGTGAAGAAGAGGCCCAGGAGGCCATAAAAAAATTGAATGCTGGAGAACTCTCGGGAAGGAAAATCATCGTCCAGGAAGCGAGGCCAAGGAAGGAATCCCCAAAACCCTCTTTCGGTAGATCGGGTTTCAGGAGAAGGGAAAGATTTTAATTTAAACGAGATCAAGCCCCTTTCACAGGCGAATTCTCTCAGCTTTTAGCGTATCGGAAAGGAGAAATGTGTATGGAGGCAAAACACGGCAGATGGTCTAGGATGACCGTAATGATTTTGGCCCTGGCATTGGTTGCTCTATCCGCATGGGCAGGGGAGAAGCAGCCTCCTGAGGGGAAAGCTGCGGTGGTGAACGGCTCAGTGATCACCCGGGGTGATTTCGACAGGGAGATGGGTCGTGTGAAGCAACGGCTTTCCAGGATGGGCAAGCTCCCCAGCGATTCGGAGCTATCAGAAATCAAAAAGCAAGTCCTCGAAAGCCTCATCAACCGTGAGTTACTCTATCAGGAAAGCCAAAAACAGGGAATTAGCGTTGCCGATGAGACAATCGATGAACAGTTGAGGAAGCTGAAAGAACGATTTTCCAGTGAAGCCGAATTCAAAAGTGCGTTGAGTGATGCAAATCTCTCTGAGGCCGCCATAAAGTCACAGTTCAAGCAGGGCATGGCTATTCAGCAGTTCATCGATAAAGAGTTTGTTCAGAAAATTACGGTTTCCGAAGAGGAGAGCAAGACCTACTATGATAGCCACCCGGAAGTTTTCAAACAACCTGGGCAGGTGCGGGCGAGTCACATTCTGATCAAGGTTGATCCCGGCGCAGACGAATCGCAGAAGGCCGAGGCCCGCAGAAAGCTGGATAAGATCAAGGGGAGGCTGGAAAAGGGTGAGGATTTCGCGGCCCTTGCCAAGGAGTTTTCCGAAGGTCCGAGTAGTGCTAAGGGTGGTGACCTCGGCTACTTTAAGCGAGGGCAAATGGTGAAGCCCTTTGAAGAGGCGACTTTTACGTTAGAGCCTGGTAAAGTGAGTGACATTGTCGAGACCGAGTTCGGATACCACCTGATTAAGGTCATTGACAAAAAACCTGGAAAGACAATCGTTTACGAGGAAATCAAAGGCACGCTTGAGCGTCATCTCAAGCAGGAAAAGGTTCAGAGAGAAGTAAGCCTTTACGTTGAGAAGCTGAAAGAAAAAGCAAAGGTGGAGAGATTTCTGAAGGAAGGCCCTTCATAACCCAAAGGATGCATAGAGACTTGGAGACAATTCCACGATAAGTATCCATCCGGGCATCCGATACGAAGTGGGTTATACCCTTTCAATAGTTCAGAATCAATCCTCCCTTCGAATTCCATTGATTTGTGTTTGGACTAGTCAATCCCTTGCTATCCAAGAGTATCTCTTAGGAGACGGATATCATCAATCCACGCGGTTCCTTTGCCGTTGATAACGAGATTCAGCTTCACGTTGTCGGGATTTTCACCCTTCTTCAGGAAGAACGGAGTTTCCTCGGTCGTCCATTCCGTGGTCCCCGTGAGAGGAGTCTTGAGCCCCCGTGAGAAGTACTCGCCTTTGCCCGGGAAACGGCACCACATCTCCAGGTAGACTTGGCCTTCCACATGTGCCGTTCGGAGGCGAGCTTGATAGGTGAGGCGCGCATTCTCGACGTCGATGTCTCCTATCTCAAATAACCGGATGACGGTAGGCCTCGTTGACGTCACTCTCAAAGAGCCATTGCCATCACTTGAGATATCCTTGTCAATTCTTACGCCTGACCGCGTAATGATTCCGTCCATGCTGTCAACCGGAAAGTGTCTTAGCTCGACCGGTTGTTTAGACGGGTTAGAACAGCTGACCAGGACAAGTGCCATACCAAGACATCCCCACAAAGCCAAACCTCTCATCATCATACCTTTTGCCTCCTTTCCCCTTTCAATCTTTTTAGGCCAAAGTCAACATGGAATAGTTAAACAGTAAAAATACTAAACATCCCGTTTACTATTCTGACCTCATATCGGGATTTGTCAAATTCCATAACCAACAAAACTTGACCCGTCTTTCGATTTCACATAAGAGTAGAATCGAGGAAATTCTCACATTCGGGAGAAAAGGAAAATGGGAACCGTGATGGAAACCATTACAAGGAGGTACAGCGTCAGGGGTTACCAGGACAAGTCGGTAGAGAAGGAAAAAATTCTCCAAATCGTTGAGGCGGCGCGCCTGGCTCCTTCAACCAGCAATGTGCAGCCATGGCGGTTCGTCGTTGTGGAAGATCCAAGACTAAGGGATGCCCTGGTGGAAAAGGGGATGGGATTAGTGGTTCCCAATCGGTGGGCCAAGGAAGCCCCGGTCATCATCGTCATCTGTGCCCACCTGGGTTGGATTGTCCACCGACTGGGGGGGAAGGCGGCGGACTTACAGTACTACCTCCTGGATATCGGGATTGCAGGGGAGCACATGGTCTTGACGGCCACGGAGATAGGCCTGGGCACGTGCTGGATCGGCTGGTTCAGGGAAAAGGCCATTAGGAAAATCCTCAACATCCCCAGGAGGTGGAAAGTCGCCGCACTGCTCACCTTGGGCTATCCAAAGGAGGACGCAGCTCAAAAGCCCCGAAGCAGGCTCGGTATCGATGAGATTCTCTTCTTCAACAGATTGGAAGGATCATGAGATATCCTCCCCTATCGAGGGATGAGTCAAAGATCAAGCAAACATACATATAGGACATATAGGAGCTGAGATGAGATTTGAAAATTTGATTTCGGCTGTAGATTCCCATACACAGGGTAACCCAACAAGGGTAGTTGTGGGCGGTTTTCCGTATATTGCCGGAAAGACGATGATGGAAAAGCTGAACTATGTGAAGCAAAATTATGACGATTTGGTCACGGGCATATTGTGGGAGCCGAGGGGGCATGACGATATGTTCGTCGCCATAGTAACCCCCCCGACCTCACCTGGGGCGGATTTGGGCATAATCTATAGAGGAGCTTATGACTATATGACGATGTGTGGTCACGGGACTATCGGAGCGGTTACGGTGGCTGTTGAAACGGGACTTGTAAAGGCTCAAGAGCCCATTTCAACTGTAATAGTGGATACACCGAGCGGGCTCGTTACCACAAAAGCAGAGATAAAGGATGGAGCCGTAAAAAACGTCACCATACGAAATGTGCCATCGTTCCTTTATAAGCGAGATGTAGTGATCAAAGTCCCTGACACAGGTCCGGTAAAGGGGGATCTTTGCTATGGAGGGGATTTCTACTTCATTGTGGATAGTGCTGAACTCGGTTTAGATCTCGATCGAGTAGATGTTGACGATTTCATCAAGATTTCAGGCAAGGTAAAGGCCTCTGTCGTTGAACAGAATACAGTACAACATCCGGAAATAAGGGACATCAAAGACCTCCACGGGGTAATAATAACCGGCCCACCCCGTCACCCGGAGGCGCATTACAGGAACTTCTTCATTTCAGGGACCCACATCGATAGATCTCCTTGTGGCACGGGCACGTGCGCAAAAATGGCCTCTCTCTATGGCAGGGGGAAACTGAGGCTCCATGATGAATTTGTGGCCGAAAGCATTCTCGGATCGATCTACAGGGGGAAAATAGTAGACGAAACAGAGGTTGGAGGACTAAAGGCAATCATACCGGAATTCACAGGCCAAGCCTGGATCATGGGATTCAATAACCTTCTCATAGATCCACGGGACCCATTCAAGAGAGGAAATAAGAGGGTCACATCTTCATTTGTCACATTCTTGACATGACGCATCCTTTGTGTACGATGCCATCATGGCGCGGCTTCTTCGGATGGAGTATCCGGAGACCTTCTATCATGTATTGTCCCGCAGTAATCCGCGCCAGGACATTTTCTATGATGATAAGAATTATCGGGAATTCTTAAATGTGTTGGGGTATATGGCGGAGCGGTTTACGCTGGAGGTTCAAACCTATGTGCTCACGAGGAACCAGTACCATCTGCTTGTGCGCACCAAAGAGGCAAATTTTTCCCGGGCCATTCAGTGGCTGGGAGGCATCTAATCGGTATGGCTTACCCCCTCCTTGAGTTAGATACCTGGTTGGCGAGGAAGATTGAGATTTAGAAGATTTTAAATGACAAATGAAGATGTGACCCCAATCCCTTCCCTTCCCCAATCCCTTCCGGCTGGCATTTGGCATCGATTATGCTAAAGCAAGGTCTAACACATATACATTAATATACAAAAATCCATTAAGGAGAGGACGTGGAGACTTTTTATGGGGTTAGGGGAACAATCACCATTCGTTTAAAGAGGTCAAACGATAATGATGAATAAAAAGGGTTTCACACTGGTTGAGTTGATGGTCGTCGTGGCGATCATCGCGATTTTGGCGGGCATTGCTATCCCCATGTATAGCGCCAACGTGAACAAGACCAAGCTTCAGGAGGCCGTGGACACCTTGGGGGCCATTAAAGATGAGGTTTGCAACTTTGCCGCTGAGACTGGAGCTCCCCCGCCTGATTTGACCGAAAACCAGATTCTAGCTCGTCTGGGGGTACAGGTTCCGCAGTCATTGGGTCCCGCAGGAAATCGGAAATGGCGGTATCGCACTCGGGATACGGGCTGCTGAGGGGGCTCAAGAAGCGGGGATTACACCCTCGCGGCCACCGGCGGTCTTGTCGGTGATATTGGCTCCGCCTTGGCGGGTGTGCAGGTAGAATGCATCGGAGCGTGGAACGCTAACAAAAGGGTATTTACCTCTTGGAGATGGAATTCTCCGAGTGCCCGGGTTAAGGGTTGGTTGCCCAATTAAGTCCCATATGGTGGTAAAATATTGTTACTGAGCGACAAAAAATGTCAATGAGGTGGGCTAAAAAGATTGACAAAAGCTCTAGGAAAAACCATCAAACCTACCTGCTTGAGCATCGGGTAAGACTCACCTGATGGCCGCACATAACACAAGCAGCCAAGGTTTTTTGAGGGGGGAGGAGGGCTATCGGCTTCCCTTAACCACCAAACAGGTTGGATCGATCTCCCTGCCCGCTAAAAACGTCTCGACGTTCTCCACTGCCATGATGAGCCCGTTGATGGTTGCCTCCGGCGTCAACCCCGCATTGTGAGGGGTCAAAACCACATTGGGAAGGGCCGTCAGTGAATCGCCGGGAGGAAGGGGCTCTTGTTCATAAACATCCAGCGCGGCTCCAGCGATTTTTTTTGATTTGAGGGCTTCATAGAGCGCACCAGGTTCAACCAGGCCCGCTCTGGCGGTATTCACGAAAAGGGTCCCTGGTTTCATCAAATCGAAGTCTTCTCTCTTAAGAAATCCTCGCGTCTCATCGTTCAACCCGAGATGAAGGCTCACCACATCGGAGCTCTTGAGAAGCTCCTCCTTGGAAACGAAACGCACGCCGCTTTCCTTCGCCCGTTCTGGAGATGGATGAAGAGTCCATGCAATCACGTCCATGCCCAGGCCCTTGGCCATCCTCGCCACATATCTTCCAATCGCCCCCAGGCCGAACAGGCCCAAGAACTTGCCGCCGAGTTGAACCATTTCCACCCTGGGCCAGTTCCCCGAACGCACCTCCCGATCCAGGTGGGGAATCCGTCGCGCCAAGGCGAGGAGGATGGCGATGGTATGCTCGGCCACGGAAAGGGCATTTGCCCCGGGCGTGTTGGCGACGGTAACCCCCAGTTCCCGGGCTGATTCGAGATCCACATTATCGGTTCCCGTCCCCCAGATGGATAATAACCTCACATTGGGACAGGAATTGAGAACTTCTCCGGTGAAATGGCTGTAGGCCCGAATGTTGACGACCACCTCGGACTCCTTGATCCTATTGACGAGTTCTTCCTGGGTTTCGGCTTTGTGGGAATAGATGTTCACTTCTCCAAGGGTCCGCAATTTCTCCTCTGCTTTCGTCCCGGATATGGCCGGGGGAAAATCATCCGGAACAACAATGTGGTGGGCCATATTCGTTCCCCATTTTTCCTCTTCACATGTATCCTGAGAATTCCCTTCTTACTACTGATTCATAGACCATGCTTACGAGGGTGTATATGTCGAATATGGGCAGGCCGATTTCCGCCTGAATGGCAGCTGCATAAGGCGTCATGTTCGTGCACTCAAGTACAATGGCGCCCACCTCCGGGTAGTCGGATACCATTTTCCTCGCAACTTTCACCATTTCATCCCTTGATTTCTCCACATCGAGTTCCATCTCATCATCGAGAATTACCCGCGATAACTCCTCTTCCCCTTCCGTGCCCATGATGAGGTGAGGCACCTTATCAGCACCCACCGCTGAGAGGTGTTCATTAGTCAAGGATTTGGCGTGAATGGTTATTATCCCAACCTTTTGGGATGGCTTCAACATGCCATATACCAGGGGGACCTGCATCAGGCTTGAGGTGAAGACCGGGACGTCCACCGCTGCGGCCATCTCCTGCTGAAAAATGGCGAGGAAACCGCAGTTTGTCGTAATGGCCCTCACGCCCTCTCTTTCCAGTTCCTTTGCTCCCTGGATGAAAGGGGTCAACAAGCCCTTGTCGCCTTTTCTCACAACCGCGTCGGGAGATGCATTTTTAATGACCTTGTAAAGGACGGGGAAGTCCCAGGTCGTGGCATTACCCATGTCTCCTGGTATCCTCGGAAATTTCGACTCCAACATCAGAATGCCGATTGCATGGCCGAATATATTCTTGCCTCCCACTGCTTTCGTCAATTGTAACCTCCTTTCCCTCCGCAGTACCCACGCATGAAATGGGAAAACATAACGAGGATGACCGATTCAATGAGTTCAGCATGTAACGGGCCGGAAAGGAAATAAGATGATTCCTTTGAGCAACATTCAATCCCTGAAGGCGGTCAGCGTCTCCTTTATCATTTTTCCCTCCTTGAATCGATTAAGCGCCAGTGGATCGATGTCGATCGTCTCAGCCCTTCCATTCAAGATCAACTCGGCAATAACCATTCCGACCGCCGGCCCATGTTGAAAACCATGACCGCTGAGCCCGTTAGCCAAGTAAAGTCCCTCGACCTCCGGGACGCCGCCCAAGATAGCATGGTTGTCCGGTGAGATTTCGTAGAGGCCACCCCAGCCCCTGGCGATATTGGCTTCTTCAAAAACAGGTACCCGGTGGCTGGCCTTTTCCGCAGTCTCGACCATGGCGTAAAAGTCTGTGGACAAATTGAAACTCGGCTCTTCATCCTGCGGTCCGGATAAGAGGACCGATTCTCCCTCCCGGCGAAAGTAAAAGTTTTGCTTATCATCAATGGTAAGTGGAACGGAGGGAGGGATTTTTTTAAAGGGGTCTGTTACGAAAAGCTGACGGCGGATGGGTTTCACCGGGACTTCTATCCCCGCCATTTTCCCGACGTTGGCTGCATAGGGGCCCGTGGCATTGACGACGATGGGCGCCTGCACCCTTCCTCCCGGGATGGTGACCGAGACGATCCGATCTCCTTCCACCTCGATGGATGTGGCCTCTGTCTTCTCAGAAATTTCGACGCCATGACGTCTTGCCGCTCTGGCGATGCCCTCGGTTACCTCGTAGGGCCCGGCATATCCGTCCGTGTCACAGAACGCCCCTCCAAGGACATCCTCGGTATTCAGAAAGGACCATTCCTTCTCGACTTCCTCCCGGGTGAGGATCTGAGACGGAACGCCGAAACGGTTCTGAAACTCCACATTCTCCTTGAAGATTTCGAGTTCATCCTCGCTCGTTGCCAGAAAGAGATATCCAGTTTGATGAAACTCGGGATCTACACCAAATTCATCCTTGAAATGCTGGAATATTTCGAAGGCCTTAAGGGCAAAGTACATATTGACTTCAGTGGTCCACTGTCTTCGGATGCCCCCTGCACAGAGCCCGGTGGAGCCCTCGCCGATTAGGCCTTTTTCGAGGAGAAGGACATTACTTGCCCCCATCTTTCCAAGGTAGTAGGCGACGCTGACCCCGATGATTCCCCCTCCGATGATCACAATATCAGCTGTCTTTCTCATGTTTTTCCCGGTGCAGGATTACATTTGTGGAAAACTCGCTCCTCGCCGCTCAAAACCCAGCTGGAATCCTGGAATGATGGAATATTGGAATGAAGGGTTTATGGATAGGTATTACCCTGAAAGAGGTTGGAGGAGCGTCCGCCTGCGGCGAACTTGAGGCTGAAGGCCAAGAATATTTTGTCTTGTGCCTCAGCGAAGTGATCCTCAAGCGAAGCGCTCCTGAACCAAAAGTACCGCCTTTCCGCTTTTGATACCTACTATTCCACTGTTCCAATATTCCATCATTCCACGTGAAGAGCATAAATCGGCCATGACTATAAAAACCTATAATTGCAATGTATTGGAGAAATCCCGATAGATTTGGTTCGCGCTACTCGGATATCAGGGAGTCCTTAATGATATCCCGAATTTTTTCCTTGAAATCCTCCTTGGGCCCCTGTTTCTTAATGATACCCATTTCCAGAAGATACATGTAGTCGGAAACCTCGACGGCCTTCGTGATGTTTTGATCAACGAGAAAAATCGTAACCCCCTGCTTTCTAATTCGGTCCAAAAAGGCGTAGATCTCCGATACCAGCATAGGAGCCAAACCAGCAGAGGGTTCATCCACCAAGAGAAGCTCGGGGGTTGTCATGACTTCCTTGCCGATGGCGAGCATTTGCAACTCCCCGCCGCTGAGGAAGGTGGCTTTCTTACCCCTCTTTGCCCCGAGGACCGGAAAGAAATCATAGATCTCCTCGAGCCTTTGCTTGACCAATGTGCGCTGCCCCTTGAAGGTCCAGCCCCCCAACAGTAAGTTCTCCTCTACGGTAAGCCGAGGGAACGTGTTTATGTCTTGTGGTACGTAACTTATCCCCAACTGCTTTAATTTAAACGGTGAAAGGTTCTGGATTTCCCGCCCATTGAATATGATTTTTCCTCGGCTGGCACGGAGAAACCCGAAAATGGTTTTCAAGAGGGTTGATTTTCCGGCCCCATTAGGGCCGATAATTCCCGTTATTGCGTCTTCCTCGATTTCGAGGGAAACGTCATTTACGATATCGATCCCCTTCACATAGCCAGAGGTAACCCCTTGAACCGATAGCTTGGAAGCCATGGCTAACCTCCAAGGTAACAATCAATTACCCGGGGATCATTCGCCACCTCCTTCATTGTCCCCTCGGAGATCACCCTCCCACCATGGAGAACCGATATTCGACTGCAGAGGCGGCGAATGGTAGTAAGCTCGTGAGACACGACCAGAAATGTCACGCCTTCTTCCCGATTCATTTTTTGAATCGTCTTTATCATGACGTCCTTGATGGTGGGGTGGACCCCGGCAAAGGGCTCATCGAGTAAATAGAGCTTAAGCGGTTTTCTCATAAACCCTCGGACAATCTGGAGTAACATGGTTTGACCCCCGGAGAGATTTCTGGCGGGCTCATTGCTCAAGCTCCCCAAAAGGGAAAACTCAAGGAGCTCCATGGCCCAATGACGAGCCTCGTGCTTACTCATTCCCTGGGTAAATGCCGGAATGAGCATGTTTTCAAGAAGGGTCATGTCCCCGAACACGCGGGCGACCTGGAAGGTGCGCATGATACCTTCATGGGTGATATCATTCGGTGACAATCGGTCAATCCGTCTCCCGGAGAAATAGACTCCCCCGTTGGTCGGCCTGTAAACACCGCTAATTAAATTGACGAGGGTCGTCTTGCCTGATCCGTTGGGTCCAATAAGCCCTCGGATTTCCCTTTCCCCGAGGCTTAAGGAGAGATTATCCACAGCTCTGAGCTTTCCGAACTCCTTCGTCAGGTTCTCGGTGTGCAGAAGCTCCCTGGTCTTTTCGCCCATTAATTTACACCTTCCCGTGCCCGCTTTCTTTTGGAAGTCCACTGGGTGAACTGCCTCACTGTTCCCATGGCCCCCTCATTATAGAGTCGTGCAATAGCGATAACTGCCAAGGCGAAGATGACCATTCGGATCTCCCCGAATTCCCGGAATGTCTCGGTGAGTATTTCTATGAGTATGGCTCCGATTACGGGTCCTGCGATGCTGCGGATACCCCCAATGACCACCATGATAACGATAAAGGCCATCTCATTGAAATCAACCATCACAGGGGTGAGGAGCCCGTTGTAATGGCCGTAGAATGCCCCCGCGATGCCGGCGATACCACTTGACAACATGAAGGCGAGTATTTTCCAACGCGTTGTATTGATTCCCATTACCCGTGCGACCATCTCATCGTTACGAATTGCCCTGAGATAATAGCCCATTTTCGAACGCATGATGAGTATGATTATGAGAACGGTGGCCGCCGCCAAGACCAAGAAGAGGTAGTAGTAGGCCACCCCCTGTCCCTGCCCCGAAAAGAGCTTGGGAACGGCAAGCCCCAAGTCGCCCCGTGTTATTTCGTACATCATGGAGATAGTGATTCGTACGGATTCCGCAAACGCCCACGTGGCAATGGCCAAATATATAGCGCGCATTCTCAGGCACAACACGCCGAGGATTAAGCCCATGAATGCGCTGCTCAACGGTGCGGCCAAAATACCCATCCAGATTGGGAGCCCGGAATTGGTTACCAAGAGAGCTGAGGTATAACCCCCGATGGCTGCAAAAGCATGGTGAGCCAATGAGAATTGCCCCGTATAGCCCGCGAGGAGGTTCCAACTGGATGCGTGAATCACATAGTAAAAGGCAATGGTAAATACCTGAAGGTAGTATTGACCAATCCACAGGGGCAAGAGGGAGAATATCAATAACCCAGCGAGTGAGAGGGCATAACGGTCGAATCCGCCGGTCCGTGCATAGTCGATGATTTTCATGTGAACCCCGTTTCCCTCAAGGATTACAGGCCTAGGCGACTCGTTCCCTCTCCTCAAACAGGCCCGTTGGCCTTATAGCAAGGATTGCCAATAGGAAGAGAAAGCCATAGACATCCCTGAATGAGGGGTTGAGGAAGACAGCGCCAAGGCTTTCGATCAATCCAAGGAGAAGTCCGGCACAGAGCACGCCGGGGATGGAGCCCAGCCCTCCGATTACGATAATTTCAAATCCCTTCATGGTCGCGATACTACCGCACCTCGGATGTACGTAGAACTCAGGGGCTAAGAGTGCACCGGCAGCAGCTGCCAGAGCCACTCCTATGCCAAAGGCGATCTGGTCAAGCCTGAAGACATCAATACCGGCCGTTTGGATGCCCATCCGGTTCTGGGCTGCCCCTTGAAAGGCCCTTCCCCACCACGTCTTCTTTAAGAAGAGGTAGAAAAGGGACAGGAGAACGATCGTGCCGATGAAAGCCACGAACCTGGTTCCACTCACGGGTAGCGTTATGATTTGGGTACCGTGATAGTAGCCTTGCGGGGAGTAGATGAAGGGACCTGCTCCTATTACGGCCGTATTGGTGAAGAGCACGCCCAGGGAAATAGTGACGATGGTTGCATACTCCGTTCTCCGCTCAACGGTCCCCTCGAACATGGGTTTGATCAACAACCATTGAACCACCATTCCGAGCAGAAATACCCCGGCCATCGACAGGATAACGCCCAAATACCAATTATCAACACCGAGCCAATGGGTGATTATTATGTATTGGAGATAGCCCCCTATCATGTAGAACTCGCCCATGGACCAGTTGATTATCCGCATGATGCCGTAGATGAAGGTGATGCCCATGGCCATCAGCGAATAGATCAGGCCGATGACGATCCCCGATATGATGTATTGCGAGATAAGCGTTGAGTCGATGACAATCCCCCCCCTCTTTACGAAATGGATTGGGAAATGAAAAAATGAAGGGGATGGAATGGGGTGCAGCCTGCCTTTCCATCCCCCTTTTTCAATCATCTCCCCTTCGCTAACTCAGCACGTGCAAATCCCTCAAAGTTCCTCAGAGCTATGGAGAGGCGAATTCCCCGGTTTTCATGATCGGTGGCCAGAGAATTGTGGACTCCTCAATAGGTTGGTCGGCCTTGGTAAATTGGACGATCTGCAGCGGGGATGTATGGTTATGCCATTTGGCACCCGGTGCGCGCTCAAAGTCGATGACATCGCCCTTTGCCCAAAACACGAAGACCCAGTCCTCAAGGGATTTGATGATATCCTTTGGCTCAGCGGATTGAGCCAAATTGATCGCCTGAGCCAGGAGCACGATTTGTCCAAAACCGTTATAGGCCATGTAGGTTGGTATCTCGCCATATTCCTTCTCGAATCTCGGTTTTAGCCATTGCCCCAGCCGCGATAGGCCCATCTTGGGGTGGTAGTAGTTGATGAACATCGTGTACTGACCCATTTTCCTGAGGTTTTTCCAGAATTCGGGCCGTGCGGGCCAGTCATGGGCGCCCATCATTGGGCACTGTGGGAAGAAGCCGACATCGTATGCCTGTTTGGTAATGCGATAGGCTGGGTCGCCTACGCCGATGTTCAACAGGATATCCGGCTTCCATGCCTTCAGCTTTAAGAGCTGGGGAGTTAGGTCCGCCACCTTCCTGTCGAAGACCATCCCGTTTATCTCAACATCCTTTAATCCACGTTCCTCTTTTATCTGTTTGGTTGCCTCGAAGAGCCCCACTCCATAGTCCGTGTTTTCAGCCAGTATCGCAATCCGTTTCCATCCCTGGCTCGTGATAAAATCCGTCCAGGTAGATGCCCTGTCATAATCGATGACGTGGGTTTTGAACGTGGTTACCTGGTGCTTCTTGGTAATTATCGAGGCGGAAGCTCCCGTCGAAAAGGTCGGGATTCCGTACTCCTCCCCCACGTCGACCAGGGCAGTACATACGGAACTGTGATACTGCCCCATCACGGCCACCACCTTGTCTTTAGTTGCGAGTTTTCTGAAGGCGGCGACGCCTTTTTCGGGCGTTCCCGAATCATCCTCTATTACCAGTTTGATTGGCCTGCCCCCGAGCACGCCCCCAATTTCCTCGTTGACGAACTTAGCCCCGAACTTTGCCCCTCTCGTTATCAACTGTCCAGCCGTTGGATCACCCGGAGGTGAAAGGGGACTTATAACCCCAATCTTCACCGGTTTCTTGGGAGCTGCTTGAACTGTTGCAGGCTGATAAGCCCATGTCAAAACGAATGCTGCGACCAGCGCGATTACGAGAAAACTCGATCTCACTTTCATGATAGATCCCCCCGTCTGAATACGATTTCTTTTCCTTCCTTACCCCTTCACTTCGCTCTTCGTCCCTTTATCACCCCCTCTCCTTATTATCCTTCTCTCAAGTATTCCTCTATCTCCTCCGTGCTCATATCTCCCAGTCTCAACTTTTCCAGCGTCATTCCCTCTTTTCGATAATCGGTCCCATTCAGAACCGAAGCCAGCTGAATTATCGCGTCGACGGTGGGAGTTGGCACGTTGAAGCGCTTGCCGATAGACGATATCAAGACCAGCCCATACGGGACATCCTCGGTTACGAACCTGCTCGTCAGTTCGGATGGGGCAATCGTGCCACGGTAAATTAAGTTAGTGGTGACGATCTCGTTGAGGCCTCCCGTTCCTTCCGTGTACCGTCCCCTGTAATACTCCTCAAAGAGCTGCTCTATGGTTGGGAGATTGATGCCCAACGATTTTCCGACTTCCAGCTTCTCCTGATCCACGCGCTTTACGACGTTGGTAATCGATTTTGTGTGTCCTTCCCAATAGAACTTGAAGGGTATGTTGGACTCGACCCTTCCCGCGTTTAACACCATGGGGCCGGTGTGAAGCTGGTGATTGAAATTGCTGAGGGTGGTCGCCAGTGCGTTTTTTTCAGGTTTATATCCCTCGTACATCGTCTTCAGGGAATCGACGACCTCGCCCACGTTTTTGGCGGGCATCGTTGATACCTGCATTTCATGCTTAACCCCTGCTATATCTATCTGGCCCGGGCCGATGAGTTTGCACAGATATAACAGGCACGCCATCCCGGCAAGAGTGACCTTCTTCTCCATTCCCTTTTCTTTCAGCTGGTTGTACCATCTGATCGTCGCGCCATTGTCCGGGCTGAACAGGATTATCTGGCCCTCTTCCACATATGGCAAGCATTCATTGACCATGTGATCTTGCGCAAATGCCGGAACCGGTATTATTATGACATCCGCTCCGCTGACCACCTGTTCCATGTTTGTTGAGACTGTGTTAATTTCCGCAAAGCCTGCTCTATCGCCGAAGGCCTCTATTCCGCCTTTGGCCAGGATCGGTTCAAGATTACGCTTGAACTGGGGTGCCTCATACAGTCTCACCTCAAATCCGTCCATGACCAAGTGGGCACAAAAGGCATGTCCCCCATTTCCAGCACCCAGGATCGCTATTTTCCGTATTGTCTTTTTCATCTCCGCTCCCAAGAAACCCTAATCGTTCGCATTTTCAAGATTTTTAGGCCTACTTTTATACTACTTTCCCGAAGTCATGTCAATTAATAACACACAATGGAGATCTCTTTTCGACATTGAGGCACCGCGAGAGGGCGGTAAAGGCGTTGGACAAGGTTGCCCCCAAGCGTATTGACAGAAAAATTCGAATCCGCTATGAAGCGTGTGTGGAATCCCGATGCTGAGGAGCCATCCATTCTGAAAATTGGAGGAGTTTCCGATGAATCACAAGACGCTGTTACTCTCGAGGGAGGATATTCAAGGGTGCTTGGACATGCCCGCCTGTTTGGAAATAGTGGAACAGGTCTTCAAGGCCCACGGTGAAGCCAGAGTGGTGATGCCTCCCAAACTGAGCCTCAACCTGAAAGGCGCTGGCGGTTGGGTAAATGCCATGCCGGCTTATGTAGGCCCTTTTAACGCAGCCGGGTTGAAGTGGGTTGGAGGGTGGGGCGGAAACATCGAAAGGGGGCTGCCTTTCATTATGGGGACAATCCTCCTCATCGAACCCCAAACGGGCCTCCTTCTCTCCGTCATGGAGGGGGGATTTATCACGAACCTCCGGACCGGGGCGGCTACAGGGATTGCGGCCAAATACCTGGCAAAAAAGGATTCAGCAATTGTTGGCCTCATCGGCGCCGGGGCGCAGGGGAGGATGCAGTTGCGCGCCCTATCAAATGTGTTCTCCTTGCGGGAAGTGAGGATAGCGGATATTGTGCCCGAGACAATGACACGATTTGCTCGGGAGATGGAACAAGAAGTCGAAGTTCCCATCAAGAAAGCTGCAAATAATCGAGAGGCTGTTGAAGGGGCCGATGTGATCGTCACGGCAACAACGAGCGGTAAAATTCTCGTCAAACGGGCATGGGTCTCCAGGGGCGCATTTGTCGCTTCCATTGGCTCATATCCCGAACTCGATCCTCGGTTGATCCTCAATGCGGAAAAGCTGGTCGTGGATAGCTGGGCGCAGAACAAGCACAGGGGGGAATTGTCTCAATTAGCCCGGGAGGGCCTTATCAGTGAGAAGAGTATCCACGGAGAGGTAGGTGAGGTCGTTGCCGGGAAGAAACCAGGCCGAGAGAACGAAGACGAAATCATCGTGGCATGTCTCATCGGCTTAGGGAGCCACGACGTCGGCTGCGCCCGCTTCGCATATGAGGAGGCCAAGAAGAGGGGATTGGGCACATTATTTGACTTTCAGCAATCAAGGTAGCTCCTCCTACGAGAAGAACCCTCCTTCACTTAAAGATCTTTACTGCATGGAGAATTGATACTTCTCCACAAGGCCGAGCTCCTTTACTATCTGCAAACCCGGCTTCAGTGCTTCACCATCCATGTTCCGATAAGGTCTTCGCAGATCACCGGAAGGAAGTCCCAGGGCTTTTGCAAGGGACTTGACCGGCACTGGGTTGACCGTGGAGTAGTGAAAATCCAGGAGAGGGAGAATCCTCAGATAGATTTGTCGGCAGTTTTCCGCATCCTCAAAGGATTTCCACGGCTTCGAAATAATAGCCATTTCTTGCGGCGCGAGGTTTCCCGTCATATTGGCTGTTCCCTGTCCACCGAGGGACATCACGGCCATGACGAGGCCCAAATGGGGTGAGTCGCAGCACATCAGTGAGATATCCTTTTTGGCAGCGGCGATTTTTGCGATCTGACCCGGTCTCGTCGTTGCCTCTTTGTCAACGACAACATTGGGGTGATCAGCTAACCTGATGATGGCCTCCGCAGGTAAATCCGTCCCGACCCTGCTGGGGTTATTGTAAATTCCAATGGGGATTTCACTGGTGTCCGCAATTTCGAGGAAATACTGAACGGCATCTTCCACTGGAGGACAGATGTAAGATGGCACCGTCACAATAGCTCCGTCTGCACCCTCCTTTGCGGCATAACGTACCATGTTCATCGTTTCCTGAGATGTGTTACCCGCACAGCCATAGAAGAGGAGCATATCGCCCCTGTTGAATTTCACAGTCCTTGAAATGATTTCTTGCCTTTCCTCCTTGGAAAGCATGGAAACCTCGCCTGTTGACCCCGTGATCAACACGGCGCTTGTCCCATTTGTCGCTTGAAAATCTATCAGAGCCCGAAATCCCTCGAAATCAACCGTGCCATCACTGTTAAAGGGGGTGATCAACGCAACGAATGAGCCCTCAATCCTTAGCTTGCCCATTTTCGGTATCCTCCAATGAGTTGATACCTTGGATCTTATGGCTAACACGAGGCGAAATTGAGCCGACGATACACGGACGTGATAGTCCCGCGCCGAATCATCGTGCGTCAGCTTCAATAGATAATTTTGCCTTGGCGCATTGAGGACTTGGCGTAACAAACATGCCATTTTGGATAGAAGGCAACTGCTACGGCACGCCCTAATCAATTCGACGAACGATCTCATCCACGGGCTTACGGGGCGTCTGGAGGGGCTCCGCTGCGGGCTTGCCGAGGCAGACGAGGGCACAGACCGTCCGATCATCGGGCACATCCAGCAAACCTTTAATCGCCTTTTGGTCGAAAAGGGTGTACCAGAGCCCGGCCAAGCCCAAGCTATGAGCGGTCAAGAGCATATTCTGGATGGCAGCCGCACAGGCATACTTGTATCCGTCGCTGCTTTCGCCGATGAACTGGTCGACTCCGGTCTTGGCCGGATCACCCACCACCGCTACGATCATGGGTGCATGAAGCAGGAAGTCTATCTCGTACTTCCCGAGCCATCGCCATCCCGATTTTTGGAAAGCCTCTTCCTTGCTCTTGAGGCAGGCGGTGTGGAGTCGGTTCTTGATCTCTTGGTCGGTCAAGATCACGAATTCCCAGGGTTGATTATTAGCAGGGGAAGGGGCCCAGCTGCCGGCCTCTATGATGTTCCGGAGATCCTCCTCCTTGACCGGTTCGGAAGAGAATTTCCTACAGCTCCTTCGATTCCGAATGGCATCCCAAAGCTCCATTGGGGCCTCCTTTCTCGGGTTTTGTTTGCAATCCCTTTCCGTGCTCCACCGAGTCATATAATCTGCAGAAGGGCGGGAAGCCTTCCGGCATATTGGGAGCCTATCTCGCACCCCTTTGTGTTGTCAAGAGGAATGATGCGGATTCCGAAAACGTCGCTCGTTACGGTTCTGCAGTATGCAGTCAAGCGGCTATGGGGCTTATCGTCTCTCGGCTTGCAAGAGAATAATGGCCACAATGACCGAGATTCCACCGATAATTTGGGGAAGGAAGAGGCTTTCTCCCAGGAGAACATAGGAGACCACCCCTGCAACAATGGGCTCCATGGTGCTGGTAATGCCTGCTCGGGTTGCCCTGATATCTTTTACCCCCTGGAAGTAGAGGCCGAAGGGGATAGCGGTTCCAACCACAGCCACATAGAGGAAATAGGGCCACTGGGCTAGCAAAAGGCCCCGTTGCGAAACCTCCCAAGGGGTGCCGATGAGGCCCCAGAAGAGGGCTATAAAGCCAAAGGCATAGACCACCATGGTCCAGGGGCTATACCGTTTGAGGCCCCATTCCCCGTAAAGGGTATAGAAGGCGAAGAAGAGGGCCGCTATGAGGCCGCAGATCAATCCCACGACGTTCAGCCTCAAGAGCTCGGGATTGTAGCCCCCCACCATCAAGAAACATCCCCAAAAGGCGAGGGCCAAAGAGGCAATCTTAACTCGAGTAAACCGTTCCCCTTGAAAGTAAACGGCGAATATGGCTATGAAAACGGGGCCTGTGTACTGGAGGAGGACAGCGGTGGCGACACTTGTCTTGCTGATCGTGAAGAAATACATGAAATTGACCATTCCCATCCCGCCAACACCAAAACTCATCAGGAAGAGGAGGTCCTTTTTTGTAATCCTGATGAGCTCCTTCTTGAAGAAGGCCAGCACGCCGAAGAGGATGACAAAGGCGAGGGCGGATCTCATGTGAACCAGCATGGAGGGCGAAACCCCCTGACCAAAGAGATACTTTGCCACCACGCCGTTCGTTCCCCACATGGTTGCGGCAAGGATGACGAGCAGATAGCCCCTCCATCGATTTGTTTTGTGACTTCGGGCTGCCATTGGAACCCGCGAAAGGGGAATGCGTTGATTTATTGGATCGAGGGGAAATACTATCGGTTCGCATAGCAATTTGCAAGGCGTGGGATACCCCGAGACCGGGAAAAAAGGTTGCGGTTTTGATATGCTTTTACTATCGTTTCCTAGCTGAAAGTCCTTATCAGGTATTTTGTGGTCTATTGGAGGGGTGTGCTTGGACTTCGGCCGTCAGGCCGAATCCAACCTGAAGAACCGAGGGGGAACGGGGTAGGGTAAGTCCGCCTCTTCCGACTTCCCAAAGGGTCGTTGTCCATGGAAGTGCAGAAGATCAACAAAAAGGCCCTATCGCTGTTGAGCTTGGGCCACATGGTTACGGATATCAGTCAGGGGGCCTTGCCCGTTCTCCTCCCCTTTATTAAGGAGGCGTTACAGATCTCCTACACTAAATCCGGCCTTATCCTGCTGTTCGCCAATTTTACCTCTTCAATTATTCAGCCAGCCTTCGGTCACCTTTCCGATCGTTACTCCCAGGGGTGGTTCCTTCCAGGGGGCATCTTCCTCGCTTCTGTTGCGGTTTCACTGACCGGGTTTGCGTGGAATTATGAGGTGCTCCTTCTGCTCGTTGTTCTCAGCGGGATGGGCGTGGCGATCTTCCACCCCGAAGGCTATCGGACTGCCCACTTCTTTACCGGCCAGAAGAAGGCCACTGGAATGGCGATCTTCTCCGTCGGCGGGAATGTTGGTTTCTCCCTCGGTCCCATCATGGTTACCTATCTCGTTACCTACTTCGGGCTCAAGGGGACCGGCTTCTTGGGCATTCCGGGGGTTGCAACGGTCTTCCTCTTCCTCTTTTCCCTCAAGTGGTTGACCTCCCCTGTCAAGAGCTCCTCGATGGGCCAGCGAGAAACAGCAGGACCGGGTGCCCCTTCCCGGAATTGGATCGGCCTATTGCTGCTCATTCTGGCAGTAACCATGAGATCCTGGATCCAGGCGGGGCTGATAACCTTTATCCCGTTCTACTACATCAACTACCTGAAAGGGGAGGCCATCTATGCAGGGAAATTGGTCTTCATATTCCTGGCTTCCGGAGCCGTCGGCGTGTTATTTGGCGGGCCGTTGGCGGATCGATGGGGCCATAAGAACTTCTTCCTGATCACCATGGGAATTTCATTTCCCCTGGTATTGGGATTCCTGAAGCTCAGCGGTTGGCCCGTGATCGTTATCCTGGGGCTCTGTGGCCTCGTTCTGTACTCGACCTTCTCGGTGAGCATTGTGATGGCCCAGGAAATGCTTCCCCAGAATCTGGGGGTCGCCTCGGGTTTAATGGTCGGTTTTGCCATCGGAACGGGGGGAATCGGCGTGACCATCCTGGGGTATCTGGCCGATCTGTGGGGTGTCCCCTTTGCCTTGGAAACCATCGCCCTCATGCCGGTCATCGGATTCTTGATCGCCTTGTTCATTCCATATCCTCCAAAAAGAGAATAAAATCGGATCGTTGCCTATTCATATATTTCCGGGGGGAACACCGTGGAGCCCTGAGCGTAATTTGGAGAAGCGGAATATCCTCAAGGGTGAAAAGGATGGGGGGGCTAGCCCCCTATAGACTATGGGTGAATTAGAGAGGTATGTACTTTAGCCTTCGAGGCTTTGCGGTTGAGGAATATCTGCTATTGATTCAAAAATATCCTATTGTGCGGCCCCTGATTAATTGAAACACAAATCGATGCTTTTTCACCTGTCCTCTTATGCAAGGATCCATCTTGAAATAGAGAAGAAAGGCAGAGCTACCGATGACCCCGTGTTTATGATAAAACTGCTCTGGCACGAGAGATCTGAAAGCTCTTTACCACCTGTTGGAGAAGACCCTTAGTGAAGCGACGAAAAAGCTTACATGAAGCGGACCGCGAAGCCGATTGGACCGAGGTCGAAAGCTGCAACCGGCTCCCCCGCCTTATTATGCGCCACTGCCAGAACCTAAAATTGGCGTTCGACTGTCCGCAAGGATCCATACTAGCAGTGGCGCACATTCTCAAATAGCTGCTACCGGGAGGCCGGGCAGGGGACACCGCTTAAGCCCACGGAATCGGTGGGTGAGCGTACCCGCGAAACACAAAGCCTCGCAATTTGGCTGCGACAGACAGAAAGTTAGTTGGACTTTGCTTCATTTCTGCTGAGGCGCGGGCATGCTGGTGTTCCAAATGTCGCGATGAAGCCTCCATTGTCCTCCCTCTTGCTTCAAAATGACCACATACTTGCCACTATCAATAACCTGGTCACCTTCGCCGCTAAGAGTATACTTACCGACTGCGATGGCTGTATCACCGTGCTCTTCAAGCTCCGTTGTCTCGAGCTTCATGGCCTTGATCCCCATGTCAATGGCTCCCTGCCAGAACGCCTGGATACCTTGTCTGCCACTGACGATGTCCGTGTTGGGTGGTAGAAGTTGCCCATTCTCGGTATAAAGAGTCGCCATGCCAGCCGCGTCACCTAGTTCAAAGGTTTCCATGAACCTTTTGTTCCCAGCCGAAATGGCCTCTCGGACCTCAGTTGAGGTAGCCATGGTTCCTCACCTCCTTTGCCTGTCGAGGAGTCTGGCGCGATCGGAATTCAGACTAAAACGCCTCCAAGAGGATATATGTCCACCCCTTGGAGGCTGCGTATCGGCACCTTCTGGAAGTCCCTTCTCATGGCTTAACTCCAGAGGTTCTATGTTCTTCTTAATCAGTATTGAATGGGGTGTGCAGAAGGCAGGAAATCAGAGCAGAGTCTCAAGTCACAGCAGGAATTGCAGCATCTAGACGAGTCTTCAATTTCTCAACATGAGATATCTCGGGAGGTTCCGGATGAGGTATATTCCCACCCTCCTTATGGGACTGATTCTAACTCTTGAAGATGGAATGTCAAGAAAAAACACAGAGGTCGAAACCGTTGACTTCTCCTAAGAATCTACATCAGAAGATTCTTCCTGATATAACGTGCTCCGCGTAGCGGAGTGCGACCCATGCTAACTGAACTCTTGAAATTCTGCTCATCCCGATAAATACAATATTTCAAACACAAATAAATCGAACACTTCGCGGCAGTGGATTTCGTTTCAGAGGTTCTTGGGTGGGAAAAATGGTGAGGGCCATGGTGCTTCTGAAAAACTTCCATCAAAGCGGGAAATGGCATGCTACTTTATGGGCCTCGGCGATGTCGTCGAGATGGGGCTCGGTGGAGGGGTTGGCGCATTTTTCCGGCCTGCCCCGTGCGTGGTACACCGGGCAGCGTGGTGCAAACCGGCAGCCGCGGTAAGGCCGCTCGAAGTCAAACACGCCCCAGTCGGCCAACTTGCCCCCTGAGGAAGTACGGGGGGCTTCCCTGCTCTCTTTATCAACCAGGGAAGACCAGAGGATATGGGTATAGGGATGGCGCGGCGACTCGGCAATGCGATTCGTCAACCCCATCTCCACAATTCTCCCCAGGTACATGACCGCCACTTTGTGGCTGACCAACTCCACAATCCGCAGGTCGTGGGATATGAAGAGGTAGGACAGTCCCAGGTTCTTCTGGAGGTCCTTGAGCAGGTTGACCACCTGGGCCTGTATGGAGACGTCCAGCGCGCTCGTTGGCTCATCCGCGACGAGAAATCGCGCCCCCACCGCGAGGGCGCGGGCAATGCCCACCCTCCGCTTCTCTCCACCGGAAAGCTCATGCGGGAAATTGGTGAGCTTGCTCTCCTTGAGGTTCACCTGTTCGAGGAGTTCGCCCATCTTCCGGTCGACCTGCGCGCCGTTTATGTCCTGGTGGACGCCGATTGCCTCCTTAAGGATTGCCTGGATGCGCATCTTGGGATTGAGGGCGGCATCGGGATCCTGAAAGATCATCTGCATCTCCTTCCTGAGCGGGCGGAAGTCCCGCGGGGAAAGGGCTGTGATGTCTCTGCCGTCGCAGAGGATTCTGCCGGAGGTAGCAGGGATAAGCCCCAGGATGGTCCTACCAACCGTGGTCTTTCCGGATCCGGACTCGCCGACGAGGCCGAGGGTCTCGTGCTCCTTGAGGTAAAAGCTGATATCATCCACCGCGGGGATTATCCTCTCCTGACCCCGGAGCGTTGAGAAGAGGCCGCTGCGCTGGACGAAATGGGTCTTGAGGTTGACCACTTCGAGTATCGTGTTTCCCATAACGGCTTGCGTTCCTAATCGAAATAGAGCCAGCACCGCACGCAATGTCCGGGGGATATCTCCCGGAGGTCCGGCTCGTGATAGCGACACTTCTCCCTGATGCCCTCAGTAACCCGATTGCAGCGGGCATAGAACCTGCAGCCATCCGGGGTATTAATGGTATCGAGCACATCCCCCTCGATGGCCTGCAAGTAGGCCTTCTCCTTGATATGCTTCTCGCTCGGTATGGATGCGAGTAGGGCCGCGGTGTAGGGATGCTTGGATTCATGGTCTACATGGAGGATGTGGTCCGCCGGGCCACACTCCATGAGCATGCCGCCGTACATCACGGCCGCACTGTCGGAAAGCCGTCTAATGACCGCGATATCGTGGCTGATGAGCATGGTTGTTACGGTGAAGGCCGACTTGAGTTCCTGGAGCAGGTCCACGATCTTCGATTGTATGGTGGCGTCGAGCCCCGTGGTCGGCTCATCCGCGATCAACAGCGACGGCTCCGAGGCCAGGGCCATGGCGACCATTGCCCGTTGACACATGCCGCCCGAGAGCCCGTAGGGGTAGCTGTCGAACCTGAGGCGGGGGGAGTCGATCTTCACCTGTTCAAGCCAGTAGAGGGCCCGCTGCTTCGCCTCGCGGCGGTTCTTGATCCGGCCCTTGAGCAGTATGGCCTCGGTAATCTGTTTGCCGATGGGGATGAACGGGTTGAGGGAGGATCGCGGGTTCTGAAAGATCACGGAGATTTCTTTGCCGCGAATGGCTCCCATGAGCCGCTCCACCTGTTTCTCCCACCCCGGGCAGTTCTTGCGCACCTCCATGACCCGGCCGTCTTTTCTCGCCAGATGCACGTACTCCTTGATGCCCCGGAGCAGGTTTACCTGGAGGCCGTCGGTTTTGAAGCCCATCCTTCCGCTGATAACGCCCGGCTCCGCCGAAATCAGCCCCATGATCGAGAGCGCCGTGATGCTCTTGCCGCTTCCGCTCTCCCCCACGAGGCCCAGAGTCTCTCCGCGGTTGATCCGGAGATCCACGCCGTCCACCGCGCGGATAAAGGCCTGCTTGCTCCTTGCAAAGAAGTAGGTGCGAAGGTCTTCTATCTCCAGAATCGGCGCGCCCGTCATTTGCCCCTTTTCCCCTCGAGGATGTTGTTGAGCCCATCCCCCAGCAGGTGGAACCCCATGATGGTAATAAGGATGGCCAGGGCAGGCGCCGTGGAAGGCCAGAACTTCCCCTGCATGAAATAGTTGGCCCCGGCCTGCACCATATTGCCCCACGATGGGGTCGGCTCCTGCACCCCAAACCCGAGATAGCTGAGGCTCGTCTCGATGAGAATGGCCTCGGCCATGCCGAGCGTAGCCTGGATGATCAGCACCGTCCGGCAGTTGTACCAGAGGATGTGTTTGAGGATAATAGCCCTGCTCTTCAGGCCGAGGGCGATGGCGGCCTCGATGAAATCCCTCTCCTTGAGGAATTGAATCTTGCCCTTGACGAGCGAGAGCACCACGGGCACGTTGGTCAACCCGACGATCACCATGATGTAGTAGATGTCGGGCTTGAAGGCGGCAACCATGAGCAGGATGAGCACGAGGCGGGGAAATGAGTCGATCAGGTTCGCCCCATAGCTAATGCCCGTATCGATGCGCCCGCCCCGGTAACCCGCCAACACCCCGAAGAACGTGCCCAGCGTCAGGGCGATGGCAATGGCCAAGAGTCCCGGGAGGAAATAGGCCTGAATCCCTAGGATTAGCCTGGAGAGGATATCCCTTCCCACGAAATCCGTGCCGAGCACGTGGCCGGCAGTCCCCGGGGGGGCCATCAGCAACTGGAGGTCCATTTCCTGGGGGTCGTCCGGCAGGAGATTGGCGGCCCCCAGGATATAGGACGCCACCACCAGGGCCACGACGAGCAGGCCATAGCCCACGTAAACGAGTTCCACGGGCGCGGCCTTTTTCCAAAAGGGCAGGTCCGAGTACGCGCCTACGTGGCGGGAAACCTGGGAATACCTTCTCATACGCTCGTGGACCTCATGAAACGATCTCTCCCTTACGATGCCCTCGGATTCACCATGATGTATACAACCCTCTGCAGCAAGGTACCCAATCGCACGAGGACGGCCGTAGCGATGGCGATCCCCATGATAACCGGGTAGTCCCTGTCCTGGGCGGCCTGCCATGCCATCCTTCCCATGCCGGGCCAGTTGAAAACCTGCTCAACCACCACGGCGCCGCCGAGAATAAAGGGGATCTTCGAGGCGATGATTTCGGTTATCGGGATCAGAAATCCCTCCTTAAAGGAGTGCGCCCATACGGACGCCCCTTTGGCGCGGGCCGTTCGTATATAATCCTCGGCCAGAACACGC
>Ga0209636_10000182_pt1 | contig 53829 bp, 62 predicted proteins | sample DeeMarSWOR152_54_FD_187464 | JGI IMG/M metagenome (GOLD analysis project Ga0209636, IMG submission 187464) | Marine sediment microbial communities from White Oak River estuary, North Carolina - WOR-1-52-54 (SPAdes) (version 2) | ecosystem: Environmental > Aquatic > Marine > Intertidal zone >...
CTCCACCAATTTTCTTCTCTTCAACCATTCCTGCAAATCCTAAATCATCTTCGCCCAAATCAGAGAGATTTGAAACTATTTTTCCTCCTGTTGCCCTTGATAATTTCTCCATATCAGATTTCTTAACCCTTCTTACAGACATTATACCTTTCTTAGAAAGATAATGTTGGGCTATGTCGTCTATACCCTTTTGACAAAATAGGACATCGCATTTGGATTCAGCAACTTTCTCGACCATGTCTTTCAATATTTTTTCTTCTTGATCTAAGAAAGTTTTTAGTTGTTCTGGTGATGTTATTTGTATCTGTGCATCAGTTTCTGTTTTTTCTATTTCTAAAGAAGTATCTAGCAATGCAACTTTTGCATTACCCGATTTCTTTGGCATTCCAGGATGAACAACCTCTTTATCAATTATTACACCCTTTATTAATTCTGTATCATCTGAAGAGCCTCCCTGCTTTTTTTCGAGTTTTATGTTTTCTGTATCAACCTCTATTTTATCATCAACTTTTTCCATAACAGTTTTAACAGCACTGACAACAATTTCTGCCAAATGATCAGAGGCCCTTTCAGCACTCTTTCCTGTCATCGATGTTATTGCTATTTTTTCAAGCATGAAAGTGTCTTCAGGTTTAATTTCTGAAGAAATTCTATCCAAGACTTCTAATGCTCTCTCTCTAGCAAGCTTGTAACCCTTTGTTATGACAGTTGAGTGAATATCTTGGTCTAATAGATCTTCTGCTTTTTTTAACAATTCACCCGCTAAAACTGCTGCTGTTGTTGTCCCGTCACCAACCTCTTCATTCTGTGTTTTCGCAACTTCAACAAGCATTTTTGCAGAAGGATGTTCCACTTGCATTTCTTCAAGAATTGTAACACCATCATTTGTTATTACAATATCTCCTAAATTGTCAACAAGCATTTTATCCATCCCCTTTGGTCCTAGGGTTGTTCTAACAGCATCTGCCACTGCTTTTGCAGCAGCTATATTTGTTCTTTGTGCACCCTTTCCCAAAGTTCTCAGAGTGCCTTCTGGCAAAACCAATATAGGCTGACCAGTTGCCATTTGTGTACCGTTTACCATTTTATCACCTCAAGTAAAATTATATGTATATGTGAGTATACAAAATATTTAAACTTTATCTTAGAACTAAGAAACAGTTTTTTTAGCGATTTTTAGCAGCTCTTTACTGTCTAAATCTTCTAAATTCCTGCTTTCTATTAAAGGTATGCCTAAAACCTCTTGTTCCTTTGTTTTTTCAGTTATGAGAATAGCAGGCTTGTTAACAATTTTTATGAAGTCTTTCAGGTCTGCAGCACGTTTTATCATCCTTCTTTTATTTAATTCTATTTCAGATACCATCAGTAGGTTTTCTTTGGCAAATAAATCCAAGGGAGCTTTATTAACAAAATCTATTTTGAAACCCAATTTTTCCAATTTTTCACCAACATTTTTTTCTATACTATCTTTAGGTTCCCCATGCTCCTCATAAGTCTTGAAGATATTTACAGTTTTTATAATCTTTTTATTCAGAATTTGCTCTATTCTTTCGGCTATTGACAAAACCATTCTCAACTGTTTTTTCTCATGTTCATAAATCACTTTCTTATTTATACCAACAGCTTCTGCTAATTCTCTTTGACTCATTCCTTTTCTTTTTCTTGTTTCCTTTAAAATCTGGGAATCAATTTCAACATAAAATCCTCCTCTGTCTCTGTAAATTCTTGGAAATATAGAGCTGAAAATAAGGTCTTCAAATGTTTTTAGGGAAACTGTTGGAAGTTCGAATCTCTCATAAACAATTCCATATTGTAATTTTCCTTCCCTCATATTCATACCTATTAAAAAAGGATGTGCATCAAGGTTGTTAGAAATTATTTTTAGATTTTTAGCTTGTTCTCTTTGAAAAGAATCAACATTCAACAAAGTTTTTAATAACAATAAATTTTCCTTTTTTGCAGCTATGTCAAAACAGCCCCTATACTCACATGTAACATAATCGCTTCTTTCTAAAATATTTTGAGTTTGTTGCTTGATATCAAACATATTTTTAAATTGGTTCCGCAACAAATAAATTGGTATTGGGCGGGTAGCTTAGTCTGGTAGAGCGCCAGTCTTATAAAAGGACGATAGTCTTTTTTCATGACTACGCTCTGTAAATACTGGAGGTCGAGAGTTCGAATCTCTCCTCGCCCACCATTTTATGGAACTGATTCTACCGCAACTGTTCCTTGGGCAGTTGTTACCTTAACTATTTCTCCAGAACTCAAACCATTTGTTATTACAATATCTCCAACTTTTCCTGGTTCTATTTCAGAAGGAGCATTGATAGCACTCTCCAAAACATCATTCACATATACACTAAAATCTGTTATGTTAACCTTTCCTGTATTCCTAACATAAATATGACCTGGAGTTCCGGGTGTCACAGACTCGATTCTCATTTGGGCAAGCATGCTCGCAACAGTTTGACTTATAGTTTCCTCACTTGTTTGTGTTACTGTTGTGAATACTCTTGTGAAAAAAATGTATCCTAAACCTGTTAGAGCAACAGATATCATTAAAAGTAGAATCATTACAATAATTGTAGAAATTCCCTTCATGAATATAAATTGTTATTTTAAATAAATAAAAAGAATGATTTGAAACTCAAAAAATTATCATTCTTTATGAGGCTCATAGATTTTTATACCCTTTTCATCATCTTTAATTTTAAATGAAGTACCACTGAGAACATAGCTTATGTTTTCGCTTAAAAACTCTCTAGTAAAAACTCTCACTTTTTCACGAACCTTCGTTTTATTATCCATAATATTAGCCTCCTTCAATAATTAATCTGAATATAGGACTTTAAATATTTTACTCGTTTCAACGGATAAATAATTTTTAGATATAAAGCTAAAAACAATATTAAGTTTTAAATCGATTCAATAGAATTAAATTAACAGGGCCTGTAGTCTAACGGCTAGGACATGACCCTTACACGGTCAAAATAGCAGTTCGATTCTGCTCAGGCCCACTTTGATTATCATGAACATAAAGAGATTTTACAAAACAGTGAGGAAATTAAAAGAAATAAGAAGAAGTGGTTGGACAGAAAGAGGAGTTAAAGATGCAGAAACAGTTGCTGACCACTCCTTTATGGTTGCAGTTCTTTGTACGGCTTTTCCAAAAAAAGGAATCGATAAAGATAAAGCAATGAAAATGGCCCTCTTGCATGATTTGGCAGAATCCAAAGTCGGAGACTTAATATCAAAAGAACATTGGCAACAAGGAGGGACTATTTCTAGATTAGAAAAGATTAAAAAAGAAGAAAATGCTCTCAAGGAAATACTTTCTGATTTAAAAGATGAAGAAGCAAAAGAAATCTTTAATCTTTGGAAAGAATATGAAGAAGAAAAAACACCTGAAGCAAAATTTGTTAAGGAAATGGACACTGTAGAAATGATTTTCCAAGCTCTTGATTACAACTCTAAGGGAAATTATGAAAAACCAATAGAAACTTTTTGGGACAATAAAAACATGAGTTTGATAAAAGATAAAAACATTAAAAAGCTCATAGAAGATATAGTCGATAGGGGCTGGTAGATCAATGGTAGATCGCCATCTTGGCATGGTGGAGGTTGCGGGTTCGAATCCCGTCCAGTCCACTAATTTTTAAATCTTAAAAGAGCAGCTATTCCACCTAATCCTATCAGTTTTTCCTCAGAGATTTCAGAGGATATTACCATTATTCTATTTCTCATTTTATCCGCAATATTTAACAAATCTTCAAACTCTCTTATTTTTTTATCAGCAACAAGAAGTAGTTCAACTGCCCCAGCTTCTATTGCTTCCTTTGTTTTATCAAGACCATAAACGGCTTTACCGTTTTTACCTACCTCTTCTAATAGCTTCTCAATAGCCTTGGTTTCTTCTGTTGCTCTATTCATTTTAGTCAATTTTTCGAGTAGACCCTTTTTTAATAATTCTTGTAATCCTAAATTACCTGTTTGATACGTTTGTTCAATTAAGACTTTTTCTAAAATTTCCTTTTCTCTCTGTTTTATCAGATTCTGAATGTCCTCCTTTGTGAATGCTGGGCCTGCAATAATTATTTTCTTAACTCTTTCTGATCTTCTCTTTAGCTGTTGCAAGATTTTATCATAATACTCCTTTCTTATTTTTTCAGTTTTCTTCATATCATACCTTTTCCCTGATACTTCTGAGTCTAAATGAAGAAAGTGTTTGTATCTCTCTTTCAAAATATAGAAATCAGCCTCAACATCATCCAAAATACATATTAGAATTGGTTCTGGTTTTCTTTCAGCAGCCTTTATAATGTCAATTTCCCAAGATTTCCACACTCTCTCTACTTTTAAGAATTTTTTTGGTTCAATCTCTATTGTGTGATATCCTTTTTCCACATCTTCAGGAGCTTCAATTATTTTTCCAGTTAACCTCAGCTTCTCTTTTAATTCTACTTTCTCAATTTCCAGTTTCATTAAAACTTCTTTTCTTCCAGTTTTTGCCCTTATCAATTGTCCCCCTCTTTTTATTTTTACACTTCTGGGAGACTTGGCAGTAACAAAACCCCCAGGATTTAATATCCTTTCTAAAATTTCCAAATCCTCTCTTGATTGTGGAGTTATTTTTCCCAAATTATGCTTTAAATCAAAGCTAGACTTCATAGGAATATTTTTATTGTTATTTCTTTAAATAACAAATATGCCTCAGACAGAATCGTTTGTTCCAATATTCATAGTGGCAGTTTTGTCTCTGATAGTCCTTTTGGTGGTTTTTGGTGGAGGCTTCATTGCATACTCACCGTTGGGTAGATTACCACCAAGCAAAACAATTATTCTAGGAAACGATTTTACTGTTACCTATACTTTGGGTGAAGAGACTGTTGCAGAATTGGGAGGAGAGGTTTCTAGAGGAATTTTTTCTGCAGCTGATAAAAGATTTGAGTTTGATGTTTCTAATTTAGGTGATATTTCTGAGGGTTTGATAAAATTAAGACTATGGAATTCAAATTATTATGGCAATTTATTGATTATAATTAATGATGAGATTGTTTATAGAGGAGCCCCAGAAATTGGAGACCACTCAATAAGTTTTGATGCAAGCATTTTGAATAACAGAAATATTTTAGAGGTTAAGTCTGAAACTTCTGGATGGAGGATTTGGGCACCAACTATTTATATTTTTGATTTGAGCGTTGATGTTAGCTATGCTGGCAGGAAAACACAGAGCTTTGGTTTTGATTTAACAAATTTGGAGACTGTTAATGTTAACAGGGCAAGGCTTTTAGTATTTGGAACAAGAGAAGGAACTGGTAAGTTGACTGTTAAATTAAATAATCAGGAGATATATGAAGGATACACCGCAATTTATACAGACTTCTCTGTTGACAACCTTAAAGTTGGGACAAATACTTTAGATTTGTCTACAGAACCTAACACAAGATACAATATTTCTTCTGCTGAAGTTGTTTTATTTTTTGGATAACTTAATAATATAACTGATTTTAATAATAATTATGCCAAGAGAAGATCCTATTATAGAAAGAACAAAAGGATGGCGAGATGCTGAATTTTTTATGGAGTTTCCAATAGATAGACCAATACCACAACAAGGTTGGAAATTACATATAAGTAGTGATGTGGTAAGCGCTGTTAGAATTTTTGATATTGTTGAACCAATTCTAAGAAAAGAAAATGTAGAACATAAAGTTATGAGAAACTTAAGTAATCTGCGAAAAACGAATATGGATTCTCAGAATCCCCAAATTGGAAAATTCATAACCATTTACCCAGAATCTGAAAAACAGGCAGTTAGACTTGCAAAAAAAATTGATGATGCTCTTGAGGATAGGGGTTTAACAGGACCTAGAATTCCTACAGATAAACAATACGGAACTTCAGGTCTAGTTTTTTATCGTTATGGCGGGTTTGTTTTAGGACCTTTAACTAAACCAGATGGCACAACAGAAGAAGATATTAGAAGACCAGGTCATTATAAACCAGACTGGATTACTTACGATCCGTTTATTGAAAGTAGAGTTGAGGAAGAAGAAAAAGATATTATTCCTGAAATACCAAAAGTTATATCTAAAACATCAGAAATAATTAAAGGGGTTAGCTCTATGGCCGAAAGTGAAAATATAAGACCCGCATTATTGAGTATAATTTGTCCATACTGTGGAACTAAAAATAAAATTAATGCTTTAAATTGTAAGTCTTGTGGAAATCATTTGGGTGTTATTCGTGAAGGTAAAGTTGTTCATTATTCTAATGTGATTCCAGAATATAATTTCAGAAAAGTTGAAGTTAGTCCTGAGGGATTTGTTACCAAACTTAAAAAATTTGTAAAATCTCCAGTATCTGGAATGAGAAATCTGTTAGGAATAAAAATAACACCTGAAGATATAGAACCAATAGAAGAAATACAGCCATCACTCCCTGCTCAACAACAATTACAAAACCAAATCCAACAATTACAACAACAGCTTCAACAACAACCAGGACCTCAAACCCAACAACAAATCCAACAATTACAAAACCAAATCCAACAATTACAACAACAGCTTCAACAACAACAGCAACAACAAATTCAACAGCAACAACAGCCACCACAAAATGCAGGAAGATTTTTTCTTATGAAAACTGGTAGAAGAGTTAGTTCTAATATTTACATAGCATTCATTTTACTTATGTTAGGAATTTTTTGTTTGGTTGGTACGCCATTTTTCGGTTTACCATCATTTCCTTATTTAGCAGTTGCATTCTTCCTTTTTATTATTCATATTTTTCTTCCGAGTGAAAGGGACGTTAAAAATTGGCTGATAGGAGACTGATTAAAATGCCAGTATGCCCTAATTGCGGTACAGTAAATCCCCCTGGAGCTATTTTTTGTGGGAACTGTGGTTCTAGATTAGCTTTTGGTGGTAGTGCTTGGTTGTTAGTACCTAAATCCGTGGTAAAAATAGTTGCATTTTTCTTAATAGTCTATCAATTTTTCATATACAACCGTACAATAGCTTTAGTAATTGCATTTTTCCTTTATTTTTTATTACCAACACGCTACAAGACAAGTCGACCTAACAAAGTATTAGAATCTTGGGCCAGAATGCTCATTTTTGGGCCATTTTTGGCGATTTTATTTTGGATGACTTTTGGCGGGAATAATCCTGTGTCAAATTCGCTTGGTCTGATGGGAATAGCATTTTTTGTTATTGCATTTCCAATTCAAAAACCAGACACAACTCCAGGTGCAATTACAATAAATGTATTAAATAAATATGGAAGTTTTGCAGCAACCGGAAAGTTTGTAGCAATTGACAGAGTATTATTTATCATTTTCATGTTTGCTTCACTATTAACCTTTTTAATGTCACCTGGAGCTGCAAGTGAGATGATATGGTGGATTTTTGTTGGTTTTTGGATTGTTTCTCTTGTTAGTGGAATAGGTGCTGGACCTGAGGGCAGACCTGCTATGGGTGCTCTAATGATTTTTGTCTCGTTATTCGTTTTTTCATCCACATACACAGGAGTTGTAGGACAAGCAATTTTTGGGTATTGGTGGCCACAAGTTCAGAGCGGCATGGAAATGATTTCAGAACCTTTGGGTGATATATGGTATCAGGCACAACAAAGCATGGAAGATGCCTGGTTGCTGATGACAAATCCTGCTCAATATTATAATATTCAGATGATGAAACAGCAAGCAACACAGAGTAGGGTAAAATCAGGAGGAACAATAAAATCAATAGAGCTATCAAAATTTGATCTGTTCACTTCATTGACAGGATTTTTAGAGCCTCGACAAGATCCTTTGATAGGTTCTATTGAACTTCAAAATCAAGGAGAATTTGATGCTAATAGGATAGTTTTACGAGTTTCAGCAACTTGGAAGAATTCAGTTACAGGAGAAGAATTCTCAGTCGGAGATTTAGATAATACAAAATTCGAGTGTAGTTCTCCTGTAGAAACCCCCATTGTTACTGGAACTTGTGACTGGGATGGCAGATTCTATAAAGAAAGAATAACTTATCCAAATGAAATAAGACTTTGTACATTTGTTTTTAATAAAGGTACATGGGGAGATTTAGATAATTGTATAACATATGAAGAAGATCCGATTACAGGAGAAAAAACAGTCAAGACTCCTGTTGGTTGTGATTCTACAGATGAAGCAGTCTACGAATATGCAAATGAGGTTGTAAAAGTAAATGTCAGCTATATTTATGATTATAATGTTAATGTTTCTATTCCAGTTGAAGTTATAGATTCAGATGTTTACAGGAGATTGCTAGAAGCAAGGGAAATAGTATTAGAAGAGATAACATCTCAATACACTGGAGGCCCTGTTAAAGCAACCATATGGAGTCAAAGGCAACCAATAAGAATAGGTGATATGTCTTTATTTGTTGCATCTATCTACAATGAAGGTAGAGGCAATATAACAGAAATAGAAAGTTTCAGAATAAAAATACCAATAGATTTAGTGGATCGTAATGATATTGAATACATAGGTTCAACTTTCTATCGTGGTAGAAATGATGATGGTTGTGTGCAAGGTGGTGCTCCAAGAATAACAGCTGAAGGTGAATATTATGTTTTAACCTGTGAACATACATGGAGTAACCATCCTATAGGACCAGAAGAATATAAAAGAGTTTCATTCTTCATAACACCAAAAGATATAAAACCTGCTGATAGAATAACTAGTTTAATAATAGGTTTAGCAAGTTATGAATATGTGAAAACAAAATCAGAAAGTTTAACAATCGTTAATAATCCATTACATTAGATGATTTAAATGAAAAAAATAGTTTTTGGCTTAATATTAATTTTGCTTATTTCTGGATGTACAGGACTACCGAATGTATTTGGTCTCTTTGAGGAGGGGCCTGAAGTTAAAGAATTACCACCAGATGTTATTGTAGTTCAAAATATTAATGTAATACCACCACCACCAATTAATTCAGACGATCAATTTTCTGTGTCTTTTGAAATTAGTAATCAAGAGGAAATAAAAGAAATTGAGAAAGTTAGTTATGCGTTGTTGGACGATGGTTTATGTAATACAACACCCGAAAGACCATCAGATTCATTTGAGAATTTTGTTCCCGGAGAGATAGAATTTGTTGAATGGACATTTGACTCACCTTCAAGCAAAGATATTGGAGGTTTGAGTACAACATGTCCTGTAAGATTCAAGGTTAACTATAGTTTTGAGGCAGTTTCAGAAATAGAAGTTAATGTAGTTTCTGAAGATAGATATAACCAATTACAGAGATCGGGTGAATTTACAGCTTTTACACCAACTCTAACTATGGGGAGAGGACCTATAAAAATTTATATAGACTTTGGTGCCACTTTGCCTATAAGAGCCAGTACTTCAGAAAATAAGAGAATTTTGCCAGTCTATATAACAGTAGAAGACAAAGGGACAGGATTATTACCTCAAATTCCAGACTGGGATACATCAAGAAGGATATCACCAAATCTAAACAAAGAATTAATAATAAAAGTACCTGAAGATTTTGATCTTAAATCTAATGATTGTGGTAGAAGATTTCGTTGTAATGTTGACCAATGTTGGAGTATACAAAATATTACTATGATAAATAGGAAGTCACCAACAATCAGATGTTCATTTACAGTACCTGAAGATGTTTCCTTTGAAAAAACCTACTTCATAAATGCATTTTTAAATTATACCTATGACTTGATAAATGAAGTTGAAGTTGGGATTAAACCTTTGGCATAAATTTATTTAAGAAATTCTAATAATTCTTATGAAGTACCTACCTGTTTTGGCAATAGTTTTCATTTCTTTATGTGCAGGATTACCCCAATCTTTAGGATTGCCTGCTCTAGAAATGCCATTAGGAGAAGAACCAGGGGTTTCTATAATTGATCAAGGAAGTCCTGATGTTTATTTTAGAGCCCAAGTGATTCCATTAGAGGTTAAATCTGAAAGGAGTATCAATTTATTTTTTGAATTGAGAAATAAAAACAGTTTTGATTTGGAAAATGTGAATGTAAGAGCTTATGACGTCTGTATTTTTGACCCTAATGGTCAGGAAGTATTTATACCAAATTTAAATGAAGCAGATGAAGGCGTATTAAAACCAAACGAAACAAAGACTTGGCGATGGAAATGGGAAGCTGACAAAACAGAATTAGACAAAGACTGTGAAATAAAATTTTTAGTAGAATATGATGGTGAATATTATTTATCCCAAGATGTAATTGTTCTCTCAGAGAGTGAATATGAGATAAGAGAAATAGAAGAAAGACTTCAAGCCATTCCTGCTCAAAGCTTTTCTTCAAATACTCCATTGAGAATCTCATTATCATTTTCTGAAGAACAACCATTTTTAGAAGATATAGACTATCTTATGTATATTGATTATTATAATATGGGAAATGGTTTTATTACACTTAACAAAAATTATCCTGTGAAAATACAAATTCCTGAAAATATTGAAAGTTTAGTTTGTGAAGATTATACAAAAGCTGAAATATTAAAATTAGACAAAACAGAAGATTTGAAATTTATAAGAAATAAGGCCCCAAGAACAATATGTGATTTAAAAACAAAGGATATAGATGAAGAAATAAGTATTAGGCCATTAACTTTAACCGCAAAATATAAATATGTTCTTGATAATTCTATTTTAGTGAGAGTGAAAAGATGAATAGAAAAATTTTAATAGCAATTGCAACAGTAATTTTAGTTTCCGGTTGTATAGAAATACCAGGAATGCCAACTTCTCAAATGGGATTAGGCGGATTGGGTCTAGAGATAACAAGTTTTACAGCAGAACCGTCTCCCATATTCAGTGGAGCTAGTTTAAGGGTAATTATGGAAGCTGAAAACCGAGGCGGAACAAGTGTAAATAATAGTGATGCACTAGTTTATCTAACAAGCGCAAATTGGGGTTCGTGGGCAGGAAACACTTCTTCTTTCAAAACGTTTGGCAAAGAGATGAAAGCTGAGGATGTTGTAAGAGGGGTTCCTGCAACTACAGATAGGTTAACATGGTCCTTGACAGCACCAAGTCTTTCACCAGGTCAAACAAGATCAGATATATTTATAGGAAGAATCTATCATGAATACGAAACAAGTGCTAATGGAAATATCTGGGTTTATAGTGAGGCAGAAGCAGAAGCTGCTAGAGCTGCTGGAAGACAAATATACACTCCTTCGTTCACATATTCAAAAGGTCCAGTAGGAATTCAAGTAACCGTCTCACCAACACCTGTCATATTATATGCTGGTGAAAACAGTTTTACAGTATATGTAAAAATAAGCAATCTCGCATCAGGTACAATCTATTCACCGGGTGCTGTAGGTTATTCAAGCAATGATATTTCATTAACTGTGGATGAAATAAACAGGGTAGACGTTGATGTAACTGCTCCAGGCTTAAGTGGTTTTTCAGAATGTGAAGGAACAGACCAAGAATTAATAGCAGGAAGAGATTTAACATTAGTCTGTGATGTTACTGTAACTTCTGTCCCAGACACATTCCAGTCATATCAGTTTGATGTTAAAGTTTCATACGGTTATTATACAGAAAGAACAACTACGGTAACAGTACAAGGAAGATAGGATTCTAAAATAAGCGAAATTTCTTTAGTGTGAACAACAAAAACGTCTAATACCACAAAATATAAATATATGCATAACAATTCTATCATAAGTAAAAAAGGTGAATAAATGAGAAAAGAACTTTTGCTAACGGTGCTAGCTGCTGTTATGGTAGCGGGATGTGTACAACAAATACCATGGATTCAACAAACAACGACAATGGTCGGGGGTGCTGGATTAGTTATTTCAGATTTTACTGCTGATCCAACAGAAGTATACAGCAATTCTTCAGGAAGAATAATGATGACAGTAAGTAACAAAGGAGGAGCTGCAGTTGATATAGGTGATGCCTTAATAATGTTAACAGGTTCAGCAATTAAGAGTGATTTATCAGATAGTCTTTATTGGAGTGGTAGAGGTACGACTAATAGCATATATGAACATTTAACAAAGAGATTGGATCCGGCTGATCCTGTGAGAGGAACACCGGCAGGTGAACAAACAGTCACTTATAGTTTAAACTCACCTTCAGGAATTGAAAGAGGAACAACAAGATCTGATGTCTTCATAGGAAGAGTTTACTATGATTATTCAACAGTTGTTACAGGTAATGTCTGGGTTTATTCTCAATCAGAATCTGATGCAGCAAGAGCATCAGGAAGAACATTGAACAATGCAGCATTAAGTTCAACATCAGGACCAATAGCCTTGTATGTTAAGGCAATACCAGACCCGGTTGTTCTAGCTCCTGGAGAAAATACATTCACACTGCAAATAAAGGTTAGTAATGTAGGTGGAGGAACACTTTACCAACAAGGATCTGTGGTTTATACAGATGGTAGTGAGAATGTTGAATTAGATGCTGAAACAGAGTTAAACAGACTTGATATTGATATAACAGCTTCAGGTTTGTCAGGATTTGGAGATTGTGAAGGTGAACAAGAACTTGTAGCAGGAAGAGATATAACCCTATCATGTGATGTTACAGTCACTGATGTCCCAACAACATTCCAGTCATATCAATTAAAAGTAACTGCAGATTATGGTTACTTTACCGAAAGAACAGCTAGCGTGAGTGTTTCTGGTAGGTAATTTTAGAATTTGTAGAGAACCAGAAGGTTTCTCTACTTATTTTTATTTATAAAACTATCTATTCTTTTCTGGGGCTGCTTTATAGAAGCTTCTTTATCCAAAGTTAATTTACCATAGACCCCATCGTATCCTGGTTGTATCTCTAATTTTCCTTTTCTGTTTTTCATTATTACTTCTACAATTTTTTCATTTGTTAACAACCTTAATCTTTCTTCACTAGTCTCTAAAAGAACATTCAATTCAGAACCAAAACTTCTTATTAATTTTGAAGATTCTTCCCAAACCTTTTTTGAAAAGGCTTGAGTATTGTAAACGAATGCTATCAATTCTGATAATGGAATAATTCTTTTGAAGGGTATTGCATCTTCAGGAACAAACCCCTGCTCCCTATCCGCAAGCTCTTCTATTCTATGTTCAACACCTATTGTTAGTGTTCTTCCACAAACAGGGCAAATACTGTTGTATTTAATCGCTTCTTTGGGATTTAGACAAACATTACAATTTCTATGACCATCCCAATGATATTTACCCCAAGCAGGATCAACTTCAATTGTATACAAAAACTTGTTTTTGTCTTTTTTCTTTAAAGTATCTATGATCTCTTTATAACTCATTTCTGTATCAAAAACATTAGCTTCTCTTCCCAACCTATTTGGCCAGGGGCTGTGAGAATCACTATTACTAATCAGAGTAAATTTATCTAAGGTAGATAGTCTCCAATTCATTTCTGGATCGCTAGATAAACCAGTTTCTAGGGCAAATATATTTTTTGTCTGATCTTTGAAACATTCTTCTACAGAATCAAACCCAGATTTACTCCCAAATATCGAAAACCATGGAGTCCAGATATGAGCAGGAACTATTACTATACCTTTTGATATTTCCAATAAAATCTCAGCAAATTCAGCAGAATCTATTTTACTAAGAATAGGCCTCCCATCAGCATGCAAATTTCCATATTTATTTAATACAGAGTTTACTTGTTCAACAATTTCAAAATCTGGTGCAAATAAAACATTGTGTATTTTTCTAACTTTTTCATCTTGTGAATATATTAAAGAGACCTCTCCTGTTAACATGAAAAAAATATCCTTGTCTTTAAAGTGATATAATCCATTGCCGGTTTGTTCTAAATTCGTTTTCAAATCTTTGAGCCATTCGGGGTATGTAAAATCTCCTGTACCAACAAGATTCAAGCCTTTCATTTTTGCATATCTCTCTATGTTTTCAATTGTCATTTGTTTAGATGTGGCACGAGAATATTTTGAATGAATATGCAGATCAGCAAAGACTTTCATTTTATTACCTTAGATGGGCCAGACAGGATTCGAACCTGCGATTTCCACCCTGTCAAGGTGGCGTCATAGCCACTAGACCACTGGCCCTTATTTCAATTTCTATAATTAACTTATTTAAATAAATATAAACCTCTTCATTAACCAGAATAATTAAGATTTACTGTATATATCTAACATTTCTTCCACTTATTCTTCTACTTTTAACAGAAAAAAAACGGTCATGAAGAACAGTTGAATACGTTTTTTTATCTCTAATTCCACGTCTTGGTGATGGTGTTAATGACAGACCTATAACCACATCATCAATTGAAGTATCATAATTAGATGTTTCCAAATGAGGTATAGAAAGCTTAGAAGATAAAGAATCCTCACCTTTGTTTCCATTAGACATATTCTAAATTATAATGTTAAAAATAAATATTTATGCGCCGACCGGGATTTGAACCCGAGTTGTGAGCTATTTCCATATAATTGGGAAGCTCATGTCCTACCAGGCTAGACTATCGGCGCTAAAATATTATAAGAATCAGATTTTTATAAGTCCTTCCAGCCTTTTCTTGTCTCTAAAATCTATTACTTTAACATTCATTTCTTCTAATTTACTTCTTACACTATCCTCTATTGCCTGCGGGTCCACAACCAAAACATAAGCAATCTTCTTTTTCTTTGCATCTTCTAACAATTTTTGAGAATTATTATATTTTCCTACAATTCCCCAAGCCTCAGCTATTCTCTCCATTTCCTTTATTCTTAATTCATCAGCTCCTAAGGTGAAAATAGCCATCATGTTTTTCACTAAATATTAAATATTCCTCCCATTCCCTCTGCGGCTTTGTCTTCTTCTTCCTTTATCTTTTCTTTAGCTTTCTCTAGTTTCTCTTCACCAACTTCCTCAACATATTCCTTTATCAATTCTTTACATTTTTCTACTCCTTCATCTGTTCCACTTATTAAGAAGAAACTCCCTTCACCCTCTATTCCTAGGGCATTGGCATCTCTAACTGTTAGGCTTTGTCTTGATGCCAATTCTATATCACTCTTTATTGCGTCTTCAGCTTTCCTTACATTTTCTTTTTTAATAAATGTTATCCATTCCATTTTATCACTATTTACACAATCAAATTAATAAAATTTTACTCTTATAAAACTGTGCCTCCTTCAAGATTTTAATAAATCTTTAAAAGCTTTCAAAAAGTCTTCATGTTTTTCTTCCATTTTTTCTATTATCTCATCTAAAAACAGACATGGTAAGATAATAACTAAAAAGTATAAGAATATACCAAGACCCAAAGACGATACAATAACACCTTCTATTAAATATGGAGAAAATTTACTTTCTAAGGGTATTGTTAGAGCAAAGTTTATAGAATAATACTGTTCTGATAGAGGGTATAAAAGAGCAACACCACCGGTAAAGGTATCCAAGAAAGTATGGCTTGATAAAAATAATAACAATAAGATAAAGAAACCTTTTATAAAATATTTGGTCTTGAAATGAAAAGACAAAAAAATTAATAAGAATGGTAATAAAATAGTTATAAAAACATTATGAAATGTTGCCCTCTCTAAAAATATGAAATGATCTAAATCTATCAATACAGCTAATAAAGCAGTACTTAAAATTATTTTTACAGGATGCTTGACATGAATTCTAGCTGCCAGAGCAGCAATTATCGGAAAAACAAAATGGAATAAAGTATCCATTAAATCACTACTTAAGATTATAAGTAGTTAATTGATACTTATTGTTTTCTTTATTTCCAATAAAGCCCCAGATCGGATTTGAACCGATGACCTACTGTTTACGAGACAGTCGCTCTAACCAACTGAGCTACTGGGGCATAATACTATAAAATCTTTCAAGTTTTAATAAATTATTATGAAAGAGGCTAAGTTCTATAAGAAGCTTAAAGATGATGTTGTGCAATGTTTTTTATGTGCAAGAAACTGTGTTGTCCCTGAAGGGAATACAGGATTCTGTAGAGTTAGGAAGAATGTAAAGGGTAAATTATACTCTTTGGTTTATGGTAAACTCTGTTCTGTTGCAATTGATCCTATAGAAAAAAAGCCATTATACATGTTTGCACCAGGCTCAAAAACATTATCAATATCAACGGTTGGATGTAATTTTCGTTGTATGTTTTGCTGTAATTGGCATATCTCTCAAGACTGGAGCAAAATACTTGGTGAAGATTATGAGCCTGAACAGTTAATAGAATTAGCAAAAGAACATAATGTTCAAGGATTCTCTTACACCTATACTGAACCAACAGTTTTCTATGAATTCTCTTATGATACTGCAAGACTAGCATCAAAACAAGGTTTCTATAATATGTTTGTTAATAATGGTTACACATCACCAGAAGTAATAAAAGAGATATCAAGATATTTGGACGCTGTTGTAGTCGATATAAAAGGTTCACTCAACCCAGAATTTTACAAAAAATTTATTCAAATTCCTAAAGTAGAACCTGTTTTTGATGCTTTGTTGTCTTATAAGAAGAATAAGATTTATTTAGAAATAACAAATCTAATAGTTCCAGAAATTGGAGATAAACTGGGTGATGTTAAAAAGATTTGTAAATGGATTGTTGATAATTTAGGACCAGAAACTCCCTTTCACGTACTACAATTCTTTCCAACATACAAAATTCTAGATTTACCTAGAACACCTATTGAAACTTTAAAAAAAGCTTATGAAACAGCAAAGAAAGAAGGTTTGAAATATGTTTATTTGGGTAATGTTCATGGAGATGACAATGAAAATACTTATTGTCCAAATTGCAAAAATTTAGTTATAGGTAGGACGATTATGGGGGTTCACAAGTTTTTGTTAAAGAAAGACTTGAAATGTCCAAATTGTGGAGAGAAGATACCAATATTTGGAATTAGATGGGTTCCGGAAAAACAATGGAAACAATAGATTTAAACGTTTTAAGGGTGAGATTTATTTTATGATAACAAAAGAAGAAGCCAATGAAAAAGTTGAGGGGGGATGGATAAAGACTTGGATGATGTTTGAAGTCTTGGCTGTAAATGAGAAAACAACAAGAGATTCTCTAGAAGGTTTGATGAATAGATTAGAAGATGATAAAAGAGTTAGTGTTTATAAAAAAGAATTTGGAAACATGAAAAAAGTTGAGAAACCAGTGAAAAATGTTGATTTTGGCTTTTCATTGACATGTGAAGTTGAGATGATATCAAAAAAATTAGATAATTTAGTTCAAATAATCATTGAATACGGACCCTCGGCTATTGAAATCCTAGAACCTTCAAAATTGGAAATTAATGCAGGAGAAGCCCAAGCAATTTTAAATTCAATTTCACAGGTTATGCACCAATTTGCAGCAGCTGGGGTTGGTGGAATAGTTTTGATGAAAAATGAGTGATTTGATGAAAAAGTTTTTTGTATTTTTGCTGTTAAGTTTTATTTTATTTTCATTTCCTGTTTTTGCAGGAAAACTTTATCAATACGGAGTCAAAGCGGAAATTCATAATAATACTGTTTACTATGAATTGAATTTAATTTTTGTTAATCATCCAACACAGGAGTTTTCTATTTCTTTAGGATCCCCCAAAGATGTTAAGATAGATACTACAGCTAATTGTGAAATTCAAGAAAACGTTTTGGGAACAGAAGTGAAGTGTTCAATGGAAATTTCAGAGAGAACCGTTATAACTATTAACTATAACTCTGATGAAACTTTGATAAAAAAAGGAAACTATTATTTGTTTTCTGATTCATTCAAAATGTTTTATGATACTGAAATAGTTTCAGTTATAGTAAAATTGCCTGAAGGAACAGGTTTAAGAGAACCAATAGAGAATTCTTACATTCCTCAAGATGGTTTAATAGGTGGAGACGGAAGGAGGACGATATTATCTTGGCAAAAAAATGATTTGGAATCAGAAGAAAGATTTGACGTTTCAATTGCATTCGAAGGATTTGGAGGTTTAATAATTCCAAGCTCATTTACTCCTGAAGTTTTTGTAGCAATTATCTTTGTCATAATTGTAGGTTTTATTTTTATTTACAAAGTTTTTTTGAGTAAAAGATTTGTTAAATTAATATTACCAATTCTTAAAAAAGATGAAAAAATAATTTTTGATACTTTAATGAAACATGGAAGCGGTGTAAATCAAAAAGTAATAGTTAGAGAAAGCGGATATTCTAAAGCAAAGGTCTCAAAAGTTTTGAATAGTTTGAAAGAAAGGGGTATTGTAAGACTTGAAAGAATTGGTAGGTCAAATAAGATTTATATAGAGAAGGATTTTCCAAAAAAGAAATAAAAAACCTCTAGAAACAATTAAAAGCCTTAAAAAACCTTATTTTTTATTCTATATATACTTAGAAAGAATAACAGATATATTAGGAAACTGTTTCTATAAAATTATATAACATGGTTCTGCGTATTATTTTAAGTCAAAATGGCGCCAGACACAAATATATAGTATAATCTTTTTGGCGCGTAAGCGCATTTTGGCGCCAAAGAGCGCATTCACCGCGCAAACAGTAGCAACATGCTACTGAAAAAAAATGGAGGAAACAAAAATGCAATTCAAAAAGATCGCTGCAATAACAGGTTCAGCTCTTATGGCTGGTCTAGCTTTAGCAGGGCCAGCAATGGCTGCAACAGTAACAGCATTGAGTGACATCAATGACATGGTTAGTGTAACAGATTCAACTGTTGACTTTCCACTGTTTGTTATTGGTGCTTCTGCAGCAACATCTGATGTTGCAGGTGCTGTTGATGTAGCTGTCAGAATGGCAGCAAATGCAAAGTCAACATCAACAGTATCGGTTAGTGGTGCGGGAGAAACTGTAACAGGTGGTGTTAAGGTTAGAACTGTTGGTAATGAAATGACACCCTGGACTGGGATGAGAAACATTAAGACAGTTTTGACAGGTTCAGATTTAGGTATTTTAGCTGGTGGGACATACGCATTAGCAACAGGTACATCTGGAACTTATAAAGAATATTTGTACTTGGCTGGAGATTCCTCTACAGTAGCAATAAACCAACCACAAATAAAATACGATACACCAATAGGAGAAACATCGCCAAACTTACATTTATCAGTACCAAATGATAAGTTGTATGAATACATGTTAACGTTCTCTACACCTATAACTTTGGGTACAAGTGATTCTGAATCTCAAACAGCATTAGATGGAACATCATTAACCTTGCTTGGAAAGAACTTCGTTGTTTCATCTTCATCGGTTAGTGGTGGAGCCGTTTCATCATTAACATTGTTGGGTGGTGGAACATCAGTAACAGTAGAAGCAGGACAAACTAAAACTGTTTCATTCGGAGGCAAGAGTTATGATATAACATTAACAAGTGTTGCTTCTGAAGCTATTGGAGCAAATACATACTATTCAGCAATAGGAGATGTTAATGGAGAATCATTCCAAGTAAGAGCAGGCCAGACAAGAACATTATCTGATGGAACAACAATTGGTGCAACAAAAGTTTTCGCACCCATTGTTGCGGGGCAGTCTGGTTTTGCATCACTTACAATAGGTGGAAGCAAATTTGTCATTGGAAATAATAGTGCCACAGTAACAAAGGATGGTATAGCTGTAACTGGCTTAACCTCAACAATAACATCATCAAACTACAGGTTGAGCAGCATAAAGTTACTTTATACACCATCTACGGCTTTGTTTAAGAAGGTAGGAGAACAAGTGACAGATGTTTTCGCATCTGCATTTAACATAAAGTTCAACACCTTCTATCCAGCATTTGATGATACAGCAAACAGACAAACAATTCAATACCTATCCTCAGGTCCTAATGTAAGGTTGTCTTATACAAACGCATTAGGGACAACAGAACAAGTAGATGCATTCTACTATTCTGGAGGAACTTGGCATAAGGGTAAGACAGACACAATTGACTTGATAACAGATGAATTTAGAAACGTTAGCGCAGCTCACGGAGACTATTTTGTAATAGGCGCGAGCGGTTTTACCCACACATTGCAGTTTACAACTTTAGATTCTTCAAATCAACAATTGACATTTACAGATGTTGGAACAGGACAAGCAATAACAATTAGTTATAGTGGTACTTCAGGAACATTGATACTTGATGGATTTTCATATGCAGTGAGTGTTGTAGATACAACAAACAAGTTGATTAGGGTTGACTTGAACGGTGATGGTGATGTAGCAAATGGTGTTCCAACCCAAGGATCAGATTATTCCTTCTTTGTTCCACGGTTAGTAACTGCTGGTCAAGGAGGATTGTACATTTATCACGGTATGAGCGCTGCCTTAAGCAACGCAACCTCAACACCACAACTTGCTAAGATAGGAATGGTCCCTGTGAATGTAACTCTAGGTGCATCATCAGGATCTCTATATGTAGGGACAAACTTGTTAGGAAGTATAACCTATGGAACAACAAACTACATAGCAGGTGATTCTAATTCAGGTCACCTAGATTTTGCTGTGAATTGTTCGGCCGCTGGAACTTGTAACGTAGGTCTAGGAGTTTCAGGCACCACAATGTTGACAGCTCCAGGTTTCGTGTTAGTTGAAGAATCTCTACAAGGTTCAACAGCTCACAACTGGATATATTTCCCGATATCTTATTCCGCCACGTTAGTTAAGGCAGGAGTAAGTACACCCGCTACAGATGATGAAAATCTACATGCTAACTGGGATGTTGTATCTGGTTCAACAACCTATAGAGGAATGTCAACATACGGAACCTATAGCGAGTATGATACAACCTCATTGAGTGCAACAGTCAAGTATCCAGACTCATTCAGCTATGCTAACGTCTATATATTGGGTCCAGAAGGACTGGTAACATCAGGCGGAGCTGTAGGACAAGTCACAACAGAGACTGTCTTGCCAATAACCGCTGATGTTGTAAAGCTAGACTCAGAGGTCACTTCTTCAGACAAGTCCAATAAGGATATGGTCTTGGTAGGAGGACCTTGTATAAACACTCTTGTAGCTAGCCTAGCCTCAGCCGGTTCATTCCCATACACATGTGCTAATTGGCCAGGAAGAGACTTTGGAAGGGTTCAATTAGTTTCTGATGCATTTGCATCAGGAAAGACAGCACTTGTAATTGCCGGTACAAGAGCTGCAGATACTGATTTAGCAGCAAGAATAGTCCAGAATGGGTTCCCAGGAGCAACTGAAGCCCAGAAGGCTGGATCTTCAATAGAAGTTACTGGATCTGTATCATCTCCAGCTTACTCATAGAAGAGTTAGCGAGTTCAGTGTAATCAGCTCCCCTTTTTCTTTATTTTTCTTTCAAAACAGAGGCAAGAATATGAAAAAAATTTTTTGTTTGATGTTGATTGTAATTCTAACATTAGGCTGTTTAGCTCCACGTGAAAGAACACCTTATGAAAAATACTATGCTGGAGATATACGTCACTTTAGAGCAAATTTAAAAGAAGCAGAAAAGATACTTGTTTATCCAGATGAATTAACGCTTAAAAATATTTTTTTAGACCCAGAAGTTAAAAAAATATATATTTCTTTCATTCCTAATGAGACCGAAAATTCATTCTATTTTGCTTCAACTTTTGAAATAACAAATAAATTAACTATAATCTTCAGATACAATTTTCAAGGAGAAAACTACATAGATATTTACAGCACAGAGGACGGGAGCACATGCTTAGTATTTTATTCAAGAGAAATAGGAGATGTTTTAATGGAAAAATGTTTCAAATCTCTTCCTTTAAATTCAACTTCAGATGCATTTCAAATAGCAAAAAGAACTGAACCAGTTATATTGCTTCTTGGTCCATCTCAAACCAATTCAACTATGGTTAGTATCAGGGATTATGTTATAACTGCCGAAGGAAGAGATTTCTCAGAAGTTGATAGAACATATACTGATTTGGATTTGTCAGTAGACAAGATCTTACTTGTTTTGATGGATTAGCATTTAACATAATTTTGTATTTCTCTCATAGTAACAGGAGACTCTAAAACTATGGATTCATTAATTAGAATTGACGGTATTTTTTTAATATTGTATGTATCTTTTATAATTTCTAGAGTTGAAATCTCTAAATCTGCAGGAAATGTTATATAAATAATAGTTGGTCCGCATTTCTGTTTCAAATCCCATAAGACGCCATCCTGAAAGCGTTGTTCAGGGGTTTTATTGTATTGAGAATAGAAATAAATGACAGTGGAATAATTCGCATTACACATTTCTTTCAATTTTATACTATTGATCCAAAACTGTACATCAAGAAGGGCATACCTTCTTTTTTCTAAAAGAAAATCGGCAAATCTATTAGTTCTTTCATATTCCTCAACTCTAACTCCTTCAGAATAAATTCTATCACCAATTTTAAGGTTTTCATCCAATAGAGAATTACAATATGGGGTTACGTTCTCTGTTTCCTCTAAAAACTGCTGTAATAACCTTACATCATTCCAAAGATTATCGATTTCTGTCAACCTTGTTTTAACTTCTTCTAATCTAAAACTATCTAACATTATTCCAACGTATAAACCAATTAAAAAAACAGCTACTGTTAATATTGCTGACTTCAAAAATACTCTTTTCATCTTACCACTCATATTTCTTTAATAAAAATTTAAAACTGCTGTGTAAGAGGTTTAGAGGTGATACACACATATAAACAAAAATGTATAAAAACCAATCCAAAAACTTCTTTGGAACGTTTGTTACTTTTTTCATCGTTTTTATATTCATTTTAATATAGATCCCTGTTAGTATAGAGGAAACTAAAATTAAAAATAAGAACACGTCAGGAATTATGTTCAAAAATAAAGGTCCTATTGGGTTAAAACCAAAATAAAAAGCTCCTATATAGAATTGTGCCCACCTGTAAAAAACATAAATTAAAAACAAAATTCCTACAAAGTTTAAAATATACGAAATGGAAAATAACGGTAACAAAAACATACCAATGTTTCTAAATTCTTTTTTAAGAAAGAGGTTAAAGTATTTGATTGTTGTCTGTATACCTCCAATATTCCACCTTATTCTTTGATGCCACCACTTTTTTATAGTGTTTGGAACTGTTGTATAAACCCTTGTATCTAGATCCATCTTTATTTTGTATTTATATTTCATCAATCTCCAAGCTATTTCAATATCTTCTGTTAAATTTTTTTCATCAAAACCACCCACTTCAAGCAAAGCATCCCTTCTATAGAGACTCATTGGACCAGGTGTAACATATATACATTCTAAATATTCCAGAATTTTTCTAGACCAAGCTATCATTATGTATTCCAATTCTTGAAGCCTTTCAATTATCTTCTTTGTATTTTTTACTATGACAGTTGTTGTTACTGAGGCAACGTCTTTTTCGAAAAACGGTATGGTTTTCAACAAAGCATTTTTCTCTGGATAGGAATCAGAATCTATACACACAACTATTTCTCCCTTTGCATGTTTCAATCCAAAATTTAGGGCACTTGCCTTTCCCCCATTCTTTTTGTTCAGAACCTTAATTCCTTTAATTCTTTTTGCTATTTCATATGTTCTGTCTGTTGAACCATCGTTTACTACAATTATTTCCTTTTTCTTAGGATAAGAAATTTCTTTGATGTTGCTGACAGTTCTCTCTATATTTTCTTCTTCATTGTATGCTGGGATTATTATACTGATAGAAGGAAACTTTTTTACCTTTGGTCTATTAAGCATTTTCTTCTTTTGTATGGAGAATATCATCAAAAATAGTATAACAAAATACAATCCCACAATTATGAAAACACTGTTTACGATATCTATTAGTAAATCCATACAATCCCATTAAATACTATTTAAGATAAACTTTATAATCTTCACTAAGCTGGAAATAAACTAACTGTAAGAAAGTCTCTTATCCCAAGAGCCAAACCTAAGATTAAGATTATAATTTTCAAAAATCTTTTGAAAAATAAATCTTCTTTTGATTGGTCAATAAAAAATAAAACTGGCCACACAATGAAAATCTTTAGAGGAAACATTATCCATGGCCCAAACGTGTTTATTAAAAATGTTGGTAGCACATGCTGTTCAAGGAAACCAAAGAATGTTATTGCTGTGAAGGTTGACGAGGCATCAAAAAGATGTGATGTTAAGATCCCCACATTCTCTTTTGATAATAGTTTTGGTTTTAGAGAACTGATACCTAGAAAAATCAAAGACCAAACCCCAACAAGTACTATAATAAAAAAGAATCCAAAGAAATTTCTTATCTGAGTTAATATTAAATTGTACAATAAAAATGAAATCCCAATCCCGACCATTGTTTTTTCAAAAGTGAAATATTTTGAGTATTTGGTTTTTTTCATCATTTTTTCTATTGTTAAACCGATTAACAAGGAACACAAGGATATGGTAAAAACAAAAAAATATATCGGAGGTGAGCAGAATAGATTGCTACTGTAAATACCTAGTTTGTAATCTTTTAATGCTCTTGTCCAGCCACCATAAATTATGAAAGGCAATATTCCAATTAAAAACCTCTTATCAATTTTTACCTTCAAATGTTTTAGAAGTTTGTATATTCCTACTCCAGCTATTATTAAGATAAAACCATAAGTTAGTGTTCCAACAGGCGTATAGTATTTACAAAGTGGAACGATAAAATTTTCATTTAGAAAACTTTCTATTTCCATTTTATCATTTTCTCTTTTCTTCATGAGACTTTTTATCAAGGAATGTGGCTATGAATGGACAAACTAGGCCCCAAAGCCCTGCAATAATAAGATGTGGCATGCTATTGTAAACAAAAGCATAAATTATGAGTAAAGTGAATATAAAAACTATAATAGCATTGAAGTAATTTTCAGTTAACTTCCACATGAAATTAAAATTCTCTTTTCTCCTTTTCTTCATAAAATCACAACAATTTTAAATTTTTTATTATTTTATCTATCTTTTCATCTTTGTCAGGTCCCATTCCTAATGCAGTTATAGTTCCTGGTTCAATTTGAGTTAGTCCAGCATCGGTTATAACTTCGCAAGGAATTTTTTCTTCTTTCCCTTTTTTATAAAGTTTTATTAAGTTTTTTTCACTGGAAATCTTTAAAACAATTTTTTTCATCCCTTTCTTTACCCATTTATCCCTATTATATTTTCTAGACTTTAAAAAGGCAGCAACAGAAGCATGTGCACATTGGCTAGCTATTTTTCCTTTACCCATCTTTAAATCATTTCTAATAATAATTGCTTGTTTCATAAAACCAAATCATCTTTTTATTGCTCTCAAAAATCTCTGAAATGCAGTTGTGGCTACCAAAAAAGTAGTGATGACAATCAAAAAAGAAGCATATAACAATGAGAAACTAGAAACTAGAATTATTGCTAAAATTAAAAGCATTCTGTCAGGATGTTCTAATAATCCCCCACCCTCCATCTCTCTTTTAACTAATTTCTTTTCAGAGGCAGCCGATTTTGTGTAAGTAACCATCATTGAACTAAAAAGTAACAGGAATATCCATAATTTTACAGGAAAAATAAAATCTGGATATTGGTTAAGAAATAGACCCAATATTATTACAAATTCTACTATTCTGTCAACAACAGTATCTATGTAAGCACCAAATACTGATGCCTTTTTGGTCGCCCTTGCAACAGCCCCATCTATCATATCAATGGATGCTGCAAAAATAAAAATAATGCCTGAAATCAAAAAGTTTTGATTAATCAAGAAATAAAAGCTGATTAACACTAAAAATAGACCTAAGAGGCTCCACTGATTAGGGGATATTGACAATTTACTAAATTTTAATCCAATCTTTTTTCCCAAATCATCAAAATATTTTCTTTTGAAATAGAGCATTTTATTCTATATGTATATTTATCCTAAATTATATATTTTAACAGTGTCAAAATGGTCTTCGGATTTTTCAATGCACTTTTGAAAGCTTATGGTTACTTAGGAGTTTTTATAGTAAGTTTATTGGGTTCTTCTACAGTGATACTTCCACTCCCATCGTTTGCCATAATATTTGCTGCAGGAGTACTTTTAAATCCGTTTCTAATTGGTTTGATTGGTGGGATAGGTTCTTCAATAGGAGAAACAACGGCCTATGCTGTAGGATTTGGTGGTGAAAAGATAATTGAAAAGAAATGGAAAAAATATTTAGCAAAATCAGAAAAACTTTTCGAAAAATATGGTGGTTTTTTTATAATAACCGTATTTGCAGCAACACCCTTACCTTACGATGTTATTGGAATTTTATCTGGAAGTTTAAAATATCCATTCAAAAAATTTTTTACAGCAACTTTAATTGGAAAATTGATACAGAGTTTAATTTTATCTTATGCTGGTTTTTATAGTATAAATTGGATTTTAGATGTATTTACCTCTTTTTCCTGAAATTCTCCATTTAGCTGATCTTATAAACTTCTTTGTTGTGAGTCTTGCGATACTAAAAAGTGAAGTTTTTCTACCAAACAGCTCTACTCTTCTTTTTAGAATATCTTCTATAGGATCACCGCTACATATTATTCCAGCATTTCCAATTTCTCTTATGCTATGAGCATCGCTTCCTGCTGTCTTCGCTTTTTTAAATTTTTCAGCTAGAATTAGAGCTTTTTTATTCGCACCTTTGTATAAAGTCGAGTTAAAAACCTCTATTACATCTGCCTTAATAGCCTTTTCTCTAACACATCTTCTAAAGATATAGCTTCCAAATGGGTGAGGAGCAACAGCTATTCCACCCAAATCGTGTACTTTTTCTATAGCTTCTTTTAAACTCAAATTGATTAGAACATCCTTTTTTATATCCAGACCCAATATTTCACCTTCTTTTGTTCTTATTTCTGATCCTGTTATTATTTTAAATCCTTTGAAACTCTTAGAAATTTTTTTTGCTACCAAACTTCCTTTTACTGTGTTGTGATCTGTTATTGCTATACCATTCAAACCTTTTTTTATTGCAGCCTTTATAACCTCTCTTGGATTATTTAAGGCATCATAACCCCAAAACCAGTGTTTGCTGTATATTGTATGGCAATGACAGTCAATCATCATTTTACCACGGCTCTCTTTTTATTCTTATTTTGTATCCAATAATATTTGCTATTCTATGAACTACGGGTGTTATTAAAAGCATTACCAAAAACATCCAAATTGTTATTTCAGTAAACCAAAAAGCAAATAAAGCAGCTCCTATAATAAAGTTCCATTGGTCTAAAAGAGGAACATCAGCACCTCTTTTTAATCCACACCTCCTTTTTATGAAACTTCCAGCCAAATCACCACACAAGGCCCCTAAAGATATCACAAAACCTACAAAGAGGCTCATGAAAGGTAAGTGAGCATCGTATTGAAGTGCATATGAATTAAGACCAGGGTAGAGGTAAGCTTCCAAGGCTCCTATTAAAAACCCTGCAATTAGACCTAAAGTAAACCCCTCAAAAGTTTTCCCATCACCTAACATCCTTTTTTTATCAAACCATTTTTTGTTAAAGTCTATTGGCCTCTTGCCATTTGCCAAAGGAGGAAACCCATTAGCGGCATAGGCTGGAAAAAGGATGAACAAGGACATAACGAACTGAACCCACAAATCAACCATTAAACCACTAATTTATATAACAATTTTATATTTAAATCAATTCAAATTTTTATTGGAATGAAAGGATCATTAGATTTTGAAAAAATAATTTATGCTGCAATATTATATGGTGTTTGTTCAATTCTGATAGGTTATTTTGTCTTGGATTTGGCACCATATGCAGCTCTGTTAGCAGCCCTTGGAGCAGGCATATACGTAGGTCGTAGAAACAAACCTTTAACAGCTATAGCAAGCGGTTTTGTGGCTGGTTTAATTGGGGGTCTTGCAACAGGAATTTTATCAATTTATGTAAAAAACATTGCTGGAATACCACTTTCAGTTTCTGTTACAAATTATTTAAAACCTATTATTGCCACAGTTTCTCCTACATCTTTCTTATTTCCAGTTGTTGCATTAACTTTAATAGGTTTATTTTTTGGGGCAATTGGCGGGCTGATGGGGTCAATTGAAAAATTAAGAGGAGTTTTTCTATTGTTTACAATATTTTTACTCTTTATCCTATTGGGTGCAGTAGACAATGCTGCTTGGAATATATTGAAACCAGGATGGACTTGGGAGATGAGTTTCTCCCATGTTTTGACTAATAAATTAGACCTTTTTGTTGCTGCTGTGTTTGCAGTTATTGTAACAGTTTTAGCTTATACTATGAATTTAATTTAAGGATGATAGTATGGACTTAGGAAAAATCGTTATCGGCGCGATAATTTACATGGTTTGGGCAGTCTTAATAGGATACTTAGTTATTTACCTTCTAACTTGGGCAATTATAATAGCAGCCCTAGTAGCAGGAATTTATGCGGGTTTTGGAGCAAAAACCCATAAAGGAATAGCAAACGGTTTTATGGCAGGATTATTTGGTGGAATAATTTTAGGAACAGCTTCAATCTATACACCCACAGTTTATGGAATACCCCTTTCAGTTTCTATTGCTAATTTTTTAACTCCAATGATCAACATAACTTCAACAATATCATGGTTATCAATCCCGACCCTAGCTGTGATTGGCTCTATATTCGGCGCAATGGGAGGGTTATTGGGATCTGTAACAAAATTGAGGAAGATATTCTTGTTTCTCACATTGTTTACGCTCTTTCTTTTTTATTTAGCTTTGGATAATGTGGCATGGTATTGGCAAAGATACCCTTGGAATTGGAGCATTTCTCATGTTTTGACACATTGGGTAGATATTACAGTCTCTTTAATTTTTGCATCTGTTGTAGTTGTCTTAGCACATGTTTTAAAAATTTATGAATAATTTTCCTTATTGAAAACCACATTTAATTTACTAATTCTAAAGCCTATCGCTTCCATTTTGAGAGTTATGAATGCCGAAAATCTAATAATACTTATTAAAAATTCCAAATTGAGAGTTTTACGTAATTTAATAAAGGAAAAATTAGTGATAATTTTAAATATTAGTTCTACGCTTTACCATTTAATTAAATAAAAAATTCTAAAAGGTGCATAAAATGACTAAAAAAAGAAGAGAAATAGAAGAGGAAGAAGAAGAGGATGAAGAGGGAAAAGAGTCAGAAGATGAAGAAGAGTGGTAAAACCCATAAGTGACGGTAGACAGTTTCTCTATAATGGAGGTGAAAAAAGTGGCTAAAAAGAAAGCAGTAAAGAAGGAAGTATAGTAACTTTAAGATCATTTCTTCAACTTAGATTTTCTTTTGAGGATGTGAATACATCCTCTTAAGTTTTAATTTTTAATAAACTCTTGTTCCTACTTCTATATCTTTCCCAAGTTCTAATAAAACGATTTTTTCATTTCCATCTACCTCTTGAACAGCAGCCAATATCATACATTCAGAAAGAACATTTCCTATTTTCTTTGTCTCTAAATTAACTACAAATATGAACTTCTTATTCAGAATTTCCTCTTTTTCATAATAGCCTTTTATGCCAGCTATAGCCTGTTTTATCCCAAAATCTCCAAAATCAACTTTTAATTTAAACATGGGCTTTCTAGTTTCCGCATCTTCTACTTCAATTACTCTACCAACTCTTATGTCTACTTTTTGAAAATCTTCTATTGTTATCATGGAAAATATCTTTAACTTTTATAAATAAAAAACTATCTATAGAATATTATGTATAATCTCAAGCTCTTGATGATAATATTCTTCATATTTTTATTAGTTACTCTATTCTCCTTTAATATTTCTAGTTTAATTGCAGGGATTTCAGCATTAATCTCAGCTATAATTGTTTTAATAGCCTTAACACAATTTATTGCAGGATGGGAGAGAATGTATGTTGGCAAAATAAGAATAGAGAATGTACATTTTTCTAGAAGTTATGTACTCAGATCATACACAAAACATAAGAAAATATGGATAGTTTTTGATAGTTTCAAGAAAAAATTTAGGGGGGCAGGTTTCAGAGACCTTCCAATAAGAGTTGGGCTAATAGGGTTTTTCGGTTTTTTACTTCTTTATGTCTCATTTTTAATGATTTTAACAATAGCTGATGTACCTCAATTAATAATCATAAGATCATTGATACTCTTTATCCTTTTTGTTTTGGGGTTGTACAATTTTTTGGTTTCAGTAGATAGGCTATTATCTATTGACAGTAAAGCTTCTGAAAATATAGCAAAAGTTTTGAACAAAAACAGGAGTTTAAGAAACTTTGCTATTAAAAAAGGAAACTTTATAGAAATAACTCCCAATTTTTTGTTTGAAAGAGGTTTTGTAACATCCTTTGAATTGATATCTAAAGATAAGATCGATATTAAAAAGTTCCAAAGAATTCTTATTGATGTTTCTAGAAGGATTGGAAGGCTTAAATCTTAGCAATGCCCCCACTGGGATTTGGACCCAGGTCTGCTCATCCGCAGTGAGCTGTTCTAATCCAGGTTGAACTATGGGGGCAATATATAGTTAATTTTAAACTTTTAATAAAGCTTAAATAAAATATTGTTATGCCTAAGAGACTGAAAAAAATCAACTTAAGAAATCTTGAAAAGATAATTTTTTCTTCAGTTTTAGACCCTTCAAATAACCCCAAAACTTATGAAATTAGAATAAGGGAAAACCCAGCCTTTCTTTCAAAATCAAGAATAGTTCCTGAAAGAGAATTAAGAAAGGTTGAAACTACTGGAAAAACCCGAATTTTAAGATTAAAAAAGTGTTTCTTCTGCAATCCAAAGAAATATTGTGCAAAATTTTCTCCTCAAACAAAACTAAAGAAACAATACTTTTTAAACGATTCTGTTGTATTCTCGAACTTATTTCCTTTTGGTGAAGTACACGGAGTACTCGTCTACAATTATAAAAAGCATATAGTTGATCCAAGAAGTCTTAACATAAAAAATTGGGTTGACGGAATCAGACTCATTCAAAAAATAGGGAAAGCTTCTAAGAAAAAATATGTTTCAATGAACATTAATAAAGGACAAAAAGCCGGAGCTTCTTTAGAACACTTTCATAGTCAGTTTCATTGTGAAGACGAACCTTTTTCTAAAACTGTTCTTTCAATGAACCTTACAAAGAAACTGGCTAAAAAAAGCGAATTATGGTGGAAGTCTTGGGTAATGAGCATGGGAGAGGAGGGACTGGTCATAGATTTTGATAACGCTAGCAGAACTGTGATGTATGGTGAATGGTGCCCTGTTTTTGGAAAAGCGGAAATAGTTATAATGACTATGAAAAACCCATCTTTCTTAAGTATGAACAATAAAGAGATAGGTGCTGTTGCAAAATTTTTAGATAAGGGAATAAAGACTATCATGGAAATAAGTGATCAGTTTAACGTTGTTAACATGAGTGCATCTCCAGATGATGATTTTTGTAATCAATTCAGAATCTTTTCAAGATCACCTTTTTCTGATGGTGCAAAGTCTTGGGAAGGTTATGCAGAATTTATGGAGGAGACAATTCCACATATTAATCCTAAGAAATTAGTTGAGATCGCTGGAAAATATTAATTATTCAACCTTTCAATCTTACTTTTTATTTCTTTAAAAAATTCTGATTTTATTTTTTCTAATTCATTTTTATCTACTGCTTCTACAGTTAATCTTATCGTTGGCGTCGTATTCGATGGTCTTATCAGAATCCAACCATTTTCAAAATCCACTCTAACACCATCCATGGTATTAACATTATCAAACTTCTCTGATAATTCTTTTTTAAGTTCGTTTACGACCTTGAATTTTATTTTGTCCGAACATTCTAAATTGACTCTTTCCTGTGGATACTGTGGGACAGACTCAACAATCTCTGATAGTCTTTTATTGCTTTTGGAAAGAATTTCAACTATCTTCAATGCTGCTATGATGGCATCGTCAAATGGAAAGTAGGAAGGTATGATATAATGTCCTGAAAACTCGGAACCAAACAATGCATTATTTTTCTGCGCCATTTGCACTATATAAGTATGTCCTACAGGAACTCTAATTACATCTCCTCCCAGAGGTTCCAAAAAATCTTCAATTATCATAGAACATTCAATATTTGAAATTATCTTTCCTTTATTTTTCTCAAGTAAATCCTTTCCTATGATAACAGCTATTTGATCTGTGTTAACAATATCCCCTTTATTATCAACAACACCCACCCTGTCTCCGTCACCATCAAAAGCCAAACCAGCATCTGCATTTCTCTCAATGACGGTGTTTGACAATTTTTGTAGATTCTCTTTTTTAATGTCAGCTCCCCTACCTCCAAACATGGGATCCACATTATCAAAAATTACATGCAAGTCTATATTTTTTAATGATTTGAAAATTTTAGGTGCCAGAAGAGATGTACTACCATTACCGCAATCTAAAACAATTTTTATATTTTTCTCAAAATTAAAGAATGACTTAATCTGTTCTATATATTCTTGCTTTAAGTCTGCTTGTTTTAGCTTTCCAACTTCTTCTGCCTTTTCAAAGTCTTCATTTTCAACAATTTTTCCAATTTCTTCATTTTGTTCAGAAAAAAATCCTATACAGTTCTTATCAAAGAATTTTATACCATTCCACTCTGGTGGGTTATGGGAGGCGGTTATGTAAGATATTACATCTTTTTTTAGTTTCCAACCACTAAAAAGCGCTAATCCTACATTCGATGTTCCTATGTCTGTAACATTTGTTCCAGTTGATAAAACGCCTCTTATAAAAGCTTTTGAAAGGTTTGAGCTCGATTTGCGAATATCTTTTCCAAGAATCAGTTCTTTTCCTATGTTTTGTCTTATCATAAATGTTCCTATGGCTTTCCCTATTTTTTCCATTATTTCGTCTGTTAGATCTTCCCCGTAAATCCCCCGAACATCATAAACTCTGAAAATGCTCATAAATATTATTAATTGTTAAAGAAAATATTAACCTTCTCTGGGATGATAGACTATAGTATGAGTTTTTGTCATTTCCTCTATACTATACTTTATACCTTCTCTTCCTAATCCAGAATCTTTATCTCCTCCAAATGGAAATGCTCCTACTCCATGTGTTGGATGAGAATTAATATGAACAGAACCACACTCAATTCTCTGAGAAGCATCTAATGCCTTATCAATATCATTAGTAAAAATACATGAATCTAAACCATAATTAGATTCATTCGCTATTCTTATTGCCTCTTCATAATCATTTACCCTAATAACTGTAACAACTGGTCCAAAGGTTTCCTCCCAAGCAATTCTCATCTCTTTATTAACAAAATCCAAAACAGTTGGTTCAAAATACAGTCCATTTCTTTTTCCCCCAAGAAGAATTTTTGCTCCTTTATTAATAGCATCATTAACTAATTCTTCAACTTTTTGTGCAGCCCTCTCATTTATTAAAGGGCCAATGACTGTATTTGGATCTTTTGGGTCTCCTAATTTCCAATTCTTTACTTCTTCAACCATCATGTTTACAAAATTGTCAGCCACAGGATTAACAATCAAAACTCTGCTTATAGCATCACATCTTTGTCCCGAGAATTTTAATGCTCCTTTGGCACATTCTTTAACAGCTAGGTTGAGATCAGCATCACCGAGAACGATACCAGCTCCTTTCCCACCCAATTCTAATTGTAATCTTTTCATGCCAGCAACGCTTGCCATATGCCTTCCAACAAAAGTGCTTCCTGTGAATGAAATCATGTCTATTTTTTCATGGGATGCAAGATAATCTCCTATTTCAGAACCACTCCCTGTAATAACATTTATTACTCCAGGTGGTATTCCTGCTTCTTGCATTACTATAGTTACCAAAAGTAAGCATATTGGATCATCACTAGCTGGTTTGACAACAAGAGAATTGCCTCCAGCAATTGCAGGTGCAATTTTTGCTATAGCAGTGAAGATAGGATAATTGAATGGTGTTACAGCCAAGATAACACCTAGAGGCTGTCTGACAACCATTCCTATTTGCCCTTTTCCATGAGGAGCATAATCACCTTTTATTAATTCACCCCCCAACTGTTTGGCTTCCTCGGCTGCATATCTTAGCCTTGTTATAGAAGCATCAATTTCGCCATTAGCATCTTTTCCTATTTTTCCTGATTCATCAATCAATATCTTTATTATTTCATCTTTGTTTTGTTCTAATAATTCAGCTATTTTTAACAAAAGATTTCCTCTGTCCAGAGCACTCATACTTGCAATTTTTCCTTTAGAATTGAATGCTGCTTGTACAGCCTTTTCAGCATCTTCTTGAGTTGCCTTCTGAACCTTTCCAACAAGAGAATTGTCATGAGGATTTCTAACCTCAAAGGTTTGTTTGTTAGAAGATTCTACCCAGTTTCCATCTATAAACATCTTATAAAATGTCTCATTGTTTGATACGAACCTAATTTCATCAAAAATTGACATATCTATTAAGAATGGTTTTCATCCTATATATAATTTTATAAGGTTCTAACACCTTCCTATAATTTTTAGCGTATCAACATGAGTCTTAAAGACATTTTCATCTTGTAAAGATGTCCTAGGCTCTCTATTGTTATTTATGGAGTCTATGAAATCGTTTATTAGCATCCCTACTTTATCACCAATAGGAATCTCATAAGATTTACTAATATCTGTGACTTTCAAATTCATTCCTAATTCAACATATATATTTCCTTCAGGAGTCTTGAATTCTACATATCTGTCCGTTTTATCATCTACCCAATTACAAATTTCTTTCCCTCTTACACCATTTTCGCATTCAAATTCAGATGCTAATGAGTTTTCTGATAACCATAAAGTTCTGATGCTATCTGTCTTTATTCCATACAAATAGTTAAGTGATTCAATGTTATGTATAAATGGTACGTCATCAACTAAGTGACATCCAGCCAACCTATTGCTAAGATGGGGGTCCTTTATATTTCTGTGATCTACTACTTCTATGATTTCTCTGTTTCCAAGTATGCTCTTTATATGGGGATTATTATAATTTTCTTGAAAACCAACTGCAATTTTTCTACCTTGATTTTCTGCGGTTTTCCTTAAATTATCAATTTCTTCAACAGAACAGGCAGCTGGCTTCTCTACAAAAACATCAGCACCCTCTTCTAAAGAATATTCTGCTATTTCAGGATGGGATTGGGGATATGTTGCTACTATAGCTACATCAGGATTCTTTATTTTTCTATAATCGGTTGTAAAATTTTGAATATGATTTTGTCCTTTCAAAAGACTTTTCTTTCTTTTATCAATATCACAGAAATACATTGGAATAGTTTTGTTGTTATCCCTCAATTTATCTTTTAAAAGTCTACCCCATACTCCAAGTCCAAAAAAAGCAACCTCTAACATACTCCAATATGAAATAAAAAACTTAAATCTTTATCGTATCATCAACATTTATATTCAGTCTTCTACAATTTGTAATGTATGAAAATTACGCTAAGTGTAATCAAGGCAGACATAGGAGGATATGTTGGACATTCTTCTAGTCATCCAGTAATACTCGAATTGGCAAAAAACCTTCTTCAAGATGAGAAAAACAAAGGTTTTATCAAAGACTTTCATGTGACAGCATGTGGAGATGATCTACAATTAATAATGACTCATGAGCATGGTATTGACAATAAAGATGTACACGGCATGGCTTGGAATGTTTTTACAAAATGTACTGAAAAAGCAAAAGAATTGAAATTATATGGAGCCGGCCAAGATTTATTGAAAGAAACATTTTCAGGAAATCTGAGAGGAATGGGTCCAGGTTTTGCTGAACTAGAATTTGAAGAAAGACCATCTGAACCAGTTATTATTTTTATGGCAGACAAAACAGAACCTGGAGCATGGAATATTCCTTTGTATAAAATGTTTGCTGACCCGTTTTCAACAGCAGGCCTTGTTATTGATCCAGAATTACACGGAGGATTCACCTTTGAAGTTCATGATGTTATAGAAAGCAAAAAGATTGAATTAAAATGTCCTGATGAAATTTATGATTTACTGGCTTTTATTGGACAGCCCGGGAGATATGTAATAAAGCATGTTTATAGAAATTCTGATAAATTGTATGCAGCCTGCACGTCAACGAGCCGTTTAAATCTAATTGCAGGAAGATATGTTGGGAAAGATGATCCTGTTATGATTATAAGAGCACAGCATGGTCTGCCTGCAGTGGGAGAAGTTTTAGAACCATTTTCACAACCATGGATTGTTGCAGGGTGGATGAGAGGAAGCCATCATGGACCTTTAATGCCCGTTTCTGTTGGAGATGCAACACCTTCAAGATTTGATGGCCCACCAAGAGTTATGGCTTTAGGCTTTCAATTATCTAATGGAATGTTGGGTGTACCAAGGGATATGCTTGCTGATAAATCATTTGATAGAGCCAGACAAAAGGCAAATGAACTAGCAGACTATTTAAGAGTTCAAGGACCCTTTGAACCTCATAGGCTTGGGGCAGATGAAATGGAATACACAACGCTACCTTCAATAAAGAAAAAATTGAAAAAAAGATTCAAAGACATATAATGATGAAAACTCCTGTTTTGATAATTAATCTTAAAGAGTATGACGAAGTTCTTGGTGAGAAGGCTATTGAGTTTGCTAAAGCAGCAAAAAACCTTTTTGAAAAATATAAAGATGTAACTATTCTTATTGCACCGCCGCCACCAATATTTGAAAAAATTGCAAAAATTACACCCTGCATCTCGCAACATATAGACCCATTTGAGCCAAATTCTCATACAGGCTACATTTTACCTAAAGAAATAAAACTTCTAAAAGGAGCTGGTTCGTTAATAAACCATTCTGAGAGAAGAATTCCCTTCGAAGACATTGAAAAAAATATTGAATTATGTAGAAAATACAATTTAGTATCGTTTGTGTGCGCTAGAGATAATGAAGAAGTTAAAAAAATAGCAAAGCTAAACCCAGACTTTATTGCGATAGAACCTCCTGAGTTAATAGGAGGCAATGTTTCTGTTTCAACAGCAAGACCTGAAATAATAAAGCAAGCCGTTGACGATGTTAAGGGGATATCACCAAGTACTATGGTTCTTTGTGGTGCAGGTGTTAAAACTAAGGAAGATGTTGAAAAAGCAATTCAATTAGGAGCAAGAGGAGTTCTAGTTGCATCAGGAGTTGTTAGAGCAGAAGATATTGAAGGTGCTATGGAAGAGTTAATTAAGGGAATGTTATGAAAGTTAATTGGAAAAAATTTAAGGGAAGGACTTTAAAATTGAAAGTCAAAGAAGCGATTAAAGACGGAAAGAATATTTATAAAAATATTAAGGGACATGGAAATGAGATAAATTATGTTATAAATGACTTGCCCTATGGAAAAACTGGATTTAAGAAATTGATAGTTTGTATTGTTACACTTTATCCAGGTAAAGTTAACAAAGAATTTAAGATGAGTAGGGGACATAAACACAATGCTGAAGAGGTTTACATCTTCTTAGAAGGTAAAGGTCAGCTAATTGTTGGGAAGAAAAAATATAATGTTAAAAAGGGAGACATAGTTACTGTTCCTGCTAATAAGTGGCATAGAACTATTAACACTGGAAATAAAAAATTAGTTTATATTAATGTGTTTGAGAGACATAGACACAGTCATTTGAAAAAGTAAATTTAAATTTCTTTCAATTCTTCTTGATTTTAATAAAATATTATTTGATATTTGTCGATTTCTATTACGTTTAAAGTCTAAGTATTCAGTTAAATATTTAAATTATCCTTCTAAAAGATAAAAAGATTTATTTTGAAGTTATCGATTAAGGAGGGATTTCATGAGTTGTGGTTCATCTGGAGAAGAGGAAAAGAAAGAAGAAACCGAAGAAGAGCCTAAAGAAGAAGCCACAAAAGAGGCTGAGGAAGAGTAATTATTCTTCATTACATTTTAAATTTTTCTAAAGCTAGATTATGAGCTTCAATGTAATGTTTAACTAATATTTTCCAATCAGCTAAAGAGGCTAGTTCTTTTGCATCGGATTTCAAAGGTATTCTTTGTTTTCTACTCATTGTTGTAACTTTCCACAACAATTTGAATAATTCATCTACAACCTCTTCTCTTGTTTTCCCTTCTCTCTTCAATACCATTATCCCAGAATCTCCTTTTAAATGGGGTTCAATAAATTTCCCCAAACCAGCCAAATCAGACGTTATTGCCAAAACCCCATTTGCAGCAGCGTCCAATGGAGTATATCCCCAAGGCTCATAATATGAGGGGAAAATACCCAGATGTGATCCTTGTATCGTCTGTTCATAATCCAAACTGAGTAAACGGTCTGTTGCTGTTAGATAAGCAGGATAGAAAATCACTTTTACTTTATTTTTTTTCTCGTTAAGCAGGTTATTCTTCTTAAACGCTTCTAATATATCATCCTTCCCTTCAACTTGGAAGGCACAAAGAGGAGGGTCACCCTTTTTTCTAAACACGATCATTTTTATTCTATACTCTTCCAAAAATTCTTTTCTGAAAATATTCTTTATTCTAGGCATTTTTCCCTTAACAAGAGAATTGATTATAGATTCTCTTATCCAAGACATCTCATCTATCACTTGTTCTTCTATGTCTTTGTACAATATTATGTTTTCTAAAAGTTCTGGATTTTCATTCAATTTTCCCTTTGGAACAAAAAAGAAGGCAAAAACATTTCTTTTAATTTTCTTTTTTATCATTTCTTCATTCAATTTACCCAAAGCATCGATAAAAACATCAAAACCTTTGTTTCTAAACTCGTATCTACCTGAAGTGAAAAATATCATAGCATCCCACAGATTCGTCTCATAATAAGGATTGAAATATGCATTCAAGAAATCTTTAATTTTTTCTCTGTACTTTCTGTGTAAAACAGCAAATTCTTCCATTGTTGGGAATTTTGATATATCAAAACCGTTCGGAAGTAAGATATCTGCAGGTTTTCCATGTATATAACTAGCCTCTTTAGATGTTATTTCAGAAACTGTTGAAAAAATTGTACAGTTTTCTGCACATGCTTTCTCGAGCAAGTGTTTTGCTTGAACATTATATTTGTATCCTCTTTTTGATTCTATTGTTTTTCCTTCTTTTAATGCTTCATTTATTTCTTCATATAAATCTTCTCCAGAACCTGCTATTGATCTACCAAGCATGGTTGCATGAGTGGTAAAAACAGTAGGAACCTTGTCTTTTAAGTACAACAAACCACCCCCAGACAGCCACTCATGAAAATGGCAAACTACTCTTTTATCTTTAAAGAAAGAAAGCAGTTTTTCAATCAGTATGCCAACAGTAGTCGACCACACAACAGGCTCATCAAAATCATATTTAGCATCCCAAGAATCAACTTTATACTTTTCCCATAAATCTTTCTTTATCTCATTTGCCTTTTCCATATATTTTTTAAAATCAATTAGGATTACATTAGGTCTACCCTCAATTAGCCATTTACCATAATTACAAATTATACCAAGGTTTTCCATTTCAGAAAAAATATTTTTCATGAACTCTGGTGGGTCTTGCTTTACTATTTCTAAAACAGCCTTTTCTGGATAGCATGGTCCTATCGCAAAATAATTTTCTCTGTATTTTGCAACCATTTGTGCTGCTTTTGATTTTAGAACATTATAAATTCCTCCAACCTTGTTACAGACTTCAAACGATACCTCAAAAAGCACATCTGCATTAGGCTCCATGAAAATAATTTTGGGCTGAGGAGTATTTAAATTATCAGAGATAATCATCACAGAACTGAGACCACAGTTGGATGGGGTTTTTCATTGGTACAGGATCATATTTTGTTTCTGTTGGGCTAGGATTTTTACCTTCAGGAAGAGAAAAGAGCTCATGACAGTAAAAAATTGCACCCTCATTCATCTGATGGTCTAAATGACTTCTTAAAATATCTTTTATCATTTGTTTCTTTCCAATTATAGACAAATATCTAATCAAATAAGGAACGTCTCTAGGCCAAACCACTACTCCATGATATTGATTGTCACCAAGAAATATCCTATCATTCAAGTTTCTTACTAAGACTCCGAAAGCCTTTCCTCTCCTTTTTACAAGGAGATGATTAACATATGACCACATATTCTTAAGATCATTTTTGTCAAATACATGCCCATACAACAAGACAGCAGAGACAAGGGCCATTGAGCTGTCTGTAGAGTCCTTTTTATCATTTTCAATCAAAGAATAAAGAAAACCACCACGTTTAAAAACCTTTTTATATTCAGAAACAGCAAGTTTGTACAATCTTTTGTAAAAAATTTTTCTTTCACTTTCAATAAGTTTTGAGATATTTTCTCCTGCCTTAAGCGTCCTTATGAATAAGGCATTAATCTCTGGGAGTAGAAGAGGCTTACAAAACTCTTTTAAGTTTTTCTCGTTCAACCATTCGATAGGAATTCTCTTTGAAACTTGCCTTCCCATAATAAGGGCTCTTGTATCTGTCCAAGAATGCCAAGGAAGTGAAAAAAGTAAATTATCTTTAATAACTGGCGGTCCGTCCTCTAATATTTTATTTGTAGAGAATTTCTTTATAATGAGGTCTAAGCTATTCAAAATACTTTCAGCTATTTCAGTATCTTTAGTTTTTTCTATGTATTTTTCAGCCAAAAGGAAAAACAATAGAGTTGCATCTGTTGAATTATAATTATTAGGGGAATTTGGAAACAAGCCAGTTTTTTTATCTTGATTTTCTAATGCCCATTCCAAAACTTTTCTTATATAACTCTTGTGCTTCTTCAGGTATTTGTTTAAAAAACTATCTTTATGAATTTCATCTATTCTCATAACAGTTTCAAAACTGTTTAAAAGAGCTTCAAACAAGTCTCTTAACCAAATTTGTTTAAACCAGAAATCTCCAGCTTCTGGTATTATCAAATTATCCTGTTGGATACCAAACCTATTAAATGCTATTATTCTAGCTAATACTTCTTTACTACAATCGAACTTCTTGATTAACTTTTCTAAATATCTTTTTTCTTCATTTTCATTTTTTTCAAAATTAATTTTGTGTTCATTAACACAATTAATTACTAAAGAAATCTTTTCATTGTTAGAAAAACCCTTTCTCAATTCGCCAACAAAAACAGGTCCTCCAAACTCTGGAATAAACTTTACACCATCATTTGTAACAGTTCTGTATCCACTCCCCAATTTGTAGGTCCACATCATTTTTTCATTTTTTAAGTTAATTGAGCTATTTTTGATTTTAAATGAAATAGCTTTATTTCCTCTTGTGGCAATCAAAGAATCCTCTACACGCCATCCTATTTCATTTGGAGAAGATTGCTCATAGACATTTCTTATATCCACAAGCGGCTTAACTGTCAGTTCATGTTTACCTTTACTTTTTATATCAAAAAGAACCCTTGCTGTTATCCCTTCACCCTTTACTTTAGCTAAGTAATATTCTACATCAACATTAACATTTTTAGAGGAATATTGGTAAATGCATTTCCAAGGAAAAACAATAACTTTCTTTGGAATTAGTTCTAAGTCATTTATACCAAAAAACACACAGTCTAAAAATTTCCAATATTCCTTACCAACAAAAGCTGCTAAACCCTGATATCTGTAATCTCGGTTTGGTGCAAGCAAATTTTTATATCTTACAGAAAACACTGATTGGCTCCATGTTCCTTGGGGCCTTTTAAGAACAGTAAACAAATTTCTAGCATAATTCCAATCAGGATTCTCTATTGGTTTGTATTCCCATTTCAAATCATCTACGTTCATTTTGCGGCCAGCCTTCTTTTTATGTCTTGAAGAATGTTCATGTAATTTATGAAGGCATCATAAGGAGAATCGTAAGGATTAAAGTATTTGTGGACATCGCCGTCTGCAAACCATTTTGTACACATGTAATAGAAATGATCAGATGTTTGTAATAGTCTCCATATATGCAAAAGCTTACGATTTTTCTTAACCAAGTTTTCAAGTTTAGCCATTTGTTCGAAGGCTAACCTTTGCATATCATTCTCGAGCCAGGCTGATGTGTCCCTTTGTATATCAGCCCAAGACAATATGTATGGAACATCTATTACACCTACAGATTTATAAGATTTGATGAGTTGGGACGGTGTTTTGAAATCAAGATTTTTATATTTCAAAATTTCATATGGAAGAACTTTTAGAAACTCAAAAATTCCAGTGTCACCCCACTGATGTTCCCCAAATGTCTCATAATCTATGAAAATATTAACACAACTACCTTCACATGCAGATAACCACGAAGAATATTTATCAGCAGTTAACGGGTACTCTTCCCACCACCTCGCGGAAAATCTGAATCCGATATCATCACTCAATTTATAATTTCTTAGAAGGGCTACAATCTTTTCACAATCTCTAGGGGTGTAAAGGTAATTCGGAGACCTCCAACTCAAAAAGCTTTCATGTCCCTCTGTTATTATACCTTTATAACCTATACTTTCTATTATTTTTGCAATTTCATTAGAATACATGGCTTCTGTATTTCTGAAAACCTTTGGTCTTTGATTGAAAAGATCTTTTATCATTGCTTTGTGAAGTTTTATTTGTTTTTTAAATTCTTCAACAGAAAATAAAGCAGCTAGTGAATGATAATAAGTTTCACTCAAAAATTCTACATTTCCTGTATCTGCCAATTGTTTAAAAGATTCTATAACTTCAGGCGAATATTTTTTGCATTGTTCTACAAAAACTCCTGTTAAGCTGAATGCAATCCTGAATTCTTTGCCTATATTACTAATTAAATCAAGAAGTGTTCTGTTTGTTGGTAAATAACATTTTCTTGCAATCCTTTCAAAATATTTTCTATTTCTATAATCATCAAAATATGGAACATTTTCACTAAAAACAGTAAATTTGTTTAGCCTCATAGGCTGATGAACCTGAAAATAAAAACAAACGGACGTCATTAAACTCGCCTGTAAACGTCTATTGTTTGATCAGCAACCCTATCCCAACCAAAGTCTTTAAGCTCACCATAAGAATTTCTTCTCATACATTCCCCTAAAACATGATACCTCAAGACGCATATTATCTTGTTCGCCATTTCATGTGTATCCCAGAAATCAACCTTAAAGCAGTGTCTAATCTTTTCAGCAACCCCAGCAGTCTTAGAAACAATGACAGGAGTTCCTGATGCTATTGCTTCAAGTGCTGTAATACCAAAGGGCTCAGCAACTGAAGGCATAACATAAACATCAGCCATTTCATAGGCTCTTGTTAACTCATCTTCTGATAAGTAACCTGTAAACACAACATTATCTGTGATACCCAAGTTAATAGCCTCTCTTATCAGCTCTGGTAATTTCTCTCCTTGGCCACCAACCACAAACAAAACATCAGACTTCTTTTCTAATACCTTCTTAGCAGTATGAAGGAAGAAATAAGGCCCTTTCTGATTCGTTAGCCTGCCTAAGAATAAGACTATATTTCTATGTTGCTTATTAGTGACGCCAAAGAATTTTGTATAATCTATGCCATTATATATTACTGTTATCTTTCTTTCATCAGCCCCATATCTTTCTATTAATTGTTTTTTCATGTGTTTACTAACTGTTATAACTTTATTCGCCTCTTCAATTCCATTTTTCTCTATATCAACAATGAACTTCATAGGATAGATGTTTGCAGTTCTGTCATATTCTGTTGAGTGGATAGTGACTACAAGGGGTTTTCCCATCCGATTTTTTAATTCAACGCCAGCAGAAAATGTTATCCAGTCATGACAATGAATTACATCAAATTTTCTTTGTAGTGCTAGAGCAATACACTTCTTATTGAATTCTCTCACTTCATCGAAAAAGTTCCACCCATAACCCTTTTCAAATGTTGTGGGGTCTGTTGCATTATAAGGATTAGATATCGCACTACCAACTTCTACGATTTCTACGTTTTCGAGGTCGTGTTTAGCATTTTCTGATCTCTTTGGAATGAAAAGAAGGACTTTAATACCTTTTTTACCAAGGTTTTTGACAAGCTCATAACAATGGGTCCCGAGACCTCCAGTCTTGGCTGGAGGAAACTCCCAGCCTAAAATTAGTATTCGCATTAAATCATCTTTTAATCTGAAATTCCTTAAACTTTAGATGAATTTTATCTCGTTTTAAAGGGTACCTCAATTTTTATATAATAGTTATAAGTATATCTATTTATAATTGTTCATAAATAATTTATAAAAGAGAGGGTAATAATGGAGAAAAATGTTTCAAATGAGCAGGCGTTTTGGTTCTGTACAGATTCTAGTTCGACAGGATTTGTAGCTCACAACTTAGAAGAGCTAAAAAGAGGCTTTAGAAAAGCTCCAATGAAGTCCATAAAGTTTCATTTAAGAGATGATAAAAATGATTTTGAGGCATGGCTAAGAAATATAATGGAAGAGCCAAAATTAGCAGATAATATGGTGTCTATAAAAGAAAAATTTTTGAAGGGTTCTTTGAAAGGAATTGCTTTGAGAAAAAATTTAACTAAATCTATAGAAGTTAGATAACCTTTAAATATGTTCAATCTATAACTGAATTAAATGAAGTTGATATGCTCTAGTTGTGGAATAAATGTTGTGGGACAGGAAAACTTTGTCAAGTTTAACTGTCCTTTTTGTGGAGAAGGAGTCATAATAAGATGTAACAAATGTAAGAAATTAACAGTTCCTTACAAGTGTAGTGTATGTAATTTTGAGGGACCATAATGGGAACGGTTGCTGTTACCTTTAAGATAATGCCAGAATCATTGGATGTTAATGTAGAAGAGATAAAGAATGAAATTTCTAAGATGAGGAAAATTCAAGACTATAATATAGAGACTGTGGCTTTTGGTTTAAAGATTCTGAGAGTCCTAATTCTCATCCCAGATCAGGTGGGAACAGAAAAAATAGAAAATGAGATAAAAAACGTCAAAGGAGTTTCCGAGGTAGAGGTCGAGTCTTCAACACTCATTTAATTTTACCACCAAAGAGTAAATATATAAACCTAACTACATCAATATTTATATACTTGAAGCACTATTCAAGTTTAGAAATTAGGAGGTAATAGAAATGGTAGAATTTGAGACAAAAGAAGTAAAGGACATCAAGTTTGGAAACAACAACAACAAGTTCTTGGAAGTAGCAAGAAAAGTCGCTAAAACACCTGAGGGTGAAAACGAATTCATATCTATATCAAAGGGGTTCATTACACCATCAGGACAAAAAAGATTCAAGAATGCGTTAGGTTTTCCAGCTGAAGAAGATATAAAAGAACAATTGATAGAAGCCTTGCAATCAATATGATTTTAGAAGGTAGTCGATGAAATTTATTGAGACTGAATTTTTTTCTTACCTTCACAAAGTTTGCAGCCATTTGGAGTAGTACACTTTATACAAACCACAGCTCCGCAAATTTTACACGTTTGGGTGGCTACACTACCACAGCACTGACAAATACCGATTTTCATATTATCACTTTAGTTTCTGTAAAAGACTTATATACTTATCAACCCTTTTAACTTCTTTTTCTAAAATATTTAGTGTTTTCAAAACACTATTCTTCTCACCATCTTTCATTTTTTTCAAATTATTTTTGTATTCTTCAAATTTGTTCAAAGTATTATTTATATCTTTTTGAATTCTTATCAGAAAGGCCCTCTTCAAACCCTCTAATAAATTGCCCTGGAGCTCAACGTACAATTTTCTATCACCGACTTTCTTTATTTTCTTAATCATTCCTAAAACCTCTAAAAGATCTAAGCTTAAAGATATAGTTGATATTGAATATCCTGTCTCTCTTGATAATTCTTGTAAGGAAAGTTTTTTGTCTGAGACTAATAAAGCAGCAATTATTCTTCCATGAATTTCAGAATAGCCTATGGAAGAGGCTATATCTGCGAATGTTGCATAAATATCCCTCTTTATTTCTTTCACACCCATAATTACCACAATGTTGTATAAACTAATGAAGTTATGATAATGGCTACAATTGCACCTGCTATAGTCTGTGAGAGATTATGAATTCCCATTTTTATTCTAGCCAAAATCACTATTAATGTTAAAACATAAAGAGGCATTAATTCTGCCCCAAAAACATAAATTAGCGCTGTTGTCGGTCCGGCATTACCTGCTGTATGTGCAGATATCTTCCAAAATAAATTAATTATGCATAGTGCAGATGTTACAAAAGCATAATTTACTGATATAACAAACATGATATGGGAATTATAAAACCAAAATATGACAGAAGATATTAAAAAACTAGTGATGTAAGCCAAATATACTTTAGTTCTCTTCTTCCTTTTTATGTTTATATCTTCCCTACTGAAGTAAAAAATCGAAGCTATTGGTAATAAAGATAAAAATATACTTCCTATTAGAATGCTTGAAATCGGATCTAGAGACCCTAACCCTATAGGAGAAAAAAAGGAAAATATGAGAGTTAAATAAATTGGAATTATCGAAGGTGAAAGAACAATTGAAATGATGTTATATATTTCCTTCTCCATAGTTAACTTTATATAATTCCGAATATATAAACTTTTATAACTTTTGAAAAGTTCCAAAAGTTGATAAAATGAATATTATTAAAAATACACAGTCTTTATGTCCTGAGTGTTTGAAAATTCTTTCAGCAACAATTTTTGAAAGAGACGATAAGGTTTGGATAAATAAAAAATGTCCTGAGCATGGCGAATTTGAAGATTTATACTGGGGAGACTACAAGTTGTATTTAAAGGCTACTAAATTTGCTCACGACGGAAAGGGAATATTAAACCCCAACGTTGAAGTTACAAAAGCATGTCCACAAAATTGTGGGTTATGTAGCATGCACCTTTCTCATACTGCTTTAGGAAATATTGTTGTTACAAATCGTTGCGATCTTCAATGTTTTTATTGTTTTTTCTATGCCAAAGCGATGGGATATGTTTATGAGCCTTCTTTAGATAAGATAAGAATGATGCTAAGAAAAATGAGGGAAGAAAAACCCGTTGAAGCAAATGCAGTTCAACTTACAGGTGGGGAGCCCTGTATAAGAAAGGATATCATTGATATAATAAAAATAGCTAAAGAAGAAGGATACGATCATGTTCAATTGAATACGAATGGAATTCGTTTTTCACAAAGTCTTGAATTTGCAAAAAACGTCAGAGAAGCTGGAGTAAATACTATTTATTTGAGTTTTGATGGAACAACACCTGAAACAAATCCTAAAAACCATTGGGAAATGCCAAGAATACTGGATAATTGTAGGAAAGCAGATATAGGAACTGTCCTTGTCCCGACTGTGATAAATACCGTTAATGATCATGATGTTGGAAATATTTTGAAATTCGGGATAAAGAATATTGATATAGTTCGCGGTGTCAATTATCAGCCAGTTTCTCTCGTTGGCAGAATAACTAATGCGGATAGAAAAAAATTTAGAATAACCATACCAGATGTAATTAAAAAAATTGAAGAACAGACTGATGGTTTAGTTTCAAGAGAGTATTGGTACCCAGTTCCTGTCGTAGCTCCAATAACTCACTTCTTTGAAGCCTTAACTGATAGACCACGATATGAACTGACAGCACACCCTGTTTGTGGTATGGCCACATACTTGTTTCTTGATGGAAATAAGGTCGTTCCATTACCTGAATTTTTTGATGTTGAAGGATTTTTAGAATTCTTAGAAGAGTTAGTAGAGCAGATAGAAGGAATTACAGGAAAGATATACAGTTCTCTGAAGATTTTGTCAAAAATAAACAGCTTTGTAGACAAGGATAAACAACCTAGAGACCTGAATTTTGATAAAATGATTTTCAATATATTAAGGACTGGTAATTACAAAACTCTTGGTGACCTTCATCACAAAGCTCTTTTTGTTGGAATGATGCATTTCCAAGACCTCTATAATTATGATATAGAAAGAGTTAAAAGATGTTGCATCCATTATGCACAACCAGACGGAAAAATAATTCCTTTTTGTGCTTTTAATGTTATACCTCAATGGTACAGAGATAAAATACAAGAAGAATATTCTTTATCTATTCCAGAATGGGAGATGAAAACAGGAAGAAAATTAGAACAAGATCTTTACAAAAGAAATAAAGAAGAATTAGAAGCAGACCCACTTTATAAAAAAACATATGAGAGATTCGTTAAAACTTCTTAATTTATATTTTTAAAATCATTTAAGATAATTATGGGAGTCCAGATTTCTAAAATTCTTCCGAAGAGAGAGATTGAAATAAAAGACTTGATGGGAAAAAAGATAGCTGTAGATGCATTTTTATGGTTACATCAATTTTTAAGCATAATTAGACAGCCAGATGGAACTCCTTTAAAAGACTCTAAAGGAAGAATAACGAGCCATCTGAGCGGGTTGTTTTATCGTTCTGCAAAGATGCTAGAAAATGATATAAAACTTGTTTGGGTTTTTGATGGCGAAAGACCTGACTTAAAATTGAGAACCATTGAAAACAGAAAAGATTTGAAAAGAGAGTCGTACAGAAAATGGCAAGAAGCTTTAGAGGCAGGAGATTTAAAAGAAGCTAGAAAAGCTGCTCAAGCTACATCAATTTTAACTGAAGAGATGATTGAGCAATCAAAAGAATTGTTGGAATATATGGGAATTCCAATTATTCAAGCTCCAAGTGAGGGAGAAGCCCAGTGTTCTTATCTGTGTCAAGAAGGTTTAGTTTACTCTGTTTCAAGCCAAGACAGTGATAGTTTATTGTTTAATTCTCCAAGGCTTTTAAGAAACTTAAACATAACAGGCAAAAGAAAATTACCAAGACAAGATGTTTACATTGAAATAAAACCAGAACTAATAGAATTGAAAAACGTTTTTAAAGAATTAGGTATTAAAAGAGAGCAATTAATTATAATTGGTCTTTTAGTTGGTAGTGATTATAATTCAGGAATTAAAGGTTATGGTCCTAAGAAAGCCTTAAATCTTGTTAAAAAGGAAAAAACTTTAAAAAACGTTTTGAAAAAAATTGAGTGGGAATTTGAAGTTCCTGCAGAAAATATATTCGAATTCTACTTAAATCCCCCCGTTGACAAGGATATTGAAATTGAGTTCGGACAGCTACAGCCTGATAAAATTTTGAAATTTTTGGTAGATGAACATAATTTTTCACAAGATAGAATTGAGAAAGTTATAAAGAATTTGACAGAGGCCAGACAAAAATCTCTTGGAAGTTGGTTAAAGTGAAATTTTCTAAAGTACCAGAATTAAAAAAACTAGTAACTTTTATACCAAACAAAATAGAACCGATACACAATTGGTATTATTTTAAAGAGGGATTCTCTAAACAATTAGTTGATATATTTCTAGATAGATTCAATTTAAATGAAAATTCAATTGTCTTAGATCCATTTTGTGGTGTTGGGACAACTCTGTTAACATGTAAACAAAGAGGTATAAAATCAACTGGTTTTGATGTTTCTCCATTGTTTATTTTTATTTCAAAAGTAAAAACAAGAGATTATGATTTAGACGAGTTAAGAGAATCTGTTAAAGAAGCATTGAAATGGAAGTTTGAAAGACCAAAGAAAATTCCTAAAGAAAAATACATAAAAAGGGCTTTTTCTAAATACACGCTAGAAGATATAATTTTTTATAAAAATAAAATTCTTGAAATAGAAGATGATAAGATAAGAGATTTCTTCTTATTAGCTTTAATAGACAGTTCAATAAAATCCGGTTGGGTCTTAAAGGACGGGGCAGTGGTTAAAATAGAGAAAAAAGGAAAACCTCCTTTGAAAAAATATTTTAAATACAAAATCAGGAAAATGCTAAAAGATGTTGAAAGAACTAAAATAAAACCTGTTAATACTATAATTGAAGTTGGTGATGCGAGAAATATTAGTTTGGATGACAGTACAATAGATGCCGTTATAACATCACCACCCTATTTGAACAAGATAGAATACACAAAAATATATAAAATAGAGACTTTTTTGTTTTTTAATTTACCTCAAACAGAACTAAAATCTTATGTAGCTTCTAGAGTAGAAGACACGGATGTGAGTGGATTGGGTTTGGATGAAAATTTACCTCTAATTGCAAAGAAATATTTTAAAGACATGGACAAAGTTTTTAAAGAGCTTTACAGGGTTTGCAAAGATGATTCAGAATTAGTTGTTGTTGTTGGTGGAGGCTGTTTTCCTGATAGGGTTGTTGAGGCAGATAGAATAACAGCAGAAATTGCTGAAAAAAATGATTTCAAAGTAAAAAACATTCTTATAGTAAGAGATTCTTGGTGCACGAGAGCAAGAACAATTAAAGTTGGAAAAATAAGAGAAAGCATAATTTTATTAAAAAAATAATTATTTCTTTTTGTGTTCCCTATACTTTATTGCAGCTTTCTCATTTTTTCTACTCAATTCCCTTAAAACAATTAATCTTATCTCTTCTGTAGAAATTCCATCATAGAACTCGTTGCTGACAACGGTTGCTATTTCTCTTGCTACTGCATCAGATGCTCCTGCCTTTTTACATGATTTGGCCAACTTCTTTTTATCAAATTTTTCTGAGCTTCCACCCTTCTTTTTAACAAACAAATTATCACTCCTTAAAACCGTATTTTCCTACTAAGGGAACAAACATGAATGAACCTATCGTATTTCTTTTAATACCATCTTCTGTTTTTTCAATAACATTCATTTCCTGTAAATACGGATTTCCTATGGGGATAACTATTATCCCATTTATTTTTAACTGATCTAACAAAGGTTTTGGAACATCAGGACATGCAGCAGTTACTATTATTCTGTCAAATGGTGCATGTTCTTTTAGTCCTAGAGAACCATCACCTTCTATTACTTCAACATTATTTACATTTAATTTTTTTATATTGTTTTTAGCAAAATTTACAAGTTCTGGTATTATTTCTATGGTATAAACAAACCCTGACTCCCCAACTAATTTTGATAGTATTGCAGCTTGCCAACCAGACCCAGTTCCTATTTCCAAAACCTTCTGCCCCAGCTTTACGTCTAAAGCCTCTGTCATTGCAACAACAGTTGAGGGTTGAGAAATGGTTTGACCATGGCCAATTGATAAGGGAGAATCTCTATAAGCCAATTCTCTAATATCCTCGGGAACAAAATTATGTCTAGGGACTTCCTTTAAGGCATTTTCTACCTTTTTTGATTTTAAATAGCCCATATATCTTACGTGTTCAATTAATTTATCATTCTCCAATTTAAATGCCATAAATTTATTTTGTAGTATACATATAAATCATCTATGTCTGATGACTTAGAGACCCTTGTGAAAAAGATAAAAACCATGGAAATAAGGGGTGCTAGAGAGATTGCACTAGAAAGCCTAAAATTTCTAAGGAAATTTTGCAGAAAAAAAGGATTTGGAAAGGAATTTGAAAAGGCTGCAAGAAAATTAGAAAAAACAAGACCAACAGCAGTTGTTCTTCATAATTGCTTGGAAAAAATAAGAGAGAAAAGAAAAATTGAAACTATAAATAAACTTTTAAGAAGACTAAACAGAGCAACAAAAGAAATAGCTAAAAGAGGTAGTAGAATAATAAAAGATGGATATACAATAATGACTCATTGTCACTCAGAAGAAGCAGTTGCCGTTATAAAACAAGCATTCAAAGAAGGCAAGAAAATCAAAGTTTATGCAACTATGACAGAGCCACGGGACCAAGGACTAATAACAGCAAAAGAATTGACAACAATGGGAATAGATACTATTTTAATAATTGATTCTGCCATAGAATTCTTTATTAAGGACGTTGATATTGTGATAGTTGGAACAGATGCAATTAGAAAAGAAGGTATTGTTAATAAAATTGGGACCTATCCTATGGCTGTTGTTGCTAAAGAGCATAAAAAACCATTTTATGTTGTTGGCGACACTCTAAAATTGGATAGAAGAAAAAAATTAATAATTGAAGAAAGAGCAGTTTCCGAGGTTTACAAAGACGGTTTAGCAATAAGAAACCCAGCATTTGATGTAACACCTTGGAAATATGTTAAAAGGGTTATAACAGAAAAAGGAATACTAACACCAGGAAATATTTTAAAGATGTTAAAATGAAAAGAAAAAAATCCAGAAGAAAAATAAAAAGAAAAAAACCAAGAAGGGTTAAAAAAATTAAGAGTCCAGTAATTGCTGCATTCTTGAATACCATTTTATGGGGATCTGGATATATCTACCTTAACAAGAAAAAAACCCATGGGATATTCGAATTAATAACATACATTCTGCTGTGGCTATTCTCAGTTTGGTATGTATTTAATGCAGGACAACTTGTCTTTGCTGGAGTATTTTGGATATTTTTTTGGTCAATTTGGATAAGCATATTCCTCGCTTATGATGCATACAAACTTGGCAGGAATAAAAATGAGTTATATTAATTTAAATTACAAACCAAACAAAAATGACCTAATTTGTGAATTCAGAGTAGAGCCTAATAAAATTTCCATAAAAAAAGCAGCAGAATATATCGCTGCTGAAAGCTCTATAGGAACATGGACAGATGTTCGCATGAGGCCAAGAATTAGAAAAATCGGAGCTAAAGTATTTTCCATAAAAGGAAAATATTTGAAAATTGCCTATACTTCTGATTTATTTGAACTTGGGAACATACCACAAATTCTCAGTAGTATAGCAGGTAATGTTTTTGGAATGCGGGCTATCAAAAATTTAAGACTAGAAGACATTAATTGGCCTGATAAAATTATAAAATCTTTTAAAGGGCCTTTGTTTGGAATAGAAGGAATAAGAAAATTGTTGAAAGTTCCTAAAAGACCTTTGTGCGGAACAATAATAAAACCGAAACTTGGTTTGAATGAAATAGAACATGCCAAAGTTGCTTATGATTCCTGGATAGGAGGAATTGATATTGTTAAAGACGATGAGAACCTTTCTAATTTGAAATTTAATAGATTTACAAAAAGAGTTTTACAAACATTAAAGACGAGAGATAAAGCTGAAAAAGAGACTGGAGAAAGGAAAATGTACATGCCGAACATAACAGCTGAATTAGATACTATGTTGGAAAGGGCCAATTTTGTTAAAGAGGCTGGTGGAGAGTATGTAATGGTTGACATAATGACAGTCGGCTGGTCTGCCCTACAGACATTGAGAGATGCCAATGATGATTTGAAACTGGTTTTACACGCCCATAGGGCTGGGCATGCAGCAATGACAAGAAATAAAAAGCATGGGATATCGATGTTAGTTATTTCTGATGTTGCTAGATTAATAGGAGTTGATCAAATTCATATTGGAACAATAGTAGGAAAAATGGAAGGTCCTAAAGAAGAAGTTTTAACAATAGAAGAACAAATTGAAAAAAGAATTGTAAGAGAACATAAGCATAGTTTAGCTGAAGATTGGTTTAATATAAAGCCAGTTTTTGCGGTCTGTTCAGGGGGGCTGCATGCAGGACACGTCCAGAAACTTATTAAAATGCTTGGAAACGATATTGTAATTCAAGCAGGTGGTGGGGTACATGGCCATAAAATGGGAACAAGGGCAGGAGCAAAGTCTATGAGACAAGCCATAGATGCGGTTATGAAAGGTATCTCTTTAAATGATTTTGCAAAGAAAAATAAAGAGTTAAAAGTTGCTTTAAAACAATGGGGATGATTTGGTGAACGAAGAGAAAGCTAAAAAAAGAAGGTTTAGTCTACCAAAGTTAACAAAATTTGATATAATTTCAATAGTATTTCTACTAGTTTTCTTGATACTAGTTTCCATTCCTGTTTATACTTCTAAAGGTGATTGTGAAATTGCAAGACCAGGATATAAATGTGCTTCTATCAAGGAAGTTATGATTGAAAATTGTAATTACTGGGGAAATTATAGTTGTGATACCTCTGCTGACATAAGCTTAGAGCAAGTAGAATGGTATATACAAAATTTATGTGAATTGCAAAACAAGTATCATGAGTCTGGTTTAGATTGCTCCAACTTAAGAACAGCTTGTAATAAAATTTCTGGTAAACAAATTTGTCCATTAACTTCTGGATTTACATTTGGGTGAAAGAATG
>Ga0209636_10000183_pt1 | contig 53692 bp, 47 predicted proteins | sample DeeMarSWOR152_54_FD_187464 | JGI IMG/M metagenome (GOLD analysis project Ga0209636, IMG submission 187464) | Marine sediment microbial communities from White Oak River estuary, North Carolina - WOR-1-52-54 (SPAdes) (version 2) | ecosystem: Environmental > Aquatic > Marine > Intertidal zone >...
GTAGGTCCAGTAGCAGGCATAGACGGTCTTGTCTTCAGTGACCGACAGCGTCATGGGGTTATCGTCGTTGCAGATGTCATCGTAATAGTAGCAGGCGAACACGTGGTAATGGCCGTCGAAGATAGGACTTTGAACGCCGATCACGTGGTCTCCTTCAAATACGGTGTAAGTGTAGCCCGTGGTACCCACATACTCGCCGTCAATGGAAAGCGGCACGTAGCCCGGTTGACCATAATTATTAACAGCAAGCATCGTTAACTGATGTGTTGGCCCAACGTGTATACGGTGTGGGCTAGACCAGCTGCTCCATCCGCTGTTTGGGCATCGGGCTTGAATCCTAACGTCATAAGGACCTATTGAATTCCATGAATGGGTTGCGCTGGCGGCGTCGCCGTCAGAATACCAGACTGTCTCGTCATAATCCGAGCCATCACCCCAATCAAACCTGTACTGTATATCGTGGGCATAAGGGTTCGTCGCAAAACCGCTGAATTCACAATACACACCGGTGTCTGCAAACTCGGGACCACTAACATACTGTGGAGTTGCAACATCGGCTGGAGAAGTGTAATAGCTTAAGTGTATGTTTCCGTTGCCATAGACTGCTAATGTGCTTGTAGGCCATTGACCTGTATAATTCCACCAATATGGCGTAAATCCCGTTCGTAATTCTGTACCAAAGAAAGAGCTACCCATGAATTGCACTGAAGCAGTATTCAAAGCCTCAATCACCGACTGGTCATTATACATAGCGTGTCCCAAGAAGCTGCAAACCCAATAGTAGTACGGATTGTCATACGGGCCGAGAGGTTGCGATAGAGATGCTGAGCCTCCAATGAAGCCTATGTAAACCTGCCTTCCCCAATCTGGATCAGCATAGCCGTCATCACTAATGTGGTCTTTAATGGTGAAATTTGGTATTGCGCTCTTGTCTTTTACATAACGCTTCGTCCAAGCGAACGGCATACCTAATGCTCTTTCAGAGAGTGGCGGTCCCAAGTAGCCTTGTCCCTGGCTTAAATCTGCGGACATACAAGTGCTGATAAACGCAAAGATCAGCTTGCCAGGATTAACATAAGACCCTATGTCCATGTCGTAAACACCGTTATTTGGATGCTCGCCTTCATCATCATATGTACCCCAGTTGTCTTCAAACATGTAATGAAATTCGCCAGGAGGGGCGAGACCGTAATCGTCTCTTCCGACGCCATGATCGAAATCAACTACCGCCAAGTAATCATTGTAATATTGCAAAGTGGATATGTCACTTAGTATTTGGTTTTTTGAGGAACCGGGGTTGTTTATTCCTTGGTGATTAATACCGTTGTTTCCCGTGTAGCCACCTACAATGAAATAATCCGTGAGGTAGCCTGCGGTTTCCCGCTGAGCATCAATTTCATCTTTACTTTTACGCCAGTTAATCCAATTATCAGGGTCTGGTATATATTCTCCAGCTCCTGTGCTTTCAGAACCCCAAACTACTGCGCCACGATTCGTTGCACTAACAGTCGATAGTGAACCTAGAAATACGGTGGATAATATAAGAGTACAAAGAACTATTCCGCCAGCCTTGAAACCTCTGTGTTTCTTAAGCAGATTGTAATAAAGCAATTTTTTCTTTCCACCTATCCAAACAATGGCAAATATCCCGGCAACGACGACACATGCTGGAAGCATAATCACCATAGCCATATTCACATTAGCTTCAGACAACGACTCTTGTTCAGTCAAGTCTGCAGTAGGAACTCCCTCGGGCGGAGGCATTGTTGACCATGCTTCTTGCACCCTCCTGACTTCTCCAGTATCAGCCCAAATATCAACTTGTACGCCGTACATGTAGCCATACCATTTGTCTAAGGCAATGCCGACACGCCAAACAGGATAAAGCGCCAACGGGTCTTCACTGCGTGTATTGTCTGCACTTAGCGAACCGTCGAAAAGCAAAGCCGTCCAACGCACGTTTGACTCATTAAAATTCTTCGCATCCAAGCTAGAATCATCAATCTTTAGGCTCCAAGCGTGATTTTTAGCGGTGTGCAACGCAATAGCGATGGCTTTTTCTTTAGAAAGGTTTACGTTCGTGCTGTCAACATTGTATAGTTGCCAATTATCAACAAAAGCCGCCAAGAAGCCATCTTCAACGATAATGCTTATAAACTTGGAGTATGGAGCTATTGCGCCGTTAGAAGTGTAATACCATTTAAACGTAGTGCAATCTTCAGTAAAAGTAGCCTCAAGCATGATGTTTGCTGAGCTTTTTGTAAAGTTTTCAGCGCTGTCCACTTTGTCTATCATTGATCTTAATTGACCATAAAGCGGATCAGCAGTATATGCTTGATAGTTGCTAAGAAAGGCTTTAGCAGCGAAAACATCCATAACTCCGAATATAGCGCTTTGAGTTCTATCGTTTTCGAGCACTTCTAGCATCTGCAACTTGCCGTTTGCAAAAGTATAGAACAACCGTGCATTGCCTTCTTCTGACGTGAGCACGTATTCTACGCTATTTTGAGGGACAACACCCATATATGACATAGCACTAGTTTGCGGATGTTCTTTGGTCGTAACGTTATACTTGCCCAGATCAAAACCCAGTACATCGCTCGACACCGCTAGCCCTTTTTGCTGAGTTGTCATTTCCGCCGCGTGCACGTTAGGTATCAGAGCTGTGTATGTGCTAGAGATAAACAGCATCGAAAGGATAACCGTTATGAACAGCAGTTTTCGTTTAGTTTCTTTAGCCATTTTTCTTTTTACCTCCATTTTTTGTTATGGAAAGGCTTTTTCCACTTGTTCTCTTTCTGCCCCTCACTTGGGGGCTAGGCGGTGACACGCCTCCGAAGCAGTCAGCTCTAGGCATGAAGCCCATTCCTCCTCTGCCGAAAGGAGAAATAGCGCTTCACAGGATTACCTCAACGGACTCAGTATAAGGGGAAGACGAAAAGTTTCGGAAATAGAGAGGTAAGTTAAAGTGATCGGCACAGGAGCTTAACTTTAACCTACCTCTCTACTGCTGAGAGTAGTCGTTTCTTCTCAGTTGTTATAAGTGGGCGTGAACTAAGTCAGCGCGGATTTGTTATGGATTTGGAGACTTTGATTGCTTCTTCTTGCAGGCGAAGAATCCTGCGGGTTCTCTCGCGTAGCCGGCGAACTAACGTTATGGAGCTTGTGCGGAAAGTCAACAGCACCTACAACCAGGTCAACTCAAACCTGCAAATCCTGCAAAAGGAAGAAATAGTTTCTGACGAGCATTTCGGACGAATGCGAGTAATCAAACTAAACAGAGAGAATCCCAAAACTGGGCTTCTGCTTCAAGCACTAAAAATACTCGAAACTCCTGAAGAAAGACAAACCAGCAAAAACAGACCGCCTCAGCTCGGTAAAAACTAGATTCTAACATTGTAGAATCGCCGAAAAAGCATTCGACGTTACCAAAAGATTCAAGTAAAGGATACGATTGCATTAATTCTTCTGTTTTGCCTTTGTGTTGAACATTTTAATGCAATTGTTTATAAGTGAGAATTTTCTGGTGTTTTCCCAAAGAAACTGGCGAGGATAATGATAGTACTACCAGTTCTCTTTGAATATGGTCCTATTTGCCAGATCTTCCCTTGCTAGGTCTATTTTGAGAACTAAAATTATCAATTTAGGGAGCACACAGCTACAATGAAGCAAAATAAGATATTGGCGTCAGCTTGTCGCCGAAAGATTTTGAAAGCATTATCGGAGAAAAAAGGAATCACCATAATGAAGCTGGTGAGAACTGTTAATAGCACGTATAATGAGGTTGACCGTAACTTGCGTATTTTGGAACGCGAAGGGATCGTTGCTCAACGATACGTTGGTCGCAGGCGTATTGTCCGTTTGAATTTTAAGAATGAAAAAACATTGGTTTCGCTTAAAATCCTGAAGATTCTGGAGCGCTCGGTTGACCTTAAGCAATTCCGCAGAAGCCTAAAGCGCCTCATGCAAAACACCAAAGAAAATGGCAATTGCTTGCAAGATTTACTTAACTTGAAAAACAGTAAAATGCAATAGCGTTCTCCAAAAAGCAAATCTGTTAGAAACCGTTTATTCCGTTTTCTTGCTTTTAGTCCCCCCTTTTGAAGCGCTTTCTTTTTTACGTTTGCCAGAGGGGTTTTGAAGCAAGGCTGTTACCGCGTCTTCAATGAATTGTTCTCGTGTTTTGTAGCCCAACTGCTTGTTTGCGTTTATCGCCGCGTCTATCTTCTCAAGCAACTCAGCGGGTATAATCACAGACTGAGCCGTTAAAGCGTCTATGACATCATTGTAAGTCTGGGATTTGCCAGTTTTAGCCATCATTTCTCCAAGCAACCGCGTAAGCTCACGATGAGCAGCATCCGAAATTCTTATTGTTTTCAACTTCAAACCGCTTCAAAAATGATTTTCTTAGCTTAAAAATTTAGCTTAAGCGCAGACGGACTTGAATTCAACGTTTTTATTCTCCATAGGCATCCCCACCCGTTTTCTGAGCGGCAACAAGGCTTCTGCCAAACTCACCCCTCTTTTTCTTAGATGGAGAATTAGCGCGCGCTATAAGGTTTACCTTTAACGTCTCACCTTCCTTAAAAGCATGTTCATTCCAACACGCCAGATTGACAGAGCTAGGCAGCTAAATTGAAGCGTTTCTGCAAGAAACTACGTCATTCGCAGTGTCATAATGGCTGGCTAAGCTTAAATTTTCACAGTGATAATATGTGCATGTCAAACGAGGCTGATTTACCGTGTCGTACGTTTTCAACATCCCATTCCGAAATAACGCCAAACTAAAACACGTTATCGATAAGGTCAAAGAAGATACGAAATTGCAGAGTTTCTGGAAATGCGCGAATGTAATGGCTATCGACCGCATGGGCTACACGGATCACGGTCCCACACACGTGAAAATAGTCGCCAACCTAGCGCTTAAGCTGCTGCGCATTCTTGTGGATAGGCAGGTTAAGCCTAGCATAGTTAGGAATTACGGCATGAAAAACGAAGACGCAGAAGTCGTGGTGGTTCTCGGCGCGATTTTCCACGATTTAGGCATGGTCGTCATAAGACACGACCACGAGAAGTACAGCGTGCTCATCGCCCTAGAATTCATTGAAAAATATTTAACGCCAATCTACTCGGAAGAAGAACGCGCGATAATTTGCTCCGAAGTGCTGCACGCTATTGTGGCTCACGAGCGTCCGAACAAGCCCTTGACGGTGGAAGCAGGTATAGTCGGCATAGCTGATGCGTTAGACATGGAAGCGGGAAGAGCAAGGATTCCTTTTGAGTCGGGAAAGATAGACATTCACGCGGTTTCAGCGCTCTCCATCGAGAAAGTGGAGCTTATAGAAGGCGAAAAAAAGCCGATTACCATAAAAATAACGATGTCCAACTCTGCAGGCGTTTTTCAGATAGACGAGTTGCTGAAGCCGAGAATCGAAACTTCAGGACTCCAAGAATACTTTCACGTAGTAGCGGAAATAACTGGAGAAAAAGAGAGAAAAATAATAGAAAAATTCGAAATCTAACAAACGTTTGCTGCATGTTGTGGAAGAGGGAAGTTTGATTTTGTCTGTTGTGCGATTTTTTGTCTATACCCCCTTATTTAAAGGCTGAAACGCGGTTTCAACCAAGCGTTAGCTGTTCCGCAATGAAGAGAAGTTGCTATTTATCCTCGCTGTCATTTAACACTGCGTTCACCTTATAGGTAAGGTTATAGGTATAGTTGGAATCGAGTATATGCTATGTGTTGTGCCCGCTTAAGGTTATGTGAGCTTGAAATATCGCAGGTAATCGCCGAGTATATAGTGCCATACTGCTTCGACCAAGAAAAACACTGCCAGAAACAGCAACATAGGTGACCACCACTCTGACGAGTAAAAAGACCACAATGCAACAAGGATTAAAGTCAGAACCAATTGAACCGAACCGAGTAATTCCAATTTGATTATTTCATTCAATTAAACTCTACCTCTAAGAGGATCTCCAAAAATTCAGATGTGGTGCAATTAATTAATATGACTAGCGGTATTGGGAGATTTCAAACATGAGGCATGGTTTGGGTTCTGAACATCCCCTTTGCGACAAAATTCAGCTTCTTATTATAATCTTGTTTTTTGTCTTGTGAGGAATTAATTCTTTGAGCTTCTTCATGTTTGGGTACTCAGCTGTTATTCTTAACGCACTTTCTTTTCCAGCGCTTCTTATAGGAACAATATTATTCTTATGTCTCAGCTTGTATCTTGTGTCCGTGTATTCTGTCTCTCTGTCTGTGTGTCTGTCACTGTCACACTCAGTCAGTCACTCACTACACGCACGCGCTAATCGAAATTTTTTATCAAAAATATCAATAATGATTTATGTCTCAATCAAAAATTAATACTTTAAATCACTTCCATGGTAAATTATAAATATTTCATATTTCAAACTCAATAACGTTGCATAAATGCTGGGAGGAATAATGAAGAAAACAATTTTGCTGATTGTGCTTTCAATGTTGCTGTTGTGTGCAATGGCGGTTCCAGCTCTGGCTCAATACGACTGGGACGTTGGTATCGCGGTAGGCGACTGGTTCTTGTACGAAGGCACCCTTCTCTTTTATGACAGTGCAACCGTACCATTCCCGCCTCCGTATCTGGAATATCTGCAAGTGTATGCTGAGTCCGATTGGATGAACTACACCGTTATTGATATAACGCCGGGCGATGGTGGTGACAACGTAACCTTTTCGGTCTTAACACATTGGTCAAACGGAACCGAAACTACATCTGAGTTGGTAGATAACATGACGAGCAGCATGACGCTGATGGTTATCGGCGCTAATCTTGCAGATTATACAGAAATACGACCTGAATATGATATCCTTGGCTGGCCAATGCCAGCAAGATATCTAAACGAGTCATTTATGCTTGACACTGACAATGGAACAAGAGAAACGAATGTACTGGACCACGATAGTGACATTTTCACTAATATTTATCACTATATATACTACTGGGACAAAGAAACTGGAATTCAAGTTTACTTCGAAAATTACGCAACAGACGTAGTGACAGAAGAGGGACAGCCGTACAGCTACAAGTGTAAGTTAGATCTAGTAAATTCAAGCTCAGGTGTAATAGTACCTGATCTTACAGGGCCAGTTATGCTGTCAGCGTTCATTGCAATTACCGTTCCAATAGTTCTTTACAAACGAAAAAAACTACTCATCTAAACTATTCTTTTCTTCTTTTTTATTAAATTTTAATCAACCAATCATTTCTGCTTTAGATGACTCGCTTCTGGAAAAGGGATGGTACGCATTTATTCTCAAGGTACCACGCTTTGTATCGTTGCCTACTTTTCTGCCATTAAAGATTTTCATCTTGTGAACACATCCAATCCGACATGAGTGATGCCCGCATCAATTCCAAACGCGACATTTCCAAAGAGAACCTCAGAGAAAATCTTTAGAGCAAACAGCGCTAAATTCGAATTTGAGAAGGGTTTCTGCTTATGACTTGTGGATATGACACGGTTGAGCGGATGAGAGTTTTGGAGAAGCCCCATGAAATCTGGAGTTGCAAAAAGCTGTTATAGGTGCACGAAAGTATTCCCAAAGCAGATAAGGTTACAGAAACTATATTGAAGACCAAGAAGAAAATACTTCAGTAACTTCATCCTAAAAAAACAGGAGAATATGCAATGGAAACACGAATAGAAACTGACCCACTCGGCAAGAAGGCAATACCCAAAAATGCTTATTATGGAATTCAGACTTTAAGGGCAACGGAGAACTTTCCCGTAAGCGGAATCAAGGCACCTGTGGTGTTTATCAGGGCTTATGTCCTCGTTAAGAAGGCTGCGGCTTTGGCAAACGCGGAAGTAGGCTGGCTCGATCAAAAGACCGCAAAGGCTATTGTTCAGGCTTGTGACGAGATTCTCGCTGGCAAACTTCTGGACCAGTTTGTGGTGGACATCTTTCAAGCTGGAGCTGGCACATCTTTCAACATGAACGTCAACGAGGTCTTAGCCAACAGGGCTCTGGAAATTCTGGGCAAAGCGAAGGGCGATTACAAAAGCGTGAGCCCCAACGACGACGTGAACATGGGACAATCCACGAACGACACGTTTCCCACAGCCATGCACGTTGCTGTTTTGATGGCTCTGCAACCGTTGCTTCAGGAACTGGACAGCCTTGCAGAAGCTTTTGAAGAGTTAAGCAAGAAACACAGTAAAACGTTGAAGTCGGGTCGAACTCATCTTCAAGACGCTGTGCCTGTAACGATTGGGCAGGAGTTCAGTGCGTACGCATCAGCTGTGAGGAATGCCTGTGAACAGCTGAAAGAAAGACAGAAAAACCTTTATGAAGTCGCGCTGGGCGGCACGGCTACGGGCACGGGAGCGAATGCCCATCCTCAATATAAGCAAGTTGCAGTCGCGGAATTGGGAAAGATGACTGGTTTTCCGTTAAAGCCAGCCAAGAACGCGTTTGAGGCGCTACAGAGCTGCAGGCCAGTGCAAGCAGTATCAAGCGCACTTAAAGAATTAGCTTTAGAGCTTATCAGAGTGGCGAATGATCTGCGGTTACTCTCGTCGGGTCCTACGACAGGATTGGCTGAGATCGTGCTTCCGCCAGTGCAGCCTGGCTCGTCTATAATGGCTGGGAAAGTTAATCCTGTGATAGCTGAGTGCTTAGACATGGTGGCATTCCAAGTGGTAGGCAACGATTTGACAGTGTCTTTTGCGGTGCAGGCTGGTCAGCTGGATTTGAATGTCATGACGCCTGTGATCATGCATAACGTGCTCTTTTCCATTCAGCTCTTAACTAATTATCTGCCAGTTTTTAGAAGAAAATGTGTTGAAGGAATAACTGTAGACAAGAAACGCTGCGCCGAGTACTTGGAAAAGAACCCTGCTTTAGCTACGTTTCTGTCGCCGCACATAGGCTATTTGGAAGCCAGCAAAATAGCAAAGCAAGCACTGGAAGAGGGTCGTTCGGTGAAAGAGATTGCACTGGAAAAAGGATTACTTAAACCTGAAGACTTAGAGAGAATATTTGACCCGAAACGGTTGCTCAATGAGAAAAGATGAATTATTGGTTAAGCCCTTTTTTATGCGTCGGCCATCTTCATGGTCGCAAGTAACCATGCGTTTTGTTATGTGGTTATTCCATAAACGCTGATTTGAACGATGGCGTCTGTTGATGCAGAGCTTGCTTTGGCGTCAACCAAGATTTCCCAAATTATGCTCTGTGAAGGTAGCATTTTCAGAATGTCATCGTCATCTAGCCATAAGGTAGTGGCGTTGCTAAAGGATTTTTCAACGCTTCGTGAGATTACGTTGTCGACAAATTCCAAGCGGAACCTAACTGTGACTGTTTCGTTATTGGCGAAGCTACCTCGAACTTGTATTTTTGGCTTGAAGTCTGCAATGGTAAGTGGTCTTAGCTGAATGTGTTCTGTTGGTCCGTATTGCCCGTTTAGACCTATTGGAACATTCAGGTTTTCTTGTTTAAAGACGGCGCCAAGTCCAGAAATCCATTTGTTGAATGGGTTGTAGATTCTGGCGGTCCAATTGCCTAAGAAGCTGATACCCCCTGCAAGGATTGGAGGTGTAATTGATGTTTCTCCCAAGGATATTGCATAAAGTTGTTCTGGATAATCCGCGAATGATTCGAAGACTACTCCGGATAGTAACGTTTGATGCATTGAGCCGTCAACCAGAAGCCCAGTCTGATTTCGTATAAAACCGTTTTCGCCCATCCACATTCTCACATCTTGCAGTTGGCTGTCGGAGAATTCTGCGAGGCGCTCAACTATTATGCCCACCGAATTGTCAAAAATACTGAAAAAGCAACGGCTGATTTTCGAGCTGGCATAAGATCCGGTAGCGTTACCTGTTGGTGTCCTGAAAACTATGCTTTCTGTGGAATTTACGAAACGGCAGTTCTCTATTTTTGTGCCTTCGCTCCAAGTTTCTGTATTAGCGAGTTCGAGTGCTGTGGAGCTGTTTACGAACGCCATGTTTGATACGGTTGTTCCGAAAGAGTTTTCGATTCTTAAGGTGCCGTTGATTATTGTTAAATCTGAAACAACGTTGTTCTGCGAGAAGGCGTAGTTGTCGCCTTTTAGGATTATCTTTTTGCCGTTGCCTATTATTGTTGCTCCGTCGCCAACTATCTTAGCGTTTTTCTTGTTGAATACTTGAACGTCTGAACTCAATGAGTAATTGCCAGGTTTAATGTAAACTGAATTTCCGTTAGCTATTGCTTGACCAATGACGAGGGAAGCGTTAGCAGACGTGAAGTCTACAGCGCCGCTTGCCTGATTTTTTGCCTTGTACATACCGCTATCTTGAAAAATTACATAATCGTATGTTGAATCGTGAGCAGCGTCTTGCAGTGCACGCCTTTGGTCAAGTATTAGGTACGTGTTGACAACTGAAAGAGCGAGAGCAATTATCAAAATTAAGGCGTAGATACGCTTGGAGGAAAGAGTTATTTTCATAGCTGGTTTCGTCCTGAAATAATTTTGAAATGATACAGGAATAGATGTAGAGAACCATTCGTTAAATAAGTTTTATCATTACATTAAATGATTGTCCAACAAAAGGAAAAGAAGTTGAGTTTTTACGGTTCTTCTTTCTTTAAAGCACTATCATTGGCACTACTACGATGCTATTCAGCAATAATTTGACTGCAGCTGCTCATTATACAAGATTTTACAATGAAAATATACAACTATTTCATAGATGAAATTCAAAGTAAGATTAGCACATACACTAATTAGCATTACGCCAAAAAACCTAGGTTGAACTCTCTTCTAGTCCTCTCTTTTTGTCAACTTCAACTCCATCGTTAATGGCGCATCGTGTTTTGCCGCGCTGATCTATCGCTTTCTTTCTTCGCTGATCTGCTTTTTCTTGTCCAATAAGCTTGGCCAGATTACGCCAATAAGTTTTGTTTGATCCAGTAAGCTCTATTTCGTCACGGTTTTCGCGTAGTTCACGTTTGTAGTCTTCATAGGTTTTAGGCTTTTTTATTGCCTTCCGTAAGTGCAAGGCGGTTTGTCGTAGACGGCTTACGATTAGTTGCTTTCTTTTTTGACGGCTTCCGTCTATCTTTTGTCTATCTCGCAAAAAAACTCCTCTAACTGGTAACCCTCATAGTCCCTTTATTCTTTCTTCTATAATGTAAATTTTGTGATGAAACAGGTGGTATGATAGGTTCGCCTAAATTCTTTTTCACATCGGATAGACATCAGAGTCCTTAAAACCCATTCTGAACAAAGCATCTCTTATGGCATGAAAGCTAATTTGAAAGTTTTAAAATAAAAACGACTTATGAAAACGAGGCGTTTCCTGAAAAACGGAAGAGTTGGTGAATTTTGTATTAGAGATAGAAAGCTAGGTATGTTGCTATTCCGAATATCACAGATATTGTCCACAGCAGAGCCGTAATATCCATTAGCCTCTTCCTTCTTATGCACGTCTTAATGTTTGATGATTGAAGAATCCATGCTGCAACTAACACAATGCCAAGAATTAATGCAACTGCACCTGTTATAGCGTGAACCCACATTGTTTGAACACCCGTATGTAATGTATCAGTCGTGAAGAACTCAAAACCATCAAGGAATGATGGGCCCATAGCCAGCAAGAAAGAGATGAGATGCAGAAAAACCGCTATACCCATAACGGAACCGTGTATCCTGAACTTGCCTTTAGTCTTGTATACTAACCCGGTAAGAAGTAAAAGAAACGAAATTATTTGAATCAGAAGATTTATATCTGTTATAAGCACGGCGTTTGTACCAAATATTCCCGACAAAGCTTCACCCTCTCGTTTTTGTCATACCAACTAAATTAAAAGTTTTTTCTATTTTCTTTTTCTACTAAGTCAAAAACCTAAATCTGCAAGGTTTATCCATTTAGTACGCTTTGTTTCTTTTTTTGTTAGAATTAAGCAGGATGAGGATAGAATGTATTGTATCAAGCTTTTCAGAAAACCAAATTAACCCTCTTTTTTGTCTACGCAAAAACAGATATATCTAGAAGTTATTTAGATATCGATTAATATTTTCAAGAGACATACTAAGGATGCGAAAACGGTTCAAGAAGAGAGGTTGTAAAAGATGGATTCCTTAACCGATCGACAAAATGTTGAGTATTTTCATCGCAGCTACAAAGCATCAGATGGATTATGGTTCATGAAAGTAGAGGAAAAGTATGGTTTTAACGCTGCTTTAGAGATAGACAAAGAAGTCTGGAAAGTTATGCCTAAGATTCAAGCACGCATGATTAAATCTATGTTGGGAATAAGCGAAGGTGAAGTTGCTCTTTTAGAAAGTCTCACAGCAAAGTTATCCTTGGAAGGTTTCAAGTTTAAGGTGGAACAAAGAGAGAACGGATTTCGAATACAAATCAGCGATTGCCCTTGGCATAATTTGATGGTGAAAAGTGGAAGAGAAAAACACTCTGGGAAAGTCGGAACAGCTATTTGTAACGTTGAGTATTCTGTTTGGGCTTCTGAATTTGATGAAAACATGCAGTTCACGCTTAGAACACAGAAATGTAAGGGTTCAGAACACTGCATACTAGACTTTAAAAGATGCTGACTGACCTCTCCGTTTATTCTTTATGCAGAGTTCATGCAACTCCAATTCGTCGCCAATTGAAAACACCTTAATCTACACACAGCTTTTTAGTTTCGAAAGTTACGAATACAGAGCTAAAACGGCTAAAAAAATTGAGGAAGCAAGTCAACTAATAGAAAACGTGTTTGAATACTTCACAGAGACAGACGATTTTGAACTGTTCAGAAAACGAAAGTGAAGCTTCACTATTTGCCCTATAACTTCATGATTTGAGCGTGAGGCACGCCCTCTATCCGTAAAACCGCCTCCGGGTGTACATAGCCCTTCGCTATCGCTTTTTCAACGCAATTCTTGCCCACTATATTCACAATCGTCGAATTCTCAATCATGTCCACCGCCTCTTCAACACTAACTTTGCCGCCATTGTAAAATTCATCCTTCACATGAAAAATAATCTTCCCTTCCCGCAGAGTTCTACCAAGCACCTCACAGTCGCAAATAGCCAAAAGCACGTTCCTACCAACCTTCTTAAGATTAACGTAGGCGTCCAAGTTTCAGCTCTCTCTCACAACTGCTTTATAGATGACGTCGCACCACACGCGTTACACACCAGAAAAGCCAAGCGCTTCTTCTTCACAATCTTCGTGTCTGGACGCTTGCAAACAGGACAAACCACAAAGCTTTCCATGTACCGCTGCAACAACCTTTCAAAGCTGTCCCGCCGAAATTTCCCTTGAAAAATCGCCCTTGAATCGTGAAATGTCGCAGCCGTAGCCATTTCCCGCGTCAAAAACTTCAAAATGTGCTGCGGATCACGATCCAGAACATCGGCAACTTCTTTAAAATTAGAGATTATTGTGCGCATACCAACTGTGGTAATTAACAACGTAGGCAGCTCCAAACGCTCGCGCTTCAGCGAAACCTCCGGCATCTGTGAACACGCCCGTTTCAGCAGCTCATCATAGTTGTACTTCATCTTTCGCCTCTCGCCAAAAACATGGAACAACAGACTATTTAAAATTTATAACACTCAAAAAAGAAAACTCCATAATAAAAACGGAAACATACCTGAAACCAATATTAATTTGGAAATCACAAGTCTATTATGGCAAGTCCCACAGAGGATAGCTCTTGACAGAACAACAAAAAACAAGCGAAATAGCAACCCTCAACAAGCAACTCGCTACGTTGAGGGAACAAATCAACAAAACAAACGCTGAGACAAAAACGCACATTGAAAAAAGAAATAAGCTTAACGATCAACTGAAAAAACAGCACCAAAAAATCCACGAACTCAAAAACGAACGCAACAACCTAAACGAAAAAGTAAAAACCCTAAAACAACAACGCGACGAAGCACGAACCCAAATCAGAACAATCATCAAAGAAATAAAAATGCACAGACAAAAAATCACAGAACTAAAAAAGAAAACGCCGCAAAGAAGCTACCGAGAACTACAAAACGAACTAAAAGGCATTGAATGGAAAATCCAAACTACACCACTTGATCTGCAAGAAGAGAAAAGACTAATTGAAAACGTCAAAAAACTTGAAACACAACTTAACATCTACAAGAAAATCGAACAACAAAACAAAAAAATCGCAGAACTACAGAAAGAACTGGAAACCCTTAAAACAAACGCAGATATATCCCACCAAGAACTAATTGCTACAGCGCAAAAAAGCCAAGAAATCCACACAAACATGCTCGCCAAAATCAGCGAATCAAAAAACATCAAAGACGAAGCCGACCGCCTCCACAGCGCCTACATCCAAGCAAAGGAACAAGCTAAACCCCTACATCAAGAAATAAAAGAACTAACGGAACGAAAGAAAAAGCTGCAAGACGCTATAAGAGAAGAAGACGAAAAACAAAAGAAAAATACAGAAAAAGCCCTCAAAGAAAAACTTGAATCGCAAGCGCGAGATAAACTGCAACGCGGTGAAAAACTAAACTGGGATGAGTTTCAACTGCTTGCAGATAAGGATTCAAAGAGCACTCAAACGCAAGATTAAAGTTAACTTGATAAAATTAGGAATAGAGACAGATGACTGAAAAAGAAACGGAGCAAAAAACAGAGAAACGCATCTTAATTCTATGTGTTGACAGAGATGGCGATCTGGAAGTAAAGGCGGGAATAAAAACGCCGCTTCTGGGGAGAACCACAAACTTGGATGCTGCAGTTTCCCTAGCCTTGCGGGACCCAGAAGAACCAGACGCCAACGCCATGTTCGAAGCTATCCGCTTACATGACCGCCTGCAAACCGAAAAGCAACCTGAAGAAATCTTCGAGGTTGCAACAATCTCTGGATCGGAACTGGGCGGTGTGAGTGCGGACAGAAAATTGGTTGCCGAACTGAGCAATCTACTGCATTCTTTTAGTGCAAACGAAGTTATTCTGGTCACAGATGGTTATTCAGACGAAGCCGTCTTGCCGCTTGTAGAATCCAGAGTAGCCGTTTCATCCGTTAGGCGTATAGTTGTTAAGCACAGCGAATCCATTGAAGAAACAGCGGCTCTTTTTTCGCGTTACCTTAGACTTATATGGGAAACTCCCCGATACGCTCGCATAGCCTTAGGCATACCAGGGCTGCTGTTTTTCCTTTTCGGGATTCTCTCCATAATACCTGGCGCCGTTAACTACTATCTTATAGCCATAGTTCTTATTCTAGGCGTGGTCTTGCTCGTTAAGGGTTTCGGAGTTGACAGAGGAGCCAGAAACTTTTACAAGTGGGCCAAAGAATACTCACCTCCACCTCTTCCAGTGCAAATCTCGAACTATACTGTCATCGCTGGAATCCTATGCGTAGCTGTGAGCGCATACTTGGGAGTAGCAAACGCTGCTGCTAACGTAACACCAGTTCCCACGGATTTGGCTGGATGGATCAGCGCTCTTCCAGCAGCGGCAGGTTTCTTCATTAAAGGATTCATGGATCTTATGGTGGTGGGCATAGGTATCGCGCTTTTCGGTAGAAGCATACGCTTGTACTTTGAACGAGACGCGCGATTGCTGCGAAACGTTGCTTTAGTGGTGTCTGTTGCTTGGTTCCGCTGGATCCTCGACGGAACCGCAAACATCCTTATCGAGCCTGGAATAGGATTCGACGATCCTGTTTTCTCTAACTTGGTTTTCGCTATAGTAGTCGGCATACTCATAGCCATAGCTTCAGTTCTGTTAGTAATCATCATCCACAGGTCGACCAAGGACTTCTTCCGAGAGCCTGAAGATAAGGTTAACGAGTTTGGAGAAGACGTTTCGCCATCATCAGTGGAAAAAAGTCAATGATTTTCACGGTTTTTTCGCCTGAAAAACATAGCAAGCTTTAATTGAAACCATCAGGGCTTTACCTCTGGTAAACAAAGAAAACTTGGATCAACTCCCTTAAAATGTGAGGTTCAGTTAGTGCTCAAGAAACTTCTCTCCGTTATCGGCGCCTACAAGCTTTACGAAAAATGGTTATGGTACCAAGTTAAGAGCGGCGCGAAACTGGAACATATCGCCATAATCTTGGATGGAAACAGGCGATGGGCTTCGGAAAACGAGCTTAACCCTTGGTTGGGCCACAAGAAGGGCGCGGAAACAGTTGAGAAACTCTTGGATTGGTGCGAAAAACTCGGCGTTAAGTTTGTGACTCTCTACGCGTTTTCAACAGAGAACTTTAGGCGTTCGCCGCAGGAGGTCGCGGAGATTATGAAGATTGCTGAGGAAGAGTTCCGCAAGCTTTTGACTGATGAGCGCATACACCGAGACAAAGTCCACGTTAAAGTCATCGGTCGATTAAACCTTTTGCCAGAGAGTCTCCAGCAGCTTATTTCGGATGTGGAGAAGGCCACGAAAGATTATGATAACCGGTTTTTGAATTTTGCTTTCGCTTACGGTGGCAGAGCAGAGATTGTGGACGCGGCTAAGATGATTGCGGAGAAAGTGAGGGACGGCGAATTAAAACTTGATGATGTAAACGAAAGCATGTTTGAGAAGCACCTGTACACTGCGCATATGCCTAAGCAGGAACCCGACTTGATTGTTAGAACTTCAGGTGAGGAAAGGCTGAGTGGTTTTCTGCTCTGGCAATCCGCGTACAGTGAGCTTGCCTTTTTGGATGTTTACTGGCCTGATTTCCGTCTGATAGACCTCTTGCGAGCTATGCGGACTTTTCAAACACGCAAAAGACGGTATGGCACGTAAAAACTTGTTAAGTGCGTTTTTTGGCGCTTATGATGGAGATGACATCTCTATCGCGTAAAACGGCGTCTTCACCGATTCTTCTTCGTTCTCGTGCGTCCACTGCATAAATGAAACTTTCACCCAGTTCAGTGTGGATTAGATAAGCGAATTGGCGAGCGGTTGTCCCATAAGGCACGAGGTAAACGTCTGGCAAGACTCGCCCATTATGGTCGGCTAAATGCTCCAAGTCTTCGACAGGGTAAACAGTGATCATGCTTAGGAGTTTGAAGTAAGCCATGTTTATTGCGTCTTGAACTCCTGTGGAACCGTTTTTAAGAAGCACTTTTTCACGTATAATTTCCAAGGCTTTGATTTGGTTTTGGGACAGTCTTTCTGGTTGCAGTATTTTGAAGTTGCAGTCGCTTGGTTTGTAATCGATTAGCTGCTTTTCAGCCGCGCGTCTAAGAGCAAGTTCAGCTTCTGCGCAACAAGGGATAACAGTGTAATCAAGTTTTCGCAGCTTCTCCAAGTTGGCTTCAGCGGCTGGTAGGTCAATTTTGTTGGCCACTATTAGCATAGGCTTCGAAATTCGCCTCAGCGTATTCACGAATTTTAAGAATTCTTCTTCGCTCCAAGTGGTTGGTTTGTCAGCGTTTAAACCTGTTTTTCTAGTGGCTTCGAAAATATGGCTGCGCTTTATGGATAAGCCGCTCAAGCGTTCCTCTAGCAGTGTGTAGAGGTCTTTTGATTCAGCTTCGGCTGTTCTAGCGAGTTTCGCCCAGTCTTTTTTAAGTATAGACGCCATCCACATAGTTATTTCGCGTTCTAGAAATTGCACATCCTCGAGTGGATTGTGTTCGCCTGGCTTACATAAGCGTCCTTCGCAGTCTGTTCCTCCTGAAGCGTCAACGATGTGGACAAGCGCGTCTGCTTTGCGTATTTCATCCAAGAATTGGTTGCCTAGTCCGCGTCCTTCCCATGCGCCTGGAACGAGACCGGCGACATCTATCATCTCCACGGGAACGAGTCTTACGCCGTCGAGGCAGAGGGAGTTGTTTGGATTGTCTTTAACTTGGAATTCTTCGTGGACGCAGGGTGTTCGCACGTAGCCGACGCCGCGGTTGGGTTTTATTGTCGTGAAGGGGTAATTCGCAATTTCAGCCGGCGCCAGAGTTGCGGAGCTGAAAAACGTTGACTTGCCCGTGTTAGGCTTTCCGATTACGCCAAGTAACCGCGAATAAGACCTTTGCATTAAGGCGGCCTCACCAGTTGTTAATACTGTTTGCAACGTGTGGCGCTATATGATTTATGCTTCAAACGCGAAAGAACCAATGAAGCTGTTGGGACCAAGGACGTTGTGGAGCGCATAAAGCATAAATGCTCTGGGCAGTTAGAGAGTTCAGGGGATAATATGTATGGCTGAAGTATACTGTTCGAAGTGTGGAAAGAAAGCATCTGACGAGGCTATGTTTTGCCCTAATTGTGGAGCGCCGCTTAATGCTCCTGCAGCCCAATCAACTCGCATGGTAATTGTAACTACGCCCACTGTGCCTGGCTATCGAATTGTGAAGGTTTTGGGCGCCGTTCATGGTTTGACAGTTCGAACTAGGGGTGTTGGCGGAAAATTTGTGGCGGGAATTGAAGGAATGTTTGGGGGTGAAGTGACCAGTTACAGTTCAGAGGCTGAAAAGGCGCGGCGAGACTCTATGCAACGGTTAATCGACAATGCCGCGGCGATGGGTGCAAATGCTGTGGTTGGTGCGGATTTTGAAACAAGCGACATTCTTCGTGGCACAGCAACGCTGTTCTCCGCTTATGGAACCGCAGTTGTCATTGAACCAGCCAAAGACGTGTCTTAAAGCTAACCATAAACAAGTGTTCCTTGTTATGCTTAGAAAACCGCGAAAAAGTTGAGGTAAGAGAAAACCGCTTTTGCTAACAATAATGCCCTAGGCGAGCTATTCTTCCATTATTATCAATGTCAGTGTTGATCGTACCTTGCTGAGCCCTCTGATTCGGCGGGTTACCATCTCTTTCAGTTTATCCATTGAGTCGGCGTTGATTTTCATGATTATGTCGTACACTCCGTATGAAAAGTAGGCTTCGTCTACTCCCTCGATTGTCTTCAATTCTTTCAAAACTTCGTCTTCTGAACCTGATTCTACGTTTATTAACACAAAGGCTCTTGGCATTTAAAATCTCCTCAACTATTTCTTACAAGCTTTAACAATTAAAATATTTTGCCACAAACCGCATAAGCAGATGTACAAACTGCTAAAGTTAAAAAATTATAATGTTGCATAGACTTCACAAATGAAGAATACCAATCAGCAACAGCTTCCACCATAAAAGAAGCGCAGAAGCTAATTCAAAATTAGAATTTTCTCTTAAAGACGGTGATTATTCCAACAACAGCCAGTACAACAATGCTTGTGGTAAATAAGTATGCTGTAAACGTTTGGATCCGAGTCTTTAAAGAGGAAGCTATCATCGGCAAAAAAAGCAAGCCGCCAAGTAGCATAGCTGCAATAAAGATGATTATTGAAAGGGCAATTAAACTACTGTCAGCCCTCAATGTAATGGGACTCTCCTTCCTCCCACAATTAAGTTGGAGTCAAGTGACTTATTAGGCAAATTCCGATTTTCACAATATTCAAAGACTCCCGAAACTTCAGTTCTTATGACTTGTGGAAGAAACTTTGCTTTATTCTAAATAACTCGTACCAAAGTTTTAGATAGTTGATAATAGCACCTATAGGAGGGAAATCATGTCGCTTATACCAGCTTTTGAGTTAGGCTTATGGAACGCTTGGATTCTTGTCATTCCTATCTTAATCCTCTCCTTCTCTGATATGAGAGTGACAGCTGCTAGGGAATCAGGAGAATCAGGAGATTTTCAGCTAACTAGAAAGGAGAATAGACTCACTTATGCCGTTTTCTTGCCGATGGTCGTTTCTTGGGTTTATGCCGTTTTCTTACCTCTACAACTTGGCACAACATGGCTGTACAGTGGTCTACTTATCTATCTGTTTGGGATTGTTTTCACCATTGTTGCAGTTCGGAATTTCGCTACTAGTCCTAAGGACAAGATCATAACCAAGGGTCTTTATAGTTTTACAAGAAATCCCACGTACATTGGTATGATTCTAATGCAAACTGGTTTGGGAATAGCTTGCTCTTCTTGGTTGTATCTTCTATTAACAGTGGTGCTGATGATTCTGCTCAACGCCAATTTGTCAGCTGAAGAACGTTATTGCCTTTACAGGTACGGAGATGCCTATCAAAAATACAAGAACAAAACTCCAAGATGGATAGGCATACCCAAATCAGAGAAAAAGGAATAATATCTAACAATACATTCGCAAGCCTTCCAATTCGCGTGGTTTTGCTGATATAAGTCTGCAGAGTATAAGTAATTGTTTAAACTATACCCGTCTCTAAACTCATTTTTTCTTTGAATGATCGGCAATTCTCCAAGTTAACACGTCACGCATATAACCGTTGTCGTCCGAAAATTCCGTTATTCGGCATCTCTTATCTGCTGGATTTTCCACCAAAATCGACAGTCCCTCAAAGTCCATCTTGGTAAATATTCTATAGCATATCTGTCCCATGTATGGTCTTCCTACAACATGGGCACATTCTCCATATTCGTGACCACATATTGAACAATTCGAACTTTCCACCTTTGCTTCAATGCTACTGAATGTTTGATGTGGAAAGAATGCTTTTTCAATGAGTTCAAGTTTCTCCAAATAATTTTCCCCATTGTAATTTAATACAATGTCATTTGCCTGAAAAGCCGTCGTTAACGAATGTTGAGCTTCTACTAGGGATACCCAAGCTTTATTCATATCGTCTTCCTTCAAAAAAACAAGCATCTTCAATTCGTTAATATAAACACTTACAAGATTTTCCAAACTTAACAAGATATTTGAAGCTTCTTCATCCTTATCTTTAATCATTTTGCGTTTTAGTTTTGATGTCTTCTTTAGAAGTGACTCTAACTCAACTATCGCTTGTTTTTGAAACTCAATTCCACGGGTAAAAATGAGAAATTTAAGGTTCTTTTCCACAATATTATTGAAGACTTTCAGGAAAGTGGATAGTTTACCCTTCATCATGCAAACTCCTTATTATTTTAGGCAAGTCCTTCAGTCCCTCAGCGTCTCCTTCATAATGGAGCTTCTTGTAAGTGCCAGATTTCGTTTCCGCAACAATATCCAGCTTGGCTTTTTTCTGTCTTTTAGGAAAACCTTTGAAAAAATCCGTTAAATAATTTGCAATTACCCCTAACGCTATATCAATAAGCTGAGGATTCTGGGTAATTAAAGTCGAAGTAAATAAGATTGTAGGACCAACCCATTCAAGCCAATTCATAACAAATTCAGGAATCTTTTCTCCCTCTTTTTCAATGGGTGTTTCAACAACATTCGCTTGTTTCCAAAGAACTCTAATTGTTGATGCTGTGGCTTCGTTAACTAACTCGCCCTTTGATTTTGCTGAGGTAAAGTTTTTTGGCAGTATGGCTAAGGTCTTCGGGACGTTACAATCTAATTCTTGAGCTTTCTTCTTAACATCTGTGAAATCCTCTACTTGTATCATCCAAATACCCCTTCTTGCTGTACGTATTTCTTTCTCGATGATTTACCTTTTAAGATTTTTCAATTAATGTCTATCGGAAAAGCCCTATGTAGCAGAAGTTAAGTAAAAGTATAAAACCTATGAATTCACAAATCACACGAAGCAATCAACGGAAAATATTCCTCTTTCAGCCTTATTGCTAAACGTTTAGAACGCCAAAATCTATAAACCCTCAAAAGATGGCGTTTAAAACCACTTTTCCATTTACAAGAGGTACAATCTGCTGAGAGCAGTTAGATCTCGGCAGTCAAACTTCCATTCTACCCTGGTTTCAGTCCTTATATAACATCGGAACAAAATCCCGAAAATACAAACAAAAAGCAACTGAGAATGAATCAATAGAAGTATCTTCCATAAGTGTTATAAATTGAGAATAAGAAAATACGATTATATGTTTTATGTTGGAGTGAGAGATAGGGGAGGTGATAGAGTATGAATAAAAAAGTCTTAGTGATAGCTGTTGTCTTGATGGCTGTAGCTATGTTAGCAATTCCACTTATCGGAGCAGTACAGGCGGGGTATGGAGGAAAAAACAAAGCTACTTTCGAGTGGTATGTTGAGCAGTGGCCTTTGAACCGTAATAATCCGCCACCTGAGGACACAATAGCTCATATAATCGAGAAAAAAGACGGCACGATGTATGTATATAAGAATTTACACACGTATGGAGAACCGCCATTAGTTGGTAATGTCTATCTATATCCGAATATGCCTCCAACGCTTTGGGAACCTGATTGGGAGGATTACCCAAATGGAGGAATTCGGCTTACCGTAACGCCAGAGGGAGAAGACCCATACACCCTAATCGGATCGTTTGAAAAGACGATGTTGTGGATACAATACAATCCTAAGTCAGGCATGCTAGAAAATTCAAAATGGAGTTTCACAATTACTGCTGTTGAAGATGGAGATGCTCCAGACGGTGCGGTAGGTAGCACCATGTATGGCACGATAAAAAGTTGGCAGGGTGGTAGCCCAATGGTAATTAAGAGCACCAAGGGCACAGGGATTTTTGAAGGGGCATTCCTCAGAGGCACACACACTACATCCGTCGGTCCAGTTTTCGAAATAATTCCAATTAGCTATGTGCTTTTCACATGGTCAACGGGTTCGGGCGAAATAGTGTTTCCCTAAGTTCACCGCATCAATGGAAGAAAAAAACTTCATAATCTCCTCTTTTTTTCTATTTCTTTTTTTTGTTATAACTATGTAGACTATAATGGCATTAATGGATTTGAGAAACTTAAAATGAAATTGGAAAAATCTTCCGACGTTTTATATAAGGGGGCTATAGTCACCGTAGAGCACTAGTGCCACTCAACTTTTGCAATAATCAACTTTTAATTTAACCTATTTACAGAGGGCTTCAGTCTTTTCCACACGCTAGAGCACACGCAACCCCATCAACAAATAACTCAACAGTCCATGTGTACCAAAAGTCTTATGAGCAGACTCGCAAAAATAGTCAAAAAGGGAGAAGCATGGTTTACTGCACTAAATGTGGTACTAATAATGCTGAAGGCGCCACGGTTTGTGTTAACTGCGGCGCTCCTCTTTACGGCACGAGCGCTGAAGGCAGATCTTACTGGGGACACCGACGTTATAAAGGTGAATATTACGGTTTTCACAGAAGAAGCGGAGCACTTGCAACCTTGATTATCGGTATAGTGATTGTTATCATGGGGTTTAGCTTTCTATTGTCTGAGACGTTCAATATACGCATACCTTGGTGGGAAATTATCCTAATTCTCTTCGGCGTTTGGTTTATTGCGCGTGCAGTTATGTGGACGAAACGCAGGCGTTAGACTTCAGGCACATTTTCCATGTTCAACTCGTTAAACATTGAAAACTTATTTGGCGTACTGTTTAGTTTTTGGCACACAAAAAAGTTATATTAATTACCGTGGAAAGGTGTAGGTTATGACGGGGAACCCACATGGTTAAGTACATTTTTGTTACCGGTGGTGTGTTAAGTTCGGTTGGTAAAGGTATTGTAACTTCTTCTATAGGCAAGATGCTTCAAACACGGGGGCTAAAGCCTTCGGTTGTAAAAATTGACCCCTACGTGAATGTTGACGCGGGAACCATGAACCCGTACATGCACGGGGAAGTCTTCGTTACAGACGACGGCGGCGAAACCGACCTTGATTTAGGGTGGTACGAACGTTTTTTGGACTTAAGCCTAAAACAAGAAAACAACGTTACCACAGGTCTCGTGTACAAAGCGATAATCGAGAAAGAACGGCGCGGTGACTTTCTGGGGCGCTGCGTCCAAATCGTGCCGCACGTAACTAACGAAATCAAACATCGTATAAAAACCGTGGCGAAAACCTCCAATGCCGATGTAATCTTAACAGAAGTGGGTGGTACGGTAGGCGACATAGAAGGGCTGCCTTTCTTAGAAGCTATACGTCAAATGCGGCTAGAAGAAGGCTTTGAGAATACTCTCTACGTTCACGTTGCCTTGGTCCCGATTTTGGACGTTACCAAAGAGATGAAGACTAAACCCTTACAGCACAGCGTCAACGAGCTAAGACGCATCGGCATTCAACCAGACATAATCGTCGCCCGAAGTCCCAAGATGATTGACGCTGAAGCCCTGCGAAAGATAGCGCTGTTCGGAACAATTCCAGAAAGCGCGGTCTTCTGCTCCTATAACGTCGAGTCCGTGTATCAAGTCCCCCTTATTCTTAACAAGCAAGGCATGGGCGACTTCATCTGCAAGAGACTTGGCTACACATGCACCGCTCAGGATTTTCACGAGTGGCAACAGTTTGTGAATGCAGTGCTAAACCCTGAGCACGAAGTCAGAATAGCACTGATAGGCAAGTACGCTGGGTTGACAGACAGCTATGTGAGCATGAACGAGGCGCTGCGTCACAGCGGAGCAGCCTGCAAAACACGAGTGTGCATCACGTACTTGGAGGCAGAGAAGTTTGAGCAGAGTCCCCAATGCGTCAAAGACCTTAAAGACTTTGATGGCGTATTCATTCCTTACGGTTTCGGCCCCAGAGGCACCGAAGGAAAAATGGCAGCTATAAAGTTTGCAAGAGAGAACGATATACCTTTTCTTGGAATATGCTACGGTTTTCAGTTGGCAGTTATCGAGTTCGCACGAAACGTCTGCGGCTTAAAAGATGCAAACAGCGCTGAGATTAACCCGAATTCGCCGCATCCAGTCATTGCCCTTATGCCAGAACAACGCGGAGTGAAATACAAAGGAGCTACCATGAGGTTAGGCGCTCATAAAGTGATACTGGAACCAGGCACTATTGCGCATGGCTTGTATAAGCGTAAGGCAGCTTACGAGCGCCACCGCCACAGATTTGAAGTCAACCTTGACTACCTGAAGATTCTGAAGGAAAATGGCTTATGCTTTTCTGGCAAGAGCACAGACGGCAGAAGAATGGAAATATTGGAGTTGCCTGATAGCTATTTCTTCTTTGCTTCGCAGTTTCACGGCGAATTCAAAAGCCGCCTCGGCAAGCCCTCACCTGAATACTACGGTTTCATCCGAGCATGTTTAAACAAGAAACTCGGAAAACCAAAACCCGTTTTCTCTTAGTCTTCACTCCATTGTGCCATGTGTTTAAAGGCGAGATTAGATATAGTTACTCTTCGTAAGTGAGGCGTTACTCTTGAGCGGAAGCGAATCTTCTGTAGACAAATTCCGCGGTAGCCTCGAAACAGCGGAGAGCTACGCTGAAATCTGGCAGATTGTCAAGGAAACGGTTGAATTTTCATTGGGCAAACGCGGCAGCAGCATGATGCTCTTTCTGGATGATTTACCACTTCAACTAGGTGCATATCACCCCCTTGGGACGAATAACATCGTTTTGAACAGAGCCTTAGTCGAAATCGTTGAAGCTTCGATGAGTTCGAAGCGCGCGGTTAACGCTTTAGTATACAACCTTCTGCTGCATGAGTATTTGCATGCGCTGGGCGAATTGTCAGAAACTGTAGTAAGACGTAGCGTCGTTAAGGTTGCGCGAGCATGTTTCGGCGAAAAGCACATTGCAACGGTGATTGCTCGTAAAACTCCATGGGTTCTGCTCCAGAACATTCCGCTCCGCGCTGTTAATGCGCCTAAACGTGTCATGCAGATCGTGAAAGATTTCGAAAAAACAGGCAAATACATAGTCTAAACTCTGACACATGAAAAAAGAAACGAGAACAACGGTGGTCATAAATATTAAGTGTGCATAAAGGGTTTGCTGGGGCTCTGCACGCAGAATAAAGGAGAAAAAGAAAACTGCAAGTCTCAAGCTGCTATTACGTTGAGTTTTTGCAGAGCCCTCTCAGCCCCTGATATCTCTCCTTTTTGATGACCATTTTTATGCGTGACCCCAAAAAAAGAAGGGGGAAAGATTGTTTGATTTTTCGCTGTGCGCTTACCGTTTTCTTAGCAGTATTAGGATTGCGAAGCCGATGACTATCGCGATGACCGCTGCGCTTCCAAACCCTATCACGTACGTGTCAGTCATCGGTGCTGGCGTTGGTGTTGGACCTGGCGTAGGCTCCGGCGCGTCGTCCACGCCCATGTATGTTATTGCTTGTGAGGGTCCGTAGGATGCGGATCCTGCGAACGAGGCGATGATAGTGTATTCGCCTGGAACCGGCGGTTCCCACATTACGCCGTAGTTGCCAGTTATGTCGCTTGTGGTTCTGCCGATCTCGTAGAAGTTGCCGTTAGGATCCAAAGTCTCCAACACTACTTCAACGCCTTTTGCGTCTGCTGGGTACGCCTGTTGCATGAACAGGTATTCCATCCACGCACTCATGTCTTCATCGCATATTGCTGGAGTACCCTTCAGCGTCCAGTCTACACCATCATTGATGTTACGCCTACCACTGGGAGTTTGATCAGTAACCGTGCCTTCTACGAGTACGCTGGTTCCATGCACTGAAACTTTCGGTGAGGCTGTAACCGTGGTGGCGCTTGGTCCCTTGCCGTAGCAGTATATCGAAAGATCCATGCTGTTGCTGCTGAGAAGCCTGCCGTCTGCAATGGCTAAACCACCACCAAAGTCCAAGATGCTCCAGATTTCCGTTCCGTCTGTAGCGTTGATGCAGCGCAAGTTTGGACCACGGTACAGCGGGGAAGTGTACGAGTGCTCACTCGTGTACGTGTAGATCTTTCCGTCAGCAATACGACCTATGCTCATTGGATAATTGCCATAGGGAGATTCGAAGCCAACTGGTGAAGACTTGTACGTCCACAAGATTTCTCCTGTCGTAATGTTATAGCATGTTAATGTTCCGGCGTAGCTACCGTAGCTGATGAGTTTGCCTTGATAGACATATTCGCTCATGCCATAGTACATCAGTTGTGGTTCGGGTTCACTTTCCCAGAGTAGCTCCCCTGTCGTCATGTCGTAAGCCCACCGTTTCATTATCCTTGAATCATCCTCATAGAGGACGACGCCATCTTCTGGAAACACACCTGTCTGGCTAATAGAAAAGTTGGCTGCCAGTGATCCAGCTGGCGGCGTAAGGGTGGTCTCCCACAGCTTGTTGCCTTCTGACCCTCGTTCCAGACTAAGACATATTATCTTGGCTTTAACAATCCCTCGTTCGTCGTTTCGTCCACTAGTTGCAAAGATTATGTACTCGCCTTCACGCACGCATTCAATGCTCATCGTTTGGTTCAGAAGTGAATTCCTTGGACCCTCTAGGCTCGGTATTGACACGTTCAACACCCAAAAGAGCTCTCCGTTATGCACGTTGTTATACGTAACAGACCCAAAATAATTATCAAACGCGCCGAAACCGCCGCCGCCCATAGGTCTCCACTGCCAGGCTCCTGTTCCGTGTTGAGATGCAATCATAGTTCCTGCAGAAGAGTTCCATATTCGCAGATAGTATTCGCCACCATACATAGCGGTGCTGTAGCGTAGTATGCTTCCGTCTTTGCCATAGACGGCTGTACCGCCAGAAGACACGTTAGCTATGTAGCAAACCGTCTTGAGTGTGCGTGCGTCAATCATCTCCCAAAGAGTCCCCGTTCTTACCTCCGAAGAAGGTCTATTGAGGCGCGCAGAGCTTATCCGGACTACAGACATATTAGGAAATTGTTGCGCCCGAGCATAGTTGACTCTCTCTGGCAACTCAACGCCTGAAGTTCTCCACAGGTAAGCGAAGCCTCCGTGCTGGTTACCCGACTCGTAAAGGTAGACCTGACCGAAGCTCGGGTCATTTTGTTCAGAGTCTTCGAATAGCGTTTCGCCTGAATACAGATCAATAACTTGCCAGCCCTCGCTTAGATGCGCTGTCCCCATGTGGAAGCGAATATCATCTGTGTGAATCATGCCGTTGAGGATCACCGGCGTTGAAAAGCTAACACCTTGATAGTGCGAGGTTTGGTAGCAGAAGGTGCCGTGGCGTACGTCCATGACGCCTCCAGTGTAAAACGGCTTTGACCATAGTATGTGAGCGCTTTCTTGTGCTAGACCGTAAGCGAAATTGTTAGTTCCGCCACCCGCACCGCCTAGCGGCCAATAGTCCGCGGCACCACCCAGGTAGTTTGCAGTAAGCACATGCCAGCCTCTGGCTGCACTGCTTACTGGCCGAGTCCAATAATCGTTTGGAAGAGGAGACTCAGGCCATTCCTCTATTGGTTCCTCCTGTACGGTAAACGTCTCTACGGGGCTTTCGGCGGCAAGATACAAGTCGCGGGCTCCAGTTGTAACGTGTTCTTTCAGCGTTTCAGGGAAGATAGCTTTGAAAGAATAGTTGCCGACTTCAGTAGGTGTGTACAAAATGTATCCGCCACCCACTGGATCAGAATACGGCATATCAATGGTTTCATTGGTTCCGTCAGGCTTCGTAATTACCAGTTGTACATCATACCACCCTTGTCGCCCAGTGGGACTAGGGACTAAGCCTTCCTGTTCACCGGTATCTGGCGGCATTTCATCAGTCCAATAGACAAGCAAAATGTCTTGACCGACGCCTATAACTTTACGGCTGACAGTAACGTAAATGTAGGTATGATAAGACTGCGGCGGAATCTCGGCTGTAGTTGCTACAACTCTTGCGGTCTCAACGTTGCTTTCAAGACCATAGTTGCCAGGTTCACCGTTTATCCACTTAAGCTCGAAATCGCCTGTCTCGTTGAAGTCGAAGTCATATATGTCAAGGTCGCCACTAGAGCTGGTAAGGTATGTGCCTATATAGGTAAAGTCAGTGCGACCGGGATACTTGACAAATAATGAACAGTTTTGTAAGGCGCCGGGACCGCCGTTGAGGTCGATATCGTAATCCACGGCGTGGATTAAGACGTAGTGTATTTCGCCTTCAGGGCCAGGGAGGTTCATAATAGGCGCCGCCTGTGCGTTAACGAATGGTAAAGCGAAAAGCGAAAAAGCCATAGCAAACATCAGAAACAAAGCAATCAAAGTATCAGTAGTTTTGCTTGAAATTTTCATGTATTTTTATTCTCCTGTATTTTATGGGAGCGCTTTTGTGGTTGAAAACTTTTAAAGTATTGTAAGTTACGCCTTTACTTACAATTCCGCCTTAAATCGGAAGGCTTAAAAGACAGATTGAAATTTCAGTACGGGCTTAAGTTTAATGTACAGTTCTGTACTCAAAAACCTTAAGTAAGACGTTTAGGTAAATTCTAGATTTAAGGACTGCTGTAACATCGGGTATACTGGGCGTAATTTCATCTTTGCAAGATTCAATTGGTCGCTTTAGATGCGGTATCAGGTGAAAGTGTGAGATTATCGGTTCCTGAAGATGCTGAAATTTTAAATAGCCTAGGACTCATGCATAACGAAGCAAGAGTTTTCCTAGCCCTTTCTCGATTAGGAACATCCAAGGTGAAAACAATCCATAAGTCTTCAGGGGTGGCTCGCGAAGTTGTCTATCAAATAATGCCGAGGCTTCTGAAAAAAGGCATAGTTGAAGAGTTTATAACGTCACCCAAGACGTTCAGAGCGATTCCCATGAAAGAGGCTTACGCGATTCTGCTTCGGCGCAAAGAGGAAGAAAACAGAGAACTCTGCGCAAAAGCTAGAGAAGCCCTCAAGAAACACCAAAACAAAACTGCTTTTAAAATGGAAGATTCTCAGACAATTCAAATTTGTACAATAAAGGCGCCAGACTTCAGAATTTGTCATGAGTACCAGAACGTTCAGAAAAGTGTAGATTTGACTTTTCCAGCAGGGAAATTTCTTCAATGGTCTCAGCATTACGCTGAATGGGGCATCACAGAAACCAAGAAAAGAAAAGTGAAAATGCGAATAATCACAGAACAACAACTACTGAAAATATTAGCAACCAATCCAGAAATTTTTTCCCCCAGCCTCATCTCTAAGCTCGAATACATAAATTTCAAATATGTTCAAAGCCCCCTTTCTGTCGAACTGATGATATTTGACAAGAAAACGCTGCTCATCTCCACCAAAAAAGAAAGAAACATAAACAAAATGTGCTGGTTACGCTCAAACAACCCATTCATAGTAGAGATGGCAAACAGCTACTTTGAAACAATATGGGAAAAAGCAAAAGAAGCAGACAAAATTTACGCCGCAACCGCTCAGAAACAATATGGAACACAAAGAACGAAGCCAACCCCTTCTTGAAGACTGCACCAGCCAGTCATCTAGCGAGAGGAATTAGACAAAACATATAATTGAAGGACAACATTCTCTCTGCGTTTATCGCTAGGTGCAGAAAACTAATGGAGTATCCAACGAAACCACCGAAAACGAAAATAACACGCAAAACTGTGCTATTTCCAATAATAGGCTTAGCTGCCTTCTTCGCGTACATTTACCTCTTTCAAGTAGACATCTCAACCATAATCGCTACAGCACAACGCGCCGACCCGCTTCCCTACGCCCTAGCCGCAGCACTCAGCTTAGTAGAAGTGTTCTTTTTCTCGGTGTCGTGGCGTGTCCTAGCCAATTTCCTCCTGATTAAACTGTCTGTCATAAAATCCTACCTTTTCGTCTGGTACGGCACTTTCGTGGACATCTTAGTCCCAGCAGAATCCGTAAGCGGCGAAGCCCTACGACTATACTTAATCACAAGAGAACAGGGGAATAGCAAGTGTGGACAAGTGGTAGCGTCCCTTGTCACGCATAGACTCTTAGGCATGGGCATGAACGTCGCAGTCCTCATCCTAGGCATGGTCCTACTTTTCAATGAAACGCAAATTAACCCTCTAATTTTCAACCTAATCCTTTTTCTCGCAGTCGGCATCACTGTCACACTTCTTTTGCTGATACTTTTCTCCTTCAAAGAAAAATGGAGCCTAAAAGTAATCGATTGGTTAATACGACTGGGAAAGTTTCTCAGTCGAGGAAAATGGCATTGGCAATTAACCAAGATTAAGGAAGACGCTTGCAGAATAGCAAAGAGTTTTCACGATTCAATGAAAGAGTTCAAGCATAATCCCAAAGCGCTTGTTTTTTCCCTGTTTTATCTCGTGTTAGCTTGGATTCTCAGTTTAAGTATACCATACTTGGTTTTCATATCATTAAGACTTCCTGTCTCATGGAGCGTGATTCTCATAACCTCAGCCATAGTTTTAGCCGTAAAATCCATACCCCTTGGCATCCCCTTTGAAGTGGGAATCCCAGAAATAACCATGACAACCCTATACACTTCGCTAGGCGTCCCAGCAGGAATAAGCGCCACAGCAACAATACTGACCAGGCTCATAACGCTCTGGCTAAGATTTTTAATAGGCTTTTTAGCACAACAATGGCTCGAACTGAAACCAGTTTTAGCTCCAGCAAACAATATACCTGTGGAAAAAGCCTAAATCACCCTTTACACTCTTTGTTTCACGATAGGCATGGAGATAAAGATTGAAGACGTATCAATCAGACTTCTGGATAAGCTTTACGAAATCGAAAAACAATGTTTTAAACAGGAAGCGTTTACAAAACAACAATTAGCCTACCTGTTAACCGATTACAACGCCATCGGATTAGCAGCACGAGTAAACGGCGAAATAGCTGGCTTTGCAATAGCACGAGTAGACATCAGAAGAAACGCGGCATTCGGACACATACTAACAGTGGACATAACACCTGCCTATCGCCGCAAAGGAATAGCGCAAAAACTGCTCCATGAAGTTGAAACTATACTCAGAGAAAAAGGCATCAAAGAATGCCGCTTAGAAGTTCGAGAAGATAACGTTGCCGCATTAAACCTTTACCAAAAACTCGGATACAAGAAAGTAGGCAACCTTGAAAAATATTACGGAGACACGCACGGCTTATATCTCCAGAAAACCCTACAATAACCGCCTCACGCCACCAAAACTTCACAGACAAGAAAGCTTTTGCCAATTTAACATCAAAACTTACAGCCAAAGCTTAATTTTAAAACACCTAGTTTACGTTTTAGGAACAAACGTTTAAAAATGGTGATGTAACTAGACTAGCTTGGTGGGGGAGAGTTGGGGGGTTTACGAGGGCGCAAATCCAACGAACAAACTCTCGTTCAGACAATCGTTGTTTTGATACGCAACACCACATGGCGATGCGGCAAACTTGAAAAGTCTATTGTCCGGCACCTTTACAGGCGGCATACAAATTTTGGGAAGCCCAGCATGTCAATTAGGGATATAATGCAAAACCTGAATCTTACGGGAAAGAAAAAAGACGAGTGCCTAGACGCCATCAAGCGTTTGGAAAAAAGAAATATAGTGAAAATACTGCTCTTGTAAACTTGGCAGTTTTGTTCTCTTTTTTGAAATGTTACTTAACGAGTTTTTTGGCGCTGGCAATCCATTTTTTAGTGGTTTTCGGGGATATTTGCAGTTTCTTAGCGATTGTTGTTGCTGAGGCTTTGGCTAAGTCCTCAACGCTGTTTATTCCTAGGGTTTTTAGTTGCGTGGCTCTTTTTTCGCCGATGCCTTTCACCTGGGTTAATTCTAACGCTTTTGTCATGGCGGGTGTTTCCGTTATTGTTGCTGGTTGAGTTTGCGGCATCGTTGTTTGAGGGATTTGCATTGGTGGCTGGCAAGCTTGTGCTTCTGTTTTTGGTCTTTGAGAGTAGCCTAAGCCGACAGATAAGATGCCTAGCACTGCGGTTGTTACGACCCAGAGGTTTCTTTCAGTTTCTGCTATTAGCGGTGTAACTAAGGATACTATTGTTATGAGGAAAAGTAACGCGGCAAGTATGTATAAGGTATAGTCTAAACGCATGTTTTGATCCCTGAACTTATCTATGTTCTATGGGACCGCTTAAATATTTTTCTCCTTTTTTGGGAAGCTTTGGCGATTTTGTGGCTGAATGTGGTTTATTTTAAAAGTTTGTCTTCAGATGGAGGCGGCTTTATTAAATTGTGTTTCATAAGAAGCTCTGTTGACTGCCGAGCGTTCTGAATTATTGTGGAAGCTCGCAGGTACAATTCTTGCCGGCTTGGCTTTATCCTTGCCACTCCCTGCTCAATTGACTTCAGCGCGCAAGCAACAGCTTCTCTTGGGAAGACCTCCCATTCCTCCATTCTCGGCAGAATATCTTTCTCGTGCATGCCTCTTTCTTCGGCGAATTTTGCCAATTCTTGAGCCGCTGCGATGCACATGTCATCTGTAACAGTTTTTGCCTTCACATCTAACACTCCACGGAAGATGGCTGGAAACCCCAAGCTGTTGTTAACTTGGTTTGGGAAATCGCTTCTGCCTGTTGCCACGATTCGCGCTCCTGCTGCTTCTGCCTCCCAAGGCCATATTTCAGGTATAGGATTGGCACATGCGAAGAGCACCGCGTTATCTGCCATTGTTTTGACCCACGCTTTTTTTATGGTGTCTGGACCTGGCTTTGAGGCGGCGACTACGGCGTCTACGCCTTTGAAGGCTGCCGAGATGTCGCCTGTTCGTCCCTCAGCATTAGTTTTCTGAGTTAAATCGTATTTCCACGGGTCTTCTTCTTTTGTTATATCCTTTCTATGGAAGTGAACCACACCCTTGCTGTCTACCATTATTATGTTGCCGGGTTTGATGCCCCACCTTATCAGCACGTAAGCTGTCCGTATATTAGCCGCTCCAGAACCCACTAGGGTTATGAGGCTTTCGCGTGGTTTCTTCCCCACTATTTTGAACGCGTTTATCAAGCCGGCCAAGATGACGGTGGCGGTTCCCTGCTGGTCATCATGCCAAACTGGAATTTGCAATCGCTCTCTGGCTTTTTCGAGAACATGAAAACATTTTGGCTTCTGTATATCTTCCAAGTTTATTCCGCCGAAAGATGGCTCGAGAAGCTCGCAAACGCGAACTATCTCCGCGGGATCTTTAGTTTTTACGCATATTGGAAACGCGTCCACGCCACCCAAGTACTTGAACAGAAGCGCTTTTCCTTCCATTACGGGAATGGCGGCTTCGGGTCCGATGTCGCCTAAGCCTAGGACGCGTGTGCCGTCGGTGACCACGGCAACGTAGTTCCAACGGTTTGTAAGCTCAAAAGATTTGTCTGGATTCGCCTGAATCTCTTTGCAAGGCGCAGCGACGCCTGGAGTGTACCATATTGCGAAGTCGTCTGTGCTTGCTATGGCGCATTTAGGCATAACTTGGACTTTTCCCTCGTAGAATTTATGCATCGAGGGAGCTAACTGGGCTGGTTTTTTGGCTTTGGCAAGTAGTTCTTCCACGGTGGGTTTGCTTTCTTCTTTCTCTGAAACCAAATGGGCTTTCTCCTTCTGAACGGTTGAAGTGTCTAGTGCGGTTGGTTTTAAGTTTTTTCAACCTTAGACTAAATAATGATTAAGTGTAGAAATGAAAGAAAATTGGGCATAAGTATAAAAAAGCGAAAAAAAGGATTCTCTAGGCTTTGAAGCTAGTATCTTGGTCTGTATCCGCCGCCGCGTCTCCCGCTGTATCCGCCGCCGCGTCTCCCGCCGTATCTCCTGAACGGTCTTCGTTGCTGCTCGTATGTTTTGCTGGAAACGTTGTTCTCAGTGTTAACTTCGCCTTCGAATGGTTCCTTTGCCATTTCGAGTTTTCCGTATTTGCCGATGTTGAGGCGCATGTTGCCTTTGAAAAGTGTTACGTAGCCGTTTTCTACGCGCACTGTGTCGTTTTCGTTCACTTTTTCGATGTTGTCGTCCCAGAGAGTCAAGTAAATGCTGCCTGTCTCGTCGCCTACTAAAGCGTCGCAGACTCTATGTGCAGATCCGTCTCTTCCCATTGGAATGTCTCGAATTTCGCTTTTCGAAACCACTTTTGCCGTGACGTTAACCGCTCTTGAAGCAGGGGTTAACTCGCCGACTTTAGCTTCTACTGGTTGCCTTTTGCTTTCAAAAAAACCTTCAACAGCCAAACTAATTCAACACCTTATTCATTAAACTAACACATTTTAGAATCCTGCCACACTTAAGGCTTTTGGTAGTGTTGTTTTGCCTTTAAGTGCTACATTTTTACATTTCAACGCTAACAAATAGCTGATTGTAAAGCTCACTGATTTGCTCATAGGTCTTTTCCGTGAAGACCCCGTCTGGAAACTCGCTTTTTAGGTAACTTTGGCTGTTTTGTGCTATTGCTTACGTTTTTTCAAAAACAAGAAAACTGATACTACAATTAAGATGGCAGCCGTGACCCCTCCAACATAAAGGTATTCCGTAGGTACGATTAAGTTTGGCGCTGGTTCTGGAGTAGGTGATGGTGAAACCGATGGACTCGGGGATGATGTCGGTGATGGAGTGGATGAAGGAGTAGGGGTTGGCGTGGAAGTCAAGGTTGGCGTAGGTGTTGCTGTAGGAGTAGACGTTGGTGTGGGTGTTACAGGAGGTGCTTCGCTTTTCAAATATACATTCATCCTATTTTCGTCGGAAGTAACTGGGTATCCTTCACCTGCAATTTCATTTTCTGTTTTATCTAACCAGACGCCAAATGCCTCTCCAGAAACGCCACTTCTATCTGTGTTGTCCGGATCTATTGTATGGACGTCTGTGTATCCAATCAAGTTTGCAGTTTGCATCAGAACATGCTTTGCAGCCCAGTAATCAAGAGCCACAGGATCTGTGCTCGCCATAAGCACGTTGACCCGTGTGGCTTGATTATAAGGTGTGCCCGGTCCCATCCCCGAACCACTTTCTGGATTAGCGTTTACCCAAACTGCGTCAATGATATTTAACGTTGGAAGACCAGTTTCAACCATAAGTGTTCCCATTCCACCTCTAGCTACAGTTGAGTGCCCATTGGCTAATCCTGCTTGACCTTCTCCTTGCGATTGTACGCCCATGTAGTGTTTTAGAGAAGCGGTAACCCCGTATACGGAATGCGATTTTAGAACAGGCATGTTGATAACTTTCAATCTTTTTTCGTATCCCGTACCGTTCCATATGCCATTTTTGAAGCTAATGTATGTTCCGAATTGTGTTCTAAATTTCGGATAAGAAACATAAATCCCGGTTTCAGGATCAGGATTATCATATAGTATATAGCCATCTGTTAGGTTTCCCTCAGAGTATTCGTCTACTCTCGTGCCCCTGATTGGTATCCAAGTATAAGTGGAAACATCGAAATCTTGTGAGAACATATTAACAACATCTTGAGTTGACTGGGCAGGATCTTCGGCGTTGCTTTCTGGCCAATTCATATTTCCTTGCCATTGACCATTGTCCGCTACAACAATTTCCCCAACAAAACCGTCAGGATGGTTAACCAACGCCTGAATTAGCTCCTTCAAAATGTCTGTGTTGGTTCCTCCCCGGTAGGGCCATTCCTCATTGATCTTTATCAGAACCACATCGTTGTTTGCAATTAACCCGTTGGGTCCCTGATTTTCTCCATTTGTGTCTGACTTGTAGAAGAGCAAACCGTTAGAACCCATGAGATTTATTAGTTCATCAACATGCGCGTTTGCGCGTCCGTTCATAACATAAAGGTTTGAAGTTGGAGAGTTGCTTGCCGCCATTGGTTCGAGGGAAAGATGAATCTCTTGATTGGGATTGGCTGCTCCAGCAAGTTGCATGCTTCCCAGAAACTGGCTGCTGCTTAGAACTGTGTTTACTAGGATTATTAGTATTGCAATCGTCATCACTTTTTTGGAGATGAAGTTCTTTGTTTTTGTAAGAATTGAGGTTAACCAGAGTGGGATAGAAAAAACCAGCAATATTGAGCTGTTTGCCAAAGCTGCTCTCTGACAGGGATATGTCATTCTCGACGGTTTTGTGCCCGTTCGAAAAATAAACCAGGCGAGAGACGCCACACCAAATAAAATTACGTGCTTATTCATGGAACTGTTCTTATTTAATATCGGCAATTTTTTCTTATGATGCTTCTTCAACTGTTCGTAGCCTTCAATTCAACTAACCTGACATTGGCCTCTTATTGATAAAAGTTTTCAATTTCGCCAAGCTGTTAGTTTCAGAATGGTATTTTAAGTTTATTTTCTATGAGATAACTTTCACACATTACGGAAAATAGGGGTTCAGAGCGGGAGATGCAGCTATTGCCGCAATCAGCGCAACGGCATTCGAATCAATCAAAAAAGAGAGTGAAAAGGACTGGTGGCATTGAAAAACTGCCTAAAGTAAACCAAAATACCTCAGTTCGGTCGCTTTGATGCAAATCTATTCAAAAAAGAGTTGGTTGTGGGAGACATCTCCACACCTAGCCGAGTGTACCTCACAGTCCGGATGTTATTGTTGGTCAAATATTAATGTTGGTTCAATGGGTTTCTAAGTTAGTATTCACAACCCATGCAACGGAAAGACGGTTTTCTTCACTTGCCTTATACTTTCTCGTACCTTCCTTAGGATGGCTGGATCCTGAGCTTTTATGTCTTTGTCGAAAAGTTCTTTGTACAACTTCACCTTCGGCGTGATCCCAGCCACAGTGATAAACATTAATGCCCAACATCTGGAAACGTTGCTCGGTTCGTAGCCTCCGCCACCGAATATTAGATATCTCCCACCTGATACTCTGTGAGCCAACTGATGGAGCGTTGAGCTAACTTCCACGTAAGATTTCGTGGTCAAAGATAAACCTACCAAGGGATCCTGATAATGGGTGTCCACCCCGAACTGGTTCAGTAGGATTTCTGGTTTATACTTTTCAAGCAAAGGTGGTACTATCTCATTGAACGCTTCAAGGTAGGCTTCATCAAAAGTCCCCACTGGTAAAGGCACGTTCACGGAATATCCCTTCCCTTCGCCTTCACCTATTTCATGGACACTCCCAGTTCCAGGATAAAATCTCCCGAATAAACCCCCTCCGTATCTGTGCAGCGAAACTGTAAGTATCGGCTCCTTGTAAAATGTCCACTGCGTTCCATCTCCGTGGTGCCCGTCCACATCAACGATGGCAATCCGCTTCAAACCGTATCTCTGTTGAAGATGTCTCGCAGCTACTGCAACGTCGTTAAAAACACAGAAACCCGCAGCGCCACTTCTTCTTGCATGATGCAAACCTCCACCAACATTAAACGCGTGTTCAACCTCACCACGCATAATGAGGTCCGCGCCCACTATTGATCCACCCACCACCGCACATGACGCCTCATAAACTCCTCTTCTAGCAGGGGTATCACCGTAATCAAGATAGCCGTTTCCTTTCTCACATTTCGTCTTAACCATCCGAATGTACTCCTCTGAGTGAACTAGCTTTAGATCCTCTTCGGTGGCGTGAGCCGGCGCATAATGCTTTACAATTTCATCGAAAATTCCTAGTTTCTGCAGCAGCTCAAACGTGTCCCTGTACCTCTCTGGTCTAAGCGGGTGACTGGGGCCAAAATTATAACCTAGATAATCATCATGGTACAGGAAGGCTGTCTTACCAGTCATATACATCAACTCTTCTCTAATTGTTAAACGCCTTCCACTTAAGATTGCTTTGTATGTAAAGATCGCAACCCAAGCTGCAGCAGTTCACGTGCAATAAAAAAGAGTTAGGCTTAATCAACCCGATAAAAAAAGAGTTTTCCAAATTTAAGATTGAGGCCTTACTGGGTTAGATGTGCCCACTTTTTGGATATACCTAAACGGTTATAAAAAAGAAATTTGTTGAATTGAACATAGACGCACTTAAGATTTGAGACAGAATGACCGAAGCTGTTTCTTACAAGATCGCCACAGAAATTCCAGCCAGCTACATGGAAAAACTATTTGATTTCATTTACAGGCAATATCTGTTTCCTCAGAAACAGCGGTTCACGAACATTTCCAGAGAAACAACAGAGAGCGGCATTTTCCTGTCGTATGCGGTTCTTGATTCGCAGGGAAAGCAACTTCTCCAGGTCGAAGTCAAAGGCACTACGCCGATAGAATTGTCGCTGACTCCAATTGCTGCGTCTGTGTCGGCCAAAGCCATGGAAGAGGCTAAACAAGACATTGTTATTGCAGTGCAGATATTCGAGGAAAACGCCAGAAAAGCAGCACTGTACTTTGCTTGGAGAGAAGGCGAAGACATAGTTCCAGAAGAGCTTAAAAAACAGGAAAAGTCTTTCAACCGCTTGTTTCTTGAAACGCAAATTCTCTTTTTCGTCGTATTCATTGCTTTCGGCATGCTAATTTTCATAATCATAGCCTCGCTGTATCCAAGCGCATTTTGGATTGCGCCGCTAGTTCTTATCGCAGTCCAGTTTGTTTTCGTCTTCTATTCCAGCAGCTTCATTGCGAGAACAGCTGATTGGCACATCACTGAAGCTAATCCTACAATACACCTTCTAAAGTATCATCTACCTATCGGAGCGCATGACGACCTTAAGCAAACACTTGCGCGAGATCAACTATTAACAATAAAGAAAGAAATTTACGATGAAATTTTAGCTAAGCGCGGCGAAATTGACTGTGAATTAGCCCAAAAAGTTTTCGCGAAACATGGCATAGCCTGTCAACCAGAGAATCTGGCAGCCAAAAAAGTGAACGTGTATGAACTTGTGAAAAAGATAGCAGACAAATTCGGTTTTCCAATGCCTAAAATTGTGGTGTCAAACACTATGGTTCCGAACGCTGCGACTGCAGGTCCCAGCCCTAGTCGCGGCGTCGTCTTAATAACGACGGGTCTTCTTGTTCAACTGGAAGAAGATGAAGTTATCAGCGTTTTGGGTCACGAATTCGGCCACCTCAAAGGCCGAGACCCTCTTCTTCTTTACGGGTTGACCTCGGCAGAGTTTCTCTTCAGATTCTACGTGCTGTTTCCATTATTCCCGTTAATCTTCTCCTCTTTCCTGTTCTTCTTTTACTTTTGGGTTGTGATGGTGGTAATATTTTTCATCGCCAAATTCTTCGAAGCACGGGCTGACCTTGTATCTGCCATTAAGATGGGCAAGCCCGAGGTTTTAGCTGGAGCTCTTGAAAAAATCGGCTTCCAAAGACTACTATACGAACGGACGCCATCTTTCCGCGTTCAAGAATGGTTAGGTTTAGATCCTCATCCGCCCATATACTTTAGGGTAGATCGCCTAGAGAAGCTTAAGTCTCCTGAGAAAATCAAACGCCCCTTAATTCAATCGATCAAAGATGTCATATCAGGATTCAGGGATAGTTTATGAGCAAAATGCTGGCATAAACACGCTTTTTCATCTTAACTCTGTAGTTTGTATTGGCAACGCCATTGTTTGAGCTTTGACTTGCCTGTTTCGAAAAAACAGCAAATTCTTTATATGCTCAGTAATTCTTTCCAATAGAAAAGGTGGCAGACTGTACTTCTCAAAATCAACGCTTCAAAACTCTATTCGGCAATTGCTATAATGACATTTATCATTGGCGCTGTTGCGGTTTATTATTCGATAAACCTATTTCTGGCAAGCCCCAACCAAACAGATAATCCGCCGTCCTTCAAAGTTTCGCAGTGGTCAGGCTATATTGTAGCTTCAGATATTCAAAACCGTTCGCCAGTAGTGAGCGGCATCAGCGCCTCTTGGACAGTGCCCGAGATTAAGCCGTCGGAAAATAACACGTTTTCAGGGGTGTGGGTGGGAATAGGTGGATATGGAGAAGACACCTTAATTCAGACAGGCACCGAGCAAGAATACGTAAACGGCCGAGTTGCCTATTATGCGTGGTATGAACTGTTACCTGACTATTTAGTCCGCATCCCAAACATTCACGTTCGACCAGGCGACACGGTCACAGCCTCAATAAGCCTCATAAACGAAAACACGAACACCTGGTTAATAGAAATTGCTGATGTCACTCGGGACCAGCACTTCAAAAAGACTGCTGTTTATAATTCTTCTCGGTTGTCAGCTGAATGGATAGTTGAGAGACCAAAGGTTAACGGCACCATTACCACTTTGGCAGATTTCGGAAACGTAACATTCACCGAATGCACAGCAACCATAGAGGGCAACACTGGAGCAATCAGCAATTTTTCCTACGCGCCGCTCGTCATGTACGATCAAGAGCTTCAATTGGTGACGGTTTCGCCTCTTAATGACGACGGCGCAAGTTTCACGGTGAGCTATTTAGAGTTGCCAAGCGCAACCCAGCTGAGCAGCAATTTGGCTGTTCGCATGTTGCAGTACATGTTGCCGCATGATTTCTGCAATCCTCACCAACTGGTGAGAGCCAACAGAAAAATCGAAGTTAGAAAAGACTTCGAAGGTATTTCGAACAGACTGAAGTTTACCTCGTGAACGCCACTGAAACGCCGCAAGCGGCGCAAACGGAAATCAGAGCAATTCTATCTGTGAAAAATTAGCTCAGATGCACAAAAAAGAAATACAGCCTCGAAACAGAGTAAGCTCTCTGGCTTAAGGGAGGAAATTTCCTGCGTTGAAGCTGATATACGTTGCAATTGATGGTATGGGCGATTTGCCAATTGCTGAGCTTGGGAATAAAACCCCTCTGGAAGCGGCTGAAACCCCTAACATGGACTTTCTCGCCAAAAACGGGAAAACCGGGTTAATGTATGCCGTTAGAAAGGGCGTTGCCCCTGAGAGCGACGTAGCTGTCATTTCACTTCTGGGTTATGACCCATTCAAGTATAGCACTGGGCGCGGTATCATCGAAGCCGTGGGCGCAGGCCTAAACGTAGTGGACGGCGATTTGGCTTTAAGGTGTAATTTCGCAACTTTGGGTCAGGGAAGAAAAATAATCGACAGACGGGTGGCAAGAAGCTTAACCACCGAAGAAGCTGCCGAACTAAGTGAAACCGTCAACGAAAAGATAAAGTTGGAATCGTGCCCTGCAACATTTGAATTCAGGAACACGCTGGGTCACCGTGCGGTTCTCGTTTTTAAGAGCAAAGTAAAATGTCTTTCCGGCAAGATAACGAACAGCGACCCTGCTTACTCATATGTAAACGGTATAGGAGTAGCTACGCCCAATGCGGAGATGGTTCTCAAAAAGTGCGAGCCATTGGATGACACAGAAGAAGCTCGAAACTCTGCGGAACTCGTGAACGAATTTATCGAGAAAGCACATGAGCTCTGGGAAAACCACGCGGTAAACAAGAAACGTGCTGCAGAAGGCAAACTCAAGGCAAACTGCGTCCTCACACGAGATGCAGGAAGCCAGTTGCCAAAATTCTTCAACATCAACAAGAGATATAACGTGAACTTCGCAGCCCTTGCCGACATGCACGCAGAAAGAGGAATAGCTCAGCTCGCCGGAATGCAAGCAACTCTTCTTCCTCCACCCTCAGGCGACCTTGAAAGAGACTGTGAAATCAGAGTTAAGAAACTGCTGGATATACTGCCGAATTATGATTGTTTTTACATTCACCTTAAAGGTCCAGACGAGCCTGGCCATGATGGCAACTGCCACCGAAAAACCGAAATAATCTCCGCCATCGACAAGCACTTTTTCGGGCGACTGCTTAAGGAAATTTCGCTGAAAGACCATATTATCTGCATAACCGCGGATCATGCAACGCCCTGTGCTTTGAAGGTGCACAGTGACACTCCAGTGCCCGTGCTCATATCAGGCGGAAAAATCACGGATGAAAAGATTGCCAAGTTCTCTGAGCGAGAATGCGAAAACGGGAGTTTGGGCGTTTTTGACCGCGGTTTTGAGTTAATGCCGACACTCATAGAACTACTAAAAAAATAATGCTTTGAAAAATAGCAACAGGCATCTATGCTTTTCCTGAACTTCCGAATAACCGCATTTTGCCCTTAGCAACTTCCTTCATGGCTTCTTTCGCGGGACCCAAAATCTTTCGCGGGTCAAAATTTTTAGGTGAGTTAGTTAGAACTTCACGCACCGTTGCCGTAAACGCCAAGCGCAGGTCGGTGTCAATGTTGATTTTCGCGATGCCTAATGAGATGGCTTTTTTTATTTGCTCTTCTGGTATGCCCTTTGCACCGCTTAGCTCAGCGCCGTACTTGTTAGCCTTTTCAACAATCCATTGGGGCACGCTTGAGGCTCCGTGCAGAACAAGCGGGATGCTTATTTTCTCGCTGATTACCTTTAGCCTTTCCAAGTCAAGCTTGGCTTCGCTTTTGAATTTGTACGCTCCGTGCGACGTGCCTATCGCCACTGCTAGCGTGTCGACTCCTGTTTTCTCCACGAACTCCACGGCTGTTTCAGGGTCGGTTAAGATGGCTTCCTTCTCTTCCACGCTTCGCTCTTCTACACCAGCAAGCTTGCCTAGTTCCGCCTCAACGGAAACGCCTTTCGGATGCGCAATGCTCACCACACGCTTTGTTAGGGCGACATTTTCTTCAAAATTCAAGAAGGAACCGTCTATCATGACCGAAGTAAAACCCGCGTCAATGCACTTCGCTGCTGTTTCGAAGTCTCCTCCGTGGTCAAGATGCATGGCTACAGGCACTGGTGCCAGCTGCGCTGCAGTTCTAACCAAGTTTGATATGTAAGCTAAACCGGCATATTTGATGACGCTCGGCGTAATTTGCATTATTACAGGCGATTTCTCTTCTGCAGCCGCTTCAGCTATGGCTGACATGCTTTCAAGGTTTTGAACATTAAAAGCGCCGATGGCATAGCCGTTTTTTCTCGCTGGAACCATCAAATCCTTGTTTGTAACAAGCACTTTGCTCACTCCGTGTTCACGTTAACATAAACGCAAGTGGTAGTGCCACATTATTTAAAATTTCTGGATTTGCGTAAATGAACTACCGAGAGGGTCTTCCCAGCAGCACGTAGGCTACAACGCCGCCTATGCAAGCCAACACAATTATTAGGACCATAAAGAGCATTTGCGGCATTCCAAAAATGTAATGCTGAACTTCATAGTCTAAGGTTACACGTATCTCTTCCGTTTGATCAGTGTTCACGAAGTGCAGCACATACTCGCCTTCAACGTCGCAGATAAAACTATAACTGAAATCACCCGGCCCCACGAAATCTCTCACAGTGGCGTTTGGAAAGCTTATGGAAAACTGCATGGCATTAACGTTTCCTCCAACAACCTTGTATTGTATCAAAACACGGTCTTCAACAATGAGATCTATTGGATGAGTCACTTCCTCCCCACCCTTCACTATAAGGCTAGTTATTGCCGCCTGACCAAGCCCCATGAGGACACTAAGCAACGCTAAAATAATAAGAATATATACAGGTGATCGTCTAAGACTTGCCATAGCAATTGTACTTCTCGCGTTTCAGCCCATAATTTTTATGAATTCGCGATTCAGAGGTAGAATATTAATCAAAACGCCTGTTGTATTTGTGACGCCAAATTGCAGCGTAAAATTTACAAAGACGCCAGCAGATTTAGGTTAGGAGGGTCCTACCGTGACGTGCTACTTCAGACATCTTAAAGAGGTTTTTAAGAATGCAGGTATAGAGGCTACCCCTGAAAATAGAACTGAAATCGACAGGTTAATTCACGACATTGTAGGCGTAAAATACAAAAATTGTCCAGCTGCTTGGAGACAGATTAAACTCGCTTAGCGAAAGACGAAGCAGGCTTTGTTTCAAAGCTGAGAGAGGCGTGGAACAACCGAAAATAGTCAGCTCCAAACTCTTTAATAGAATGCTGGAAAAAATACAAAAGTGAGGGAATAGGCATATACAAGCGATTAATGGTTTTTTCTGACGGTGGCGCCAGAGGTAACCCTGGACCAGCCGCCGCAGCTTTCATAGTTTTATCGGAAACCGGTCAAGTCTTAACGACGAATTCGCGTTATCTAGGCTTGCGTACTAATAATCAAGCCGAATACGAAGCGTTAATAGCGGCACTGCAATTTGCGGCAACAGTTAATTCTGAAGAGGTTATCTGTCACCTCGACAGCGAACTAGTCGCCAAGCAACTTACCGGAGAATATAGTGTAAAAAACTCGGAGCTGAGGAAATTGTGGAGGAAAGTTCAAGAATTAAACAGATGCTTCAAAAAAGTCAGTTTTATAAGTGTACCCAGAACCAACATTCAAATTCAGAAGGCAGACGCGCTTGTCAATGAAGCATTAGACGAAGAATTCAGACAGCATTCTGATGGAAAAAGTCTCAAATTGTAACTGAAATTCTCTCTTTTTCGGCTTAATCGCAACTTCTTTATTAATGAATCATGCACTCCTAACACGCTAAGGAGTATGCTAAAGGTGAGGAAAGCACATGTTTGTTCACACTAGCATTCGGACAAGTAATATGGATCGATCAATCGACTTTTACACCAGACTTCTTGGTCTCACGCTTGTGAGTCGACGAGAGATACCGCAGAATAACGCCGAGATTGCTTTTCTCAGAGACCCGCAAGCTAAAGGTTCCACGCTTGAATTGACTTTCTACCGCAACCAGAAGAAGTTTATTCAAGCTGACTACGAGGATCGCGTGTTCGATCATCTTGCCTTCGAAGTGACGGACATGAACCAGACAATCGAGGCAATGCGGAACGGCAAAGTTACGATAACTGACGAGCCTTTCAAGCTTAGCCCGACAGGCTCAACGATAGCGTTTGTGGAAGACCCTGATGGAACGCTTATTGAACTGATTGAAAGGCCGTGAAGTGCAATTAAAGTGAGGATAAATCACAAATAATAAACGAATGCTAAAACAAGTTTTTAACTTCCCATCCAAATGAAACACGCGGCGCCAAGGGATTTAGGATTAATGGGTTACAAACGATGGCTTCAAATGAGATTTTCCATTTTTCTTCGATTATTTAGTTATTAGGGTACAAAAAATATTTATGAGCTATACATAAAGTCTGAAAGGTTTGAGTAGAATGCTATGTGGTTCAAGGGGGATAGCAGGGAGAAAACCCTGATACCACAATAAAGGTGGAGTCAATCATAAAGCAGCAAACAGAATTGGAGGAGATACACTGTATCGACGCAAAATCTCTGATGTTCTAAACGCGCTGTCATCGAAAAAGACGTTAAAGTATGCGATGTATCTTGCTGCAGTAATAGTTTTCCTCGCATTAATCTTACTGCCTCCCATCATTGGAATTTTCACGAAATGGAGCACGCTCCAACAGGTTTTTGATCAACAGCCACTTATGGATCGAGCGCTCATTGCAGTGGCGAATTCTTTCGTGATTGCGTTACTTGTTTCTGCGTTAGATGTTTTAGCGGGCGTTCCGATGGCCTGGCTCATTACACGCGGAAAATCAAAGTGGCTTAACGTTCTCGACACTTTCGCAGATATACCGTTTATTGTGCCGACCGCGGCGCTCGGCTATTCGCTACTGCTTTTCTGGAATGGACCTGAGGGTATATCCGCCCTTTTTGGAGGCTCACTAATTTCTACAGGTTGGTTGCTTATTGTGCTCCTTCATTTCGCATTCTCTTATCCTATTGTGGTTCGCGTTTTAGTTGGGGCATTGCTTGATTACAAGATGGAGTATGAGCAGGCATCCAGAACCCTTGGTGCACCACCCTTCATAGCAGCTCGAACCGTCACTTTCCCAATACTCAAACCTGCATTGATAGCCGCGTTTATTCTTTCGTTTGCGAGGTCTCTTTCGGAAACTGGAGCAACATTTATTGTTGCAGGAGCGTTCGAGAACGGCCCAGTTTTCCTTCAGAATATGAAAAATGAATTTTCCAGTGGCCTTGTTTCTCAGGTCGCGTATGAAGGTGCCACTGTATTCGCAAGCTTAATACTGATAATAACATCTCTCACGATTTTCGCTTTAATTCGTATTTTGGGTTCAAGATTGCGATTGCCGTTTGACCGGGTTTGGCCTAGCATCGAAAGAAAACTTAGTTATTCAAAAGCTGCGATGTCAAGAAACAGTGTAACGTTAATAGTTTTTGTGGCAATAGTTCTGCTTCCGTCTCTTTTCGTGGCTTTACCAGCTTTCCAAGCCGTGTTTACAGGCACTTTGTCCGCTGCAGTTTCAGGTTCAGGCTTGTGGGGAGACTACTGGCAAAGCTTGCTTCTTTCGTACCTTCTAGGAGCTATCGTTACGCTCATTAGCTTCATTGTCGGGCTGCCGATGGCAATACTGATTGCCAGAAAGAAATTTGGGAAAATGCCCTCAATGGTGATGGATATTCTCGTTAACATTCCGCTGATTGTTCCTTCCATAGCCTTAGGTGTTTCTCTCAAGTTCTTCTGGCAAAGCTTCGCTTTCATACCTGAATTTCTACTATTGGTCTTTGCTCACCTCGCAATCACTTACCCGTATTTTGTGAGGTCAATGTCCGCAGCGTTTGAAAGGATAAGTTTGGACATGGAAGAAGCTGCAAGGACGCTTGGCGCCAAGCCTTTTGGCGTGTTCAGAACGATAATGCTTCCGTTGACGAAGTACTCAATTCTTTCTGGGGCTATTATGGTTTTCACGAGAAGTGTAAGTGAAACAGGCGCAACGGTGGCTGTCGTGACAAACCTGCAAACAGCGCCTGTGGTTATAGTTAACTGGGTGAAGGGCGTAGTGCCTGCTACCTCGTTGGAAATCGGTTTAGGTTGCGGTTTGCTGGTCTTGCTTTCCTTCTTAATTCTGCTTTTGCTGAGATTCGTGAGCCGAGGAAAAGGGAGATATTGACATGGAAATTTATAACTCGCAATATTATACTATACGCCTGAAAGGAGAACTCAGAAATGCCTGAAGTCCGCGTTGTTAACCTGACGAAGACATTCGGAGATATCGTGGCTCTGGATAACGTTAACTTAACTGTACGTGACAAAGAATATTTTGCCTTGTTGGGTCCCAGCGGTTGCGGAAAAACCACCTTGCTAAGATTGATCGCTGGGCTAATTGAACCCGATAAAGGCGAGATTTACATCGGAGGTAAGCGCGTGGACGATGTCCCACCCGAAGACAGGGAAATCGGGTTTGTTTTTCAAACCTTTGCTTTATTTCCACACATGACCGCTTGGGAAAACGTCAACTACGGTCCCAGAGTAAAGAACTTTGACCTGAAAGCGGCTGGAACTATAGGTCATGAAGTACTCGAGTTGGTTAAGCTTCATGAACGCTTGAACGCCTATCCAAACGAGTTAAGCGGCGGGATGATGCAACGAATAGCAGTCGCGCGCGCACTGGCAGCCGGAGCTAAGACTTTACTTTTGGACGAACCGCTTGGGCAGTTGGACGCAAAAGTGAGAAACGAGATAAGATATGAAATGAGAAGAATGGCTAAGGACCTGAATTTGACTGCTATTCACGTTACTCACGATCAGGCTGAAGCAATGTCAATTTCGGATAGAATTGCGGTGATGAAGAAAGGAAGAATTGTTCAGGTGGGAACGCCGCAAGAACTTTACATGAACCCAAGCAGTCTGTTCGTCGCGTATTTTATTGGAGAATCCAACTTTCTGGAAGGCATAGTTTCGGAGGCAAGTGGCAACGATTTAGAGATAGAGCTCCGCGGTGGAGTTAAAGTCCAAGCAACTGGCAAAGGTGTGGGGAAAGGCGAAATGGCTGTTTTGGTTATAAGGCCTGAGATCTTTGTTGTTGCGCCAGTAATGGGCAAAAGCAGAAACGTCCTTAGAGGTGAGGTAAAAAAAATCACTTTCGAAGGGACATTTGTAAGATACGTGATTCGACTCGAAAGCCAAGATTACGTTGTGGTTGTAAAGCCTTCGTTAACAGAGGAATGGTTTGATGTTGGGACCAATATTACTCTAAGCTTTGCACCGGAAAAAGTGCATGTTTTTCCGTATCCAGAAGCGGGATTATTAGAAGAAATATCAATCTGATGAGGGCTAGTTCATTTTGTGTCCTTGATACTTCATGCATGGTTTTTCCCAGTAGAAGGCAGTGTAATCAACTGTAGCAGACCTTTCCAAGCTGATGTGCTTATCAGCACCCAATATGAAGACATTTGCCTGTTCACCTATTAACCTGGGAGAGAAGACATAAATACAATCTTAGAAATAGTTAAAATCGCATACCTTTCAGGTGAAAGTTTTGAGAATTGGTTTTTTCGTTTGGGAATACCCACCTGAACTCGTCGGCGGTTTGGGTACTTATGCGGCGTACATAACGCATGAGTTCGTTGATATAGGACACGATGTTTCGATTTTCACACTTAACGGTGGCAATCTGAAAACCAGAGAAATTCTACGGGGAGTAGAGATTCATCGACCTTTAATTGCGGATGCAAGCAACATTTTTCCATTTTTCGTAGTTGACGACCTAAAAAAGTGGGGTACAAACATAAAACTTTTCAATGACATTTTCATTTACAACATTCTGAGTGCAACAAAATTTCTCAACATGCTAATAAAAAAGGAAAAGTACCATTTTGACTTAGTCTGCGTTCACGATTGGCTCAGCAGTGTTGCAGGTCTCGTAATTAAGAATGAATCAAAGATTCCCGTGGTCTTCCACACCCACAGCACTGAATGGGGAAGAAGTGGTGGTCAAGGATCCGAGGTAGTGTCGCATCTGGAATGGGCTATGGCCCAGAACGCGGATAGAATAATAACCGTTAGTTACGCCATGCAGCAAGACCTGATAAGGCACGGCTGGCCTCAATCAAAAATAAGCGTAGTTTGGAATGGCGTGGACCCTGAACGCTATGACCCGCGCAAGTACCACGAAAAAGATGTGGATAAAATTCGAGAACTATACAAAGTTCCTAAAGATTGGAACATGCTCCTTTTTGTGGGAAGACTCGCCTGGGTAAAAGGCGTTAGAAACCTTTTGCAAGCAATGCCCAGTGTTTTAAGGGAATACCCCAATACTAAACTCGTTATTCTTGGCAAGGGAGAAGAACAAACTGATATTGTGGAAACAGCGGACAGGTTAGGCATTAAGGACAAGATTGTTTACCGTTTTGATTTTGTCCCTGAAAACGAGAGAATCCTGCATTACGCCGCTTCAGACATGTGCATTTTCCCATCTATTTACGAACCCTTCGGCATAGTTAGCTTAGAGGCTATGGCTATGGAAAAACCAGTGGTTGTAGGCGCGCGAGGCGTAGTAGGTTTCAACGAGCAAGTGATAAGCTCTGGTCCAGACCAGAACGGAGTGCACATAAACGGCGAAGACCCGCCAGACATAGCTTGGGGGATAAAAGAAACGCTGAAAAACCCTGAAAAGGCGAGAAATTGGGGTGAGAACGGGCGCAAAAGAGTATTAGAATACTTCACATGGAGAAAGGCTGCTGAAGAAACACTCAGAATCTACGAGTCTATCCTCTGACAAAGAGCGAATTGATTCCTAAAGGCTGGAAAACGGCGAGTTTGCTCATTATATCGCTAACATTTCAGCCAGTTTCATTAAGCGCAAATCAAGTGGCTTTTGCGTTTCACATGACTTCTTAAGGTCTATGCTTGTGATTGCGCCATTCTGCAAGCCGATCACTCTGTTTCCTTGCTCTTGACATAACAGGTTAACGGCTTTTTCAGCAAAAAGGCCAGCCAAGAGCCGACTGCGCGCTGTGGGACTTCCGCCTCGTTGAGCATATCCTAGAATTGATAATCTAACTTCTGAACCTGTCTCCTTTTCGATTTCTTTGGCAAGTTTAGCAGTGTCACCGATGCCTTCAGCGGCAACTATTACCGCTGCTTTTTTGCCTTTACGGGAGTTTTCTCTTAGCACGTCGACAATTTGGGTCAGTTTACATTCGCGCTCAGGGACAAGGATTACTTCAGCGCCGACTGTGATTCCCACGTCTAACGCCAGAAAACCTCTTTTACGACCCATAACTTCTACTATGAAGATTCGCTCGTGGGAAATTGCTGTGTCTCTGATTTTGTCTATCGCTGCTACGGCCGTGTTCACGGCTGTGTCAAAGCCCACTGTTTCATCTGTTCCAAAAACGTCGTTGTCTATTGTGGCTGGAATTCCCACTATTAAGGTGTCGCTTTTCCTGCTCAGGTCTAAAGCACCTCTAAATGTGCCTTCACCGCCTATACCTACCAAACCATCCACCTTGTTCAGCGCCAAAGTTTCAGCAGCCTTTTCAATGCCTTCCTGCTCCTCGAATTTGGGGCATCTTAGAGTGTGAAGCATTGTGCCGCCCAACTGGATTATGCCGCCTACTGCACGGGGAGTCAAGCGCTTAAACTTGTTGGTCAGTAAGCCATCCCAGCCTCTTTCAAAACCTAAGACTTGAAGGTTTTTTGAATAGGCAATTCGTGTAACGGCTCTGATGGCAGCGTTCATTCCAGGCGCATCTCCGCCTGGGGTTACCACACCGATAGTTTTCAACAACCAACACTCCTTCTTAACAGGATTACCTAAAAACGCGTTAAGTATTTTTCAAAGATAAAAATCTATCTAAACACTCTCTTGTTAAGCAGAAAAAACCGTCAGAGGGACTGAAGTGTGATGGAGATGCCAAAACACATAAATCCTTTTGTCTTATCCTAATGGTTTTTGTCGGGCGGTAGCTCAGCCTGGCAGAGCTTCCGAGCTTGCTAGTAAACGCTAGCTGGCGGAGACGCTGTAGAAGTCCACCCATGGTGGGCATTGCCCAGCCTGACAGGCGTACAACAGAAACCGGATTGTCGCAGGTCCAAATCCTGCCCGCCCGACCATTCAAGAGCAGCATTTGAGTATTCAGGATAGGCTAAGAATTGTCACCAACGTGAGTATTGATCCAGCGGCATTCCCCACAACATGAATAATCATACCTACGTAGATGTTCCTTTTCCACCAAACGATAAATGCGGCAGGGAAGAGGCCCAAAAGCAAGCCTGGCACTTGCCATGGCATCCAGAAGTGATAAAGCGAATGGAGTCCCCCATTGATTAGAGGCGCCCATGCTTTAAAGCGGGAGATTCTCGGCAACAAATATCCACGGAGGTACAGCTCTTCCGTGATGGGTGCGACAAAGCCGTTGACAGCTAGGCCGAGAAGCGCCGTCATTAGCAATAGGGATTTTGAGTATTCGAGTGATACTGACAAGAAGAACCAGTCAGGCAGCCATGAGAACAGATTTTTAATCAACGTTTGCGCTATTGGCGGATATATTACAACTAAAATGAAGTTGGCATAAAAGAGCAGAATAGCAGCAAGAAGCACATATTGCCATACACGCATAGGTTCTCGGTAAAGCACAATACCATTTAGCGAGAGAGTACCGTTTCTCTTCTTGCCTTGATAAAACAGGAAGCCCAGCTCGAAGGGAACTAGGACAAAAAGGCCCGTAAGCAGAAAGGCAAAATTTGAAGGGTAACCAAGTGCATTCAGCGTTGGTGCAGCCATAATAAATAGGGTAGTGGTCAAAGCTCCAGGCAACAAATGCAGTATGACGGATTGCCAAAGGGACTGTTGTGGAATACCCAGACTTTTCGTGGCACTATTTTCTGTCGTCAAGACCCCTCAAATGAACCAGCATAATGGTTGTAGTAGTTGTTTGAAAGGTTGGGCTTATTAGTTTTTGCTGATGAATGTGCCTAGCATAAAGAGGAACGCAGGATTTAAACGAAGTTGTAAACCTGTTCCGTACGACCAATGTTCCTTTAACCAAAAATAAGTATGACTTAGGCATATTTTTGAAAAATAGTTCCAAGGAGCTCTAATTGATTCCTTATACACTAGCTCGTTTAAGAGCCACTATGCATCCTGCGAAGAAGATCACCCCAAAGCCCAGAAGAGCCAACAAGGACAGCCATGGAAATGGTTGCTCTAAAGCAGCTGCTCGCAGGCACTGACTCGAGTGAGTAAGAGGCAGAAAGTACAAGACGGCTTTCACTGCCTCAGGAAGTTGACTTAATGAAAAAAAAGTACCGCTAAGAAAGGTCATCGGCAAAATTACTAAGGTGTTGAAGGTACCCATATCTTGGTGCGATTTCGCCACCAGTCCAATAAGCACTCCAAGGAAGGCAAAGACAAAGCAGGAGCTAACCAAGACTAATACAAAGAGTGGGCTGATTATTAACGTAGGCGAAATGATAACACCTACTATCAACAGGGCGATAGAAGCGATTAAACCTCGCACTACGCCTATCAAGGTTTTGCCGACGGCTAGCGAAAAGAGGCTGATAGGTGACATTAGGTATTCGTCGAAGCACTTATAGAAAAGACGGTCTACATGGAGTTTCAGTCCAGCACCACCATAGCTGCTTGACATTGCTGTCAGGGCGATTATGCCCGGCATGACAAATGCAAGGTAGCTGTAGCCCTCAAAGCTGATTCCTCTTCCCAGACCATAGCCAAAAGCTACAACGTAGAGAATAGGATTGACAAGACTAGTTGCAAGTGTTCGAAGCCAGTGGCGCCTCAGAAATCTTAGATCCACCCACAAAACTGAGTATATATCCCTAAACACAGTTATCAATTAATCATCACCCACCTTTCGTCCAGTTAACTCTACAAAGACATCTTCTAGGTTTGACTCCCGTATAATAATTGTTTTAGCATCAGGAGGCAGGTTCTGAACATAGCTTTTCGCCGCCGCTCTATCAGCAAAATATTGGTAACGAGTTTCTTTATTGTTTACGAGCGTTTCCACAGCGACCAAACCTAATCGTTGACGCAACTCTAGGGGCTTACCAAGATCAATTAGGCGTCCTAGATGGATTATTCCTACACGCTGACAGAGAGCCTCTGCCTCCTCGATATAATGAGTAGTAAGGAAGATTGTAGTACCATCAAGGTGCAGACGACGTATTAACTCCCACAAACGACGCCGTGTCTGAGCGTCCAATCCAACCGTTGGCTCATCAAGAAAGAGCACCTTAGGCTGATGCATCAGAGAACTGACAATCATCGCCCGTTTTTTCATCCCTCCTGAAAGATCCTCAACTATTCGGTTAGCTTGCTCAGTAAGACCTACGTAATCAAGCAACTCATTAATGCGTTGCCTGCGCTCAGATGATTCAAGATGATGTAAACGAGCACGAAACTCCATGTTTTCTCTTACAGTCAAATCACGGTCCAAACTCAGATGCTGCTGCACTACTCCAATCACTTTCTTCACCTTATCAGGTTCCTTCACTACATCAAAGCCGCTTACACATGCGCAGCCTGAAGTTGGCTTGGTCAAGGTGGTTAAGACGCGAATAGTGGTAGTCTTGCCCGCTCCGTTGGGTCCTAAGAAACCGAATATCTCCCCTGAATGTACCTTTAGATTCAAGTCTTCAACTGCTCTGACATCGCC
>Ga0209636_10000184_pt1 | contig 53616 bp, 60 predicted proteins | sample DeeMarSWOR152_54_FD_187464 | JGI IMG/M metagenome (GOLD analysis project Ga0209636, IMG submission 187464) | Marine sediment microbial communities from White Oak River estuary, North Carolina - WOR-1-52-54 (SPAdes) (version 2) | ecosystem: Environmental > Aquatic > Marine > Intertidal zone >...
GAGAGAGTTATTGGGTTTGGGGGTTAAATTTTAATCCCAAATCCAAACCCTAAACCCAACACACATACTCACTCAGCGCACGCAACAAAGAGTAAAATATTTTAATCCTATTCTCCAAGAATACTGGATTGGGTATTAAAATGGCTCAAAAAACAGCTTCCTCAGTAAAGGACTTGGTGATCAGCATCATTGGCATAATAATCGCAATAGTTCTCGCCGTCTTTGCTTTGGGAATTGCCAATTGGGGAATAGACTTCTTTGGGATTACAGGAGAGACGGCAAAAGCTGCAGCCCTGATAGCAGTCGCGATAATCATAGGACCAACAATAGCAGCATTCGCCACCAAAAAATACTTCTAACCCTTTTTTTTATTTTAAGAAGTTGTTATTCTTGGAATCCATGATTTTCTTTCGTTTCTCAAGTACTTGGCAAACAGCAGAGCCTCTTCGTTAATCAGAGTCTCAATAGTTTGACGTTTGCCATGTTTGATTCTCGGAATACCAACTCCAGTCTCAAAATAGCTGTGTAGCTCTCTTGTTAGATCATTTGTCATTGAATCGTTCAAGTATTCTCTTTGTCCGACCTTGTTCTTGCTATAGTTTTCAAGTTTCATCATGAACATTAGTGATAGTTTTATGGTGTTTTTCTTCAGTTACAAATTGCCTTTATAATAACTCGTAGCTGGGCATCCGACACATTTCTCTGCCTTGTATCTGTTGCAGGGATGGCAGTCAACATTGCATGGTGTGGTTTTTTTTTCCTTGTGGGTAAGATATTCTCTTACTAGAAGAAAAGGCGAATAGTGAATTCTACCAATAGGGTAAAACTCAGACCTCCGAATTCCTTCACTGCTTCTCAATGAACATTTCTCAACAGATATGCTTTCAAGAGTATCTCGGTTCTCTGCAACCACTAGGGCAATAATGTTGTATCCTCCTAGGGTGGTGAAAATATTGACTACTCTTGGACATTCTTTAAAGCGATCCAGAAGTCTATGCATGGCTTCTGTGCTCTCTATCTCAATCAACACGAGGGCTGCATGAAGATCCGTATGTTCGGTGTTAACCAATGCTGAGATGCTTATTATTCCTTTTTCAAGTAGTTTATCCACTCGTTTTTTGGCACCCATGTTTGAAAATCCTATGATGTCAGCAAGTTTCTCAAAGGTTGTTCGCCCATCCAGTTGCAGTTGCGATATTATCTTTCGGTCTGTATCATCCAACTAAACTCACCAAAGGCAGCAGCAAGTTTATTTAATAAACAAAAAGTATTAATATAGTTTACCTATTAAACATATTTCCCTAGCATCGAAGTGTTAAGGAAAAGCTTGACAGTAAGTGAATGCCGATGACTTTGAAAAAAGAGCAGAAAGTTTTTGAAAAATCTACTCAACCACGAACACAACTCTATGAAGAGGGAACACAGCGCCTAAAACTCAAGATGGCCAAAATCAAACACAAAATCGCTGTGATCAGTGGCAAGGGTGGTGTGGGCAAAAGCACAGTGACTGTGAACTTAGCAATGGCGTTTGCAACTCATGGTTACGTGAATAGCGTAGGAATATTGGACGCAGACATCACTGGCCCCTGCATACCAAAAATTTTGGGAATACAAGGACAAAAACTTCAAGGCGGTCCACCAGGCATCTTCCCAGCAATAGGTCCTTTAGGAATAAAAGTTGTTTCTATGGATTTTTTACTTCCAAGCGAAGAGTCGCCCGTAATCTGGCGAGGACCATTAAAGATGAGGGCTATCCAACAGTTCCTCTCAGATATTGTGTGGGGTGAAATCGATTTTCTATTCATTGACCTTCCTCCAGGAACGGGAGACGAACCCCTAAGTGTAATGCAGCTTCTGCCAGATATGGATGGTGTCGTAATTGTAACAATCCCCTCTGAGGTTTCTCAGATAGTTGTGAAGAAAGCAGTGACTTTCGCCAAACAGCTGAACATACCTGTAATCGGTATAATAGAGAATATGAGCGGGTTTGTTTGTCCGAAGTGTGGAGAACAGGTTGACATTTTCAAAGCAGGTGGAGGAGAGAAGATAGCCGAAGACTTGGCGGTGCCTTATCTTGGCAAGATTCCAATTGACCCTGAAATCTGCCGCGATTCTGATAAAGGGTTGCCTTTCATAGTTGAGCACCCGAATTCTCTGGCGTCAAAAGCTTTTATGGATATTGTAAAGAAAGTTGAAGAGTTTTTGAAGAAGAGAAAGAAATTGGAGACGATGCTTAAATCAGGTGTTAAAGGAGGTGTTGAGAAGTGAAGATAGCTGTTTCTGCTGTTGGAGAAACCTTGGAATCTCAAATGGATAAGAGGTTCGGGAGATGCCCGTATTTCTTGATTGTTGATTCTGAGACCATGAATTTTGAGGTAATGCCAAATGCAGCTGCTGGGGCGATGGGTGGAGCGGGGATTCAAGCAGCACAGTCTTTAGCTAGCAAGGGTGTTAAAGCTGTAATTACAGGTAATGTCGGACCGAATGCATTTCAGACGCTTACAGCTGCAGGGATAAATATAGTCGTAGGTGTCTCTGGAACTGTTAGAGAAGCCGTTGAGAAATTTAACAGAGGTGAACTTCGAAATACTAGAACTCCTACAGTTCGTGGTCACTTTGGCATGGGTCAAGGCATGGGACAGGGCAGGAGAAGGCGACTCTAGTAAGGAAAAGGATTCTTGATGGAAATCTTGATAATGAGCTTGAAAAGACGAGACGAAAAAGTTGAAACTTTCATGTGAGGAGGTGGTTAATTGACCGTGAGGATCGTGATTCCAGTAGTTGATGAATCCGGTTTGGATTCTCAGATTTCTGAACACTTTGGGAGAACCCCTTTCTTCGCCGTCATCGATCTGGACGAAAAGGGACATGTGATAAAACAGAAAACCATACCTAATGCAGGTGAGCATTTCGGTGGCGGGGGAAGGCGAGCTGGTTTTATCTTGAACCTTAAGCCAAATGTGATAATAGCCTATGGTATGGGACCAAGGGGTTTAGACATTTACCAAAATGAACATGTGGCAGTCCTAAGGGCGAATGCAGATACCGTTAAAGACATTATCGCGGCTTACAATCGAGAAGAACTAGAAGAACTAACAGAAGGTTGCCACGAGGCGCGTCACCCTTAATAAATGATGATTCATGAAGGTAATTAAGTGATTCTTTCAATAGCAAGTGGCAAAGGAGGCACTGGGAAAACCACAGTCGCCGCAAACTTGGCCTTGTCTCTGGAAAATGCTCAACTCTTGGATTGTGATGTTGAAGAACCCAACGCTCATCTGCTTTTGCACCCAAAAATTACAGAGACAAAACTTGTTTATGTGCAAATTCCAGTTGTCGATGAAAATAAGTGCAATTATTGCGGAGAATGTTCCAAATTCTGCAAGTTTAACGCAATCTTTGTCACCCCGCAGAAAATCATGTTCTTCCCCGAACTCTGCAGTAGCTGTGGTGGTTGCGCAATCGTTTGTCCTAAGAATGCAATAAAGGAAAAGAAACGGAAAATTGGAGTGACAAAAAGAGGGCTTGCAAAAGAGATCGAACTAGTCTACGGTCAGCTTAATGTAGGTGAACCCATGGCAACACCCGTAATAAAGGCAGTAAAGAAACATATGCAACCACCTGAAAAAGGCGACGTCATAATTGATTCTCCGCCAGGCACCTCATGTCCTGTGATTGAAGCTGTCCACGGTAGTGATTACTGTATTCTCGTAACTGAGCCTACGCCCTTCGGCTTGTACGATCTAAAAATTGCGGTTGAAGTACTAAGCAAGATGAAAATCCCCTTCGGCGTTGTCATAAATAGAGCGGGAATCGGGGATAGGAAAATCTACGCTTTCTGTAAAGAAAAAGCAATTCCTATCCTGCTGGAAATTCCATACGAGAGAAAAATAGCCGAGCTATACTCTGTTGGAAAACCCTTTGTTTTAGAGATGCCCGAATGGAAGGAGAAGCTAGGTGGGCTTCTTAAAGAGATAAAGGAGAGCTTACAGGTTTGAGAGAGATAACCATCCTAAGCGGAAAGGGCGGGACAGGAAAAACGACAATCACAGCCTCCTTCGCCGTTTTAGCTAATAACCCAGTTATAGCAGATTGCGATGTCGATGCTCCTGATCTCCACATGCTTCTTCACCCTAAAACTCTTCGAACACAGGAATTCACAGGACCAAAACTAGCTGAAATAGATCACGAAAAATGTGTAGAATGTAGTCTGTGCCAAAAGATATGTAGATTCGAAGCTATAACAGACTTTCAGATCGATCCAATTCTTTGTGAGGGGTGCGGTACTTGCGCCGTCATTTGTCCAGAAACCGCTATAATCTTGAAGGATCGCATTTCCGGTGAAGCTTTCATATCAGAGACGAAGTATGGTTTGATGTCTCACGCATTTTTGTTTCCAGGCGGGGCAAACTCGGGTAAACTAGTTACCTTAGTGAGGCAGAATGCTAAAGAAGCAGCAGAGGAAAATCATTGTGAATTAATCTTAATAGATGGTTCTCCTGGGATAGGCTGTCCTGTGATTGCTTCAGTTACTGGAGTGAACATGGGAGTTATTGTTACTGAACCTACAGTCTCCGGAATCCATGATATGAAACGTGTGTTGGAGCTTCTAGCCCACTTTGATGTGCGACCATTCGTGTGCATAAATAAATGTGATCTGAACCAACAAAACACCAAAAAAATTGAGCGGTTTTGCGATAAACTGAACATCAATATTGTTGGTCGAGTTCCTTTTAACCCCATCGTTACGAAAGCTATGGTTTCCGAAAAACCTATTGTGGAATACTCTCCTGAGAGCGTAGTGTCACAACGGATAAAAGAGATGTGGAAGAATCTGTTAGGCAGAACTTGAAGAAAATAGGTTAAACAGATATGCTTACTGGAGTTCTATTTTTCTGGCAACCGCCGTATGTAGAAAGTTTCTCCTTCGTAATCAAGCTCCACAAGCTTGTGTTCACGCAAGAGTCTCTCTATGACATCCCAATCAGCACGTGCTTCCTTCAAGAAGTTTTCAACCGCCTCCATGCGCATTGGATGCACTGCAGTTATACTCAGCAAATCTTCTTCAGCATCTCCAGTGAAAGCGAAGGCATTTCCCTCATAACCTGTTAAATACTCAACCCTATTTTGCCCGAGTTTGCTAGAAAAAGCTTGAAACGCTGAATTCAGTATTTCTTCTTTGGCTGGCCTAATCCACTTCTCGGTTGGCGGCCTCGTTGGAATGGCGATATATGCCTTATCCAGTCTCTTTAGACGCCCCAGAAAATCTGCTATCTTCTCAAACTCGGTTCCATAATCTATTCCATCCATAAACATCGTTTCGCTGATAACAATCCCATTAAAATCATTTACAAACTCGGTTATACCTTCCAAGATTGCAGAGAGTTCAAGAGCTTTATGTGGTCTGTTTACTTTTCTCCATAAGCCTTCGCTAACAGCATCAATCGTTAAGGAAACTAAATCTACGCCAAGCAAATCCTCTTTCACATCATTGTAAAAAATTAGCGAGGCATTGGTCAAAACAGCTATTGGAATCCCAATCTGCTTCAACATGGATATTTCCATGCCCAACTTAACATCTAAAGTTGGCTCTCCATCAGGAACGAAAGTCAGATAATCAGTTCTTTCATTCCTTAAATGTGCTTCGTCTACTTTCCTTTTGACCTCGTTAAAAATTGCCTTTGGTGCGTAGAAAGGATTCCTTTTAGTCGTCATGTTCAGAGTTTTTCCTGCTTGACAGTAGATACATGAATATGTGCAAGTTTTCAGTGGAACATTGTTTATCCCCAAGCTTCGTCCTAGACGTCTTGACGGAACAGGACCAAAAGCCAATTTTCCTGCATCTTCCAAATTGGGTACTCCTATCTTATACGCGCAAGGAACGACGGTCAAGAATTAATTGCTAGCTGTCTGATTAGCTTCGGTTGAAACTGTAAGAGGCCTTCCTTCAGTTAGCGCTTGTGCAACCTTTTTCCTTGCACTTTGAAGAAATCTCCAAACAGTTCCTCTTGAGACACCCATTTCTATGCCTGCTGCTTCTTGAGACAATCCTTCAAGATCGACTAGTCTTAGTGCTTCAACTTCTGCTGGTTCAATAGTGATGGATCTAGAGTTTGTTTTAGGTTCTGGAACAAGTCTATCTACCTTCGGAGGATTGGGTATGGTGACTGGTTTGGGGAACCTTCCTCTTTTGCCTCGTCTGTGTCTACGTCTCCATGCCATCTTAATCACTGATAATAGTCCATCCGTAACTTTTATATATTTCTGTGCATATTCTAATAAATATAAATGTGCATAAGCACAAAAAAGAGGTGAAATAAAAAACATGCCAAGAGGAGATAGAACAGGACCTTGGGGTTTAGGACCCATGACTGGAAGGGCAGCTGGCTATTGTGCTGGTTATCCAGTTCCTGGATTTATGAATCCAATACCTGGCTTTGGAAGAGGATGGGGCAGAGGACGCGGTAGAGGAAGGGGCAAAGGCTTTGGCAGAGGCTACAGTAGAGGTTGGTGGGGATATCCACCGCAATATCAACAACCTTATCCACCTCCAATGTATCCACCAATGCCACCGCAGAATCCATACGCTTATCCACCCGCGTATCCGTCTGTAATACAACCCCAAACTCCAGAAAAAGAAGTTGAAGCATTAGAAAACTACAAAAAAGAACTGGAAGCAGAAAGAGCAGACCTTGAACAAGAAATGGGCGAAATTGAGTCCAGAATTGAAGAGCTGAAGGCAACGCTTGAACAAAGAAAGAAACAACAATAGAGCCATGAGGCAGAGGCTGACGTAGTTTCTAGTTTATACCTCCCATCTTTATGGAGGGAGTTAGTTGAAGAAGAAGTTTAGAATAGCTGTGGCAACGAATGGAAAGAAAGGATTAGAAGATACTGTTTCAGAGGTTTTTGGCAGAGCAAACACTTTCACAATTATAGACGTTAAAGACAGGGAGATAAAAGAAGTTAAGATTATTGAGAACCCTGCTCTTTCTTACGAACATGGTGCCGGCCCAATTGCAGTTAAAGAATTGGTAGATTTCAAAGTTGACTTGGTAATTGCTCCACAATTAGGTCATGGTGCATCATCAATACTTGAACATCATTGTGTAACTATGATTTTGACGAAAGCTGGCACTAAAGTCGCAGAAGTCATTGAAGATGCTTTGGAAAAATCACAAAAGAAATAACTCTATCAATCCTTGAAAAAAGTCAACCTTGCCTTCCGAAACACACCATGTATCCTTCACATGCTGCGTCTGAGCGAAACAAAACACGTAGGAGATTGCCGGTTTTGAGATTCGATAAAATTGAAAAAATGGTTATGTCCGAAATGCACAAGATTTACTCAGAAAAAGCCATTGAACATTCTATGCACCCTCGAAACGTTGGTCGCATAAAAGAGGCCACAGGCATTGCCAGAATCACTGGACCATGCGGTGATACCATGGGAATATCTCTAAAAATAGGAAAGGGAGAAATCTTGGAGGCAAAGTTTTGGACTGATGGTTGCTGTGCAAGTATATCTTGTGGCAGCGTCACAACAGAATTAATCAAGAGTAGACATATCTTCGAAGTGCAAAAAATTGATTCTAAGAGAATTCTAGAAACTCTCAACGGCCTTCCTGAATCTGACGTCCACTGCTCAGTATTGGCCTCAAACACACTGGATGCTGCTATCAAAGATTACATGAGATGGAAAAATGAATAAAAAAGTATTAACAAAAGGAGATGATAAAAATGAGAACAGAAAAAGAAATTAGAGAACGACTAGAGGAACTTAAGAGGCAGATAGTAACTGAAGGACCATATATTGAACGAAAGAGTATCGCTTGGCATGCAGCTAAACAAGCCCTCGAGTGGGTTCTCGAAGAAGTGGACAGTCTTTTAACCTACTAAGCAGATTCGCGCACCCAGTTAGATTACTTAGGCTATTGCACATACAAACACTCCTTTTTCAGGATACTATTTTGACAAGATTAGCCATAATTGAAGAACGATAGTCTCCTATCAAATTGTAATGTGCACGTGCAGATCCAGTCGCCACGCGTTTTGAAAAAAAACAGGCTACATTTTTGCTCTAAAGATTTTGAGTTGGTCGGGCGGGCGGGATTTGAACCTGCGACAATCCGGTTTCTGCCAAATTGGCTGTATGCTTGGTAGGCTGGGTGATGCCCACCTTGCTGGCAGGCGTCTACAGCATCTCCGTCCGCTAGGCTTGCTGGCAGACTCGGAAGCTCTACCAAGCTGAGCTACCGCCCGACTTGTGAGATAAGGGAAATAGTCTACGGATTTATGCGTTTCGTTTAGTGATCGCATGGAAGTTGTGTGTTTGGCACTTAGAATAGACCATTTATTACATGTTCAAATAGGTTCCAAATATGAATGATAGTGGTGTGGATTATATGCTTTTGTTATTTAAGGGAGGTTGCTGTAAACTCGAAATATGATGTCTTAATTAGTAAGATTTAAATCTCAATATGCTGTTATCTTTCTTATGAACTTGAAAAAAGGAGGGATAAGAACAGAAATGAAGAGACTTCTTAAGAGCAGAAAGGCGTTGAGCCCAGTTGTCGCAGCAATCATACTAATCGCTGTAACAGTTGCAGTATCAATCGCAGTTGCCGCATGGATGGGAGCACTAACATTCACATTCATGCAAACAGAAGAAATGTCATTCACGAACTACGAGTGGGGTGCAAACAACACGAACTGTCAGATTCAAGTCAAGAACACTGGTTCGTCAGACCTCTCGATAAGCGAGGTTCGAGTAAACGACGTGATAGCTTTGGATGACGGTATCGTCACGCCCTATACGTTGGCACCAGGCGAGACAGCAGACCTCACCATTACTCGCACCGGTGGATACACATCTGGCGTCAAGTATGAGTTCAAGGTAATCACTGCCAAAGGCAACACATTTGGTCCTTACATAAGGACAGCCCCTTAAGACACCATAGTTTAAAATAGTTTGGGAATGGGGTAGGGTAAAAAACCCTCTTCTTTCACCCTCTTTGGAGGTATAAAAATGGTAATAGAATTAAAAGAATATGATTCAGCAGCAGATATAGCAAGAACAATAGATGAAGAAATAAGCAAAACTAAAAGCATGCTTGGCGAGTATTTACGCCGCCTTGATGAAATTCGAGCATTAGCTGAAAGATCAAAGAAAATACGAGACGTAGTCTTCAAACTGGCAGGTAAAAAATCAAACCAAGAAAACTTGGGCGAAATTTCAGTAGGCGGCCTAAGTGTCGTCTTAGATGCCAACCCGTTTCACGAATTAACAGCTATAGAAGAGGTTGTTAGAAGCCAACAGGATAGGCTTTTGGTTCTGCAGAAGTCACGAGAAGCATTAAAATGGGTCGATCAAATTGGCGATACTGAAGGACTCAGGTATCTCGTTTTGGAGAACGATGGAGTGCCAGAAAGAGTGCTCTTCAAAATTTCATAAGATTTCATGGAGTGAAAAAACATGAGTAAAGAAGCATATGCATTTGCGTTAAAGAACGCTCTAACTGAAATTCGAAACGTTTGCCCCGACGTGCAAACTTCTTTCCTCTTTAACAAAGAAGCTGCTGTCATTGCAGGAGACGCTGAGACCCCTGAAGCTACTTTAGAAAGAGTAGTTAGGTCTTTAGAAGGCATATTAGAGAAAGCAGACGCAATTGGAGGCTTAGACTCCTTAGTAATTGAGGGAAGCAAAGGCAACGTTCACATATCTTGCGTTAACGACATGTACTTAACCATGGTTGCCTCGAAAAATGCAGATATGAAGTATCTGGAAACTGTTGCACGTGTGTTAATTCCAACAGTTATAAAGCTGCTCGACAGTCTCGGCCCTACCCCTCTCAGACAATTACCTCCCTCCCATACTTTGTTGAAGCCAGAAATAGAAGAAGAATTGCGAAGAGAAATTGACGAGGAAGAAGAAAGCAAAGAAGCTGATAAAGAAGAGCTTGAGCCTGAACTAGAATTACCTTCCAATCAATTGATAGTTGAGAGTATCGGCGGGCTATTAGTTCGCGGCGACACTGTCCACATTAGCGAAGATATTATGTCACAATGGGAAGAACTCTTAGATGGCAAAGAGATTAGCCTTGTTGAAGTCGAATCGTTCAACGGCAAAACTAAGCAGTGTAAGGTTAGGACACTAGATGATTCAAAGCTAGAAAACAAAGCAATTATTCGTATTCCAGAAAAAGTTTGTCAGACGCTTGAAATTAAGAAGGGCGAACTAGTGAGGGTTAAGCCTGTAATTACGTAGCGGGGATGAGTTTTATGGCACCTAGAAAACGCAAATCAAGTAAAGCAGCCTTGGAGGAAGAGAAGCCTGAAATTGCACTTGACTTTTCACAAGAGTTTGAAGCAAAGATAAAAGAGGCAGAGGAGACTGCGAAGGTAAAGTCTGAGAAGAAAGAACAGCAAACAGATAAACCAATTAGAGGGGAAAAGATAAAGCAAAACATTAACAAAGTGAAAGTGAAAGAAGGAATAATAGGTTATATTCTGAGGAACGCCAAGTCTGCAAGTATCGATTTGAAAGATCCGACGAAAGTTATTGACTATGCAGTTATGTCTTCTTCAGCCTTAGAAGCAAGTGAGGAACTTTCGAACACCTTTAACCTTGGCGACGTAAAAAACGTGGTAGTAGAAGGAAACACTGTTAAGCTTCTTTCTTTCACTGTTGATGAAAACAAAGTCAGCGTGTTCATGGAGAAGAACGTCAACCACAAAAACGTCTATAAGGATTTGCTAGGCTGAAAGAGGCTACTTTATTTGGATCTCTCCCTTTTTTTTAGTTCCTGGGGAAAATGGGATTGGAACGGAAAAGGGATTCTTGCTAATAGCCCCCTCCCCCCTTTTCTTCTGTTCCTTCTCATCCCTTAAAGGTTATTGACAAGAAACATTATGTTGGGGGTTATGTAGGTTTCTATCAGAGCGGCTGTTGCAATTAGGATTAATGTGATTATGTAGGCTTTTTTGAGCCTTTTGCAGAGAGACTTGAATGAAAGTTTGGTTGTTTTGAATGAGACTTGTAAGTCGGTTTTGGCTAGAGTTGTAAATTGTTTAGGTTTCGTTAAAGCTGACAGGTAATCTTTGAATGTTGGAAGGCTTTGCAGTTTTGGCAAATTTTTACTTTTTATGGCTTTACGTATGGCATTTGTCCAGTAGGCTATTGCTGTAAACTCAAGCCATCCATGAGGAAGCACGGCAGCAATTGCAGTTATCGTGGAAATGTTCAAAGTTATTATCAAGTTGACGCTTATCATTGTCCACACTGTTGCTACTGCAACAGGTATGAGCCACGTTTTTTCTTGAAAGATAGGGTAGGCAACAGCGACTGTGAATAGTAGGTAAGTTAGACTGAATGTGTTGTGAGCGGTGATTATGGTGAATGTAAGGGGATGCGAGAAACCCACGTTATTGATTATTGGTACGTATAGACTGAGAAGGCTATATTGGAAGAGTATGTTTAGCAGGTCTATCGGGTTCATAAAGTTTCGGTGTAATTTATCTTGGTTGAGTGATTTAGAAATTGTCTAATAGAATATCGTAAGCGTCAATACTGCTACTTTTCTGAGACTTCGTTCATTTGTGCATACCGCTCTTAGACCTCTCTATGTTTTATTTGGCACCAAATGTGCTTCTAATAGATGCCAAATGCGAAATAGGGTTAGGGTCTCAAAAATGATGTTTACGCAGTTACATGGAGGTTTTTCTGTAGATCATAAAACTATTGGGTTGATTTCAAACTTTGGATTTTAAGGTATTCCTGAAGTTTTGATAGAGCCATTGTCCATGCTTTGTCAAACCATTGTCTTGCTTTTTCCCATTCAGTAGTATGTCTCCACCCAGTATGCAGCAAGTGGATCTCAGTCTCATCTGAATGAGGAGTAAAGAATATCATCACGTTAGTGAGAGGTCTAACATCATTCATGAAATGTTTGAAATTTTTTGGTCCTTTCCACTCAAAACAGAGGAACTGTTTTGGTGCAATAGCCAATATCTTGCATCCAATTGTGCTGTCGTTTTCTCTATCCTCTGGATTCCAAAACAGCTCATATTTTCCACCCATCTTTGGTTCAACGTCAGCCACTTGGGTTAACCATTTCTCAAGATGCTTGTTTAGAGTGAAGAGTTCGAATGCCTTATTAAGACTGCAACCGAGAATGATTGAATGATAGATAATCTTATCCACGTCCCTACTTCCTTGACAAGCAAACAACTAAGCATCTTGCAGAAACAATTTATATGTTATCCAAGTCTACACTTAGCGTATTAAGTTTAGGGTGCAGTCTCTTTTGAACCCCAAAAAAAGTGGAGATACGGAAGCTAAAAACTCGGAGAAATGGCTTATTTCAGTATGTGGTTTGAACTGTGCCAAATGCGACATATATCAAGCTGGTCATGGAAATAAGAAAATGCGGGACGAAATAATAGAGTGGTTTAGAAAAGAACGTAATGAAACAATCAAACCAGAGCAAGTGAAATGCCAAGGATGTAGCGGTCAACTTGACACTCATTGGAGTCCCGACTGTAAAATGCTGCTCTGTGCGAGAAAGAAAGGAATTCGATATTGTTTTCAATGCGAAGACTTTCTATGCACGATCCTGAAAGAATTCAGCTCAGACGGAATTCCCCATCACAAGCGAACAGTTGAAAACTTAAGAAGAATGAAACAAATCGGAATAGAAACGTGGATTGCTGAGCAAAATAAAAAAGGACAATGTGTGTTCTCCCATAGCAAAAACAGTTAAGCATCTAAGCCAACTACGTCGATGTGAGTAGTAAAATATTTTAGGTCACACCTTCTAAACATACAAAACGAGGAATGATAATTTGCCAGTGGCATTCGTTCTAATAAACACTGAAATCGGTTCAGAAAGCGAAGTTCTAAAAACCCTAAAAGGCGTCGAAGGAGTAAAAGAAGCCTACGCAGTCTACGGAGTCTACGATGTAGTCGCCAAAATCACCGCAAACACCATGGACAAGCTTAAAGAGATAGTCACATGGCACGTACGACGACTAGACAAAGTCCGATCCACCCTAACAATGATAGTAGTCGAAGAACCAACCAAATAGCACCACCTTTCCTTTTTTTCATTTTCAACACAGCCCTTTTATCACAGAGAAAACAATCAAACACGCTGAATGCTAATGGTTACCTTACACATCGGCTTTGACGATACCGATTCTCCAAGAAGCGGATGCACCACCTACATAGCAGCCTTACTAGTGGAAAAGCTCCAAAAACTGGGCGTTGTCTTCAACGATTACCCTAATCTCATCCGCTTAAATCCCAATGTACCTTGGAAAACCCGGGGGAACGGTGCACTCTGCCTGCGAATTACGTGTGGCAAAAACACGGCAGACACAGTCTTCGAAACTGTGGCAGACACTGTCGAAGAAAATTCTGATTTAGGATTCAAAGACACAGACCCTGGCATCGTCTTCTTCCATGGCGCCAAAATTCCCCGAGAAATCAAAGCCTTTGCCAAAAAAACCATTCAAAGCATAGTTATGATGGAAGGTGCCTTAAAACTTATAAAAAAGTTTAAGGCAGAGGCACTGGGCTACAGAACTGGATATGGCATAGTCGGTGCCCTAGCCGCTATAGGCGAAACATTGGATGAAGACCACACTTACGAGGTAATAGCATATAGAATGCCTGAAAAACGGGGCACTCAACGACGACTGGATCCCACGTCAGTCAGAGAAATGAACCAAAAAACCACGCCCCAGACCTTCAACAACATCGACCCTGAAACCAGACGAATCCTCATAACTCCTAGAGGCCCAGATCCTATTCTCTACGGCATCAGAGGGGAAACAGCAGAAGCAGTGATTCAAGCTCATAAAACGATTCAACCATTAGAACCTATAGAAAGATGGGTTGTTTTTCGAACAAACCATGGAACAGATGCTCACTTGAAAAGAGTTAAAACGATAAACAAAATCCAACCATACCACCCAGTAATTGTCACAGGCACCATAGTCTCGATGCCGAAGCTGGTTCCAAGAAGGCACAGAGTATTTTCTATAAAAGATGAAATGAGCAAGGTGGATTGTGCTGCTTATGAACCAACAGGCATTCTACGAAAGATTGCAAGAAAACTAATTATTGGAGACAAAGTAGAAGTCTATGGCGGAGTCAGACCAGCTACTACAGAACACCAGTTAACGATTAATCTTGAAAAACTGCGAATCCTCAAACTTGCACCTAAACTTACCGTACACAATCCAAAGTGTCCAAAATGCAGCAAAAGGATGCATTCCATGGGTGCAGGTCAAGGATTTAGATGTTCAAAGTGTGGCTTTCGATCTTCAAACCTGCAAAAGATAGTGGTAGAAGGGAAACGAGATGTTACCGAGGGACTTTTTATTACTTCTCCTCGGTCGCAGAGACACTTGACTAAGCCTTTGAGTCGTTATGGGAAAGAGAAGACTGATAAGCCTGAGAAAATATTGGCTCACTGGCATTCTTCATAGTCTATTCTTCTTTTGTTTTGAACATTTCAAGAAGCAGATTGTAGAGTTCTTCTCCGCCTTCAACTTTGGTGAAGAGTTCTTTTTCAGCCTTTAGGATGCGGCTAGCTGTGTTGTAGGTTTTGCGCCACTCTAGCTCTTTCCACATCATCCTGTAATTCTTATGTTCAACCCACGCTCTAAAAATGAGAACAAGAAACATGCCCAAGGTAACTACAAGGTTCAGCAAGTATATTTGTAACAAGTCCAACAAGACCACCTTCTAAACAAACCTTAACAACAAGTAGCAGATTTAATTTTATCTCTCAGCAATAAATTCTAGAGTATTTTTACGCTTAACATCTAGCTCTTATGGGATGCTTGTGCAAGTAACATTAGCTTGTACGTATATTCCCCTTAAATCGTACACTTGAGCAGACACGTTTACGTTTTCTTCTTGGACGTCTGCCTCAAAGGATATTAAGTAGGTTCCATTGCCATAATCGGTAAAAGTATAACCAGTTTGTTCGTCTGCACGTAGCCAAGCACCTGAGTTCTCATACAACAATGTTACATTTTCAGCCAAGGCAGGATTTACTTCATTCAACACGTTGCAGGTGACATTTATTTGCTTTACACTACCTTGCAGCGTCCGGTAAACAGCCTCTATAACAAGCGATGTTGTTACATTCACAGTGTGGGGCAGTTGAACACTGACTTGGCCGTCCTGAAGTGAAAAGTTGAAGTCAGCGTAGGCGCTTGAGATGCCAAAGCCTTCAGTATCCCATGATAGACGGATTCCGTTGGCGTAGGGCGATGTATTTCTAAGTGTAAAATTGAGAACAGGCTTCCCAAACTGATACAAGCCTTCGACGAAAGAAACCCATCTTTCCAGATTTGCAAAAAGAGTTGAACCATCGCCTCCGACTGAAATGTTAACCAGTGAACCAGTAACTACGTGCTTAGAGCCGAGTTTCACGGCGAACACAAAATCGTTTGCACGAATTGACCGAGTTTCTTCCAGCGATCTACCTACTTCGTAGATGTAGAGCTGCGTTGATAATAGAACGAGGCTTACCACTAAGACGGCTATCACAAGAATCTGACCTGAACTTTGCCTACCACTTTGTCTTTTCACAGTAGCTCACCTCGCTGTCGCTAACTGCAAGCGAAGAAGATAGCATTTGCCTTGTGGGCTGGGGCTGGCGCAGGGATATTGAACAGAAACCACGTTTCGATTTGAAATTATGCCGTTTGAGATGGAGACGTTGTTTACTGGTTGCAGATTTTCGTCATAGACCGTGAGATTGTAAGAGATGCCTACTGACAGCAGTATATCTAATGCATCTGCTAGAGTAGTCCAGTTTCCTTCATCAATTATTCTACCAAGCCAACCATCACTATCCATGGAGGCAAGCGTCTGCATACCCATAGTTGCTAAAGTATTGTCGTTGTCTATGTTTGATGCCGGAGAAACCAAAGTAGCTAGGGCGAAGGTTGAAAACAACAGCAAAATTGAAAGAAACGCTTCAATAGTTCTCATCTGCCCCCTGCTGTTAAGCATAGAGGTTTTGCACGCTCCTACAAGTAATAATCGATTCGTACAGTACAGAGTTTATACTCACAATGTAGGTTAAGGCGACGACCTTCGATATAGTGGTTAAATCCTTAAAGTCTGCGCTAATTTCCAACGGCAACTGTGGATATCCAGTCCATTCTGCAAAGGATGTTGATACATTTTTTCCATTGACCACAAGAATCATGGGGCTGGCTTCCAAAAGACGTGTAATGCCGTACTCCACCGTTTGGTTTCCAGTAGCAGTTTGTGAGAGGTTGAAATGGTGGTTGCATGTGAAAACGTAGGTATTTGACACTTCTACTGTTGGATATTGGAAAGAGACGTTCAAAACATTGTTCAGGGGACTTAGTTGGAGGAAAGTCTTGTTAGGTTCTGGAGTTTCAGAGTTGTGGCCAAAAGAATACACGTTAAGAGCCACCATTTGAGAATACGATTTTGACTTCGCAAACACTATAAGCAACGCTGTCCCATTCAGCGAATTCGGCAGAGTAGCGTTTACAAAGCCTGTCCCGTCGGAGGCAGTTGAAGAAGAAACATTATCAACGTATGTTTTAACAACTGCGTAGCATTGCAACCACGCCGAAAGTGGGTAACCGGATTTGCTGGTGGAAATCTGAAAGGTGTAGGTGGTTTCGTTCTCTTCACTTTGACCTGAAGTTAGATTTATGGAAACTTCGAATAGAGAGTGGATTTTTATGTTCAGCGACATGTCTTTGGTTCCCAAGGCTACCAATATTTCTTGATGGCTAACTGAGTAAACGTTATCATTGTTCAATCGAGAAACCTTGTCCAAATCAAGTTCATAGGGCTGCAGGGTTTCTGACGCCAAACCGAAGGCTGTTGGAATATTGCCTTTCATCTTTCCCCAATCTGATGGTTGTCCTGTGCTCAAAAGTAAGTATTCAGCCAAGCCTTTGAGGCATCCACTACCATTCATGTTTGACAAGTCGTTTACATAAGGCTGCACAACCTTGGATGTGCCAACCATTGCTGATACGATGAGGACGACCATAAGCGAGCATGCAAAAAAAGTGTCGATCGAAGAAGTTGGCATTTTTTAAGAGCCACGCTCCTATCCTGGTACGACTCCCAACATTCCTGATAGGTAGCTTTGAGACAGGAAGAGAGAGACGTAGCCTGTGGCTGCAAGCATTGCAGAATATTTAAAACCTGCGGCGAAGGTGCCTTCGCTTATTTTACCTATAAAGAAGCCTGACATCCAACATTGAAAGATTATACCTATAGAGAACATCAAGATCTGTTGTTGCATAGAACTAAACATAACAGGCGAGGCGCCTGGAGCGCTGATTTGAGTGAGGACATAGATAGTTATTGCTACTATGGAGGTTGTGAGGGCTATTAACACGCTCCAGACAAAGGCTAACATGACATAGGGCTTGAGCGTAGAACGTTTGTTCGCCTCTATATCTTTATTCTTCTCACTATAATCAGACAATATTTCTAAGGCGTCTGCAGACCCACCTCCAAACTCTATTGTCTCAATTAATATCAAGAAGTAAACCAAGACAGGCCAACTTCGAATTTGCTTTTTTATATTCTCAAAAATTTTTCTAAGGGGCACTCCCCACTCAATCTGGCTGCGAACAAGCTTCAAAGTTTCACTAAATGACCCATATGCTTTTCTTTCAGTGGCGTGAATTATGCTCTTTACAGGAGAAAGCCCAATTTTTCTAGACTCAGTTACGTCTCTAAGAAAGCTAGGCATAGCTTCTTCTGAGGTAAAGTTTGCTTTCGCAATTTTTCGATAAGCAAAGGCAGGAGGCAAAGAAATCGCCAAAAGACAGATTGTTACCAACCCGGGAAGTGTCAACGTTTTGACAATCACCCCTAGTTGGGGCAAAAATATAGCAGCGATAAAAAAGCCTGAAGCTGCTACACCAGAGATTATAACATTACGATAAGCTTCTTTAACAGAGAGCAGGTTGCTCTGGCGTGCAAGGTTAGCTATAGCCATGAAAATTAATGTGATGAAAGGAGTTGCGAGAAAGATCAAAGCATACATGAGAGGTTCTGAAGCTGAGGAAGATAGGCCTGCAGACAGATACTCGAAGGTGGCTGTGGCAGACATTACAACGTACAAAATGTAAACACATAGTGTAACAATAAGCATTACTGCATATGCTTCAACCAACGTTCCCAATCTTTCAATTGAACGAAATGCTGCTGCACTCTGCACTTCTAGAATTGAACGAAGTCTGCTTTTTAAGAAGTTAACAACGTTTATGCCGCTTTTCACTGAAGAAACATATCCTGCAAGGAAGTCGCGGTACACTTTGGAGTTTGCATGTTCAGCTTTTCTGTACATCACGGTTAAAGGGTCATACCCTAAAACTTCAACATGTCGCACCACTTCTTGAGCTTCTTTTTGGCTTTCCGGAAGCAGGTCAACTTGGCACATTTTTTTCCACGCTTCATAAACAACAATTCCACTGGCAGCCATCAAAGTGAACAACATTACAGTGAAGGGAAGCTCTCTATCAATTCCCGAGGCCTTTTGCTTTCCGGAAAGCAGTTTGATCATTGAGCTGAACATTTTCAGTGGATTGAAGCTAGACGCCAAGTTCTCTTTCACCTATTTGTTTGTTCTTGAACCTTTGGGATTGTAGTAGTACTTGCTTAAGACAGCGTTCACGCTACGGTAATCTCGGATGTTATGCTCAGCCATATCCAACAACAGCGCCCTTCGTTGTTCCAAATCGTCCAAAACTCGCTCAACAGAAATATCCAGATTCTGCGCAATCTTAGCTATCAAGTAACTGTCGCCTAGATTTTCTTGAAAGGCGTCTACAGAAGCACTCCACGTAAACACGTCCTTTATCAAGCTTGCATCTTTTATTTCAGCCACTCGAATGAATTTTCTGCTGGAAAGTCTTTTACTACCGCCTAGGAAAATGGGTGTTCTAACGTGTTTTACAATAATTGCACAGTTCATCAATGGTATAATTGACGATGGAATGTTCATTGGTGGTTGTGTTAATCTTTTAATTGATGTCTCTACGTCTTCTGCATGTATTGTGCATAAACCACCGTGTCCTGTTGCAAGGGCTTGAAATAGGACGTAAGCTTCTTCACCCCGCACCTCACCGACAATAACTAAATCTGGGCGATGTCGTACAGCCGACTTTATCAAATCGTATAGAGTGATTTCTCCTTCGCTTTCTGCTCCAAATCCTGAACGAGCAATTGTCGCAGTCCAGTTTTCATGAGGCAGGTTGATTTCAGCGACTTCTTCCACAGAAATTATCTTATAGTTAGGTCTAATCAAACATGCAATTGCGTTCAACGCAGTTGTTTTGCCTGCTCCTGTCGCCCCCATTATCATCACTGACATCTTGTTTTCCATCAAAAGCCACAAGTACGCAGCAATATTTTCATCTATGGTCTCGTTTTCAATCAAATCTACTATGGTAAACGGGTCTTTGCGGAACTTTCGTATAGTGAAGCTCGTTCCTGAAGGGGTTGTTTCTTTTCCATAAGACACTGCCAGACGGTGTTGCCCTGGCAAAGTAACATCTACTATGGGAAAGGCTATGCTAACATGTTTTCCCGCTTTGTGAACAATTTTCATGACAAAATCGTTAAGTTTTTGCTCTTCCTTAAAGAAGATGCTTGTTCTAATGTTTTCGTATCGTCTGTGCCAAAGGAAAATGTGTTTGTTGACTCCGCTGCAGCTTATGTCTTCTACATAGGGATCAAACATTAATGGGTCAATTTTTCCGTAGCCAACAATGTTGCGTTCCAGATAGTATAAAATTTTTCTAAGGCTTATGGGAGAAAGATCTTTGAACACTTTTTGGTGCAAATCAATGATCTCAGGCATTTGAGCGTGGAAAGACTCGCTTAGTGTTTCGTCTCCTTCAGGAGCTTGCAATTCGTATTCTAAGATGTTTTTCATTCTGAAGAAAAGGGTGTTTTCTTCTTTTGTTAGAGGCAGCTCGTCAACAATATACAGGTATGCTCCTGTTTCCTCGTTTTGAATTATAGAAGCGTAAGAGAAAGGAGCTTTTAACGGGTAAGTTTCAACCTCAACGTACCCTTCAGGAACAGTCCACCTTTTTAAATCTAAATATCCAGCTAATGTTTCCTCTGAAACGCCGAAATCTTCTTCTTCTTCCTCACGCTTCTCGCTTTCTCTTTTTTTCCGCAATTTTACTTTCACGCATTATCCCTCCAAGCGATAAGATGAAGGGTGATTGTTGAACCATTAACGTAACATTCTAAAACTGCTGGGCCGTAGCCACTCGAGTAGTTTCCGAAAACAGAAACCGTTTTAGGAAAATATACTCGATTGGTTATGCTGCTTTCGTGTATTAACCCTAAGGCACCTTCGACCCACGCTTTTAAGGATTCGTTGAGGAGTCTGATCCAGTATTGCTTGTTGCCGATGGCAGAAGGCAGTTGCAGAACGGCTTCTGAAGTTGAGTTTGTTGCTGTAGTTAGTGTTATGAGTTCGTATCCTTTTGATGCTATGTGGTTTAATAGATTTTTCAGTTGCTCCATCTCGGGTATGGTTCGTAAGGTTACTGCATAGGCGGCGAAGGAAGAGATGAGAATACTGGATACGATGACTAAGGAGAAGAAGGTATAGATGTAGCTTGGTACTATTACAGGCATTCTTAGCTTCCTCCTTGTATTCTTTCCAGCTCAACGTTGCACACTATGACTTCAATTTTCACGAAAGCCCCATTTGTGTTGCTTGACACTGGAAGTATCACTTGGTCGCTTCTTTCGTCAAGAGTTGCTTTGACGAAAATGGTGTTTATTGGGTAGGAGAAGTTGTAGGTTTGTAGGTTTGAGGTTACGTTTCTGCATGTGGATTTGATGTTGAATTCGCCTTGGGCGGTTAGGGTGGTTGAGGCGTTTAGTTTTATTATGTAGAGTCTGATGGTGTTAATGGGTTTTCCTTGGTTGAAGCCTGTTTCGCTTATGGTTGCTAAGGGGCGATAGGTAAGGGTTAGTTCTGGTGAGGGTGTTCCAGGTGATAAATAGAGCTGTGCCATTGTGAACATACTTTGGTTAAGTATTGCTCTTCTGTCGCCTTTCATATATAAAGTAGAAACTGCCATTCCAGCTGATGGTAATTCGTAAACGGCTTTTCCTATACTACTGTTAAAGGCTATAGTGTGGAATGTGTCGTTGTCTGTGATGTTTACTAGGAGGCTTTTTGTTGTTGGGATTGTTTTGAATATACCACCTGAGTCTTCGAAGTGATACACGCTGGAGGTGCCTGGAGCCCACTTTGTAAATCCAATAGAGTCTTCGAAGTAGAGCATATTTTGTTTTGCCACAGAGATGTTGAGGAGTTGTCCTCTTGCTTGGATTTTTGTCACAGACACGTAGTAGGTTGCTGATACGATTATAGTGAGGGAGACAAACAGCATTAGAAATGAAACAGGCAGTGCAGTTGCTCTTTTTGATAGCAAGAACCGTAACACTACCTTACTCTTTTTGCGATTCAATCAGTGTGCCCTCACTAGCAACCTTAAGCGACGAAGCTTCAGTCAATGGTTCTTTGGAAAGCAATAATACGATTTGTGTGTAAAACAATACTACACATCAGAATACAGCGTACGTATTCTAAGATGTGGTAATTGCTAAATAAAAAATTGGAAAAAAGAAAAAGGGGCAGGGCTGCTTTTTTAGCTAGATGCTTCTACGTTGGCTTCCTTGTAGTATTGAGCGTTGGCAGTAAAGACGTTTATGCCTACAGTGACACCGATGTCGCTGACTGATATATGATCTGGGTCATCTATGTAGACTACCATGGTCCAACCAGACTTCAAAATCAAATCGTCAGTAGCTGCAGAGAACGTGTAAGGAGTTGTCCCAATGGTTATGGTTCCACCATCGGTAAGAGTTGAGTTGTACGAAAGATCATTGTTAATCGTGTCAGTAGTTTTGTTGTAGAAGACTGAAGTCCATGCACATTCTTGGCCTCTAACAGTGATTTTGTCGATGACTACGTCTCGTCCACCAGTGTTCACTACGAGAACAGCTGCTTCTGCAAAAGTTGTACCATTATGCCAAATATGTTGCTTAAACAATTGCAAACTCTCTTCTTGAACCCTAGTTGTTGTAACATTGATAGCATAAAAGGTAACAACTGTCGCAAGCAACACTGAAACCACAAGAATAATCAGAGTGGTAACAACCGTGCTAAGACCTTTCCTATTCTTTAAAACTTGCTTCATTATATTTTCTCCAACGATTATTAATACAAAAATATGCCTTGGCGATGTATGTTCGTTTGTGTGTAAGGAAGCAAGACGCAACTCAACGATAAAAATCGATATTTATTCTTTCAAATAAGATGACACAATGTGGTTTTCTAAGATGAAGAAACGATTTTCAAAGACTCCTCAACATTCCATAACGTTGAAAACAGCTTCTCCAAAGCTTTAATGAAAGCTTCATAATTTGTCCACAAAGCAGCAATCTTTGCTCGTTTAGTCTTTTCACCATTGTTTTTGTTGTTTCTAATCATAAAAAGAAGCTGCTCTTGATCTACCAAAATAAACGTAGGAACATCTTTGACGTCTGAAATCACATACCTCATATTAGTCAGCCTTATTTTCTCAACGAAAAAGCGGCTTTTAGGCGAATTATTTGTTAGAAGCTTAACATCAAAATCTTTCCTAGAAAGCTTCTCAAGCCCATCCATAAAACCTGAATGGTACAATCTTGCAAGATCTTCTTCAGAGGCAAAAACGTTGACCTCCCTCTGTGCATTCTGGATTATTTCGTTTGCTTTGAAGTCAATCTGTTCATCACCTTCAAGTATCTGGAAAACCTCTTTTCTCTCATGTTTCACTTGAGATTTGGGAAGAGACAGCCAAATATCAATCAGGTCCTTCTTTTTCCTTTCTAGCCGCCGAATTCTCAGCTTCTTAGCTTCAATAAGAGCATCTATTGCTCGTTCAAAAGGTGTAGCGATAAATTTCAATGGCTTCTCGAAAACAGATGAAACAAGACCTCTCTTCTCCAAGTCTCGTAATATCCTATAGGTTTCTGTTCTGTGAAGACTAAGTGCCTCAGAAATCTCACTTGCCTTTCGCTCTCTGGAACGAGCAAGATATACATAAACTCGAATCTCGTTCTTGGAAAGACCAAGCTTTTGAAACATAGTTTCAACAAGCTCTATGGATTTAGTCGGTCCCTTGTCCTTTCTGACAAATTTCCACGCTCCAGTGTGTTCGTCATAAAGTTTAACAACCCTTTGAGGATCTTCTACAATCGTTTCCACGATGAACCATCCCAAACATTCTAAATCCGAATCTGAACCGAAGTTAGTTCAAGTTTGAGTTCAACTTCTATTTTATACTTCTGAACTCACAATATGAATTAAAAATCAACAACGCATGCCAAAGTTCTACGGACATATTTCAGAAAGGGACATATGAATAGATGTAAAATAAGCTGTATATTAAGACGGGAGATATTTTTCGTAGTGAAACTGTCTCACATTACTATAAGAGCACAGAAGGGAGAATAGTGGATTATTTCGGAGAAAAAATAGAAACCATCCGTGGAAAAGAATGGAACTGGAAAACCTTCAAGTCCACCGAAGGCTACCCTGTCTCCGACAACCTTCTCGACTGGGTCATTGGACAAGAACGCGCCTTAAACGAATGTTATCTATGCCTCGAAGAGTGGGTTCACAAACTGAAAAATCTTGAAAAAGAAAAGTGGTATGACGCTTGGAAAGACCCAGACAAAGAAAAACCAAACGCTACAAAAGCAGCTCCACCTGGTCCTTACCTACTTTTGCTAGGTGACCCAGGAACTGGAAAATCCCTTATAGGCAGGGCACTCGCTGCTCATCTAACAGAACTATACAAAAAGCAGAAAATCCAACTCCAAGACATTGTCTGTTGGCAAAATGATCTGATTCCAAGCGAACCAAAAATCTCCTCCCATCCTGCAAGTGAAGGGAAAAAAATAATTTTCAAAGAAAAATTGAAAGAAACAAAAAAACTTTTTCTCCAAAAGGTCGGAATAAAAGCGCTAACTTATCTAATGATTGTAGTGGCTTCTATTTTCATGTTTGCAGGCTTCTATTACTTGTGGCAACAAAAGCTCCAATGGGACGCCAATGCTACTACAGCGTTTGGCACTCTCGTCCAAGAACAATACGGAGGCGACTTTGCCAATTACATACTGGACTCCTTCGTTACAATAGGCACCACCACGTTTCTGCCAGCCGGCATGATGCTGATGTTCTTAATACTTGTGGTCGTTCTAGGACGCTTTGGAATGATGGGAGGCGCCAAAGGTGTTGGGGGAGCCAAGGCTACTACTGTGCCAAAACTCATAGTAGACAATTCCAAAAGAGTTGCACCTTTCATAGATGCCACAGGCCACGGTTCTGCACAGTTGTTCGGTAGCATCGCTTGGGACCCGCTACAGACTGGCGGTTTAGGAACGCCAGAACATCAAAGAGTATCTGCGGGTGATGTCCACCGTGCACACATGGGCATTCTTTTCATTGATGAAATCAAAAACTTGAAGCCAGCTGAAGCAGTGACTTTGTTAACAGTACTGGAAGATGGACAATTGCCTATCACTCTAAGAAGCCGCTGGGACGAAGGCAACACCGCAGCTATGGCTGTAGCTACCGAGTCAGTACCATGCATGTGCTTCTTGGTAGGGGCTGGAAATTTTGACAGCATCGGACAGGTGCATCCAGCACTTATGGACCGAATCTATGGCTATGGCAAAGTGGTTAGAATGAACAACGACATGCCTAACGCTTTGGAAAACCGACGAAAATGTGTTCAATTTATCGCTCAAGAAGTTTCACGCTTCCACTTAATTCCTTTCAGCAGAGAGGCATGCGAAGAGATTGTAGATGAAAGTCGGAGACGAAGCAACAAAAGAGATGGATTAACGACAAGATTTCGCCCAATGATATCAATAGTGAAAACTGCTGCAACCTTAGCTATCATAGACGGTTGTGGAATGGTCGAGAGAAGACATGTGAAAGAAGCTATAGAAAAACACTGCAAAACAATTCAGAAGCAACTTCTTGAGCACCAAATAAGCGAAAGAGGCAAACTTCTTGACATTAAACCTGAAGGCGCAAGACTTGGCCAAATTTACGGTCTAGCAGTTGTTTCAGATCCCTACAGCAACGAAATGACAGGCAACGTGTTAACCGTTAAAGGATTCTTGGAGAAACGTGACAACGGAAACAACAATCACCTGAAAGGATATTACAAAGTAACCGGCATCGCGAAAGGCGGAAAGGAACGATTTATCATAGACAGTGTCGCAAAAGTTAGAAGCGTCATTTTACAAAAATACGGAGTAGACATTGCTCAAGACTTTTTCACGCACATAGATTTTGCCCAAGCTTATGGCGTTGATGGTCCAAGTGCAGGTGTTACGATGACTATTCTCCTTTGTTCTTTGATAGAGGGACAACCAATCCGGCAAGATGTTGCTGTTACTGGCGAAATCAACGTCGGTGTGGATGGAGAAGTCCCCGTAACTGCTGTTGGTGGACTTCACGAGAAGATTAAAGCTGCCGAAGCATGGGGCTTCAGGAAAGTTGTGATCCCAGCAAAGAACTATAAACACTCTATAGACCCTCGAGACTATGACATAGAGGTAGTGGCCGGTGAAACACTGGAAGACTACCTCAAAGAATGTTTGGTCGACCAACAAAAGCCTTTCAATGACTTCAAAAGAATCGATCTCGGCAAACACTAAAACTTAATTACCATTATCACCATTTTTCTGTAGAAACAAGCTGAAGGGAGAAACGGAGGCTTTTCGCTTTTTTCTAGCGAATTGCTAGTAGGTTTTCTCGGTGTGTAAAGACTTGTAACATACAAATTTTCTTATCTTACGGAAACATGGTAGAAACTTGTTGCTTTGGTGTTGAAATTGGTGAACGTTGCCACAGAGATACGCAGCTTCTATTCAATCAAAGAGATAAACGAAGCTCTTGAGGAAGAGATAGAGCAATGCAAATCAGTAGCAGACGAATATAGCCAATGGCTTGGTTCTTTTCTAAGAGATTCAGAAGCTATGCAAGAAAACGAAGAATGGGTCAAGAAAATGGGGGCACTGCAAAAAAAGAAGCCAAAGGAAAAGAATAAGAAAGACAAGAAGAAAGGCAAATCTAAAAACGCACAAGCATTTGCTGATTGGGTTCAATTTAAGCAGATTATGCTAAGTGCATCTGAACAGGGTGAAGCTGAAATTCTTTTTGAAGCTATAGAAGAAATAAACAGAAAAATAGAACAGTTAGAAAAAGCGAAAGACTCCATAGCACAATTGGAAAAATCAAGTCTTGGTAAAGACATAATTTACATAACCTACATTTGCGATGGAGTGCCGGAGAAAATTGTTCTCCGGCACAAGAAAGATCAAGAATTCGCAAAGAAGTTTCAGTACATAGCCGATTTTTCTGTTCTAAAAGTTACATAGAAAGCTGCATTGTCGAACTGTGTTGGATAAAGGCTTGCTTGTTCATTATGTTATAAGGTCGAGTGTTACGAGAGTATGAGAGTTTTTGTGTCTGTAGCAGGAGTTTACACACAAAGTGAAAACTGCAAAAAGTCAATGGTGATTGTTTATTAGGTATCCATGAAATTTACTGAATGAATGGGGTATTGAACATTTGCCCGTCAAATAGTTCGCTAGATGTTTCGGTAAGGGTTAGAGTTCGCAGTTTGTTAGGGATTAGGCTAGCGGATAATGTTGGAAGTGGAGAGGTTGTTAATTTTGATGTGCAGGCACGAATGGAAGAGAAAGAACGGCGGAGCGGTTGGGTTAGTGTAGGTTTTGCCTTGAAAGTGGGAACTAAGCCAAACGTGGTGAAGTATGAAGTGGAAGGAGAAGCTATTCTTAAAGGTAAAGACGAAGAAATTAAGAAAATGTTAGAAGTGGATCCTGAAACACAGATTCCTTTCGTGTTTCAGAGAGTATACCAGCATATTTTCATGTCTATGTATTTATTAGCCACTTTGATTGATGCGCCTTATCCTCCACATAATCTACTTTATTCGGATCAGCAGCAAATATCTATGGAACAAGTGCGTGCAAGTATCGCAGCTGCTAAAGAGGAAAATCTGCAGACAGAAACAGTTGCAACCCCAAAGGAAGAGCAAGCCTTGCAGCCAATGCCAGCAAGCACAGTGCCCCGAGAAGAGACAGCAGTGCAACCAACTCCAAGTGCGGCGACACGAAAAGAGACGACAATACCTGAAGAAGAACAGACTCCAGAAGCTTAAGAATCCTTTCTAACCTTCAAGCGCCGCAGATGAGACTTGCACATAAATTTTCGCGAATTTTTTTATGAGATCTTTTTGGTTATAAACAGCACTACTTAGTTTGAAGAAGTTCTTCATTCTTTCACTTTCCAAGCCGACTCCAATCACTATTACGCCTCTCTTCTCTAACGAACTGATGCTCTCCGACAGTGCACCTGACATGTTGGGATAGCCGTATGGCCATCCATCAGAAAAAACTATCAAGAATCTTTGCTCATCAAATCTCTGTGAAAGAACCTTTCCAGCAACTCGAATAGCATCGGGCATATACGTTAAACCATTGAATTTTAATCCACCAATCCTAGCACGCACTCTATGTGAATATGCCTCTGAAGCGTCTTTCAATATGTAGAAACGATCACTAAAGGCAAAGAATGTCCACGAACCTGAGTCCATCAATAATTCTTTTGTAGCTTCAGCAACACAGATGGCTAGTGCTCGACTAAGCTCACCCTTAACTTTCATGCTTGCACTCACATCAAAGAGAATTCCCCAAGCGAAACTTTTACTCAAATATTCGCTTTGTTTGAAAACGTCTGTTCTTGGACTTCTGCTTGCTATCTTCTGAACAACTTCAGTCATGTCTAGTTGCCCCATTTCTTTTCTAGGATCTTCATCTAAGGCGTCTTGAGCCACTCTAAGGCTGTCCAGAAGTCGCCGACTCCCCCCTCTAAGAAGAATCCTAGCTCTTTGATACTGTGTATAGTCTTCCTCAGGAAACCCAATAGATTTGAATCTAGACCCTTCCATATACTTCTCGAGCCTAGATAGTATTTTTCTTTCCCGAGCTTTCTGATGAGCCCACAGGTCGAACGCTTGCAAAGCCTCTGCGTTTGTTTCCTTTCTCCAATATGACTCCATCGACTCTTTCTCAGGAATCGTTCCGCCCAGAGTTTCTAGAGATTTTCTGAAAATTTCCTCAATTTCGATTTCAGAAGGCATCTCACATTGAGAAAACACAGAACATGGACCAATTTGTTCAGTGTATTGCAAAGAGGGAGCCTCCAAGATAGGTCCGTGTGATTCGAGAATTTGAATTATGTCGTTTTTTGTCTCGTCAAAAACTTCACTGATTTTAATTTCCTTTCCAACAAGCGACATCACGACTTTTTCTTTAAGTGAACTCAGTTTTGTAGATAGACTGTTGACTGCATCTTCTTCTTCGGGGCGAAGCACTCCTTTTTCAAAGCCTGTGTTGATCTTTGACAATAAAGTTGCCATTATCCGAGTGGCTGGATTGAAAATTCTTTCGGCTGGCTTCATCTTTGCAAAAGCAAGCGAATTTGCGAAGGCCAAATCGACAAGTTTGTCAGGATACTTTGCTGAGATGTAGGCGTTGACGTAGATATCGTTGACTAAGGTCTTGGAGAAAGTTTCGACGAGTGTAAGTTTTGATACTGGTGAGACTATGTTTTCATCGATGATCGGTATCAAAGTATGGGTAGTCAGATGAAAGACACAAGCTCTGAATAATCTTCCGACTTGAGTCCTTCCGGAATCTGCTGAAAATTTATGTCCTAAAAAAGATACGATTCCTTCCTCTGATACTAAAGGCATAGGCAGAATTATGTCGAATCCGGATTTCCTCTGTGTGAGAGTTGGTTGCTGAAGTTTTGGGTTTACTCGGATCCTTGTTTTCGTTTTGTCTTGCTGAAAGGAGACAGACCAAGCGTACTCAAGGAACCCCATAAAGTCTCCCGCATATTTTGCTGTAATTCCAGATCATTTTGGCTTGGGAAAAACTGATTCTATGATTCTTCTGACATCATCTTGTACTTCAGTGTTATCGCTGGTTAATGCGATTATGGTTTCTTCTGCAGCGACATTAGGAGTGTTGCCATCGTGAATCAGGGTGGCCCAGTTTATTAAATCACCTAGAGATGGACCGTAGGGGATATCTCCTGCTTTGTATTGTCTCCGCAATTCAGCGCCAGCTTGGACGACTTTATAAGCCGTATCTTCGTCAACCTTGGATCGTTTCACGAGCATTTTTACTTCAACAGGTGAAATCTTGTTGCCAACACTTGTGTAGTCGAAGTTTATCCACACAGCCATTCGCCTTCTCATAGCTGCATTCAACGGTTTAGTTCCAGCAAACTCTGCTGAATAAGGATTCATGCTGATTACCAAGTATCCATACTTGTGCCTCTCCACGACTTCATTGTCCTTCTCGTTCAGCACAAGATGCCCTCGAGTGTCAAGAACTGGATTAAGCCTTGTAGCAACATCTTGTTTCATCATGTTAGCTTCGTCAAGATACATTATTCCTCCAGCTCTTAGCCATCGGGTCACCATTCCGTCGATCCAGTTTTCTTTTCCGAGACCAATAAAACGTCCAATCAAGTCGTAAGAAGATGTTTGAAGACCGCAGTTAACTTCCCAAACGGGCAAGCCACAAAGTTCTGCCACAAGATAGACGATGTGGGTTTTGCCAGTTCCTGATGGTCCTATGAGGGAGCATTGTTTGAAGTAGTAGAGTGCACGGACGATGCGTTCAACGTAGTGTTGTCCACTGTCAATGTATTCTGGAGTATTCTCAGGAATCATGTCGGCAAGATGTGCAAAGCTGTAATTTGGGTGAAGGTCGTACTTTTGTATGTCGTATTTGTAGTAAAGAGGAGACTGGGACATAGGACGTTCTTTGTCTATGGATACCGTTATTTTGTAGTTGTCCCGCCTGATAGAAGTGACTTTTTGAATCCGGCTGGTCTCTTCTGTCTCCTTTACACCTTGATGTCCATAGCTCAAAATATTGTGGCCTCAAGAATATATAAGGAATGGGAATAAGATAAATATTGCGTACTACTACTTGCGATACGCTATTCTTATCTCGCAAACCAACACCAACCTAATGGCTCTGCTTAAATATCCCGTGTGTGTGAATACACGCAACATACAAGGGCTTTTAGTAATCTATCATTGAGAAACTAACTAAGGGAATGCCCCATATGAACCAAGAAAACAGTCCACCCCAAGAGATGGTGCCATTACCAGTGCAAGAAGAACCAAAGCAAACCAAACAGGCGCAGGCATCACTGCAAGAACTTATTGATTCGCTAAAAAATGTACAGGATGATATTGGTCAAATTTGCGAGTTAACTTCTGAAGAGAAAAATTTTGTGGTGGCATTCTTCGAATCATTGATGAAACTTATGCAGCCACTCGCAACAACAGTGCCGGTTTCTCCAGCAGCGCTTCCAGAGAAAAAGGGAAATGTAGTTCAGGCGAACTTAGATTCTACAGGCCACCTCATAATCATATATCGTGATGGACAAGTGGAACTGAAAAATTTGAGTGAAGAGACAAACCGCGATCTCTTGATTAGCGTTATAAAAGACGCAATGCCGAAGTTCAAGCAACTTACCAGCACTCACAGAGAAAAACTTGAAACCAGAATCAAATTTCTATCAGCGGTTACCAAGGAAATGCAAAAGATATCAAAAGCATTTTCGACAGCCACAACCTAGTCAGCAAATGTGTTCTTAGTGTTTGGATAGGGAGAAATTGTGTGCGTGACTTCTGGCTTCTATAGGTTTTGTTTGGCTTCTGATAGCTGCCTAACATGAATAATGCTATTTATGTGTTCAACACTTCTCTAGTCTCGATTCTCGTTGGGTATGTGTACTTTTGGCGTTTTACTGTGTGGGCTTGAGCGTTACGGTTATAACATTTGAAGGCTTTTAAGAAAGATTGTTGGGCGGGATTATGGGCGGGTAGAGAGAGTTTGAAAGCTTTCTACCGATGCCTAGTACGGATAGGGCGCAGGCCCCCTAAGCCTGTGGTCGTGGGTTCGAATCCCACCCCGCCCGTTTCTACTGGCACCCACCCCCATTTAGAAAACTACGAAAAATACTTGCAAGGAAGAGTGCGAAAAGCTACAGCAAGAGGCTACAGGAAGATACTCAATGTACTTCGCAAAATAGGAAACCTAGACGATCCAAAGAAGATGAGAACCATCATCTGCAGCGCCCCAGTAAGCGAGGGTCGAAAGGAACTCTGCAAATGTCTATGACTATTATTGTAAGCACAAAGCGATACAAAGAAGCCATCGAATGCTACGAGAAATTCTTTACGATACCACTGGAAGAACTGCCGAAATGGCTCCGTGAAATACTGCCTCAAGAGCTGGGCACACACTACTTTCATGTAGCCTATGCTAAAGCCGCTATTGGAAAAGACAATGGCACCCTCAAATGTCTTGAAAAAGCAATAGACAACGGATGGCTCTACAAGACTTTTTAATGAGCTGTAAAGAATTCGAGAGCATGCATGGAACATCTGCTTGGAATAGCATTCTGGAAAAAATCAGGAAAAAACTGAATGACCGTTGAGACGCAAGTCTCTAATTTAAAAGGTACACGCGCGAATGCATTTGCAGTATACGTATACTAATGTTGCGGAAACTTGAATTCTTTATATTTGTTTTGGCATGGGTTTCCATATAGAACTTTGATTGTTCTCTTCTGCGGGTAGAATATCATTGAGCGTAGGGTGCTCGCATATAATTCGTCGTGACGGCAGATGGTTAGCATTGAGGGTTCATTATCCTTGCCATGATCTTGCAGGATTGAAATCAACTTGTTCTCATTTATATTGACTTTTCCTTTCAATAATTCTTGTGCCCTTTTAAGCCTTTTTTCGCTAGATTCATGAATTCTGAAACCCAACAACTCTTTGGGAGCCTTCCCAGAATAAACTGCATCATGTGGGATCTCGTATTGCTGCATCTTCTTTGTATGGAAATGGTTTGTGTTTATGATTTGACCTTCTATCGGTTCGCGTACTTCGCTATGAATAGACGTGATTTCAACTGTTTTTATGTTACCATCTGCATCTGCTATCATTAATAGAGCGTCATGTCCTCCCTGTTTCGCTTGGGTAACGAATTTGATGGCTTCCTCAGTATTTTTGCATGTTTCAAGCATTTCTTGTAGTGTCATGGAAAGAGGAGCATAGCATCTTGGCTCGTCAGTTGAGAATGCTAGATTGTAAGTAACTGTTAGGCCATGTTCATTCAAGCCATCTAACATGCCTGGCATAGACGCCATGGTACAACCAAGGGTTCTGTAACCTTCTTTTGGTTCTGATGTGCACGTAAGGTTGTAAGGTGCTAATGAATTGAGGTAGTCAAAGTTTTTAGCGACAACAGTTTCTCCTGATGAAGTTCTTTTGGGGTAGAATCCTATACTGGTACATGCTTGAATAGCAAAGCTTGGCTTACCAATTAGAAACTCCATTGACTGTAAGAAGAAAGCTGTATTCATGTCAATCTTTGAACCATCAGCTATGCCCTTCAAACGTTGAGCTTGCTTTGGATAGAGCTCGAAGATATCGTTTCTTAGCAGTTTAGCAGCTTTGCGCTTAGCTAACGCAAGAAATAGAGAGGTTGGTAACACTCTAGGTTTCATGAGTTTAATGGTTTCGAGATCTGAAATACTCTCCAAACCTTCATGAATCAACTTGCGAACGGCTTGCCCTTGCTTAAAACCTAACTCATAATGACTACCCGAAAAAGAATGCATCGCTAAATTCGACATATCTTGTTCTCCCTCAAAATGTATTAAATGATCCGCAGTGTTAAAACTTGTGTGAAAAATTATGAGCCACGCATGGAAAAAGCAGGGAGTCGCAGGAGCTGCCTCCATTTGAGGATGTTCAAATCTCGCCCAGCCACTTTCAAAGAATGCATACAGATGCACTATTCAAGAACTTTCGTGAAGAAGTCAGCAATTTGTTTGAAGAGAATTTTTTGATTCTTTGTTTTCAGTATTCCATGTCCTTCATCTTCGAAAACTAGTAGATCGTACTCAATCTGGTTTTCATCCAACTTTCTCCTTATCACTTCCATATTCTGCGGCGTGACATTTGGATCTCGGGCCCCTTGCACAATCAAAAGCTTACCCTTAATCTGATGAACATAATTAATAGGTGATCGCTCATAATATCGCTCAGGCACTTCCTTTGGGCTTCCGCCAAGCATCTCTTCAGAATAGGGGCGTAGGTCTGGACGGGTTGTTTCATAATCGACGACCAAGTCAGTCATTCCACAGATGGGAACAGCAGCAGCGAACAATCGAAGGGCCTTGGTGATGGCAAACCAGCTGGAGTAACCACCATAGCTAGTGCCTGTGACCCCGATCTTCCCTTTCTCAGCTATTCCTCGCTCTATTAGTGCTTCTACTCCCACCCAAATGTCTTCTTGTTCATCGCTTCCCCACCCATTAACTCTGATCAAATCTTCAAATTCTACTCCGTAACCTGTTGATCCACGATAATTTGGAGCAAGAACATTAAAACCTCTAGAAACGAAGTATTGAATTTGAGGATTAATCATGTCTTCTAAGTGATAGGTGGGTCCGCCATGAACATAGATAATTGCTTTTTTGCTTGGCGTCTTTGAACGATAGAGCCAACCGTGGATTTTCAATTCATCCTTTGCGGACCACTCAAAATCTTGTGCAACAGCAAGATCTCCCGGCTTCATGACTGTTCGTTCCCAAACGTGGGTCAATGATTGAAATCTTTCTTCTTCAAGGTTTTCGATGTCAAACTTTACGATTTCATCTGGCTGAGTAGATGAGTAGTATAACCCTACCCATTTTTGATTTGCCACCGGCCCTATGGGTATGAGTGACCCCTTGATTTTGGGTAGGAATTTTTCTTCCATGGTGGTTAGATCGATTATCGAAGGTTGTAGGGTTGCTTTGTGGTACTCCAGAATTATCAGTTGATGCCCGCTAGCCGGGCTAGTTATTCTTTCAATGTTGCGATTGGGGTCATCAATTAGCCAGCGGCTTTCCTCTCGTTGAATGTCATAGATTCCCAGTGAGTAGTGTTTCTGATTCTTTCCGTCTTTGGTCTCTGTGATGAAACCAACTTTTTTTCCATCAGGCAACCACACTGCCTTAATTCTTGCCTTTGGTCCAAAATTCAGTATCTCTCGATCCTCTTTTCCTTCGATATCTACTAGCCAAAACTGGTCTCCTTTAGGATGGATATCTTTCCGGTTGTAGAGCACATGGGTTCCTTGGCTGTTAAGCTGGGGATAAACCCATGCAGGCCTCTCTGGTTTTGCCAAGACTACTCTATCCTTTGTTTTAAGGTCGTGTCTATATAGCCACGTTGCCTCAATTTCCTGCTTTTTTTCCACGTCGTAGTTAGCGGCGTAAACAAGGCATTTTCTGTTCGGGTGTAGTGAACCTCCCCTTAGGAAATAACTGGGATCTTCCTCGGTTAAGGGTCTCATTAGTTTCGGCTTATCAATTTCCACTTCGAACAACCTGACCCTTTCATTCCTGTTTTTATCTTCTCCTACGATGACGGCCCGAGAGTCAGGAGCGAAGCTTACTACGAAAGTTGCTTCAGATGTTTCCGTCAAAGCTAAAGGTCGTGCCGTTCCATCAGAAGGGAGGGCGAAAACGTCAAGATTAGGATGAATATTCTTCCAAGTATACACAACATACTTCGAGTCTTTCGAAATAGCATAACCATATATCGCTGGGATGGACAATAACGCCTCTAAGAAATCCTTTCCTAAATTCCTATTTTGGCCGACCATTTAGATTCCCAGACTAGTTTTAGCAGAAGGAACAGATATTTTCTTCCTTTTAATTTGTACGTGGCAATTATAGGATTCGCACGCTATGTTGAAATGCAACCAACGAGGATTAACATTCTCTTCATAAGATACGCACGCATTGAAATCATATTTTCAACACCTTGCATAATTTTTAAGACCAATCCGTTAATGTACTCAGTCATAGCGACGTACATGTTAAGTAGATGGAGAAAGTCCATACTTAAATTATCATAATTATTTATAACCCTGCACACATATTGCGCAGCGTGTGCGCCACACACACGGCGAAAACGACGAAAATAGCGAAAACGATTAAATCGACGGAACCGACGACTGATCGTAGAAAAACAAGCTTCTATTGCAAGACTAGAAGATCGTGAAGCCTCTCTTTAAAAAGAGTTTGAGCAGAAGAGTGAAAGATTAGCGCTTGCTGATACAATTACAAATTTCCTCACGAGACAAACACCTTATGATTTCAACGTTTTTCATACTTACGTTCAGAACATAAAGCATACAAGGCAACAAGGGTTTCCTTCATGGCCAGGAGGTCTTCCAATCCTAGAAGAGAAAGCAAGAATGTTAGCACTGAAGGCTTTCGAGGGAGACATTGTCTCAATAACAGACTACCAAGAATTGCAGTCCCAAAAAAGTGATTTAGAGATAAAATATGCGGAGGAGAACAAGGAACTCGAAGAGACAAGGAGACAACTTGAATGTACTATTAATAAGACTAGAATTCTAGAAGCCATCAAATTGAGCTTTGATGGGCGATCTTCATCAGTGGGGGAACTACGAAATTGGGTAGCACAAGTATACTACGACGAAATCGAAAAAAGAGCAAATGAAAAATGCAATATCTTGGCCGCTGGAACCTCTGGCGTCTTAGACTTCATCTACGACAAGATCAAAAACAAAGAAACCACTGAGTAGAGCTATACAACAATGAAAGCTGCAAAGAAAAGAAAGAGACCCCAAAAAACTCTAACGAAAGGCCAACTGAACAAACTCATAGACGATCTTATTCACCCACTTTTTCGGAAGAATAAAGGTTTTATCTTAGTGGATGGAGTCTTACACGGTTTAGTAGAGCAAAACCCGCCACTTAGTATGAAGAAATTCGTCAAGTACAACTTCCTAGAGTTTATGAAAATGAAAAGGAGCCAACAAGGAATGCCAAGAGGAAAGAAGCGCAGATACAACTGCATGCTTCCAGTAAATAGCAGGTTTATTATCTGTGAGAACAAGAAAGCGGGACCGTGGTGTTTGAAAGCAGGGGTTTCAAGGAATCAATGCCCAAAACTTGTCGTATCGTATAAGTAATCTTTCACCTTATGTGCGCCCAAACAGGAAAAAAGAAAGAGCTGAAGGATATCCCCACTGTGAAAAGTATTCAAATCTCTCCAGCCCACCAGTTCCAATTTCAAGTCAGTTTTTCACGCATCTTCTAATTCTAGCACTATTGAGCCTTTGTAACCACATTTCTCACATACATACTGCTCTGGGAGAAGCCAAAGGTCAAATTTACTTGCCAACTGTATGTGAGGATTACCGCATTTTGGACAGTATTTTTTGGCAGGTTTTCTGCGTTTCAGACTACTGAGTATTTCGCGCAATGTTTGTAGTCGTCCCAAGTTTTGTTCGCCTTAGTTTTATTGAAGTTCTATGTTTTGCTCTGGAAAACCTAGCTGTATAAGGAACGTTCTAACCCTGTCTCGGTGATCTCCTTGAAGAATTATTCGACTGTTTTTAGCGGTTCCGCCACATGCACAGAAGGTTTTAAGCTTCTGCGCGAGTTGGCCAAGGTTTTGGTCTTTGTCATCGATACCTTCTATTACTGTTGTTGGTTTTCCCCATTTGCGGGTTTCTCGGCGAATTTTTATACGCTGTTGTTCTTTGCTGATTTCTGTGCAAACACATATGTCTTTTGGAAGTCCACATGTTGGACAAATTTCTGCCATGTTGCTCAAATAGCTAAAGAATGGTGGCGATATTTAAGATTTTAATGTCAAATAGATTACTATCAGTGGGGCATGTGAACCATGTGGCCATTGCACACGCTTGTATGTCTAAAAGTTCTTATTGAAATTAAAATTCTAAGGTTAAGGAAAAAATGCCATGCGAACTTGATGAATGAAAAGCTTAGTTTATTTTTCTATAGAAATGTAGAGGATGTTGTTTCCTCTAACTAGTACGCTGCCGTAGTTAGCGATTAGTTGATCTTTTTTGCATTCTTTGGCGCCTTCTAGAATGATGTTCATGTGACCGTCACATTTTGTCATTGTGCCTTTGTATGTGATGCCGTTTTTCAGTGTTATGGTTATGTGGTTGTTTAGTCGTTTTACTAAGACGTTTAGGGGTTTCTTGCTTGGCTCTAGGCTACTCACGTTGATGACTCCTAATGCATATGAGACGCAGCTTTGCCATATAAAAGTTTTATGAAGAACTATTTGTCATGAGGTATGATCCCTTTGGCGCGCGCAATTGCGTATTCAGATAAGGTTCATTTTCTATCTATCAATGACAATAGAAAAACGTTCCACAAAACATAAAATCCAGTGAAAACACTCTATATATGTGCTTAAAGAGAAAGGAGAAAAAAGCAATTGTACCATATATATTTCAAAAGAACTAATGTCATTATTGCTATGATTCTGCCTCTTTTGCTGATTTCAATGTTGACAGTCGGTATGACAGCAACATTCTCAGGCTTCCAAACTACACCAGCGAGAATATCGCCATCACTTCTTGGCCAAATAGCGATCCAAGGAGAAGCAGGGGTTAGGGTTCTAATCGAAACCTACACAAGTGACTACTCCACAATTGTGGCGGACATAGATGCACTCGGCGGCGAGGTTCATTTCGAGTTTAAATACGCGAAAGGATTGGCCGCAACCTTGCCTGCTGACAGCGTGGCCACGTTGGCAAAGAATCTGAATGTCAAAGCAATTGGCTTGGACGAGGAGAGAACGATATCAAGCATTGGGATTCCCAAGAGAATCGACGGAACAGGCGTTTCAAAAGGCAAAAAAGCTCCCATGTTCGCTTATGACATGTTTGATCAATCAAGGGAGGAACTTCTTAGGTTATACACGCCATCCAAGGACGCAATGATTATACATCTCACTCCTGAGCAGATTGAAATGCTTGAGCCGCAGACATATTGGAACCCCATTGCGATGGGAGCAGCCAACGTTTGGGGTGCAGGCTATCTTGGACAAGATTCTCTAGCTGTGATAATTGACACAGGAGTCTTCGCAGATCATGTGATGCTTGGCTGGTATCCATATGGACCAGTTATTGGTGGCATTGACATGAGTTATGACTACGGTGATCCTACATATGGAGGCTTCGACAACTGGCGCAACCATTGGCATGGAACCCACTGTGCTGGAATCTTGGCAGGTGCAGCAGGGCTGCTCGTTCATTCGAGTGACCCTCTCTACCAAGCTGTCGCTCGATATGGAACACCACCACCGGAAATGTCATCAATGGGATATCCAGGATACCACCTCATAACCCTGTTTGGAATGGCGCCTCTAGCACAGATTTATGGTATCAAAGTGTTCGACCATACTGGAGGTGGGGTACCAACATCGATGATAATTGGTGCTATTGAGCATGCAATATGGATGCACGAGGAAGGCGGGTATGATGTTGACGTCATCAGTATGAGCCTTGGAGGCGGTACAGGTTACGATGGACGCGATATGGAAGCAATGACCGTGGACTATGCAACAAGCATTGGAATTACGGTTGTTGGCGCGGCAGGCAACGAAGGCCCAGCTTCTATGACTGTTGGAAGCCCTGCGACAGCGAACACCGCGATAGCTGTAGCAGCAGCTGCTCATCCAGTGAACACAAGAATAGCTTGGGACGCAATCTATTATGGGATACCTGGTATTGGACACCAGCTCTTCACTAGCGATACTCCTCAAATCTATGCTTTTAGCAGTCGTGGTCCAACGTCGGATGGACGCTACAAACCAACAATCTCAGCTACAGGTATTGATGTGGTCTCATGTGTTACACCCCCACTAGATGATCCTGGAAGTCCCTTTTGGGTAGGCTGGGCTGATGGAACTTCAATGGCCTGTCCTGCTGTTGCGGGAGCAGTAGCTCTTCTCAATACTTGGGGAGAGCTGAACGGAGCTTCGCCTTACGACTACAAGGAGGCTATAACTGCCGGGGCTATCTGGCTTGAAGGCTACGATGAGTATGACCAAGGAGCAGGCTATCTAAATGCCGCGAACTCAATGCTCTCGCTATTGAGTGACACTGACCTTGGAACACCGCATCCACCAATTGATCCAGCAATTCCACCGAGCGTTCCTGTAGTTCCTAGAGGAATAGACATGGGCATCGTTGGTAGTGGCATCTACGAATACACAATAACAGATCTCGAACCAGGCCACAAAGTTGACTTCTACTTCGAAGCAACAGAAGCTACAGACTACATCGAGATAGAAATAGACAACGTACGAACCGTTAGAAACCCGTACTTAATGAACACTTTTGAGCTCTACGTACAAAGCGCAGTACGCACTGGCTACGACTACTTCATTGACAGCGCCAACGTGTTCGGTCACGCATTCTTCTACATCGAAGACTACAGCACAACCTGGGCAGGAGCAACTTGGATGCCAGACGGCGGCGACGCCTTCAACCTCATTATTCAACCAGGATACATGCGAGTAGTAATGGAGAACGACTGGACAAGCTCAGGACGCATCTCAGGCACCATCAAGATCACCGTCACAGAAGAAACGACACCACAAATTCCAGACGAAGAATGGTCAGATACTATAAGTACTGGAGAATGGACTGGATGGATGTGGCCTATCGGATTTGGCTCTTCCGGTGTGATAATTGAAGTCTGGTGGGAAAACGATTGGACTGTTTACTCAACAAGCGATCTCGACATGGTTATTGCTTGGAATGAAGGGGCTGGTTGGAACTATGATGTTTCCGGAGCTTCACTCAGATCTCCAGAAGGAGTCTACATCAGTAGCACAGATCTTACAGCAGTCATGATGTATGTAGAAGGCTATGAAACCTACGGTGTCCCCGAGAGCTATACTGTGAGAGTCTACTACGTCGATTAGAATTTAAGAAAATTCCTCAACTCCCTCCTTTTTTATGATTTTAAATTACAAATAACAAACTTGGAAAGAGAATGCATTTAGTATATATACTAAGTTTTCTATGGTTCATGCAAATGGGCAACGCGTGGAATACACAGACGGTAGAAGGGGGTAAAACGCGCGCGCATTTTTCAGCGTCTAAACTTACGCATGAAAGCGACCATAGCGACTGAAAACATTACAAGCAATGTTAATGTAAATGTCATTGTTGGAAATTCAGGTAATGAAAACTCGATATCAGTTCCTGTTTCTTCAGTTACGTGAAACACAACTTCAAAATCCGCCTTTTCAAGCGAAACTAACATGAAAGGGTAGGTTAATGCTTGACCACCTGAATATTCCTTCGGAGGACTACGCTTGACAACATCTACGTGAACTCTTTCCTCCTCAACCCATATACTTTCAATAGATATATCATAGCCTAAAGTAGGACGCTCACCCATAAAGACGCAGATCACCGTCTTCTCGGAAAAGTCTACATTAGGGCAGGGAGGTCGACCCGTACACAGATGCATGCACAACACTGTATGTTTTTCCCACACGCTCGTCCATTCAACCTCTGTTTTTATGACCAAGTATTCTTCTTCACAGTATCCGCTGAGATCTCCAGAGTCGATCACTTCGAATTCTAAATCATAGCTTTCTGAAGCCTGGCTTTCTTTAAGAATGAATGAAGTGGCACCTAACGCTAACAGCATCAAAAAAACACTAGGACAAATTCCCTTCTTAAATTCCATATATATTTCTTCACCAGTCAAGCTATTAATCTTTACTGAAAAGTGCTAGAAAGAGTTAAGACTCCAATCATCTTACTCAACTGCACTAAAAAAGAGAGAAGGCAAAATGGAGCTTAAAGTCTTCACGTTACCTGCATGCGTAAACTGCCCAGCTGCCAAAAAGATTTCTCAAGAAATCGCACAGAAATATGGACTAAAGTATACAGAAGTGGACATAAGCACCCCCGATGGCCAATTAGACGGTCTTATGTATCAAATTATGAGTACACCAAGCGTAGCCATAGACAACGAAGTTATAACTCGCGGAAAATTGCTTTCCAGAGAAGCGCTGGAAACCGAAGTAAGGAAACGAATGAATAAATGAAGCTGCCAGAAATCAAGGGGTTCATCGACCTCAGCCTCGTAGATTGGGATGGAAAAGTCTCAGCAGTGATGTTCTTACCCCACTGCAACTTCCGCTGTCCCTTCTGTTATAACCTCACCTTTGTTCTGAAGCCAGAAAAAATGCAAACAATACCATACGAAGAAGTAGAGCAATACTTGACAAAAAACAAGGGGTGGCTTGACGGCGTAGCCATAACTGGAGGCGAACCAACTGTCCATAATGACCTTCCAACTTTATGCAAACAAATCAAAGAATTGGGCTTAGGCGTCAAGCTGGACACTAACGGTACCAACTCTACAATGGTGCAAAAGCTGATTACACAAAGGGTTGTAGACTACGTTGCCTTGGACATAAAAGCACCTTTGACTCAAGAGAAATACTCAAACGCAATTGGTATAAACGCAGAAAAGCTACTAGCTGAAGTAGAGAAAACAGTAGAAATCTTGTTAAATAGCTCTGTGGATTACGAGTTCCGCACAACGATGGTTCCTACAATCCACGACAAAAAAGACATTGAGCAAATTTGTAGCAGAATAAAAGGCTGTAGAAAATACGTCCTCCAATGCTTCAAAGGCGAAGTAGAAACGCTTGACCCCACATTCAAAAATGTCAAATCGTTTTCTCAGGAAGAGATGGAAGAATTTTTGAAATTAGCTAATGAGATTGTGCCAAACAGTTTCTTGAGATAGCCCTAACCTAAAGCGAGTTTTCCTAAGACCGTTTCTGGCACAAAATCTTCTCGAGACCTCACTGAGGCTTCTTCTACATAGAGCTGTATAGCATACTTCAAGGCTTCTTCAGTGACAGGAATGTAGTCAAGGTGTGACTGGAAATAGCTGAGAAGGGAAGTGGCACAGGCAAAACGAATGGCACGGTCTTCCAGTCTCGCTGAAAAACGAACAACTTCTCGCGGAATCTCCTCTAAGATGGCCTTTCTGACTTTCATCAAAATCTCTTGAGTTTTTGGAGTAAGCAAAATTGGCTTTGATGAAAATTTGCCTCGTACTAGAGGATGTTTAGTTTCAGCCGCGTAAACCAGCGACAAATGATCTCGCATCTTTTGCGCTCCTTCTTCGATGTCAATTTCTCCAAAGGCCAACCGCATTTGACTTTCTGCGATTTCTATAAAGCGTTGCTTGGTAAGTCTGTGCAAGCGGCAGAGCATGCGGTCTTCAATTGCATTGAAGTTAGGGTCTTGAACGGTAACTTCATAGCCTCTGCCAAGCGCTGCTACATTGTAGTTTACGCTGAAGAAACTGTTGAAGCGGTAAGGGCCAATGACCTCTCGATGCATTTCATATTTAATTTCTCCGCGTTCCATGGCAAGTTTCAACGGCTCTACCATACCTTTGTATTTGAACCAGTCGTTAAATTCGGGGACAATAAAATTGAAAACTCTTCCAGAATAAGCTTGGCCTATACGAATAAACCGAGCGGGGGTTATGCCTCCAGCGTAGCGGTTGCGTCCGGGAATTCCATGAGGCGGAACCTTTGCGTCAGGCTTCCCCAGAATCATGTCCCTAGTTGAAAAGCTCTTACCAGTTCCTGGTTCACCAAATAGGGAAAGGTTCCACCCGGTTCGCATCCCAGTTCGACCTTCAATGTGAACAATTTCTACGTCAGCCAACCCGTACTGCTGAGTGATGCTAAGCAAACTATCGAAATATAGAATTGGACTAAAAAGCTCCTTTAAGTAGTCAGCAAGGTAAGAAATGGAAAACGATTTACCAAATGTTACAACTTCATCTACTCGATACTTAAGCAAATCATCTAGGTAGTTGTCGAGCTCTCGATCCATCTTCCCCATTATCTGGCGTTCTTCATTTACAGCGTCGGCTTTTGCAGGGACCCAGGAAACAGTAGTTACTTCCTTTGCAATTTCCTTGGAAGCTAACCCCAACTCTAACTGAATTATTGGAGAGGTTTCTTCCAATATTGCCCACTCCTGAAATTGTTTGCCTTTGTAAGAAGTTACTATTACTTCCAGCTTTTCTAAATCCAATAAAATCGGTGAAGGATCTGTCTCTTCTGGAAGGATTTGCCTAATTTTTTTGAGGCTGCAGCCCTTACCAGATTCCACCAAACACTTCAAAACAGCAACGCAGTTTTTTCCATATTTTTTCCTAGTTTGAGCAACTGCTGCTTGAATTTCTTTCCAAGAACCCTCAAGTCGAAGTTCACCGTTTTCAAAGGTGTAATATTGACCTCTGAAAACTTCCCATTTACGGGGTTCATAGTTGTTAAAGACTTCTTGAAATTGTTCATCAGTTATGCTAGAACTAATCTCGAGAGCCGCCTTATCATAGTCTATGTCCCATCCACTGTAAAAAGTATTAAAATAAGGGATGTTTAGCGTTTTTCCTATTTCGAAAAGTTTGGTTCTTGAAAAAACACGTTTAAGCAGAAGCTTACGTTCAACAACTTTGTCATTCAACATTCTTTCCAACTCTCTTAAAGAAAGAAGTTGTCTTTGACGTTTTTAACTATTCGGAGGTAAACTAGCTTGTTACATACTTGTCTAATATGGTTGTCTTTTCTTCTGGCTTAACCCATCCTTCGACTTCAAGCTCGTTCATTCCTTTCTTCACTTTTTCCTTGAAGTTTACAGACGTTAACAAGTTGTGTGACATGACTGATTGATTCAATTTTCTTTGAATCCCCTTATCGCTGTTTAGCTTTTCTTCAAAAGAAGTTAGCATCTTTTCTAAGGCTTTTGAACGTGGTTTCAGAAGAGCGCTAATCTTGGAGCTTGGTTTCAAAAGAGTGCCAATCTTACGAATCTTCATCACAATCCCTCCATGCCCTCTCGCAACAACAGGTGGACGAAAACAGTATCTTCTCTTTTTCTGAGCTTCATATTGAATTAAGTAGAAGGGCACATGAATCAAAGTGGGATTTTCAATTTTCCAAGGGATAGTGGCTTCTTTAAGCGCTGAAGAGCGCTCTCTTTTCTGTTCAATCAATCGTTCAATTTTGTTTGTGATGTCTAATGTCTCTTGCTTCAGTTCTCCTATCTCTTTTTCCTTCTTCTCGACCTCTGAGTCACGTAAGCTCTCCAAGTCCGTGATTTTCTTTTCTTCTTCGTCTATTAGCTTCCGATAAGTGTCATGTAACTTCTTTGTCGTCTTTTCTGTTTCCTTGTTGCTTCGATTGATAAAGTCTGAGAGGGACTTGATTTTTCCCTTTACGGTGGAAATTTGGTTCTGAACATCTCGCAGTCTGGCATCCCATCGAGTCTCTCCAACTTCGTCGTTTTTTTGTTTCCGCAACTCCTTCCTCTTTTCATATTCACTCTTGTTTTGTTCAAGCTTCAGCAATTCTTGTTCCCATTTTTGCCTTTCCGCAATTCTTATGTTTACCTCTTTCTCGTGGATAGAAGTTATGTTTTCTATTTTCTCGTTTTGTTCCTTTTCCAGCTCTATTGTCTTCTTGTCAACCTCTATTCTAATGCTTGAAATTTTATCTTCGTATTGCTCTCGTGTTTGTTCTAGTTCTTGCTGAAGTTTGCTGACATGTATCTTTGTTTCTTCGCTTACAGTGTTGATTGCAAATTGCAGACCCTTTATTTCTGACTGAAGTTTGTTGTAATGTCCCAGAATTTTTTCGCCAATTCTAACAGCGCTTTCCTTATCGATTTTAGGCTTTATTAATAAGGGGGGATCCGGAATTGAGCTGCCAACTTTTGCTTGACCATCTTTGATGAAGGCAAATATATCGGAGAGTAGTTCTTTGTCAATGATAAAGCCTTTAATCGGAATTTCTGTTTGAGAGGTGAAATCAGAAAAAGTTTCACGATGGCTTCTCAGAGCGCTGTGATACAATTCTTGAACTGTAGTGCTTCTCTTTAAATGGTCAATAAATTTTTCCACATCGGGTGATTTATAATATAAAAGATTGTTTGAAACGATTTCCATCCCATCTGCTAGCAAGCATTCATTTTCCCACGGGATTGCCCAAAGAGGATAATGAAGTTTGGAGAGAAAGGTAAGAGTTTCTACTGCTCCTCTAAAAAATCCTGACTTCTTTTTTCGTTCTGTTTCAACAATGCAAAGAATCGCTGCAGCTTCCATTTCTTCAGAAAAACGTGCTTTTCTGCCACTATCTTCTACAGCGTAAGGCAAAACTAAAGAGTTAGACACAGTGACTCCCCGAAAGTATATCCTACTAAGTTTCGCTTATAACTTATCCTCAAAGAGTTTCTAAAATAAGAAAGACATGGCGTTTTTCACTTTCTTTTTGTCCAGCTTTTCGTAAGCTTCGGCGCTCCCAACATCATACCAAAAAATGTCGGAGACGAATCCATAGACAGATTTTTCCGCGTTTAGCAAATGAGGAATTATATCTCCCATCAAATCTAATTTCCTTTTCTTTTCAACCAATTTTTGCATGTCTTTTAAGATCTTGCCCTCAAAAGCCAAGACACCTATGCTTACAGGCTTTTCTAATTTTGGTTTTTCAACAAATCCTCGCATTTCACCTCCTTTTTCAAGGTCAGCTAAGCCAACTCTGACTGCAAATCCCGCAGCAAGCGCTACCGTCACTATTGCATTTTTTTCCTTATGAAAATCAACCAAGTCTTTCAGGTTGATGTTGGTAATTATGTCTCCATAATAAACAAGCATAGTATCCTTTTCGTTAAAAACTCCTTGCTTGTACGCATTAATTACTGATCCCCCAGTTCCCTTCAACCGTTGACTATCTTGAATATAGTGTATCTTTACATTGAATCTTGCTCCATCATCAAAATAATTTCGAATTTGTTCAGCTTTGTAATTTACTAAAAAAGTTATGTCAGTTACACCATGAAACTTGAGAAGGCGAACTATGTATTCGAGAAGCGGTCGCTGCGCATAGCCAATTGGAATCATGGTTTTTTGAAGATAATAAGTGATTGGTCTAAGTCTTGTTCCTTTACCTCCACATAACACTAAAGCCTTAACTTTACCCATACAGACCACGTAGTGTCTTTTATGGAATGAGAAAGAAAAAAGGTTTTGCCAGTAGAATTATTCTTCTTTTTCTTCTTCTTTCGTTTCTTCCGCTTCGAGTTCTTCAATTGGTTTTGGCGGTGGAGTAGTGGCCATAGTCCAACCTATCCAAGCACCTATACCAAGGATAAGTATGAATGCAAGGTATACTGGGATTGCAATAAGCCAAAACGATAGTGCCCAAGAATTGTCGCCAAGAGGTTCTCCTAGCCAAAAGAGCCCCAAGGTGTAGCCGATGGCTATGATAACACATACGAGGAAGATTAAGCCACCAATTCCTTGATCTTTACTAACCATGTTATCACCACTTTGTAGCTTTTCTTATATGTGTTGTTGTTATAAGTTTTGTCATCGGTTTAGATTGTTCCAGCTTCCCAACTATCAAGATATTCTTTTTGTTCTTCTGTCAGCTGGTCGATTTTCACTTTCATGGCTTTCAGTTTGAGGCTGGCAACAAGTTCATCTATTTCTTTTGGAACACTGTAAACTTTCGATTCCAATTTAGGTTCCTTTACTAAATGTTCTATGCAGAGAGCTTGGTTTGCAAAAGACATGTCCATGACCTCTGAGGGATGTCCTTCTGCAGCAGCTAGGTTGATTAGTCTTCCCTCACCAAGCAAGTACAGTTTTCTTGAATCCCGCATTTGGTACTCTTCCAAGTTCGGCCGAATTTTTCTTTTTGCAACTGTTATGCTTTCTAGTTCTGGAATGTTTATTTCTACGTTGAAGTGTCCGCTGTTAGCTATTATTGCTCCGTCTTTCATTTTTTCCATGTGCTCTTTGCGAATTACACCTGTATTTCCCGTGACAGTGACGAAGATGTCGCCTATTTCTGCAGCCTTTTCCATGGGCATTACCCGAAAGCCGTCCATAAAAGCCTCTAAAGCTCTTGTTGGATTTGTTTCTGTTACAATTACGCAAGCGCCTATGCCTTTTGCTCTCAACGCCAACCCGCGTCCACACCATCCATATCCAGCGACTACAAAGTTTTTGCCAGCAATCAAGATGCTAGTAGCTCTTAAAATGCCGTCAAGGGTGCTTTGACCAGTTCCATAACGGTTGTCGAAAAGATATTTTGTATAAGCGTCGTTTACGGCTATTATCGGATATTTTAATGCTCCCTTTTGCGCCATTGCCCGTAACCGCACTACTCCAGTCGTGGTTTCTTCAGTTCCACCTTTAATGTTTGGTATGGCTTCAGTTCTCTTGGAGTGAATTGTGCCAACCAAATCAGCGCCGTCATCGACGCTAATAGAAGGCTTGTGATCTATAACTTTGTCAACGCACCAATAGTATTCTTCGGTTGTTTGACCTCTCCAAGCATAAATGCTTATGCCTTTTTCCGCTAAAGCTGCTGCAACTTCATCTTGGGTGGACAATGGGTTTGAGCCGCAGAGAGCTATGTCTGCACCACCAGCCATGAGGGTATCCATGAGAACTGCGGTTTCTTTAGTTACGTGGAGAGAGGCACCTAATTGTATGCCTCTAAGGGGTTTTTCTTTTTCAAATCGTTTTTTAATCTGATTCAACACGGGCATGTGCATTGAAGCCCATTCTGTTAGAAGAGCTCCCTTAGGCGAGAGATTTGGGTCTTTAACTTTAAAGTTTGACATGGTTTTCACTTGTTCTATCACGTAGTTGATTACTAGTATTTAGAAGAAATACCTTAAAGGCTTTTATTTCACACGCTCTATGAGGCTTTGTTTAGTTTTTTCTACCAACGCCATTACTTTGTCTACATTCAAGGTTTTGATTTCTCTGTTTTCCATTATGATCTTGCCATTTATGATAACCGTGTCTACATCTGCGTTTTTAGCTGAGTAAACAAGATGACTTGTCTCATTATATATTGGCGTTAGGTGAGGTTTCTTGAAGTCGACTATTGCCAAGTCCGCTTTTTTGCCAACTTCTATTGAGCCAACCTCTTTATCCCAACTTAATGCTTCGGCGCCGTTAATAGTTGCCATACACAAAGCTTTTTCAGCAGACAATACTGTTGGGTCTCTGCTTATTCCCTTATGGAGCAAAGCAGCAAGCTTCATAACTTCGAACATGTCCGAGCTGTTGTTGGAGCAGGAACTATCTGTGCCAAGGCTCACCGTTATGCCTTTCTTTAAAAGCTGCGGAACTGGACTAATGCCCGAAGCGAGTTTCAGGTTTGAAATAGGGTTATGGGCAACTTTTACCTTTCTTTCCTTTAAAATCTCCATATCTCTCTTTGTGAGGTGAACGCAATGAGCTGCTACTACATCAGATGAAAGGACACCTAAACCATCAAGATAATCCACCACTCCATCTTGAACAGCTACATTGAAAGTCTGCCTAATTTTTTCGGGCTCATCTGGTGTTTCAGCTACGTGAGTATGCCAGATTATGGGCGAGTTCTCTGAGGCGTATTTTTCGTTCAGCTCTTGCGTAAATGCTCTTAGCTCTTTCATATAGTCTGAGCTCACAGTGTAAGGAGCATGAGGATCTACGCTGACTCGTATAAGACCGCCCTTTTTGTTATGCCAAGTTCTCGCCAAAGACTCCAAAGCTATTCTGTCTTGATTTTTCCGCCATGAGAAACAGACATGACCGACCACGCCGCGCAGACCTGTTTCGGCGAAAGCTCGTGCTTCATTATATTCGTCAGAATAGTGATACATTGTGTTGATGGTTGTCGTACCGCCCATGATAGACTCGACAGCTGTGAGTAAAGCGCCTGCGTAGATGTCTCGATTTGTCATGTGTTTTTCGATGACCCATATCCATTTTTCTAGCCATGTTTTGAGGTCCAAGTCGTCTGCGTAGCCTCTTAGGATGCTCATTGCGGCGTGATGATGCGTATTGATTAACCCGGGAATGATTACTTTGTTTTTTGCGTTGATTTTTTCATAGCGACTATATTTTGGCTTTAGCTTGTCTGTCTTTCCTATCCCCACTATTTTGTCATCTTCGATAACTATTGCCCCATTTTTTATTGTACCATTACGACTCAGAGTAACTATTGTTCCATCCTCTATAACCAAATTCATGCGTGTCCACCTGCTCTCTACCACTTCTTGATAAAACATTATTAAAGATAGTTAAGCTTAAGAAGAAATTTGATGTTAAATGAGGTTAAGTAGGTTAGATTGGGTGATTCTTGTCTTACCCGTCTTGGGCATTTTTGATGTTTTCTCTACATTTTTTGTTGCTTGGCAGGGCTACCCTATTTATCTGTACGAAGTTGGGCTGTTTGCATCTTATTTTGTTCAAGAAGGTTTACTTCACCTTTATGTTTTTGTTTATTTAGGGATTTTATCTGGGATGGCAGCGGTACTTCTTTTCATTAAACGTGAAGTTAGCACAGGTAGATTCTATAATGAGTTGCTGCTTTTATTGTTGGTAGGAACGGTTTGTCTTGCTGAAGCGTTTTTGACAGGCATCATAGTATCTAACTTTCTGCTGGGAGTTGGCAGAGTTACGTCGCTTGGTGGATTGCGTTTGCTTATTTACTTAAGCGTGTTCGCGGCTATACTGATGTATACTTGGGATGAGTTGAAAGAATTATTTGGATTTGGTGTACATGGCGAAGAGTGAAAAAGAGAGAGTTGTGGTTCTGCGGGAAAGTTTAGAGGCATATCTTTCGTCAGTATTCAGCGAAGATGTTGACGTTGTTTATGTCGACGAGCTGGGTAAAGAGAAGAAGGAGAAACGTTTAGAAAAAGGCGAAGAAAGTGACTTTAAAGGCTTTGGCTATGGGACCCCTTATTTCATAGTCTTAAATGTTGGTGGTCGTATGAAAAAAATAATTTTAGAAACAATGCGCCCTAGTGGCAGTTTCGGTCACAACTATTTCAGTGATCGCGCTGGAATTCTGCTGTGGCAACATTCCGCCTTCAACAAACTACCTAAGCATGCGCGTTCGGTGGATGTCGGCGCCTTCACGAAAAGACAAGGCTTAAAGTCTATCGGTGACTGCGACGAATTTTTCATCGTAACAGAGTTTGCGGAGGGCAAACTTTACCATGAAGACTTGGACAGGCTTAAAATGTTCAAGCAACTCACGCCATTAGATTTGAACCGCTGCAGAGCACTGTCTGACTATTTATTTGAGATTCATAAGGTTAAGAGCAAAAATGCAGAGCTTTACGTTAGACGGATCCGCGATCTGGTAGGCCACGGCGAATGCATAATGGGGTTGATGGACAGTTACCCAACTGGTCTAGACTACATTAGCGAAAAGAACTTGGTGGAAATTGAGAAGCGCTGTGTAGAATGGAGATGGAAGCTGAAACGATTCACTCATAGGCTGGCGCAGGTGCATGGAGATTATCACCCTTGGAACGTACTCTTCCACAAAAGCGTCAATTTTACTGTTCTAGATCGCAGTCGTGGGGAATGGGGTGAACCTGCGGATGATGTTAGCGCCATGACAATTAACTATTTGTTTTATAGCTTGCAGGCATATGGACGACTAGCGAAGTCTTTTGAGACTCTCTTTAACATATTCTGGAAGAACTATCTGGACAAAACGGGTGACGAAGAGATTCTGAGCGTAATCCCGCCTTTTTTTGCTTGGCGTGGGCTGGTTGTTGCTTCACCAGTTTGGTATCCAAATCTGCCAAAGCACGTAAGAACTAAGCTTTTCAACTTTATCCGAAACGTGCTTGAAACTGAAAAACTAGACCTTAAAAACGTTAATTCTTATTTCGAACTGAAATAATAGAAATTGAAGAGGAACGTAACCGTTCAAGAAGTAAAACAACTGTTCTAAAACGTAGCATTAAATAGATGTTTCTTCTAATGAATATATGGTGGAGAACCTGATAGGAAAGCGTCTTGTCATTGGATCGATCATATTCATTACATGCATTAGTATTCTAGCTATCTCAATTTTTCATTATATGCACCCAAATGATGAGCAGTCAACAGGGCAAGAGAATATTGTGTCTGGAACGGGCACAATAACATTCTGTAATTTTGAAGGAGGATTTTATGGCATAATTGGTGATGATGGAGAACATTATGACCCCATAGCTTTAAGTGAAACTTTTCAAGTTCATGGCTTGCGGGTATCCTTCAAAGTCCAGATTGAAGAAAACCAATTTAGTTTTCACATGTGGGGAAGAATAGTTCGAGTACTTGACGTTCAAAAACTTGAATAAGTCACACAATATCTCCAGAAGAAAAAGAGCAGAATGAGTATTTTTGGTGTGTGAGGTTCTTTCACAAGAAATTAGATTGAGAAAAGCAAAAAGGAAGATGATAGCAGAAAACATCAAGACTGAGCGCGCGCATTATTTCAGCAATTGTTGCAGCTGTTGGTGTGATAGTGGGTGTGGTTTTTACTGTTCTGGAGCTTAGGAATTTGGCTATAACAAGGCAGACAGACTTGGTCATTAGACTGTATTCAACTTTCGGCAGTAAGGAGATTCAAGAAGCATGGGAAAAGATCAATATCACAGAATATGAGGGGTACAATGCTTATGCGAAGAAGCATGGTTTTTTGGAAATAAACCAAGTTGGCTGGTTCTTTGAAGGAGTAGGAGTTCTTCTAAATAGAAGACTAATAGACATTGGTTGAGTGGATGATCTCTTCAGCTTACCAGTCAAACGGGCATGGGAAAGAATGAAGCCTATAGCAGAAGGAATGAGAAAACAAGAACAAAGTCCTCAAATATGGGAATGGTTTGAATAAACGTATAACGAAATGCAGAAGAGAGAACAAACACTACAAGCACAACAATAAACATCCTTCCTTTCTTTTTCTAGAGTTTGTTCCGCAAATCATAATAACTGTGGAAAGAAGACATAATTAGTGATGGTGTATGAGTAAACTGAAGGATATTGATTACAAGATTCTTTCTGAGTTGATGAGAAATTCTAAGGTAAGCGATAGGCAATTGGCTAAGAAGATTGGGGTTTCCCAACCTACTGTTACAAGAAGAAGAGCAAGACTAGAAAAAGAAGTGATTAATGGATACACTGCAATACCGAAATGGGAAAAGCTGGGGTATGAAATACTTGCAGTCACCCTAGTTAAAACTCCACTTAGACTAGGAACAGAGGAGACGATGAAAGATGCCATTGAAAAATCAATAAAATGGCTAGAGAAACAACCAAATATTATTTTTGGAGGAGAATGTAGAGGAATGGGAATGACTGGTGTCATGTTTTCACTTCATAAGAACTATTCAGATCTCGACAAATTCTTGACCAGCCACAGGCAACAACTAGGAGTCATACTGGAAGATGTCCAAACCATCATTGTGAATCTCTCTGGAAAAGCCATTTACAGACCTTTACATCTAAAATACTTGATAGAAACCTATGAACATAAGAAAAGAGAGCAAAGTTTCTGAAAAATAAAAAACGAAAATTTTAAGCCCTGGTTGTAGTATTGTGAATAGTTCTTCTTGTAGCAGTTTTATCGCCTCCAGCATCTTGAATAGATGATTTTGCTTGTCTTCGTTTTAGGAAAAAAATTAAGATTACCCAGAACAGAAGGCTGGCTATGACTATAACTGCTATTTTGCTCTCAACAGTCTCCAGCCCTTCTATCCGAAAAAGATATAGAAATAAAATTGCCACAAAGACAACTACATAAATTCCTAAACGATATAGCAAGTATTCAAGCCGTCTACCCATCTTTCATCATTTTCAAGATAACACATGGAAGTTAGTAAATTTTCCGTATCCATTCTGTAGATGGAAAGAGGTTAGAAAAAAGAAGTAAGGCTTAAGCCATAGTTGATAGTAGCTCTTGTTCTAGAGGTTTGATTTTGTAGGTTTCAAAAGAATCAACTAAGAAATCAACACATTTTAAACACAGTTTAGGCATAACCTAAAGTATTTTTACTGTAACTTTGTAGATACCATTGAGTGTACATACCAACCTTCCTATGCTTTGAGAATAAATAAGCTAGTAAAAAGCTTATTCCTGAATTGCATGGGGCTGTCGGCTAGCTTGGTCTAGGCTCTTAGCCTCGGGCGCTAGGGACCCCGGTTCAAATCCGGGCAGCCCCATCAATTACTTTGTAGAGTGAAGTGAATGTTATGAAAACATTTTGTCTCCAGAGTCAAGTTTCTCGCTTTTGGGCTTAAGAACGGAATTTTTGACAATGCACAATTGATAAAACTCTCTAACCAATCTGGCAAGTCTGTTATCAAAAAAAAGTCAAAAGCTTGGCTATTCTCTGAACAAAGAGTATGGCGCCGGGAGTGGGTTCGAATCCACTCCACAGTGGAGATATCACCCGAATAATACCACAAACTCCCCTTTTTTGGTATTTGGCTCCATACTCGGATTTCATATGTTTAAAAAATAAACGAAAAATACATTTGGTTGAGTACAAATCTATAGGATCATTGCGTCACTTAACAGGAAGATGGGATGCATCCAAATGTACGCCATAAGTGTGGAAAAACTGACCAAGAAATTTGGGAACTATGAAGTTCTTAAAGGGGTAAA
>Ga0209636_10000185_pt1 | contig 53377 bp, 84 predicted proteins | sample DeeMarSWOR152_54_FD_187464 | JGI IMG/M metagenome (GOLD analysis project Ga0209636, IMG submission 187464) | Marine sediment microbial communities from White Oak River estuary, North Carolina - WOR-1-52-54 (SPAdes) (version 2) | ecosystem: Environmental > Aquatic > Marine > Intertidal zone >...
CATGCTCTGGTTCTTTACAGGCACACGCAACCCTATACATGATTGAGTTAGGCCATTCACCAATTAACATCACTCCTTTTGCCACTTCAAAACCTTTTTTGTTCATATCATATCCTCACAATGAAACCTGTTCGGTTTAACGTCTCAATACTTCCCCTCGCTTCTGAAACACACCAAATAAGTTTCTTCGGTAACATCTTTCTTGGTAGAGCATTTATATTCTCTGTATATCCATCTGTAAAACCAAGAGTAACATCTGTACCCAACTCTCTTGCCCTCTTAAGAGCAGGGGCCATTGCTGTACCACCCCGACCTTTTACATTAAACTGTATATCACGAAGCTTCTTTACTTCGTACTCCTTCTGAAGTCTTGCATCACATTCAAGAACTACAACTCTTGTATGACGATCTTTTTCCATTATACTTCCACAAGCAGAAAGAGCATCAAGAATTTCATCCTTGGACATACTGCCTGACGTGTCAATAATCAAAGAAATATAGAAAGAATAATCTCTTTTCTTTCCAGGAAATGGAGAAAATATTGGAGTCCCATCATCTGAAAGGGTGAAGAGATAGGCCCTCTTTCTGTTGACCCTTGTAGGTGATCTTCTAAATTTAGACAACCTAGATCCCCTAACAAGTCGTCTAATAATCTCATAATAGGGTGCTTTTGGAGGTCTAAGCGCCTCATCAATTAAATCTTGAATATGAGATGGAAGAGTGCCTCTCCTCTTATTAAAATTTTTAACTGCCTCTCTGATAACATTTCCAACATTTGTATCTATTTTCCTAGATAGAGAACTAAGATCAGTTACTCCTTCTAAATTCTTAGTCCAATGACCATGATCATCCAAAGGCATTCCATCCCCACCAGAGCAATCTGGACACATTACCTCTATTGGTTGATCACCCTTTCCGCCTTCGGACTTACCAAGACCTTCACCTGATGCCCCACATTGAGGACACTGAATTTCCTTAACCCTCTTCATCAATAGGTTATAATATTCTTCAGCAATCCTTTTTGGTGGAAGTTTATGATTTTCAGGGAACTCAGGAAAGACTTTATTCTCTCCAATTTTTACCTCTTGAGGCATATTCATTTGAGTATTAACGCAACAGTCGGCAGCAATGTTCCAAATACTAGCCTTTAGTGGTTTACGTTTGTCATTTAACTCATTAGCTAATATTCTTATTAACCTAGGAACATGCTTATTTAATACGTGCATACCTTCATGCTCTAGAATGAGCATGAGAACATCATCAGTTGCCATATCTACTAAATCTGGATGGTAATATAGTGCGATCAAACCATCATGCTCTGGCGCCACTCCCATAATAGATGGAAGCTCCTTGTTTGATCTTCTCGCCAGTCTTGAGAATAAATAACCCCAATAGGAGTTTCCCAAGACCATTCTGGCTATCAACTCCTTTAATCTTTCATCTGGGGTCATAATTTCCTCACTTGTTATTACGACCGACTGCAACGATCGGTTCATAAAAATCTTTTCTATACACCTCAGATAATTTCATTAAATCTGTATGAAGTTTCGTAATATAACGAAATTCATCAGATGTCCTACTAAAATTATCTACTTGAGATACGAAAAGCGCCGCCGTATCAATTGGCATATCTGTCAGAAAAGAGACGATATTTTTCTGTTCCTTGATTGTATAATTGGGTCTTGAGGTTGATACAAACGTAGTAAATGCAACCATCAATTCCCCAAGTTTAGCGTTGTTCTGTTCCTTCACATACTGCTGTACCTGTTTCCTAACTTTAGGGTAATCATAAAAGACATCTCTTGGATTAATGTCTTTCCTTTCTCTGGCAAACTCCATAAACATTCTCGTCATATTTACATTGAGCAAACCAGAAATTAAGAAATCAAGTTCAGCATATGAAGATGCAATCCCCCCTCTTGCTTCATAACCCCATAGAATATTTGAAACTCTCTCATAACTTGCGGGATTTGCATAAACACTACCTCTTCTCTGTGCGTCAAAATCATAGAGATAGTCTGGATGTGATTGGATAAACTCAACAACTAAAGAGTGAAAACCACTTGCAATTGCATGGTTCAAAAAATCTTGAGGTGATACTTCAACATATAAATGTAACATCCTCCTTAATCCAGCAGCATCTTCAAGCTGATCAACACTATACTCAGCGTCGTCAGGATTATCAAGAGAAACAACAAACCACCCCTTTGGAAAGGGGAATAGATGAATTTTATTCTCATTCTGCACCTGCCAAAGAAGCTGCTGCAAATTATGATCACCTCTTGAAAACTCATCAATTATATAGATCCCATAGCTATCCGGGTCAGTCGGGATGAAATCAGAATATAGCATCTCAAACTTCTGTTGTCCTTCCCTTGTGACCGGAAACGGAATCAGAAAATCATCTCGTGAAAGCACAGGACACTGGATTTTAATCTGATTAAATAATCTTCCAGTCTCCTTTGTCAGCTCATCACTAATTTGTAAACAGATCTCAGTCTTACCAACGCCTGCTGGGCCAAGTATATGAAATGTTTGTTTTAAAATATCTCTACCTTGATCCCAACAGGCCAAAACATTAAGGATGTGAGTTTTGATCAGTTCCTTTATTCGATTGATGCTCAAAACTGCAATATTCAGCCTCTCAAAGTATTTTTGAACTTCCTGACCTTCGCTCATCCTATACTCCCTTCGAGATGTACTATAGGCATTGTTAATTCTTTCAATGTTCCATAAGATCAATCTATTTAGTTAAAACTCAATATCATCAAAACTAAATTGCTTTGGTTTAGGTTCCTCTGATTGTGGAGGTTTCTCCTGCGGTTGCCCAGCTGGAGTTTCAGTCGTCTGGTCAGTAGTAGGAAATTGCTGCTCTGGAGAAACAGCTGGTTTTTCCTGTCCTTCAGCATAACCAGATACCTTTTTACCTCTAGACCAATCAAACTTCTCATTAAATTGTTCAAGAGTTTTCTTGGTTATGCGAAGTACATTCATAACCACATTATTCGACAACTTCTCGCCTCTATCTAATGAGAAAACTTGCTTTGGTCCCCAATTAGAAGACTCAGTTGCAATTCCAATCTTTGTAACAAATCTCTTGTTATTAACATGGACTTTCTCAAACCTTTTTGTGTCATCGGTTTGCGGGGTAAATATAGGATCGAAATCATCAGACTGCAAATTATTTATATAATCTGCAACCCTAGAATACTTCATACCTTTTCCTCTGATGAAGACAAATGTAGGTTTTTTATCTTCGCCTACTACTGGGTTACCCTGACTATCACAATATATACCTGCAACAACTAGTTGTGCTCGGCAAGGATTGCAGAAATCAGAAGCAGCTCGTTCAGCTGAGTTCACACCACACTTGACTCCAGATGTGCCATACCAAGGAGGATCGCCCACTTGATATGAAAAACACTCAATACTTTCTCTTCCTTGATTATCTCTCCTTATCTTTGCAAGAAGGCCTTTAACATGAGTAACAATCATATAGACTTGATCTATATTATACTCAACTCCTCTAACTTGCAACTTCCCCGCTTGTTCTTGAAGTCCAAGATGATTTTGCCTCGTTTGACCCGCAATATATACGGAGTGAAAAAATTCATCTTCAGGATCTACTGGTTGTCTAGACTCATAGCCAGTATCCATTAAATCGCCATAATCTTCAAGATTGAAGTCATTGCCCATCTTTCTAACACCTCCTATTTATTCACAACTAAACAGAAATTCGATGAATTTCTATCCTCTGGTAATGTAATAATAGAAAATTCATCATTAAACCAACATTTAACATTCTGATCAAGAAGATCGCTAGAGATGAACTTATTGACTTCTTTAAATTCAGGCATTTGTAATTCTTCATCTTCGATTGTAATTGGATTAACTTTTCTAACTTTTTCGTCGGTTATATCACCAGCAATTAACTTTGGGTGGGGACAATAGACTATTACTAATCTATCTCCAACCCTTCTAAAAATCTCATTCTTAAAGAAATACGCATTTGTGTCAATATCAAACGCGACCTTCTCAGCATCTAATACTCTCTTAATAGATGTGTGTTGTCTACACAGCACACCGTCATCTTTTGAATTGCATGGTTCACAATCTGAATTGTCAACACGGTATTTTATTCCTCTTATCTCGAAATTTTTATCTGCAGCTTTCGAGAAGTAATACAATATTTTCCTCTTGTTTAGCAAGAACTTGACGACGGTAATCGGGTAGACATCAACATTTAGTCGCTCAACAAACTTCTCGGCAGACATGGACTTTAACATACCGTTACGACTCCCTTATTAAAACAAAAAAAGTGTTGTCTACTCCAGCTAGCGATCACTCGACCACTAGCGCCACTAATTTATCCACTTTTTTTCCAGTATAATATCATCGGATAAGTGAATAAATTAGCGGTGCTAGCAGTCGAGTAATCAACGTAGCGATGCTAACCTATTTTTTCTTTATCTTTTCCTCTTCTTCTTCCTTTAATTGTTTCGGAATCCTAACTTTCCATAAACGGGCTGTTTGGAGGACTTTTATTAAATCCTCACTTTTGTTAATCTTGTCAATAATTCTATTCTTAACTCTACGAAATAACTTGCTCATAAGCACACCAAGCAAGTAATATCGCTTAGTAACTTGGTATGTAAAGTCCTAACATCATTCTGCCTTAATGTAAGTGTGTGCGCACATTTTAAATTGAAAAATGATCCAGGTGACTCAGTTATGCTCACAGCCCTTCCCTCCCATCTCTGATTTCTCCACACCTATCGCAGATGTCATAGATGTAGTTTCGGTTCAAAAACGACTTGATCACCACCCCGATCTCATTTGACATAAGTGGCATCCCGTTAGCCTCTCTTTGACCTCCTAAATTAGTAATTAAGTTGGTCAGATCTGCCATGTCTAGATTTTCTGGGAAGGAGTAAGAAAACCTAGGTCTAAACTTGTGCCTATTGTTACTACAATCAAATGGCCACATTATGCAGCTCCTGTTACGTTTTTGATTCCTGCACAATTATCCCCCTTGGCCACCATTAAACCTTGATCAACTCTCTGATCTAAAGTTTGTTTTACATCAGGTGACATTTTTCCACAGCCCCATCCTTTTGGTCCCATAAGGAGATATCTACAGGTTTCTTCACTTCCAGGTCTACATACTTTTAAAACATACTCATCATCTATAAAAAACTCCAATCTACCCTCCTTTCTGCCAACGGAAAATTTTCTATACTCAAGAAAACATAGTTGAGTTTTACTTGAGTTATTATTTGAGAGCAATGCACCCAGGTGATTAACCTCAACGGACCGCTAAAAAATGCAGCCCTCCCAAGCGACTTACATGCTCAAGTCTACAAAAAAGAAAGACAGTAATTGTTGGTAAATAAATTTTTTTCTATGAAAGGGGGGATTTCCTCTTAGGAAATTAACTAAATAAAAAACCAACAACTACTATCCTTCTTAGTAATTAATATATATAGAAGGTTCTCAGTTTCCAAAAAATTAACTAAGGTCAAGAGACGTTGGTTTGTTATAATTTTCAAGGTTAAACTTCAATGTACCTTTCTGAAAACTATCAGAAGCATTTTTCATCATGTCTTTTGTATGAATAGGCATATCAGAATCAGTTACATGGAGGAGAAGTCCACCCTTAAATGAAAATACGACTCCATCTGGAGTATGATCAACTCCAATTAAGTCTTGTCTATCACATTCAATTTTGACAGAACCTTTCGAGACATTAATTTTATCAATTTTGCTCATCAAAATTCTCCTTCGATCATTCTCAATGAAATCAATGACTTGTTCTTCTCACTGGCCCTAATGAACCATTCAATCAGTTTGTCTTTTATATATGTTCTAAGAAATATAGCAAATAACTGCTCAGAGTCATAAGTTTCAATCTGATTTGTAATTGCTTCCACCAGTTGATTTCCGTTATCATAACAATATTGTTCAATATTAACCCCTCTAGGATCTACTTTTAAATATTTCCAAACATCTCCAATAAACTCAACATGATTAAACTCTAGAAACTTTATTAGGTTATAAACCTCGTCAAAATGATATTGATTTTCTAACTCAACTCTCTCCGGAAATTCAAAATCATATATCTCTAGTACCTTCTTAAGAATATGTTGACAAAGTACTTGCTGAGCTTCAAAAGGCCTTAATCTAATATCTGTTATAAAATTTTGGTATATCTCTTTAAACTCGTCCTTACCAATTGCATGAAGAAATTCTAGGAGATCGTATTTAAGAATATTATCAGCAGTATACTCATATTGCGTTATATCCGAATCAACCTCAGGTGAAGGATCAACATATGCAGTTAGAACCTTAAGATTAGCATCAGGCATATTTATCTCCCTGAAAGCATCATTGCTGTAAAGTAGCTGTCTAACACTTCTCCAGCTGGATTAATTTTCGGTTCCTTATATCCAGCACTTCCAGTTTGGACAATCTCAGATATAATTTCATTTTTTGTAACATGATCATCACTTAGAGGACCCATCATCTCAGCAAGAAGAGAAGGACAATTATAAGAAATGAGAGAATATGTTTCTGCCTCTCCCATTCTCTGTCCACCCCCTCTTCTTTTTCCAGCAGTTGGTTGAAGAGTCTTGGGTTTCACTGGCCCAGTACTTCTACTATGAATTTTCAAATCTCCAATATGCTCAAGTTTATAGATATACATATAACCAACTGGAACATCTGATCTAGTCCTAGTATTATATTCTGGTATAAATAGTTTATATCCAGGTTTTAGATTTAACATCTTAAGAACGGCTTGAATTGCTTGATGACTTGGTGCCTTAAACGGTGGAATTACAATAGGCACTGCCTTCTTCTGATTTATCTGATTCAACATTTGTTTATATCTAGTTGGTGATAATTTTAAAATACCGTTGGCTAAAGAATTAGAATATTCATTATTCTTCGATGTATCTAATCTATTCATAACTCTTTTAACTAGAGCTGCTACCTGATCTTGCTTCTTTATCTCAAGGAATCTCCTAGCTAATTCTCTAGATACTAAACCACAATATAACTCATATAATTGACCTAAATTCATTCTTCCAAGTATTCCAAGAGGATTTAAGATAACTTCAACTCTCTCACCCCAAGGAGTTCTTGGCATCTCATTAGCTGGTTCAACTAAAGATACAATTCCTTTATTGCCAAACCTATTACATAGTTTATCCCCAAGACCTATCCTCAATTCCTGCTCAATCTTAAACCTTACTAAAATTCCCTTAATTGTCTCGCCCCTTACAGAAAACTTTTCTTTTGGGGCTACTCCATATTTTCTCCTTGTCCTTGAGATCAAATTCTTCAATTGCGGAAATTTTGTCTCACCAATATTTGAGAATACCTCAATTTCAACAACTCTACCACCAGGACTTTTAAGAGTATAAATTCCTCCAGCTATAGCCTCACCCTCATCTTCTTCATACCCAAGCAATTCTTCAATTTCTCCAATAGTTCTCCTAAGTAGAGGTTCTCCTTTCTTTGTATCTTGACCGATCCCGACTATACTAATCAAACGATCATCTTTTGAAACTAGAGTGTCTTCAGTTAAACCATGCAGAGAAGTTAACTTATCGCCTGATATTAAACTATCACTTATGACTATTCCGTCCTCAAAGTTATAACCTTTATAAGGCATCATTGCGGTTAGAAGACTTCTGCCCAAGCACATTGTTCCGCCAGAAAGAGCACTACCTTCAGCAACAATTTGATTCTTTTTAACAGTCTGACCAATTTTCACAGTAGGCTTAAATACACTAAGAGTATCCTTACTCGTCCCAGACCTGAGATGAGCAGGACTAAGATCAATTGATTGTGCTCTGCCCGCACTACAATCAATCATCATCCTATCCGACGTAATAGATTTAACTTTCCCTGCACACGGAGACCTTTTCACATAAACGTCTGATAGAACATTAGGTAAGACGGATTCATAACCAGACTGAACATCGGGTGGTTCGGGGTTCTTTAATGGCAATGCCTGTCTAGATTGATTAGCTGCCATCATAACCCTAACTCCATCATTATTCTCAATGAATGGAATCATAGCTGTAGAAACTGATAACATACCGGAGTACTCAGTATTAGTAGCAGGTTTTGTTTGAAATAAACCTCTAGCTGAAGTAATAAGAGCATTTACTGTTAGATGTTGTGTAATACCAATACTATCACTCTCCGGAGTATCTAACGGATCAATATTGCCGAAATATGATCTATGTACATTAAGAGCGGCTCCCTGCATTGCTCGTTTGTCCGGAATACCCCCAATATTTCTTCCTATTGGAGTGGTCCTTGTCATAACCGCCATCTCTTCAATTGGATTAACATACTCCATATCAACAACAATTTGAGAGTTTATAAAATCGCTCAATAGTTTACCTGGGACAATTCTAAGAGTAGCTTTAGTGTTTCCAGCAAGAACTTGTTCCTTATACTCAGTATATGCAGCTAATACCTGTTTTAAAGCGAAATGTGCAAGAACTTCTGATGCTCTTATCCTCTGTTGTGATAAATCATTTCTATCTTCTACATAACCCTCTATAACCTTTGTGGCCATATATTTCATAATCATATAGAGATCTGTAGGTAATTGCTTATTCATAAGTACTTGTTTTGCAATCGGATCAACAATATTCTCAACATTAGACATGATATGAAATGTAGAAGCAATGCGACCAGTCATCGCAATAATTAAACTATTCCAATATTGTTTGTCGGGAAACGGGGCTTCTATATTATATAAATAAGGTTTAGCTTGAATCAGAGATTGACAAAGTTCTTCTTTGAGTTCATTATTAGTACCATCAAAAAATACAGCTTGAGTTTCATTAACCCTTACACCAAATTCAGTTTTCTTAATTACCTTTGTTTCCTCAATCCTATACTTTATACCATATAATTTTAAAGTCTGCTCAAAACCAAATGCAAAGGATAAAACTGCAAGGAATGGAAGCCGATAGGTCATAAATATTTCCAAATAATTTTTCTTTCTACCCCGTTTACTATAAATACGAAATATCGAATAAATACTTTCAAACTTAGATTCGTATGGTTTTGGAAATGTAATCGGATTCTGAATCATTTGATTGATTAAACATTTTCTCCTGCCGTGAATACTAAAAGTTCCTGAGACAGGGTCAATCTTGGGCATCTCCATCTCGATAGTATGTATATTTCCATACTTATCTTCCAATACTACTATCATAATACTAACATCTGATTTATCTAATTCTCCCTTCCTGGTTGGTTTGTCAACTATCTTTATAGATTTAATTTTTATAGGTATTTCTTTCTTCTCAAGAGTTCTAAAGACGTTCGTCATATCTTTTCTTAAATTTGTCGAGAAATCTACCTGTCTCTTCTCAAAAAGATGTTCTGGAGATTTTTTATCAACCATTTTTGGAACATTAGCTGTTTGAACAACAATATCATCAGTTGTACTAACAGTTGGTTTTGGTTTCAAAACTTCGTCAATAAATGCTTTATCAATAGCTTTCAGAGCTATAATTCTCTTTTCTCTTGGAATAGCTTTTGCAATCTTTTTGGATCTTTCAATATCTCCACTAGTATTATAAAGAATCGAAGCAGTAGCAACTTCTTCAACTTCATCTGGTTTAATTTCTTTACTAACAACTTTTTCAGCAGTCTGTTTATCTTTATTAAAGAAAGCAGCAATAGAGTCTTTTACTTTAGCTTGGTTCTTAGCAGGTATATGTTTAGCAACTTTAGTCATAACTTCTTCGGTTGCTGCCTTTATATTCTCTTCCTCTTCTTTTTCCAGATCAATTGATTTGATATTTCTAATATATGTAAGCATCCTTTGAAGATTGAAATCTCTATTTCTAACTAAGAGTCTATATTTTGTGCTTGATTCATCAATGGTTCCATATAGGAGATGATCAAAAGTTGCACCTTCAGATTTCATCATCTGAAGGATTGGAAAAATCTTCCTATTACGAAGCGAATTAAACTCCTTTGTAGCATCCACAGTATATAAGAGAATTTTTAAATAATCTGGAGAAAAACTATTAAGAGTTTTAAATAAAACATTCTTTAAAAGAAAACCAGCTCTCTGTCTATAATTAATTGGTTTATAAACAGTATCAATCGCAACTAAATATTGTGATAAATCATAAAAAAGATTTCTATTCTGTGGAAACTTCATATTTGTTGAATATGCCATTAAACCTAATGTCTTATATGCTTTTCTAACTTCTCCAACTAATCTCGTTCTAGGAATCTTAGTAACCGGAACAAGGACATATCGAACATCAACTCGCCTTATTCCCAATTTTGGATAATCATCTAAAAAATTTGAATTCTCACTAAAATATATAAGTAGAGTTTTCTTCTTATCCATAGGAAATCGAAGGCCAGTAGCAACTTGACTATATAACTTAAGTTTATCAACTCTAAAAATAGCCATTATTTCTCCACTCTTATTGAATCTTCCTCATTATGTGTAGTAGCTACCTCAACAAACTGACAATCAGTAACTCCTTTAAATCTATGTTTTTGACCCGGAAAAACTCTATGAGATTGACTAGCGCCCAAGACAAAAGTTTCACCTTCGACATCCAATAAAAGTGCTCCATTTAGAATATAAAATGTTTCATCTTTTATTGGATGGTAATGATAACGACCCTTTGAGGACCACTTTCCCTTTTTTATTGTTATGAGTTTTCCACAATATTTATCATTGTTCTCAAACCATAACTCGCTTCCCCATGTCTTCTCGACTAACTTATGTTCGCGCTTCATGCTACCTTCCTTTGACAAGTGTTCCTGTTACGACTTTTTCAAGAATACTAGGTTCAAATTTCCGGTCAGCTGTTAAACCCGTCCATACAGCTTTTCTTATATCTTCAAAAGCTACAGAATGGACAAATCCTGTAGTAAAGACGATCTCCTTAAAATTTATCATTATTGGATCCCAAGTTTTCCCTAATCGAGCAGGAATACTAGTATCAGATCTGTCTCTTAATACATTTGATATAAGTACCTCAAGGTGAACAATATCCATACCAGACATTTCTTTATAAACAGCAAATAATTTTCTAAATAGATGACTAACGTCTTTATAAACTTCTCTCCCTGCCAATAATCTTGTAACATAATTAACTTGTTTCTCAATATCTACAGCCTCAAGAGTTACTTCAAGAATATAAGTATTTGCAGAAAAATATAGTTTAAGAGCTTCCCGACCAACCTTCTCCATATTTCTTGCTTGAATCTCAACTGGATAATCTAGAGCAATGCTAAATTGAATATCCTCATAATCTATCTGGCATAAAAGACTCTTGACCCAAATCTTCCCATTGTCAATTCTTATATCGTTATTCATATCATAAATTGACAAATCAATAGTTATAACACAATCTTTCTTTGTAACCAGAAAACTTTCTTGTTGCTCTAGGTATTTCTTCGCAGCAATTTCTGTAAGCATTGGTTCATTATCAGAAATATCTTTTATCATATCTTTTTTACGAATCTCAACTGCTCCACCAGTATGAAAAGTCCTCATTATTAACTGAGTTCCACGTTCTCCAATCACTTGCGAGGCAATCATTCCTATATACGGACTTTTATGCCTTTCAACTAGGCGACCATAACAAGTATGACAAACTTTAGGAGTTAAACAATAAATGGGAGTTCGGAGATTAACTATATCTCCACTCTTATAGTCAGCAGTATTAAACGGTTCTACTCGACCTTTCTCAATGATATATCTTCCAAACATACGACCCATTAAATCTTTATCAAGTTTTAGATCCACAGTTCGATCAGTTCTGCAATCCCTTACTGTCCTATTAAGTTCAACAGAATCTAAAACATATGCCAACTGTCTAGAAAAATAACCTGTCTCAGCAGTATTGTGCACTCGATCTATAATACCTCTTCTAGATCCATAGGTCTGATTAAAAAATTCAGTATTCTTTAAACCATCTGAAAACGAACCTTTAATAGGATCTAATATCTTTCCCGTAGGATCTGATACAATGCCCTTTGCAACAAGTATCTGCATTGGGCCTCCCCAACCCTTTGCAGAACCAGATTCAACTAAATCATATATACCTTTATCTTGCAAATGTTTCTTTAAAATTTTCTCCATCTTTCGGAGAATAGTATCTGCTTCCTCAGTGGAGGCCTTATCTAAATCTTTCTTTAGCTGATATATTTCATCCGGGAGTTCAATCTGGTCTAGCGAAATAGTTGGAGACATTATTGTTGCAAATTTAAACCCAACTTTTTCTAATCTAGAAACACTTTCCCTAACTAAATCATCATCATATTTCGCAAACAATTTATCTACTGTATCTTTAACAACTTTCTTCGTTACTATTTCATTAATAAATTCAAAGTCTTGAGGAAAACAACTATTAAAAATAGCCCTACCCATTGTAGTTCTGCGTCTTCTATATATAACTGGAATATAAGGATCAGTAGCCTTTTGTAAATCTTCATCACTAACTGAAATAGGTGAAGCGGTCCTTTTTACATCTTTAGTAATAGTATATAAACCCACATACATTTCTTTACTAAGTTCAAAAGTTACTGCTCGTGAAGATTCTCCAGACTGAGCTCTCATCATTTTCTCTATAGCCTCAGCCTGAGATTCATTTGTGAGAGGGTGATATATAGCCATCGTATCACCATCAAAATCAGCATTAAATCCACCCACTTGCATAGTGCATACTTGGATTGTATCGCCATGTACTAATTTTGGTTTAAAAGCTCTAATGGACTCTGGATGCAATACAGGATCTCGTTTTGCAAGAACTGCTCTACCAGTTATAACAACTTCTGTTGCATCAGTAAATAAGTCATATAAACTTTTGGGAATCTTATCTCCATCTCTGATTGATTTCAGAACTCTCTGAATACTATCAACAGACAAGTCTAAGTCTGTAGCTTCCTTAACTTCTCTCTCAAGAGTTGCACGATCAACCTTCCCAGAATATAATAAGTGATGGATAATAAAAGGTTCAAAAAGACTAACTGCCATTCTAAATGGAAGACCAATTTCATTGACTTTTAAATCAGGTCCTGGTGTAATTACTGCACGCCCTGAAAAATCAACTCTTTTGCCTGCTAACTGTTCACGAATAATACCATTCTTTTTTGCTATCTTTGCTCTAACAAATTTATCATGGTCAATAACTGCAGATTGTAAGCCCCAATTTAATAAATCAAAAAGAGGGCCAGTTTTAGCTGAACTCTGAACCTGAAATGAACGACGCATAATTGCAAGATAAATATCATTCATCTCATCAATTATCCAATTGCCTGCATCATCTTGAAAAGCAGATCTAAAATCTGGAGGAATAATAGGTAGTTTATCAATGAAGAGAGTTTTCTTATTATATGCGTCTTGAAGAACTTTGATAAATTTTTGTCTTTGGCTAGTATCAATACGAAATTTAATGTCTGGAAATAAATCAATAAATGCTTTTATTCCGGTCACACCTCCAGACTCAATTTTCAACCGACCGCTGCCATCCAATACAAATTGTTCTTCTGCTGACAGGAATTTTTCGGCTTTCTTATCTAATTGAACTAAAATTGTATATGCAGAAGGGTGGACAATTTTTGTATAGAGATTTATATACGAGTATTTTGTCCTTCTATCTCTAGATCCAACAGGGCCAAAGATCTGCTCAGAGAATAGTCCCTCTGGATGAAATTCTCCTGTTCTCAGCAAATAGTCAGTTGAAGTAACTGGAGTCAAACCTTTGACGAATTTATCAACGTCAAGGAGTCTAATCATCACTCACCTTTTTGAGCGTTCAAGTATTTCTTTACATTATTTAGCATTCTGGTAACCATGGCCTTTTTAATAGCCATATCTTCCGGTTTAGGAACCTCCTTAGAATATTTCCTATATATAAACTCAAGTCTCTTTGTTACCCCCTGCAAATTCGTTACATCAACCCTAGGATCGCCAATCGTTGATAATTTATTTGCAAGTTTCATTGAAAACATCACAATTCTAGGATCAACGAACCCAATCCTGTTACAAATGGGAAAGAATGGTATATCTTTCCTATTAATTGACAAACTCAAAAAGCATTTAGGAAACTTCTCAAAAAGGCCCTTTCTAAGGTCAGGATCACTCAACCATTCTAAATCCCTATGATAAGTAAAGGGCCTCATATGCTCATATGCTCGCCTAATTAACTCCTCAAGAATGACCAGATCTTTATCCGTATGCTTCATCATTTTCCTCCAGACATGTAATATCTTCTCCATCATAAAAGGGACTATCAACACTGCAAATTGCTACCTCGTCAATATCTTTTTCTGCAGCGTCCAAGTCCGAACCTATACCTAATTTAGCAATAAGAATATCCGGGTCAAACGGTTTCTTTATAACAGTAACTAAATCATATTCATTACAAAATCCTAGACATTCATCAGTAATTTCATCAACCATTAGAAAAACTTCAATTTCTTCTTCAACTAATAATCTAAGAAACTTTACATCCTTCTTCCTGATACATGGAATTTCAGTATCTACAATTACAACATTGACCATCTTCTTAGATATATGCTGAAAGACTTCATCAAGAGTGGCTCTCAAACTTACGCTAGATACTCCAGTTTCAAGAAAACTTCGATATATTCCATACTTTGAAATATCGTCAGAAAAAACCAAAATTTCCTTCATTCAGTACTCCTTATTCATCTGTTTCTTAGAAATTCAAAGTTGGCAAAAATCAACTTTGTAAATATATAATATTATTAAAAAAATAATTTCAACAAAAAGTTGAAATTGCCGATTCTGGTATATTACCATGGAAAAATTGGTGTCTGTAACTTATTGAAAATAAACCTAAATTTTCGCCATATTTTGAGAAAAAGAATCCAACTTATTTATCTTAACTTCCATACATCTTAAACCTAAAGTTGATAATGAATATAATGAAATAAAATTACCACGAAATTTATTCGGTGCTAGATCCAGGTTAACCTGTCCTGGACTCCTTTTATATTCCACACTATAATCTTGCAATTCTGGCGCTGTTGAAAGAATCTTCTTTAGTAACATACGAGTAGAGTCAACATTCATCTTTCTGCTCAAGTTACAAAACAAATGAAATCCTTCTTTACCCGTGAATCTAATCTGAACCTTATCAATAATTGGAACCCTTTTCAGCAAAATTCTATAACAGTCAGCAGCAGCTTTCTTTGCCTTACTAAAACTATCTGCATCAATATCAACAATCGCAATATCTTCCATCCTTTTCATCGCGGAGTGAATACTAATAACCCGACCATGGATTTCATTATCCCAGTTTGCATTTGTTAGACGTATATATTGAGTCTCTTTTCCTGCTCTCCTAATGATCAACTTATTTATATCAATCGCAATATAAAACATTAGATCTCGACCAACAACTTCTTTTAAGAGCTTACTCTTCACCTTCTGATAATATTCATATGTATCTATTTCTCGTAATCCTTTCGGATAAAACTTATTCTTAACAGTAACTGTTTCAGGATGCTGTGGATAACCCATCATTATCTCCCTGGATAATTTGGTATTTGCTCTGGTCGGCAATCAACCGGATTAACTGATTTATCATCTCTAAATCTTAAAAACCTCGGAATGACAAGGGTAACAGATGATCTTGCACCAACTTGTTGATACACTCCATTTCTATACTCATAAGCAGACATCTGTTTAAGATGTGCTCTATCGTATCGAATTTCAATAACTCGCTCAGGAGGAACAAGAAATTCAGTACCTAAATCCTGAACCTTTGTTTTTTGTACTTCCTTAAATAAAAATTTTCTCTGAGCATGAGTATACCCGCTTCCCACATTTGAACTTAACAAGAATGTTCCATCCTTATCAACCCAAGCAGTCTTCAAATATGAAATCCAACCTTTTTCCCAAGCAGGCATTATAGTACTGCCAGCACCAATTACAGCAACATCAGCTGTATAGTGGGGTTTAACTTTAAATGCTCTTCCATCAGGCATTCGAGCAACTATACCCTCAATGCCAACTATATTTTGAACCTTTCTCCATAAATCTCTGAATTCTTTTATACCACCTTTGACCCAATTTGGTATATGAATTCTTCCTGCTCTTCCCTTAAAAAATCTATTGATAAGATCAAGTGCAGTAGGAAAGGACTTTACCTTCTTATCATTAATCATCATTACATCAAATGTATAATGATGGACTAAAGGGGCATTTTGAGGTTTATAAGAGGTTTTAATAATACTCTCCGTCTTATTGAATGGAAGAATTTTACCACTTTTAACTGCAATAACCTCTCCCATTATAATCGCAGATTTTATATTATTTCTAAGAAGAACACTTCGATACTCATCTAAAACGGGAACGTCCTTAATCTCTATATTATTGATGGAGACCAATTTAGCATCTTCTCCACGAAATATCATTGCACCAAGTTGGCCATCCATCTTCGCAATAAAATACGCACCACTTACATCGTGAAACTCAGTGACAAAATCTTCATAGGATAACTCTTTTAACCGCAGTTTATTCTTCCAAACTGCAGCATAATTTATTGCCATAAATACCTCAATTCACGATAGTAACATTTTTAATTTGTTCTTAAAGAAACAAAAAAAAGAGTAGTTCAAAAAATAAGGGGACAGTGCCCCTTACTTCACTTCGAATCTAATTCTGAGCTAAAACGAACTAGCTGCCCACACAATAAACTTTGATGCCTTAATTGTGCAGAAGCCAATGATAATGATGGTCCATGAGATAACACCACCCATTATCATGAGTTCAGACAGGAATCCCATCCAATCTCCAAACTTTTCAGACTTAGTTGCTTCTTTCACTTCTATCCTCCTTGAGAATTATCTTAGTATATGCCAGCCGCTCGCCCCATGAACACTCCGATAATGAAAGGCCAGAATATTACAAGAGCGATAACTAGGGATATACTAATGGCAAGAACTGTTGAAAGAACAATCTCTTTGAATTTACTCATCTCTTCCATCTCGATCCTCCTTGAGGATTGGAATCTCATCACCATCAGCCAAAATTTCCAATAGACGACCTAATACCACATGGTCAAGACCTTCAATAGGAGTATGGATTACTTGAACATCATCTGGAAGTTCAGCTGCACGAGTATGAGGAAGAATTGCTTCCAGGACACTTATGTGAGTTTCCATCGACTCTAATAGGTTATCTCGTATTGGATGCCTTGATCTACTAGACTCGATAAGGTCTTTAGCATTCTTTACTTCCTCAATTTTATACTCAAGAGTTGCTGTTAGATCCATAAGCACCTCCTGCGAGAGTTTTCTCTCTTTCTCTTTCAAGGTAAGCATTACGACAGTAATTTGAACACTCAATATCAGTGGGTTGAAGTTCGCCCTCTACGAAATTAAACCTCTGAGGACAAGTAACTTCAACTCCTTCAAAATAGACCTCTATAAACTTAACTCCGCAGTGACTACAATTTCCATTTACATACTTTAATGCTTTCCTAACTCTCTCGATATGACCACACACTAAACAAATCACATAATTAACTTTAATTTCCATTGGTATTATCCTCCTTTAAAAAGTTTACAAACACAGCCCTATCATTGATTAATATATATAGTTTTAGATCGTTATAAGTAGACAAAAAAATAAGCGGCAAAATTAAGCCCGCTCATCCTCTATATTTTACATCTTTACGCCAAGTATTTAAATCTGATGTACACCCAGCACCAACATAGATCATTCTTGCAAATGCTCTCTTCTCCCTAGCCTGTTTACACCAATAACGACCAGCCTCTTCATCCCACATAAGTTTATTACAACGCATATCTTCATCAACCCAATTATGAAAAAGAGCAGCAAAACATGGAATTTTAAGGCAGCAATAACCACAACCAACACATGGTTGATAATTTTCATTCATTAATTAATCTCCTGGAAAAAAATAAGGCAGCAACCAAGCAGGGGCATGGCGGTACCCAAAAAGGGTAACACTTCAACTCAGTTGCTGCCTAATTTATTATCTGTGACAAATCGAAGTCCTAGTTCTAGGACCTCTTCTTCTTTTTCTTTTCTTCTTAAGTCTAATACCGGCCTCACTAGCAAGATCTGGATTTTCTCCCACTATTCTGTAGACTTCCGACCTATCCATGCCCAATTCGCTCGCTGCCCCCAGTGGCCCGAGTTTAGCCACTAATTGACAAACTCTTTGCGCCCTTATAATTCGAAAATCCTTGGGTTCTTGCATGAGCATTCTCCCAGAAAAAATAAAGCAACAACCAGGAGAGGGGGAGGGTTTTTGGACTCATTAAAAACCCTTAACTGTCCCGGTTGTTGCCAATTAGTTAATTTCTGAATTTGATCTCCTTTTCTTTATGGCCATTCTCAATGGTTTGATCTCCCCCCATAGGGCAACCACACAGTAACCTGTAAAAATTCCAAGGTAATCATGAGCAATATCCATCATATCGAATTTACCAACTCCAAGATTGAATTGAATCACCTCAGTTACAAATGGAGCTGCAAGAAGAATGGTAATAAAAAACCAATCTTCGAGAGACCAGATTAAAATTGAAACAACAGCGAATATAATCGTGTGATATGCATATGCCTGCGGCACACGACCACCTCCTTTCAAATATATCTACAACACCTCCTTATCTACGATACCACGGTATATATTTCCCACCATCCACATTATCTATCCTAACAACATGGCGATAAGGAAATATAACCGTTGGCCTTATCCTTGGATTTCGGTTGGCAGGATTATCGACGTTAGAAAGTACTAGACCTTGTTCTCCATAATATGCCTTATCCGCAGTAACTCTTCGAATCTCCTTACCATCCCAATAAGTCACAACAACAGCCAAGGATAATACCGCTAGAAATGCCATTAATTTCTTCACTTAGTCACCTCCTCTCTTAATTATTGTTGAAGATGAAGAAGATGATCCATCTTGAGTTCCTCTACCCGGGTCCGTTGTTGTCGTACCAGTACCTCGACCAGAATCTGGAGGTATAGTACTACCAGGCGGAAGGGTTGAACCAGGATCTTTAGGAATTACTGTTTCTAATATTTTAGGGTCAATAGATGACTCCTCATCTTCACCTGTTGTAACATCAAAAGGGCACTTTATTTCAAAACAATGAAGTTTTCCATCTATCTCGTAACAACGCCAGCATGTGGGTCCCTCATCGTCATCGTCACCCATGCTTGTCCCTTGATCATTTATCCCAAGACCACTATAGTCATAAGTCTCAGGTTTTTTCTCCCCTCCCTTCATCATAGCAGTTATGACACCATTAGGACTTGAATAAACAACAAAAGTTCTACTTACTTTCGGAGTGAAACCAAATTTATAACGATAGACGTCAGCTTTTTTCACTTCCGAGGGAAGACGAGAACCTCTTATACCATCACCAAAGCGATACTCTGGTGCATTATCCGGATTATAATCTGGAGCAGGCATAAGGATAATCATAATTTCATCCTTATCAGCAGGAGAAATATCATGGTCTCTTACGGTCTTTCGACTATTATCCAGAGGTTCAGTCTCTTTACTAATAAGATCGCCCTTAGTCATAGCAATAGCTATACCTACACTTAAAGCGAGAAAGACTGCCAAAAGCAGTATTGTTAATTTCTTCATAACACCTCCTATAAATCGGGCGGTTTTCCAATGCCTGGAAAATTAAAATTACCGCTTCTAACGGCTCTTTGATCTGCTTCAAGAGCTTCTTTAAATTTTGGATGTTTCCTTTCCTTCTCGTCACAATCCATACATAAAGTATCTTCGTTAAAATACGACATAGTAGTTATGCCAGTACCTTTTCCACACCGGTCACATTTAGTCATCACCACTCCTCTTATCAAGAAACATATTAACTGATAAAGTAGCATCACGAACAGTTTTAACTAGTTCATCTTCATCTCGACCATAGAAGATAACAATCTCCAACCAGTCAAAACCCAGATCCTTACCTTTAATAAAAATAGGCATCCCCTCTTTAAGTCTTTTAACATTCTCCTCAGAGATTCCGAGACCTACTAAAGTACTCTTTTCTCCTATTGAAGTAAATTTAATCAATATACTCCTCCTTATCCCAGTTATGACTGTCATACATATAACAACGTTTATCTTGATACCACTTCTTCCAAGGTTCAGTATAGATTTTACACTTTAACTTTCCCCTTACCTCTCTCATGTATGGACATCTTCTGGGACCCAATTTAGGACATTTCTCGGCAACGGTATGTAGAGTATAGGTTGTTTCTTCATGCCTCTTTTCTTCAGGATCAATATCTGGTACGGATTTCCCAAATTTCTTAGTCTTTCTTGCCAAAATTATCCCCCTACCATTTAGCACCAAATAAAGGACCAAGCGACCAAATAAAAAGAAAAAAGAGGGCAGTTAGAATTAATGCTTCAATCGCTTTTCTTTTTAGTGATTTCATACTGCCCTCTCTCCTTTTCTATATCTCACAATTAAATCAACAGCTTCATCTGTAGTAAATCCAGCTAATCGTAAGATATCATACTGTGCTTTGGTCAAAACAGTCATACAAGCAGGTATCCAGTCGAGGGTCTTTCTCTTTTTACTAGTTTTCACTTTACCCTCCTTACTGAATCTCCTTGACTTTATCAACTCCAGTAGGTTTATCTTTCTTCGGTTTATCTTTTTCAGGAGTTTGGGTATCCCCCAGATTAGGAGCTTGAACTCCAACCGAATCGGCATCACCTACTCCAGCACCAGGTTCTTGTACTGGTCCAACTCCACCTTTTTCAAGAATATCCTTAACCTGTGGAGGATATTGAGGACCAGGAGTATCCGGTTTATTTGTATCAACTTGAGCAAGAAGCAAAGAACTTTCTTGCCAAATCAACTGAATATGCCTATCTTCGGAAACAGACATAAGTAAACGATTTGTACTTACATCTCGGACAATAACTTCCCTTGGATAATATGCCCAAGATAGATCTTGAGCAAAATTTAACCTTTGCTGATTATTAAGGTTATGATATTGCTCACCAACAAAAACATCCACTCTTTCATCCCTAAGAAGAGTATCTCTAATAAGGTAACGATAGGGTTCAAGTCTTTCCTCAATTGTCATAGTATCTGGACTCTTATGAGCACAACCGGGTAAAAAGAAAACCACAAAGGCCAAAACCAAAACAATTGAAAGAAGCAATAACTCAAAAAATGATGTTTCATTTTTATATGACATTCTTCCCTCCTTCTCTATAATCTAAGGAGGGCCTCATATCTACAAAATCTTCGACCATCCTTAGTTATCACATCTACTAATGCAATTTTTACACCAAGAGGAACAATTTTCTTTGTAAGAAATTTTGCTCTTTCCTTCCATTCTTTAGACCAACTTTCCACTTGTGTAGCAATTATATCAATCTGCTTACTAATGGGGTCGTTAGCATCAGCTTCAGCAATAAAAACAGTATTTAGATCCGAAAATTGATTAACCAATAGAGCGGGAATTTCCCTATGAAAAGAACCCATAATCTATCTTTCTTCCTCCTTAAATCTCGCACCAAAACCTAAACCCATGTCCTCAATTTTTACACTCACATAATCAGGTTTGACACTTGTAAAATAGGTCACTAACCTCTCCTCTCCTGGTGCAATAGAACACGGATAGACTCCAGTTTGAGTTACTTGGCCTCCCTCGGTAATCTTAGAGTGAATAAATCCAGTAAAAACTTTTTCATCCCGATTGAGAACAGAAAAATAAACCTTATACCAATTTTCCCGAATCTCTTTCACAATGGCCGTACCCATAGTTAAGTTCATCGGCCTCACAGATTCAGTAACAGGTTTAGAAATTTTAACAATTGGAACCACTTTTGGTTCAGGTTTAACCTTCATCCACTTGATAAGATTATTCGCCACAGATATGGCTAAAAGGACAGCTAGTATATAGAGAAGAATCTCAATACTAGATAAATCCTTATCCAAGTCGTCAGAATAATATTTTCTATATCTTGGTCTTGCCCCCATTTTTAACTCCTCTAAAAAAGAACCCGCCGACAGGAAAAAGTAAGTGGGGGGCGCACATCCCCACTTACACAAGGAGAGATCCCGCCGGCGGGAATTGGTTATTCTAACGGATCCCCATCAAGTTCATCCATGGGGATAGGAGCATAACGCCAGTCTGTATTCTGAGAAATGGTCACAATGGGAGCTTTCAGGAGATAAACTTCATTGTTGATCCGAAATCTCAAATTACCACCAGCTTTAAATGCTTCTATATCGTCCTCCGACACCTCCCCAGTAAAGAAATAAAGCGGTCTTCCTCCTGGAGAAAATAATCTAATATCAACCTGCTTACTGAGAACTATTGGCATCTCATCTGGAGGCATTATCTGCTCAGAAGAAACACCATAATCTTCCTCTTCAGCTGCTAATATCGCAAAACGATATGGAATAGGTTTCACAATGATAATCGGAGCATCAATTAACCCCTTCATTGCGGACGCACCGCCATACCTGAGGTCATCTCCATATACAAAAGCTAGCTCATCTTCTCCTGTGATCCATGCTTTTGTATTCGGTCGGTAAAATATACGACCATGCTCAGTTATAGCCCAGACCTCATAGAAACGGATACGAGGATAATAAATTGTATCAACTGCTTCCGCCTCATCTCCACCATCATTGGCAGATGCACCTCCAGTGCAGCCATAAGTGAAGCATAAAGCTACCACCAACAACAGTAAAGCGATAATCTTAGGTATTTGTTTCATAATGCTACTCCTTACTTTAGTATAGTTTGGTAATTTAGCTCGTCGGAGAGCCTCCGGGGATGAAGATGAATCTATCATCCCAAGCTACCTGCATTTTTAATGGGCCAAGTCATCCGATACCATTTTCCCACAAGTGCGCTCGCCTCAGAACGAGGTAGATAGAATATCTATATGAGATATCTTGCAATTAGCACAATACTTCTTCTCAACATCAACCGGGTGGTAACTTGTCTTATTACAAATTAGACACTTGATAGCTAAAGTATCACCCTTCTTGATTATTTCGTAAGTTTTTTCTTTCATATATATTAACCTCTTCATAGAGATCACGTAATTGAGATTTGATTCCAGCAACCACAGCTTGCTGAAGAATTAGTCTATCTTCCTCAACCTTCAATGACTTTTCAAACTTTTTTATCTGTTCTTTAGTTACTTTATACTGAGTATCATTCTCAATCATTGACTCCCTCTCTAAGGTTTTATCACACCATCAGGTGGAGCAACTCCCCACCTAATATAATGAACTAATGAGCGACAATTTGTTGTTACCTTCTCAAATGCTTGACCACCCCCATAACAATTGACAGAAAACTCAAAGTTTCCCCTTTTCTCCTCTTTCTTAACGACATAACCAACTGTAACAGAATTTTCAGGCGGTCGGTACGTCTGAATAGTGTCTTCAGTGATCACCTGGATACTAGTAGAACTATAATTAGTTATCCAGTTTATGCCTCTATTCCAGGCAGCATCTGCTTTCCTCTTTGGAATTTCAAATACAAAAGGCTCTTGTGCAATAGTATCAATATAATTCTGCCTCTCAGGACTCATCACACACCCAACTAGAAATATGATCATAATTGAAAGAATCTTCTTCATAGTAATTTTATCCTCCTTTCAAATTAACTTTTTCTACAGTCACCTCCTAAAAATTAATATTAAAGATATAGTAATTGAGAGTATACAAAACCACATACTTCCAGCGAAGAAATATAAAAGATCAGTACCATTCTCAGCCAGATCACTCCACGTCCAATCTTTTACAGGATGATCTTCAGGTAATATAGGTTTTGACGCTCTTGCAATTAACCATGGAAATAAGATAAATATCTTCTTCAACCATAATTCCATGAGTCTATCCTTGCTCAAGATCTTCTGTTCCAATAGGTTCAAGTCTTCCAACTCCTGCTTGAGAGACCCTTTTACAATCAAAACAAATGAAGAAAATCGGGAAAGTTCCAGAAGGATTAGCATATTTCTCTATCAGCAAATACACATATTTATCACATTCATAACACCTTGAAGAATCTGATTTTTGGAGTACATATTCTGGCGGTCTCACGGTATATCTCCTTTTAAATTAATTACATCTCCTTTCAAGTTGATACCAATACTAGCAAGATCTCTTTTAAGAAGTCCAAACACTTGAGGTATATTTTTAACAATCGCATAAAGTGACATATAAATATGCTCAGGTTGCATACGAGAAGCTATTGCGTATTGTTTTTCATGCTCACAGATAAGTAAGGTATTTAAACCATATTCCTCATATAAAAAATCACAGGTTCCTGTAATCATTGGATTATACTTCTCAACAAAATCTTCAGTGCCAGCTCCTATCTTCTTAACAATCACATAGTGATCTTTTAACTCAGCGGCCAAATCTCTAGCTGCTTCAATTTCTTCACGAACTGACTCAACATATGGATTCTCAGCTAATTCCATAAGCATATTAACCAGTTCATAAAATTTATTCATATATTCCACAAGTTACCTCCATAAGAAATCGCTCGGGATCGTGGTCTCCAATACCACAGTTACCACTACTCGTTGTTTCTTGGGATAATTTAGTGTTCTGAAGCGGCCACCCTCCCTTCTCCAGAATTTTAGGATTATTCGATCCCGAGCGATATTTGTTAAAGATACCTCTTTGTCGGAACTCTGAGGGTCTTTATCGTTGAAGGTTTCTTCAAAATACCAACATCGCCCATCTGATATTCAACCCACTTCTCCTCACCACACGGACGCCAATACTTATACTCAGTAATGCTATGGGTGACAGTTTTTCCATCTGCCTGAGTAACTTTACTCTCTTTTACCTCCATCTTAAATTCAATACAAGTCCCATCGTCAATCTGAACGCTCAGCACATTTCCTTGACCCTTAATTACAACATCTTGAGCAAATGATACTCCAGAGATTATAAAAAAGAGTAAGAATAAAAACAGTAACATCCTCCGCAAGTTAATCACCTCCTTTCATCATAACGTACCTTGCTCATAACTAGGCTCTATCAGGTAATATATTTAGGTGAGAGTGGAAGTAGTTCTGTCCCACTTCAAAGGTTGGATAAGATTAATAGCAGTTGTAATTCTGAGTTCCTCAACCCAGATGTAACAATCATCCATATCTCCCTCGAAACCAAATCTACTTATAATTTCATTTATCACCGCTTTACTAGGTAAAGATTTTGAATCTCCGAGAGATATGGAGATATGTCTACACAGACCAATTGCCTGATCCTCTATTGAATAGACAACTCGAAATCCTCTTGGAATACTACAAACGTAGCGTCTGTCATCTCCAATTGGTCTTATATTCTCTGCTTCCATTGCTTCCAATGTAGCATGAGAAATAATATTTTCTTCAGCAAATTTAATAATTCTTGCTATATTTTTCTCGACTGTTTTATCAATGTATATTCTTCTCCCACTAGCTCCGTGCCTTTTTCTTATATTCGTTAATGTTGCCATTATATTTCCGTCCCGGTTCAATTGGTTTCGGTATAATATAATCATATGGGTGAGGTTTTCTAGCTCTCTTCTCCAAAAATTGTTTACGAGTCTCGTCTAATTCGCTATCATTTCTTCCCAACCGTTTACAGTAGAGATACCCGACAACAATAGAAGAAATAAGAGCAAATGCTAAAAGAGCAAGAAAACTCATTGCAATATCAAAAATACCCATAATCTCTCCTTAAAAATCAGAATTCATCAGTTGTTGCATTTCATTAAATTCATCACCTAATTTATTGGCAAAATATAGAGTATAGAATCTTATCATATCCTCTTCAATCTTTGAAAGAGGAATACCAACAAGTTTCTGACCATCAAAAATATTACAAAAACTAACTCTTGATATTCTACCAACAAAATAACTCAAGACTTTATGTGGGTATAACTTTGTTCGAAAACCAAGAAAGTTATCTGTATCATTCTGTATATTTATATAATTGTGAATCCCTTTCAATTTATATGTTGTGGTAATCGAAGGTTGTTCAAGCGGATAATAATCAAGTAGGGAAAACAAATTCCCATACTGACTCTTAAATGTCCTCTTTAACAAACCATGTAAATATACAGAAAGAACAGCAGCATGATCAGGTGAAATAGTCTTGAAATGAATATAGGGTATATTTGTTAACCTTGATAAAACAGGAAAGACAAGACATTCACATAAAGGAGATACGTGTTTTATCTGACCGGCCCTAGTTTGAAATTCTACTATCGAAGTGTCAGAATTTTTCTTATCATCGAAAGTAGACACAGTTAGTCTCTCTATCATGTCATATATCTGCTTAAATGCAACGCCTTTTAATCTTCCCAACGTATCATTATAAGAATATGTCTTGAGATTATTAACGCTCTGTGAGTGAATATCCTCAGTTGCAACAGAATCATCATATATAATTGACCCTTTATAAACTGATCTCAAAAACCACTTCACAGACTCATCAACAACCCCGACAAAATAAGTAATTGGATTTCTACCATCACAGAGAACAAGAATTGAGTTCATAATAAAATTAAATATCTCAATCACATGGACATCAATTCCCTTTCCCTGTATCATCTTTATATAATCCCACATATACCGATCTGTAAGATTATATCGAAAAGTTTTTGTTTTAATCACGTTGAAAATTTTGAAAACTATCTCAGTTTCCAAAATATCATCCGCTAACTGATTATAAATCTTCTTATGCAAACGATCACTCAATCTCATGTTCTCACTATTCGAAATTAATGCATATAATTTCAAATAGCTAGATAATTGAACTATTCTTTCAATTTCATCTGCGGTAAATAAAATAGAGGTTTTCTTTGCCTTGGATTCATCAACGAATTGATTAAAATCCATATTCTCCAACTGCATGGTCATATCAACATATTTCTTAATCATTGGAATATTTTCGGATAAACTAACAAATCTCTTCTCAGGGTCATCCACATATTTGGAAAGAAAATCATAGAACCAATCATCAAATTCTTGACCACAGAGTTCTGAAACTCTCTTAATAAAACTCGTAACTATATCAAATTTATTTGTTATAGAAGATGCTGTTAACTCGAGAAAGAACTCACGGTCTCCCACAGTCACAACCCAACTTTTTGAATCCTCTTGTCTGAAGTCTATCAACTTTTTTTCCTCCCCCTAATCTTCGAGATTATATCCCTTATCCTCTTGAGTTTCGTCTTATCCCCTTCATTAATTTCAATAAATTCTGGAAGCGCAGATTCATCTAAAATGAGAGCTTCAATTTCATCTACTTCTTTCTGCTCTTCTGCCTTTCTTCGATCATCTACACTTCTATAAATTTTTATACTACTCTCCAGTTTGTCTTTCTTATACTGAAAATAAAGTTGAACATCGACAGGATCAGTAAGTCGCCCCATAACTTCATTATCATCTCGAATTTGTGTACAATAGTTTAATACCCACTCCGATTCCACAATTTTCTCTCTCATATCAGGTTCATCTCTAACATGCTGACAATACATATATGCCCATTTTGAAGTTGTAATCATCTCTTTTAACTCAGGGTCAATCTCTTTATTATCATCGAATTTATCATCTCTAAGTTTAAGGCATTGATAATATGCCCACTGAGAAACTGCATCTTCAGTAATCCACATTTTTGTCTCAGTAAGCATAGGGTTAACATCATCTTCTAATAATCCGTATTTCATCATATTCTTACGTTCTTTCACTTCATGATCATCAGACATTTCTCTCTCCAATTATTCGACCCATCACTCCTCTTCTAATTAAGAGTTCAGGATATTTACCTGCATATTCTTCAGCCTTTTTCGTATCTTTCTCAACAAAACGATAATAATAATACTTCCAAGGTCTTTCAGTAATTCTCTCTTTCATATCTTCGTCATTGGAGACATCTTCACAATAGAACGCTGCAAACTCTGATTCTGTAATTAAATCTCTAATTTCTGACCGATTCTCAATATATTTACAATAAATAAAAGCATATTTAGATCCTTTAATCATCGACCAAACTTCTGGATCATCCTCTACGTTATAACAATAATCAAATGCCCATTTATCAATCTGCTCCTGCTCGATCCACACTCCAATTGCTTCTCCTTTCATAAGATAATAAAAAAAACGAACAAACCACATATACCTTAATCTATTAATTAATATATATAGAAAAAGTGTTCAAACTGGAAGGTAATTTGATTGGAAGGTTATTTATTTACAGCCTTATCTATTCTATTTGCTAAAGTATCCCACCACTTTAACCATTCATTATGTTTAGCACATTTATAATATAGTGGGGCAGCACAGATAATTCTTGGTCTCTTCTGCATTCCAATATCCCATCCGGCTCTGGTGTTTTTATCCATATTTAATTTTCTTATAACATCCTCTACTTTATTCTTACTTTCAATATTAGAGGTTAAGCGAAAACCAACATAAGTTGGCCAATCCAATTTCATCTCTCCAGGAGGACCATGACCTTCACAACTAGACCTAATCTCCACATTGTCTATTCGATTAATGTCACTCAACCATTTATCTTTTAAATGCTTATCAATATAATAACCTTTATAAAGTCTCTCCTCTGCATCAGGTGCTCGACCAGATCTCCAACCAGGATACTTCTTACCATGCACAAGTTCCCAAGCAAATGTAGGAGCAGGTTTTTTACCAGGCCGAGGGCCCCTAACGTAATGCTGATCCTGAAGATAACTTAAATAACGATCAATTATTAACATCTTTTCACCTGGGATTTAGAACCACAGAGTTCCATGAACTAAAAGGTTGGGTCACTTTAACAGATGTAATACCGGCAGGTTGCTGTAAAATCAAGAGACTACCTGAACCCTCTTCTTTCATCCCAAGTACATTTTCCATAAATACCAGAACTTCTTCTCCAGCAGAACCCAAAGTTACATGATCTTCTGCTAAGACAATCCTCAAATAAAGTGACATTTTGAATACTCCTTATATTAATACAAATCTACGTACCATCGCAATGACAACGTTCTTATCCACAAAATCTCCTGGACAAGTTTTATCCTTAATATTTGAAACCTCATGATGGAACTTAACTCTGTTTACATTCAATTTGAACATCTTAAGCAATGGATTTAAAAGTCTAAAAGCAAGAACTTCATATAACCTTTTCTCCGGAATTTTGAAATCATATGAACCAAGTAGAGCAACATGAATAGCCGACTTATTCATATTCACATCAATATCATCATATTCGCAAAGAGTCACAAATGGCCGACAGGTTATGGGAACATAATCTTCTTTTATCTTATCAATAACAAAATGATAATTCACATCTCCGTGTTTCTGCTCCAGAACCTGATTATATATGGATTTCATTTGATACTTTGAATTATCAATCTTTGCATCGGTTGCCCCCGGATACTCATCAATAGTGTGGTGTAGGATAATCCACTTAACCTTAGTACGCCTCATTTTAAGTATAGATGGTTTAAGTGGTATTCTCATTATGTATCTCTTTCTCCTTCTGGAGTTGCCTCAGTAGCATCCTCTGCTGTACCAGCTGCACCTGCTGGACCTGCCTGTCCAGATTGATCATATATTGTTGCTGCATCCGAATTAATATTGCCTGTAGCTAAATCATTAATATCTTGAAATGATTGCCTGTTTAAATTTCCACTGGCCCTAATATTAAAATCATCTACTGATTCTTGGTTAATATTTGCATCTGACAATAAATTCATATCTCCAGCAGACTCTTGATTAAGTTTAGCTCCACTCTTCACATTCATATCTTCACCAGACTGTTTATTAAATTTCTTTCCTGCTTTAATATGAATATCTTCAGCAGCAGTCAAATAGAAAGATTTATCAGTTTTTATTTCAATATCCTGAGCAAAATATGCTTGTAACTTCTGCTCATCTATATCAATGTGAAAGAAATCCCCTTTATAAGTCCTTATAAGGACTTTCTCCTTACCAATCCTCTCATCAAAGAGAATAGTCGTCTGGTTGCCATCAATTTGGTAGACCGAAGCGACGTCCCCAGAAGGGGGCGTTGTAATCTGACGCTTCTTTCCAGTAATCTCAATCCTAGCATCGAACGGATCGTCCGAAATAACGACACATCTTCCTTCATGTGATTTGAAGATGACCCACTTGTGCTCATATTCAGATCCTTCTTGAGATTCAGCTTGACATTCGGCCAAAACTTTTGCACTTTCGATATCTAGAGCAGCAAAGTAATACGGTCTATTTATATTTCCAGCCTCAAAAAATACCCAAACCCATGATCCTTTTCTGGGTATATAAGAAGTACCCATATAATTTTGTGAAGGATCATCTCTTTCATTTCTACCGCCAACCGGATTATTTGCAGGGCGTGCCCATAACCCAGTATCTTCCTCAATTAAAGGCATTAAATCAGGAATCCAAACGAGAACTCTCCCAAACTTCCCAGCATCTTTATTATCTACGACTTTCGCTCTATACATGCCGAGCATTGGGGTCTCTACTTCCAATTTTATCTCCTTACTTTAACCTAGTTAAATAGACCTCTTCTCCTCTTCTAGAAAACCCACCTTGTATTCTCCACCCACTCTTTCCCAAACCGGGAACCACATCAGTTACAAATTTAAAATCAGCTGAATCTAAAAAGGGTCTTCCAAGAGGACTCGAGGGTGTTGCTTTTATATGTCCCTCAGCTTTAAATTTTCCAAACTTTAATAGCTTATATGTTGGATGTCTAGAGTGCTTCTTCACCCAGTCATCATATGACTTGGCATTTGGATGTATTATTCCCACATCTAATTTTTGTCTCTTTTTTACTTCTCCTGCACTTGAGGGTTTCTGTTTCTCACGAGTCTCGATTTCAAAAGGACCTCCTTCAAATAGACCAGTATCTAAATCAAATATAAAACCAAAATTATTTAATGGCCGATCATGCTCAAAATATATAATTCGGCCGCTCGCTCTACCAGCGAAATCTTCTCTCAGAGTAGTCAGATAGCTACCCAATAACTTCATCTTATCTCCTTCTAAAAGCTATTCTTGCAATCTCTACAATATTATTAAAAGCTGTACTATTATATGTATGGATGAAAGTAGGGACAATAGTAGAACCAGTCAACGTACTAACTGTAAGTATAGAGATACACCTTGATAAATCTTCAATAGCTGGGATAAAGTTTATAGTTAAATGTCTTAAGAGTTTAGCAGTAAAAGTATGCTGATTTATACCTGGCATTACTCTAAGATCAGACAAAGATCTAATAAAACTTAAAATATTAGAAAAATCATACTTATCTAAATCAGTAATTATATCCTCAGGATTAAATGTTGCAATAGCTGCTGATTTCTTATAAACATCTTTTCCACTTTTTAATCCAAAGAAAGAAGATAGAATATAACAACTCAGCAAAAATTTCAACTTGGGAATTTCAGTCGCATATGCTCCAACCAAACCATATTCCTTCCCAAACAATCTAACAAATACTGCAAGAAAATAACTCACAAAATTAGCAGCATGGGAATCTTTAACTTTCACTGCCTTTGTTACCAAATCACCAAATAATATTGTATAAACAGTCGATGCATAGATGTTCCTAGGGTCAACCCTAGACATGTCATCTGTACCAAATGCTCTAAGATTGACAATGTTCCCTCTGGTCTTTTTATTATATGAAGCAGGAAGATTATACTCTGTAAAACTTACAACATGAATTTTTCTCAATTTAGGTGGATCCGAAATAATTTTATAAACTCTCTCTTTCGTGAAATGATTAATTCTTCTCTCAATAAGATTTAGTGTAGCAGCAAGAGTACGTGGACCATCTTCAATAGAATTTGTTTTTATGACAGATGCTGACAAATCTAGTATATTTGGCACATCTTTTAATAAAGTGAACTTATCTTTTATTACCATATTTTACCTTCCGGCTCTTGCACGATACATTGATAAATTCTGATTTAATTTTCTCAGTTTCTCCTCCTGACGAGCAATCTTTTTATTCATCATTTCACGGCATTTATTTGGATTATTCGCTTGAGTGCATTTGGACATACTCCTCCTCATTTCACCAATCAATCGCCTCATACCAGTTATCTTTACTGAGGTATCACAAATAGAGGCTTCTAATCCTTCCAGTCCTTCACAAGCTCTCTGAGCAACTGAAAGGTAATCTTGATATAACTTTCTTGCTGCAGAACTTAACATTGACGCAGTATACGCACTAACTCTTTCGGATAAACCCTTTTGAAGATAAATCAAGTAACTCTCAAGTAATTTATTCATGTATCTATAGCTCTCCCAATTTAGCTTTGAGTTTTATAACCTTCTTGTTAATTTTTCCAACACATAATTCTGGATTTGAAGTAACTTTACATTTGACTTTAGTCCTGTCTAAAAGAGCAATACGAGCTCTAATGCCATCTCTCTTAAACTTTACCATACAAGACTTTTTCTCAGGTCCCTTTTTACCTTTACATGCTCTAGCAGCTTTTGAAAGATAATTCTTATATACATAATAACCAGCAGTTAAGATTAAAGCAGCAAGAGCAGCATAACCAATAACCCCCACCGGCATAGCCCCAGTATCGGCCGCTGGTGCCGTTCTCTCCCCATATTCTATGGCTTTATTCACCAGTTTATCTACAAAATTCATTATTTGTTGAGGACTCTTATCCGCAAAATCTCTTATAGAATATACAAGTTCTGGATGATCCCCACGACTCATAAAAATTTTCACCAAGGGAGCATCCCGTTCAAATATAATCCTTATATAAGATAGCTCTGTCTCAGTTAAAGGTTCAGTCATAGAACCATATAAAAGGAGATGCTTAATTTGACCTTCATCCGCTTCCTTCACATAATTCAACAACTGAATCTTATCTTTATTTGAAAGATTTTCTTGTAGGTCAATGTAATATGCTGTAAATATTTTCAGACTTTCCATAACTACCTCCTACCAATTGGCAGTCTCTAAATCAGATACTGCTTTCTGAGAAAATTTATCTTTAACAACTTCTACTACTGACTGGAATGATGGAATAATCACTGTACTCAAATCAAACTGCTCAATACAAAAAACTCCATTAACATACATCAAAACCGGAGCAAGAATAACAGTTCCATATTCATCAAATGATAAATAATCCGGTCTCATCTTATATTTTGGTTCAAAGGTCTTCTCTTCCGAATTCTTCAATAAATAAAAGAGATGTTTTTCCAAAGTCCACAAACTAGGAGAGGTAAACGTATAAAGGCCATTATCCGTTGCATATCTTTCAGCAAAAAAATCAAGATCAACTGGTAACCTTATATTTTCTCTTGCCTCAGTACTAACCAATTCTGCCATTATCTAGTTACCTCTTCAAGTCCCGGATATTCATCTCTAGACCATTGACAATTTGAGACATTAATTCCAAGGAGATAATTAATTCTCTCAACATCATCCTCATCTAAATAACCACTATAATTATCAATGAACCAACTATAATTTCCTCTAATTATTTCCATAGGAATAGCTAGATATCCATTATGATATTTCTCGTGCATACTTTTCAACAAAACGGCATACCCAACTCTATTGGCATAATGAATTTCAATCGCTTCAAGAGCAATATCAAATGTTGAAAATTCCTGCTCCTTCTCAATTCTTTTATTAACTAATGCTTTCACTAAAGTATATAAACTAGGAACGTGATGGTGAACATCAATCGTAACTTCATCCATCCTTTCTTGAGTCAACATACAACAATTTATCTGAAGTATATCTTTAATATATGAAGACCATAGACGATACTCAATACTACGTCTAATTAAAGCTTCCACATTACGAATAAACTTCTTATACTCAGCTTCCGATTCAAAATTCTTAATTCTTAATGAAAGTCGAAATGGATAAAGATCACTATATAATTCTAGCGCTTCAATATTTGATTGAATTTCAGTATTTTGTGTCATAATAATTTCCTCTTATACAACTTCCTCTGGAGGCATCCTTGTTACTCCGAACTCAGCAGATACAAATGCTAAAAGGGCCATTATTATTGTAAAAACGAGTCCTGCAACTATCCACCCCTCAGAAATAGCAGTAAGTAATGTAATTCCAATAGTACCCGCTGCAAATAACGAACTGAGTACAACCACAATAGCTTTCTCAGTCTTTATCTGTTTTTGTGCCTCAGGAGTTCGTAAACGAGAAACTACATCTTTTAAATTCTTTCTAGTTTCTCCCATGACATCTTCTTTTTTCAGAGATGATTTAATAGCAATAGCCGCAGAAACCGGTTCAACTAACCTACTTGGCAAATTGGGTAGGGAGTTTGAGATAACCTTTTTAGATAATTCATAACTCTTTCTAAAACCTGACAAATTCTTATGTGCTACTTGCTCTATACTGGACATACTAACTTCTGGAATCTTCAATTTACTCACTATATTTTTAATCTTGCTCACATTCTTGCTCAAAACTGCTTTATCTAATTCTTCCCCAACTCTTTTAACAATTGTGGGGGTTAACCTCCTGGCAAAAGATTTTATATCTTCTTCTAAAACCTGAGGTTCAGGAAGGTACTCCTCCATCTTTGAGGTAGCGAGACACTCTCCAACCAAACGACTTGCTTTAGTTGTCATTTTAAAGAAGGGACTTGCAGCACGCCGAACATCTTCTAAATCTTCATAGACTTTAGATTGTTCTAAGGAAGAGTATATAAATGAATACTGAACTGTAGAGCAAAGTCCTCTAAATGGTTTCATACAGAACGTTGCTCTCTTATTTACGTCGTCAGCAACAACAAACGAATTCCAACCTAATTTATATAATTTTGTGATTCCACCAGCTGATTGAAAAAACTCATTATCAAAATCCATCATACTAAAGCATACAAAGACATTATCTCGATGGATTGAACGATTAAAAATAACGTCCCTTCTTATATCTCCAGTAATAGGAGAACGCTTGAGGAAGGGCAATTTGCCAACAGTAGCATACCACAATTTATAAAGATTCTTTATAATTTTCCTATAAGTCGAAATCGTTTCAGACATTATAAAACCGAGTTGTCTATCACTCATAACCAACTCAGCTAAAGTAGCATCTGATCTCACCGGAAAGGGAATTACTTTAACTCCAATTAAACTAGGTCCAATATGAGTATCAATTTTTACCCATGTAGGTTCTGCAGTTATCGTACCGCCCAATTGAGTTGTTCTTACATCTACCTTAGCCCTTTCCCTTCTATCTTTAGCAATCTCCCTTTCTCGCTCCTCTTTTTCCCTCTGTCCCCTTGCACGATCTAAATCCTTTTTTGTTCTGTCATAATCTCGTCTAGAATCACGCAACTCCCTTTCAAGATCTCTTATCTTCTCCTGGTCTGCCTTCCCTTTAGCCCTTTCTAATTCCTTCTCTAGTCGTTCACTCTTCTTTCTCTCAGCAGCCAATTGAGTTTCAAGATCTTTCTCAGTAGCAGATTTAGATATCTTCTGCTCCTCAAGAAAATCATCAAGAAAAAGCAAACCACCGTCTTCTTTTAACCGAAGCCTCTGACCAGTAGTTATCTGGATAGTCTGTTTAGTTCTGACTTTAGAGACCTTCATAATATGATCAAACCAGTATATTAAGACATATCTCTCCAAAACCTTAGCAATTCCAGGTAGAGCTGCTGGTGAAACTGCCGAAGATGATAGCATTGGATAAACAAAAATAGCCATTTGTATTTACCTCCAAACTACATAAGAAAGACGGGTGCCTTATCTTGTTCTTTCTTCTCTTTGTCTTTTATATATGGTAATTTCATTTTCGTTGAATCTTTCTCGCAATATTCTTTATAAGGACAATATTTACACTGATCGCTAGTTGCCCCTATAGGGTCAGGAACAATATTTTCCGAAATTGATTTTTGGAGAAGAAGTGAATTGTCAAGGAAGGATTTTGCTAGATTGTTATCCATCGGAAGGTCGAACGGAACAACTCTCTTCAGACTTCTAGGAACATAAACAAGGGTAATCGTATGAATTTTATATTTATACTCATTATTGAGAATATAAGCATAGATCAACCCCTGGTTATAATCCTTAATTTGATAAGTATTTTTAAATTTCTTATCATCAACCGATTTAATATCAATCAAAAATCCTTCCCTAATACCATCAACTCTTCCCTTAACTTTATACTTCTCACTAATTACCGTCTTCTCAACTTCTTGAAAATCATAAAGATTTTCAATAAAATCGTGGATCGCTCCTCCAACATGGTTAATTAGTGATAAATAAGCAAATCTATATTGCTCATTTATATCTATTGAGTATCTTTTCCTCGTATAATAAACTTTTCTAATACAAATAACCAGTTCACTAACCCAAACATACGGCCGATCATAACTTTGTAATCGTTTAAATTCGTCAATCAGTTTTGCTCTCATAAGGGATTCAAATTTAAGTAAATCAAAACCCTCAGATTGTGGAAATGGTTTTAAACGAGGAATGTCCGAGTGAATATTAGTTGAACATTCCTCAATCAACTTCTTAGTCTGTTTTTCAACTAATTTTCTATCTTGAGTCTTAGCATCCTCTTGCGGACTAACTCCACCTTCAAGAAAATGTTCTAGATAATCGAGTAATCTTGAATATTCATGGTCAAGTTTAGACATCTTCTAAAATTAGTATAGCCTGCTCAACCAAGCTATCCCTAAGAATCTTATAAGCATCTTCAATAATTCTTCCTTCCCACTCATTCATCTTCTTATACTCAGCAGATTCAGAGATAGTCTTAGCGATCAGTAGGTTGTCAACAGCAAGGCGATAAGCCTTTTCCCTAATCTTCGTCTTTACTAATTGTTCAATGTCAACATTTTTCTGTTCTTCAATGGTTTCTCTCAACTCAGCTTTGATGTCTGCTCTTCCCTTACTTGAGGTCACCAGATTTTGACTATTTTCTCTAGCAACCTTGGCGCTTTCACGTGCCATCTTTGTGAGCACCTTAGTATTGATGGACTCAGCAACTGCTTCAGGTTGATGACCTACCAGTTTGTATAACTCAATCAACACCGAGAGCAGAGCACCTTTGATTGACGTATATTCATCAATCAAACCTTCACAGCAAACTTCTTTCAATTTGCTCGCCGGTTTACCAAAGAGAACATAATCTACGGCGTAAAAGTTTTCAAGTATCCTAATTTTTGACTCTTTACTTAGGTTCATAACTTTTCCTCCTAATATTAATCTGTCTCACAAACTGGTTCTCTGGTGTGAGGTTCATCCTCAATCAACTCCAAGGAAACCTTCCTTGTATCCTGACAGAAATGTGTATTTTTAATAGCCAAAGCAATAGTTTTTAATGAATCTATTGTTCTTCCCTTTTTACCTATTATCTTGCCAAAATCTTCCTTCTTTACTTTTATTTGAACAATAATAGATTTAGTTGAAGTTACAATACTAATTTCAACTTCATCTGGATTATCAACTAATCTTTTGGCCGTCTGTGTAACAAACTCCTCTAGCATATTTTTCATCTGTTGAACAGTATTATTAATTGCCATCTTATATCAGCTCCTCCAATTGGCCAAACTCGTGTGAACTGGTGGCATCCAATTTTAATTTTGTTCTAAATCTAAACAAGTATTAGTTGTCTAACTAAAAAACTTTCGGATTATATGCCTCAATTATATCCCTTTGAATTGCATCCTTAACTGCTGCATCAAATGCTTTCTTGAAATCACCATTCTCCATATATAACTGAGTTGCATCTTTTGTTCTAAATTTCTTTTCTGGTAATGAAGTAAGATAATTCCATGCTCCAGAGTTTAATCTCTTAGTCTCCTTCAAAAATTCATAATTAGTCCAGAAATTACTAAAACCTTTAACAAAATCTCCAACTAACTCAATCTCAACATTGGGAGGAAAAAGTTTATTCTTTACACATTTCACACTCGCCTTTATACCTTCAAAACCATACATCTCAGGTTTAAGAGCACCTTTAACTTTCATTTCTAAAAGTTGAAAAGCGTTGAACTTCAAAACATTACCACCTGGCATATCTTTATGAGAACTCATAAACCTAAGGTCTCTTGGAGTCTGAAATTGACCCATCTGTAAAACATCACGAAGTTGATTAACAGCAACAAGGCATATATTATAAGTTCCAATTTTTGATACATACTTAGGTATAAGAATAGAAAATAAACGTGCTCTATATCCAATGACAGAATTTGGATCCTCTGCCTCCCTTTCTTTAATACTAAGCGTATTTGCAATAGAATCCCATACAATAAATGACGGTACACTAACAATTTTCTTCTGATGTTTAAAGATACATAAACCCTCAATAAATCTAAACACTTTTTCAACTGTTATATCAGTATAGGGTTTTATCATTGGATTCCGAACTCCAAGGTTCGCCAATCTTATAGTTGTTGTTGCCTCCTCCGAATCGAGATATGATGCCAATAACTTACCTCTATAAATTCTTTGAGCATTACCTTGTGCCTGCATTGCAAGCATAGACTTACCACTACCGGGCTGACCAACTATAATATTTAATGATCCAACAGCAAACCCTCCCCCCAGAATAGCATCTAAAATATCAATACCAGTTGGAATAACTTGCTTTAGACCAGTATCCTCTGTTATCTCAACTTTCTGCTCCAGAAATATATTAAATTCCTTATATAACATCACTGCTTCTTCTTCAATAGATCCAATTTCAGGTTCGCCAGGAGCAGGAGGTTCTATAACGTCGGGTGGACTTGGTGGAATAGAGGATATATCTGGAGCGACCTCACCATCAATCTTTACACTCTCCATAACTTCTTTGAGATCAACTTGCTCAACCTTTTGGTCAGCTTGCTTTTCCTCTACATCTTCTATAACTTCATTGTTTTCCTCTGACATTCATCCCTCCTGACCTTTTAATTTTTGTTACTTCCTGCAGTGATTCTATCTTGCTCTTTCTGAGCTCTTTCAACTCTTTCTGCTAATGCTCCAATATCAAGAAGATCTGCAAGATCTCCAGCACCGCCTCCAGACAATTTTCTTCTTAAATCCATTTCATCTTTAAGACTCCTAGATATTTCCTTTCTTATATCAAGTAAACTATTAAAAAATGCTGTCGCCGTCTTAATTTTCTCCTCAAAAAGATATCTAAATCTTTTATCAATTTTCTCCGGAAAAATACTACCCACCTCGGCCTGGATGGATTCAAGATTAGTTAGAAGTTCTTTGAGCGCCTCACGATTCTGCTTATACTCCTCCAGGAGCTGAATAATTACCGCCTCATGGCCACTCCTATCTGAAATTCCGGACATATTTCTGGCCTCCATGCATAAAAAATCATCCTTGTTTCGTAAGATATACAAGGATTACACTTCTCGCTACAATTAGACATTAGTAAACAACCATCACATGGATTAGGGATGGTTTTTTGAAACTCTTTTAACCTTTCTTGAGAGAAATTCTTCTGACGTAACTTTTCTGTCTTCATCTGTATACCTGCATATAAACTCACAATCTCTAGTTACAGTACCACGACAGTAATTAATCTTATCATGTTTCTCAGCAAAAGGGCACGTCTCAGTATAGGGACACACCTCATTCGATTTTAGCCTCAAAGTCATTTATTCCCCACAACTATTATCCCCAAGGTTACAAACCATATCTGATGCAGAGAGGTTTCTTATAATATTCCTTCCATTCTCTTTCAGATATTCAATTACTTCATCTTTATCCATTTTGTTATAAATCTGACCTTGCCGAACACCATCTACATAAACAGTTACTCCCTTCAAATCTTTTATATACTCAAGAAGTAAATCACTCAATTGTTGATCCGTCGTCCCTGCTGGCATATTAATCGTCTTACTAACTGCACCATCAACAAACCTTTGAACTGCCGCTTGAATATTAAAATGATCTTTTGGTTCAAGTTCAAAAGAATCAACATACCAATCAGGTATATCAATTCCTTCTGAAAGAAACCTTTCATAAAGCGGATGAACATAAACCCGACTACCGACCCGATCATTTCTTACATATGATTTGGCAAATAGAGGTTCAATTCCACTAGTTACATCAGCTATAAGAGAAATCGTTCCGGTTGGGGCAATTGCCATTGCCGTAACACAACGAGAACCATATTTCTTTATATCCATTCGTAATTCACCAGGAAGCTTTTTAACAAACGAAGCATTTACATAAGGCATTTTCTCAAACTTTGGAAATGCGCCTTTCTCATCCGCCAATTTTACTAAAGTCTGATAAATTATATTTCTAATAAATCTCATTACTTTCTCAGCCTCTTCTATAGATTTATCAGAACCATATCTTACACCCTTGGAAAATAAATATTCAGCTAAACCCATAACTCCAATACCTATTCTCCTTGAATTATGGGCCTTAATATCAATCTCCTTTAACGAGTATTTATTTACATCAATAACATTATCAAGAAAACGTACCGCTAGTTCGACAGTAGATTCAAGTTTTCTCCAATTTGTATAGACATTTCCTGTGATAAAACTAGGTAGGACAAGTGAACCTAAATTACAGACATCATAGGGAGCGAGAACTGCTTCCCCACAAGGATTTGTACCCGTGACTGGATCATAATAGTAGGAATTATTTTTTCTCAAATAATCCCAATTTAGAAGGCCAGGTTCAGCACACTCAATCATATTTTTTATGATCTTATCCCATATCAATCTAGCCTTCACTTTTCCATAGGATCTCTGTTTAAATTTGAATTCCCACTGTTTATCTTCTTCGACGGCATTGAGAAATTCTTGATTAACAGCAACTGAAATATTGAAATGTGGTAATATCCCATGCTGCAACTTAGCATCTATAAAATCACAAACCTCTGGGTGTCTAACATCAACAGAAGCAAGAGCTGCTGCCCTCCTAGCACCGCCACTCTCAATTGTTTCAGCGACTCCATCTGCTGCTTTAATAAAACTAACTAACCCAGATGATTGACCACCCTTTCCCAGAATAATATCACCTTTTGGTCTTAACTGGGAAAAATTGCACCCGACCCCTCCTCCATCACTCCATAGAATCAGAGCATCTTTTATAAATTGACCTATTTCTTCTATGGAGTCTCCACAAGGGAGATGATAACAGTTAAACAATGATCCGCTAGGTCTTCCACAATTTCTCAAAATCCTCCCGCCTGGCAAAAAGTCCCTATTGTAGATCATATCAAAGAATAGATCATAATATTTCTTATCACTCTCAACACTAGAAACAGTTCGTGCAACTCTTTTGCAACACTCCTGCCAGTCCTCTCCTTCCATAAAATACCTAGCTTCGGCAACCGCTTGCGCGTTCGACGACAAAATAACTTCTTTGCCCATCTTTATTTCTCCTTGCCTTTAAAAAGTAAGTATGTCTCACCTTTTGTATCTTTAAATACTGACAAAAAATGATATATCCCTTTAATTTTCCTCCCCTTAAAATCAACTACTATGTGCCTTTTTGGTTCATATTTTAAAATTACACAACTCCCTCCATCCCATTTTTTTAATGTCCCTGCACCATAACCAGTTTTGATTTCTCCAGTAAATAATGCTTCTTCCTCAGTATGATCGTGAGTCCGGGTTACCATTACTCGAACTGCCTCTTTAGTTGGGATTTCTTTTCTAGATGCAAAGGATATCCATTTTGTACCCCTAGGTATTTTAAAGCGAATATCATAATGAAGACCAGCCTTTTTGGCCCTATGTTCTATTACTACAAATTTGCTACTTACTTTCATCTTTAAATTCCTCCAATGCTAATCTAGCTAAGCAATAAGCATCACAAATATTATCGTCTTCAAAAGATTCGCCCCACCTCTTATAACACTTGAGAAGCATTAGATTCTTCTTTGCATTACCATTATTTGTGACAAATTTCTTTAAAGTTTTTGGTGGGATTATTTTGATTTGAATGTTGGTTTTAAAAAAGTAAGTTCTAATTAAGAAATGTAATCCAGCCAATTCAAACAATCGACTAGATTTTGAGAAATAGGCAAGGTCCTCCATATAAACTTTTACTAAACGAGGGACTTTTTTTATAAAAGAAAGATTTTCCAAAATATCCAGAAGTCGTTTTTCTGTCGGAGTATCAGAACTTGTAGAAATAAGTTTTTGCTCAACGATCTCCCCATCTTCATTAATCATTACAATTCCGGTACCAATAAGACTCGGGTCGATACCAACGAAGTAATTACTCCCCCCTTCAACCATTTAGGTATTCTCCTCTTATCCATGATCAATAATTACATTCGGTATTGCTCCAGCAGTTAATTTTTCAACAATCTCCCGCTTCTTCTCTTTTCCCTCATCCATAATTTCAGAACTCAAGGGTATCTCACCAAACGGGGTCCTTAGAGTTCCATCACCGTATTTCTTTCTAATTCTGCCTAACAGCATCATAATATCTGCAAGAGCCATTTCACAAAATAAAACCTGAAATTCATTGGGAATACCTCTAAAATCTGGAGGTTGAATACGCTCATATTCTATGGTTACATATGGACCAGCATTTGTAACCACAGGAGAAATCCTTATCCTATTGGGATGTATAAACTCATGAGTATAATCCCAACTAGAAAACATTTTTATCTGCATAGAAGTTGCAACGGCCAATGCCCAATCTTTTATCTCTCCTTGTGATAGAGGACCCATTGGCGGATGACCATGTAGAATCAAATTACCTTCATCAAAATAAACATCAACAACATTCAGAATTTCGTACCCCTCGGGTTCATGAATATAATACTCGTTACTTCTGCCAGGAACTTTATTTTGGTCAAGAGTCACATTTAGACCCATTCTCTTTACCTGCGGAATATAATACGAAAATTCTCGCAGAGTATAATCTGTGACATACTCCATGATCTTGCTATCTTCAATCTCAATAAAATTAAACGGGAAAGCAAGATTATCTTTTATATATTTCAAAACTCTAGATGGATTTAACATCATTTTCCTCCGTTATAATATATAACCTCCAAAATATCTTTATCAATAAACACTCGATTCATCTCTAATGCTTTCTTCATACTCTCTAATCTTGCTCGACTATCATTTTCTAAAATTTGTAATATCCTTTTTCTTTTCTCAATCATTTCAGTAGTTGTGGGTTCATCAACTTCTCTTGACAATAACTCAAATGAAACTAACTTTAAGTTGTTGGAAATTAAACTCTTTTTCTCTTCTTGTTCTATTATTTGATTTATATATTTGTTCTTAAATTTGAGGTCGCCAAACTGAAAAATTGGTCTACAATTAAACACATCATCATATAATTTTTCCATTCCGCCAACCAACTTAACTATCTCATCCAATAGAGATGCGACCCTCTTCTGACCAATGCCGGGGATTCCGTCAACATCATCCCCAGTATCACCAACTATTGCCATAGCAAGTGGAAGATATTCATCAGGAAAATTATTCTTGAATTTAAGATATCTGGTCATTACCTCATTCTTCTTTATTATCCTCTTCCTTCGCCCAGTCTTACAAAATATATAGACATTATCATTCACACACTGAAAAAGATCATGATCATTGGAATAAACAACATGGACAACATTTGGACTTGTATCAACTAAAGAATTTCTTATAAGATAATACGGGATAAAATCAGTTTCCAAATTAGGAATTCTGATAATCTTTATATTTGGCATCAAATTGCAAGCTCTATCAATAAGTTGAAAATTCTTCTGAACTATTTCAGCAAATAATTCTCTCTTATCTCTCTCCAATCCATAAAGATCATCAATCTGCCTAGAGATTTTATATTTCTTACTTATATTTGTATGATAGTATGATTTTCCCGTCTCAAAAAAGATATAAAAATTTATATTAACTTTTCTTTTAACAGAGTATAGTTTATGAAACCAAAGAAATGATAATAAAGATTCAAAAACTGCAGTATTTATATAATTTGATTTAAGGGTACTCTCAACTAGATTTATAATCGCATGCTGCATATATAAAGATTGAAGATTATTTTTCAAATCCAAATAGAGATTCAAAGTATCATAATCAGAATATGATAGAATTTCATCAAGTATAGAATATGTCGGGTAATAACTAAGAATTGACGACGGGTGCATCATTATCTCCCAAAGAATGATATTTCTTTCCAACTTCCATAATTTTTTTGTCAATATCATATATTTGTTCTCGAATTTGACCCATTTCTCCTTCTTTTCTTTTTAATTCTTGTTCGTGGAAATCTCTTCTTCTAATCAGGTCAACCATCTCGAGTGGTTGGTTAACCTTCTCATCACCCAAGTAAATATCCCACTCTTGCTTATCTCCCACAAACCACATAAAATATTTTATTTTCTTCATCTTAGATTTATAAGAATCATAGTGTGCTTTCCAACCTGCCAGAAGATTTCCATCTAAATCATAAACATTAAGCTCTATAACTGCATAGGGCGGCTGACGCTTATTCCATACCTCAAGAGACTTAGGAAACCTATCAACTATATCTTCCAGACTATCATACTCATAAACGTCCGTATGTGTATCTTTATGCTGGCAGCAACCACACCAATATCCATTATGACTTATTTCTTCTACCTTGAAATACATCAGTCACCCTCAGGATTTACAAGGCTAGATCTACAATAGACATTTATATCAATGTCAGATATAGCAGTTGATATTCTATTTAAGCAAACATTTTCTTGAATATTATACATCGTAAAATTCATATCACCATCGTGATCAATAATAAACGGAATTGAAACAATATTCGTTACAAAATTCATATCACGGTTAGACATAATACCACTTACCAGTTTTGCATACTGATCTTTAGATTGAGCCTCAGTTGATATAGAAGCACTATCTCCTTCAAATATTACTCGAATATTATTAACATTAAAATTAGAAGTAATAACTCTTATTCTATCCGAGATTATTTTCTCAATACTACAATTTAGAATACAATCAGACTCATCAGCTACAAGTATACTTTCAGCTTCCTCATCTGGCATAAACTTATTATTCATAAACTCTAAATTCGGCGTAGTAAATCTAAATGAAGAATACTGATCTGTAAATGAGTAATCTCTTTCATTTACAGTTATTTCAACTTCCTGCTCAGAAAAACATTTTAATAAATCTATCTTCTGCTTCAAATTTGTTAAAGGTATATTCAATGCAGGTATAATAGGATTCAAATCCATTTCAAAAACAGCCGAGTTATCATTAGTCCTCTGACGCACTACACCATTACGAATATCTACGTCATCAAAATCTTCCTTAAGAAGAGAAATACATCTAAGAAATTCATCATACCTTTCCGCACTAAGATTTACAGTAACCATTCAAACTCTCCTTTCTATCCAACCTTTTTCACGACAACCATATACACAAACTTATCCTCTTTTACTTCTATAGAACTAGAGAAGTCAATAGTTGTAAAACATTCCTCCACATTTTCAATTACTTCCATAACTCTCTCAGAAATATGTTTACTTCCTATTTCTTTAGAATTTATAGGAATTGAAAAAAGCATCAAGACAGCATCGTTATCATTATACTTACAGTTGAACATACACATATTGTTTCCCATAAGTTTAAATAAACGATCTTTCGATGCCGATTTACAAAGAAGTGCATAATAATCTATCTCAGTAACAGACCCGGTATATTTAGCATCAGAGTCAATTGTGGCCTCAAAAATCTCTTTTAATTTCTCTCTCACAACTTCTTTTCCCATATTATCTACCCTCTACTAATATTTAAATATTCATACTGGGGAATTATAGGAGTAATGTTAAAATCTTTACCTGTTTTATTATAAACAACAACTAACTTATTAATATAACGACCAACATTTCTTGTCATCCGCTTATAATAATCAATAGTAACATCGTTATCAGACAATATATAAATATCTGGCATTAAAACTCTCTCATTTTTCATAAGACTAACTATTAGGGATGTATAAGAGGTAGAGAATGCACAAGCATACAATCTAGCAGATTTTTTTATGTTTAAAGAATCAAATATATGTTCTGTGAATATATCAAAAATTCCCTCTGATATTACAACTTCATTACCAAAAGGGTTACCACCATCTAGTTTATAATAGTCAAGAAATTTAGAAGCATAGAGATTATACTTCCAATGATCAAATTCTTGTGACTCATCTATATTTCTAAAATATAACCTACTTTGATTATTTGCTATAAAACAAATAAAATTCTCTTGAAGATAATCTTTAAGACGAAACAACGTTGGACTAACTGGAATCTCATTCAATCTTATCAACTCATTAATATCAAAAACTAAACCTCTAATAGACTGAAGATCAACATTTCTAAATTTTAACCTTTGTTTAACATAGAGAGATTTTGCCTTAAACCTATCTTCTTCAATTTTCGGTCTTATCAACTTCTTTACTTGAACTTGCTGTCTAGCTAATTTTGTCCTTCTCTTTTTCCTTTCTTTAACCTCCTTTTCATCAACAAAATCATTTGAGATATCTTTTCCTTCTATTCTTCGTATTAGTTTAGGAATCACTCCACTAACATTACAATCTCCAAAAAAACAATGAAAAATCGGAGCTTCTAAAGATATATACATATGATAATGCTTCTTCTGCTTTCCATATTCGCACCAAGGACAACGACAGATAATATTACTCGATGAAACCTTAACAGGTTCACCAAGTCTATCTCTTAGAAAATCTATAAAACTGTCCTGATAAATACCAATCATTATTACTCCTAAATAGTCATTAACCCACCAGATAATGACTCTTTAATATCGAGTTCCATCATCTTCTTAAAATCCTCCAAAGGAATCCAAAGGCAAACCTCTTGTAACTCAGGATTTATCTGATCATCAATCCTATAATCTTTTCCCCTACCTACATAAACTTTAAGAACAACTCTTTTCCCTCTAGCATATGGGTGTGCTAACTCATTATCTTGTTCAACATAACATATACCGCACGGAACATCATTTGCTCTAACACATTGTTTACCAGTCAAAAGTTGAAAACCTTTACTATTAAACATCTTCCATCCAAGATTTTTATTTCTCACTTTTGATTTCATTCATTTCTCCAAGGACCCAAAGGTTCAAACCTATCCTCATCAACATAATAAACTGCGCTAAGACTCTCATCATCTAAACACTCAAAAATTACCTTCCTCTCTTCTTCATAAACTTTCAGAGCAAAAAGGTAACCATCAATATCTCTGAGTTCTCTAGTACGAATCCAAGTCATCTAATTTCTTATAATCCCCACCTGTCATTAAGTGATCAATCCAATAAACTAATCCCCTACCTTCACACTTATCACAATATGAACCATCCCATGCCATATGGGTATTGTTGCCATCAGTCCATTCTTGAATTCCGGCCAAACCTGTACCATCACAATGTTCACACTTAGTAGTAGCCTCTGGAGGTAATTTTTGAAGTTCTGTATATCTTCTTCTTAAAGAAATCATTCTCTTCGCAGAATGTCTAATTGCCATCATTTGCTCCCAACTGCTTTTCGATAATCCATTAGCACTTTAATAATTTCATATACACAGGCCATAAAATGCATTGAGGGAACCAAACAACTTCCATGACTATTTGAATATTTATTTACAACAATCTTTGCTGGAGCAGGAATGCCCTTCTTAAAAAATAAATTTGAATATAAACTCCTATATTCAAGATCCCTCTCATCCAATCTCGAGATGATCATATTTACCGATTTACCTATCTTATGTTGTTGATCATTCTTTAAAGCATCAATTATCTCAGTAATACAACCAGCAATAACTCTCTCACTTGTTAGGGCAATATCTTTACTTACCCTCAAAGTATTAGTCCTTGAACTTCTCTGTAAATTATTGACGATCTTTCTAACATCTGGATAAAAACTATCAATAACAAATTTCAAATCATCTTCATTATACTTAATCTGCTCTCCACCGAGAATATTCTTACAATATTCAAGTACAAACTCAAGCGGCAATTGCTTAAAAAAATACTCTTGGGTTCTACTTTGAATTGCCTCAGGAAGTTTAGAAATATAATTACAAGTAAATAAAAAGCGACCATATTTCTCATATCTTTCGATTATTGACCTTAATGAGTGAAAACTAGCATCCGTCAGATAATCCGCTTCATCAATGAAAACAACACGAAAAGGATCGTTACCTGCTGGAGGGATTTTCAAGAAAGGTTCAATAACATCTTCAACAAATGATATACCTCTTGTTCTCTTTGATGAACCATTTATCTCAAGAAGATTATCATTTGCATTATTGAGAATTCCATTTTTCGAAACTAATATTCTAGCAACCGTTGTCTTGCCCCCACCCGGAGGACCATGAAATAAAAAATTTGCTATATCTCTCTGCTCAATACATTTCTTAAAATCTTCTTTATAATCATCTGGCAACACTAAATCATCAATAATTCTAGGTCTATACTTTTCAACCCAAAGTCTTCCAAGAACTTGCTCCATCGCGACTCCATTAGCAATGATATCCTTCAACAGCATGAAGAAGCTGAAGTTGTTTCTGTGTTTCAATAAATTTGCCTATAGCTTCTTCACCTATAGCTTCTATGAAAGCATCTAAGGCTCTCCCGCCTGTTACTAATTTAACGTTTCCATCTTCTCCAAGTTTATGAAAATATGGTTCAGCAATTTCTATATTTAACTTCTTTATTTGTTTAAAAATGAGTATATCAGCGGCTGCTCTAGTTGGGGCTGTAGCAGCATTAAACGAAATATATAATCTTTCCTCATTTTCTTTATAAACTAAAATAAAATAATCACAAACAAATGTATGTATACCCGCTTTAGCTGGATCCCCCTGGTAAGTAAAGTCTGTTCCATACTCATCTAATTTTTTAATTATTTTTTTAATCATGCTGTTCATATTAATTTCTCCAGCACTATTTATTTTTTATTTGTTCCATATCAAAAAAATTTATACTCATATGGTATGAAACCAAAAAAAAGAGTTGTGAACAACTCTTTTTTCTACATTTTACCAAGGGTTATTTTTAGGGTCTCAAATAATTGATCCATTGCGTGCTGTATTTCATCATTAGATATACAATTACGACCAAAACAGATCGAACAAATGGCAACCCCAATAAAATCACCATCCTCAACAATCATTCCTGTTGGACGCTGACAGAGATTACACATAATCTCTGTGTCATCTATTGTTATGAAATCTTTATACTGTGCCATTAATGTACCCCATTTAGTTTTGGTATAAGTATAGGATCTCCTCTCCTACATCCAGGACACATCTTTACTTGCCACTCCATTATCCTCTCTTCAATAAGTGATTTTGTCTGAATGTATGGATGTTTCCAATATGTTCTATTCCAAATTGCAAATATTCCCGCAATAAAGGCCCCATCTTGCTCAGCCTTAAATGCTAAAGCACTAACAGAACTTCCGGTGGTAATTACGTCTTCAATTATAATAAGGTTACACCCTGAAAGGTTATGCACTGAAGTTGATCTAAATCTAAATGGATCATTCCATTCATTAACTTTCTCTGCAAATATAAACCTCACACCCAGTTTGTAGGCTAACATGCCTGCCAAAATCCCTCCAGCGTCTGGTGGGCCAGTAATTGTATCAAACTTATATTCAAAGAGAGAGAGTTGAGTAGCTAACGCATCAACAACTTTTGTTCTCAATATTTCATCATACAGTATCAAGTCTTTATTTACATATTTGAGTGTATGATTTCCTGAACTAAGCTGAAAATGACCTTCTACTACAACTCCCCTCTTAACCAAAAGATCCCTAAGGTTTGTTTTTACCATTCCCTTTCCTTACCATGTTATCAACTACATTTTCAATAAGTTCTTTATTCAACATAGGAAATGAGTCAATAAAATATTTCTCAGTCCTAATTCGGCATTCTTCACATCTACTAACTAAATCACACCATGCCTTGTTTATAGCGAAAGAATTCATTTTGATACCTTTCATCCAGGTATCCAAATAAGGAGTAACATCCTCAAGTGGAGATTTATGATTATATCCTCTATATTTCATTTCCTCGACAATTTCATCATGCCTATCTCCCAGATATTGAGGAACGAGAAAATGTTTTTGAATATAACCCTTAACTGAGCGACCTCCCCTAATAGTTCCAACAAACATATGATGTTCGAGATGCTCTCCAAGTAAGTGTTGTCTGCACATTAATCTAGGTGGTAAAAACCATTGTCTCATTTGATCTCCTTATCAATTAGAATATGCAGAGGTATGTAATTACAAAACCATAAATGAGAAGGCTAATAAAAGGAGAGAGAACCTTTAGATCATCAATAGCTGATTTAGTTTTTGTTCTCTTCTGAGTATAATTACTATACTTAATACACCCTTCTGTACATATAGCTCCAATAATACATTCTCTACATGGATTTTTACAAAGAGAATCAAGCAACCACGAAGAGCTTCTCCTTCGCTCTAGTAACTCCTGTGTATAACCACCTTCGGTAATAGTCATCGTCCCAATATCGACTCCTTTCCTCAAATAAAACAACTTTTTTCCACTCACTCCCCTGTGCTCTATGGACAGAAATAGCATAACCAAAATCAAAAAGGTCAATACTATCAAATCCCGTTCCTTTTATCCTTTCCCTATTCTTCTTAAAGTCCGCTTTATCAACAACATCACCATATGACTCAACACCAAAACAGCAATTATGAACCAGTCCAGTATACATATCGTTAAAATCATCCATCTCAATAGTGACATTATACATATCATCAGAAACGGGCAGCAACCACATAAGGGTTCCAAGTTGGCCATTCATTATCTTAGTAACATAATTATTTCGTAGACAAATAAGTCTCTCACCAGGATACGGATCAGGAGCATCAAAACCAAACTTTTGCCTGATCATACTATTTATCAATACCCTAGACTTATTCATCCCACATAAGGCAATGACATCCTCATTAAAATCAATTGCTTCAAAAATTTCTCGTGATTTCCTTTCACGCCAAGCAATCTTAAAAACGCCCGGATCATGAACTCCATATGGAATTGATCCATTATTTCTAACAATCATTGATAATTTTATAATTGGATTTCCCAATGCCTGCCTGTGAATATCTCTGAGAATATAATCTGGTTTCTTCATCAGATAAAAATCTTCCCCAACAGGAGGCAATTGTCCATGATCTCCAAAAGCAACAATTGGTACCTGGTAACTGTTTAGATCTTTCCATATCTCTTCATTGACCATAGATGCCTCATCAATTATGATCATATCACAAGGGATCTCAAGTTTCTTTTTCCAACCACTAATTACTTTCTTTCCCCATTTATCTATTTTATATATTGGTTGGTATACTAAAGAATGAATAGTCCCAATAAAATCTGCGGAATAGACTGCGTCAGCATCTCGTAACCTTGTAGCAAGAACTGAAGATGCTTTGCCTGTAAATGCACAAAAAGCAACAGTATATCCTCTTCCAATTTTATAAATTTCATTTCTGAGATGTGGAATAAGGTGAGTCTTGCCAGTACCTGCATATCCACCAACTAGTCTATAATTATCCGGTTTTGGAACAACCAAACCTTCAAAATCAGAACTGGCAAATACTCTAACATAACTGGGTTTGATTACATACCTAACCCAATCTACTAACTCCTTTAAAACATGGGATTGTTCAGAACTTAGATTATTCACTGTAGTCCTCAAGTAATTTTGTTATTTTAACTAACACATGACCAAGAAATTTTCTCGGATCCTTAATATTCTTTAACTCAATCTGACTAAGAAGTATGGTCTTTAAATCAGTAAAAAATGAATCAAATCCAATAGCGATACCCGATGGTGTCTTCTCTTTGGCCATCAAACACTTCTTACCTGGAGTAATTGGATGTATAAAACCACACTCAGGACATGTATCGCCTCTAGTCTGAATGTCGCCTGTTTTCATAGACCACCTCTAAAAGAAAATCCATTTAATGTATTTACTAATCCCAATCAACCAAGGGATTAAACCAAATAAAATAAATACCAAAAGTGCCCCCCAAACAATAACCTTAGCAGAAAGGTCATCTCCTTCACGCTTCCAATATTCAATTGCTCTTTCTATCATGACTACTCCAATCTTTTTATTTATTTTTTGTTCCCCCCCAGGATTAAAGTATCCCGGGAGGGGACAAATGTTATAGAAAAATTTCAGACCACCCCATCTCCTCTTTCTTCAAAACTGCTCTAGCATTTCTAATAGCTTCGGGTAATATAAGTATAGGTTTAACACAGGCCCAACAACGATGTATTCCCGACACGGGCGGTTGATTATGGGTTTTGTTACCACAGTCTCCACACTCAAAACTCATAAACTCCTGACCACCTTTCATAGTTAAGGTTATCTCTCTCATGACCGAATTCTTGTTGTAACGAATTTTCGTGTGACAAGTCATTTTTTGTGCCTCCTCATTATTTTTAGAACTTTCTCTGTAAGGATCATCCAACCGTCATCATATCTATGTTTAATATTATGATCCTCAAACCCGCGCGGTCTTACAATTTTATAAGTATAAATTTTCCTCCTCTTGCTTCTACTTTCTTGTCTCCTCACTTGAATTTGACCTATTCTCTCAAAATCCACATATGCACATATTATTAACAAGTTATCCGTCCTCCCTCAAAACTTTAAAATCAAAAGGACCCAAATTCCCACTATAAACCTGATCAATAAAATTCTGCTCCTGAGTCATGAGAAGATTTATTGCCTTCTTGTCATTCGTATATCCTATATGATTAGGATCAATATATTCAAGAGTCATTATCCGCTCACTATCAGTTACAGGAAAGAACCTAAGACCTTTCTCTTCTGAAGCATCAATTATGCTCGGTATCCCATCAGTAAGTCTAAGTCCACACTCTTTAGCAATCCATTCAACATAAACTTTATCCTCAATAGGAATAGACATAACTCCCCATATCATCTCTTCCCACTTGACCATGACAAGTTGAAATAAATCATTCTTAGGAGTATCTGGAGGATAATGTCTATATTCCAAAATAGACCCAAATAGACCTACACCAATCCTAATAGGTATCAACATACCAATTATAAAAAATCTACTCTCATCTTTAGTCATCTCCCTGAGTTCATCATCGTTCATTGGACGACTTATCTCTGGTATTGGCATATATCCTCCCTCTACTTTTTTATTTTCCCTATCTTATAATCTTTCTCAATAATGCCTACCTTCTTATCTCCCCTAGTATGCATTGGAACCCAATATACACCTTTATGACGTCCAAAAAGACCTCGTCCCTCTCGACAATCTCGAAAGGGACGAGGTCTTTTTGGACGTCA